>Ga0209415_10005097_pt1 | contig 23771 bp, 24 predicted proteins | sample PeaSoiSIISIP2007_FD_187696 | JGI IMG/M metagenome (GOLD analysis project Ga0209415, IMG submission 187696) | Peat soil microbial communities from Weissenstadt, Germany - SII-SIP-2007 (SPAdes) (version 2) | ecosystem: Environmental > Terrestrial > Soil > Wetlands > Peat | place: Germany... | reverse complement strand
TCGGCGGCCGGCCGGTCCTCCGCCACAGCTTGGCGATTTTCGCCGCCCACCCGTCGGTCGACGCGGTCCGCGTCGTCATCCATCCCGACGACCGCGCGCTCTTTGACGCCGCCGCCGCCGGCTTAGGTCTCGGCGAGCCCATCCTGGGCGGTCCGACACGCCAAGACTCGGTGCGCCTCGGGCTCGAGGGACTGGCCGATCTCACGCCCGATCTCGTCTTGATCCATGATGGGGCGCGGCCGTTCATCGACGGCGGCGTGATCAGTCGCGTCATCGCGGCGCTGGCGGATCATGCCGGCGCCATTCCCGCCTTGCCGGTGCATGACACGCTGAAACGCGGCGGTCCCGGCGGTTTGATCGAAGAGACGGTGCCCCGCGCCGGTCTTTGGCGCGCCCAAACCCCGCAAGGATTTCAGTTTCCGCCCCTCCTGGCGGCACACCGGGCGGCCATGGGACATGAACTGACCGACGACGCGGTGGTCGCCGAACGGGCCGGCATGGCCGTGACCCTGGTCACCGGCAGCGAAGACAATGTGAAGATCACCACGGCGGACGATTTGCGCCGCGCCACCGAACGATTGGCGGGACCGGTGGAAATGCGCGTCGCCAGCGGCTTTGACGTGCATCGCTTCACCACCGGCGACCACATCACCTTATGCAATATGGCGATTCCGCATGACGCCGGCCTCGAAGGTCATTCCGATGCCGATGTCGCCTTGCATGCGGCAACCGACGCCTTGCTCGGATGCATCGCCGCCGGCGACATCGGCCGGCACTTTCCCCCCACCGATCCACGTTGGAAAGGCGCCGATTCCGCCATCTTCCTCGCGCATGCCGGCAATTTGATCACGGCGCGCGGCGGGGAAATCACCCATCTCGACATCACCGTCATCTGCGAACGACCGAAAATAGGACCCCATCGCGCCGCCATGGCGGCGCGAACGGCGGAAATTCTCCAGATCGACGAGCATCGGGTCAGCATCAAGGCAACCACCACCGAAGGCTTGGGCTTCACCGGACGCCGTGAGGGAATCGCCGCGCAGGCCACGGCCACGATCCGCCTGCCGCGCTAGACCTTGAGCGTCGTCTCGGTCCGAACCCATTGCAGAAAGTCAGGATTGCCCGCCACAATCGGCAACGCCACCACGCACGGGCATGAATAATCGTGTACTGTCTTGATCTTGGCGATGATATCTGAGATATGACAAGAGGTCGTCTTGGCAATCAAGACGGCCTCCGCGGCCTCTTCGATCTTACCCTCCCACCAATAGAGCGATGTGGCGCCATCGATCACATTGGCACAGGCGATCAACCGTTCCTCGAGCAAAGACCGGGCAAGACCCAAGGCTTTGGCGCGATCCGGCGCCGTCACGTAAAGAAGGACCTCGCCGTCGGCAATTTCACACATGGACAACCTCCCTTACGGCTCCAAAGTCGCCCCGCCAACACCGACGAACGGCCAGAGTCGATACCCCTCAGCAACGACCACGCGCCATAACAACTACTTGTGCATTCATCAGCGGGAGGTCAGAGCGGAAAAAAGAACGCGAGCCCCCTCCTCGCTCCCCGTCGATTGCACCAAGGGTTTGAGCGGACAGGAAAACAACGATTGGAGTTGTCTTTGCAAAATCAAAGGATCGAACAGTTCCTCGGCCTCGATTGGCAGGCAACGGCCCTGTTCGGACAACCAGGGAATCATCACAGGGCTTTCCGGCCAATCAGGCCGCGGGACGTAAAGCAGCGGCGTGCCGTTCACGGCGGCTTCGGTAAAGCTGCCATAGCCGGGCTTGGTGATGATGACGTCGCAACTTCGCATGATGTCGGGAAAATCGAAAACGCTGCGATCGAAGGCGATGAGATCCGGGTGCCCCGCCGGATCTCCAGTCACCAGCCATCGCCAGCCGTCCAGCCTCGGCCAGCGCGCCAGCGGCAATCCCGACTCGACGCCACCAAAGGCGACGAGGCCGAGATGCATCCCCTTCTCGATGCCAAGACGCCGCCGGATTGCCGCTCTGTCGCCGCGACCGACCGCCGCGATCGGCCCGATGGCCCGAGCATTGACGAGGTCAGGCATTGGCATGGCCGGCGCCGGACGCAAGAATATGTGCGCCGATTGATAGGCGGCTTGCATCTCCGCCCTGATCGCCGGAGCATCCGGCCGGTCTGCGAAATAATGGCCGTAAATGTCCGCCCAATTGAGGCAGGACAGGGCAATCGCCGGAATCCCCGCCTGACGGGCGGCCAACAACGGCACATAGCCGATATTGGCAAGAACCAGATCGACCCCCAACGCGCGCATTCTCGCGGCTTGCCACTTGACCGCCTCGGCCAGGCGATCATGCAGCGCATGATAGGCGGCGGCGGACTCCTCCAAATGGATTTTTGTGGCCGCCGTCATGACCAAGCCGAAATCATCGGGACCGGAAATCTGCTCAAAAGGTCCATCGAATCGGCTCGCCAACAGATCCCTCGGATGATTACTTTGCAAAGTCAGGCGCAAAGAGCGAAGTTTGGCGGACAAGGCGTTGACGACCGGCGCCGTCATGGCCGCATGGCCAAATCCGTGCGCCGTCAATGCGACCAAGAGATGAGGGCTACGATCTGTCGACAACAAACCTCTCCTGTCCGGATGGCCTCCGGAACGGTGAAAAATGTGCAATGGTGGCCACTTTGGGCAAGCCATGTTACCGAAGCCTTAATTCTTCGGGACAATACTGGCAAGCTACGGATGCGTAAACGAGGATAGGCGACAACGCAATGATCATGCGACGATGGCTTATCGCCGGATCGGCTCTCGCCTTATGTCTTCACATCGGCGCCTGCGCGCCGATGGAGGAGACTCCCGCTCCGCCCCCACCTCCGCCTCCATCCAACCCGGTCATGACCAAACCCGTGGAAAAACCGGTGGAACCGCCGGCGAAACCGCAGCGGCGTTGGACGGTGGCAAAACCAGCCAAAGCGCCGCCTCCCTCCCCGGAAGAATTGGTCGGCCTCGACGAAAGCGGCGTCCGCAAACTTTTGGGCGCGCCCGCCGAAATGCGCACCGATGGCGCCGCGCGGATTTTGTCTTATCGATCCGTGACCTGCACGCTCGATGTGCTTTTGTTCATGGACTTGAAGGCGGGCGATTTCAAAGTCGCCAGCTATGAATGGGATAACAGTGGCAGCCGGCCTCAGGCCGCCAAGGGCTGCTATGCCGAATTACGCGTGACACCATGAGCAAAGCACGCCTGGTTCTGGTCGACGACGACGATATGCTGCGGGCCGTCTTGGCCGGCAATTTGACTGAGGCCGGCTATGAGACCCTGCAATTCGGCGATCCGGCGGAAGCCCTGGTTTTCCTGGAAAGCGCCGAGGGTAAAATGGATCTGTTGATCCTTGACTGGCGAATGCCGGGGATGACCGGCCTTGATCTGTTGAAGCGCTTGCGCAGCAGCGGCGTCGAAACCGCGGCGCTGTTCTTCACATCGCACAACGACATCCACTTCGAGGAGGCGGCCCTGGCCTTCGGAGCGGTCGACTTCATCGACAAGACGCGCAGCTTCGCCATCTTGCAGAAACGAATTGAATTGATTATCGGCCGCGCCGGGCTCGACGGAGACGCTTCGCCACCGCTCTGCAGCGGCTCGCTCACCCTTGATGCCGGATCGCACAGCGTGCATTGGCGGGGACGCCCGATTGAGCTGACGTTCGGTGAGTTTCGTGTCGTTTCGCTGTTGGTCCAGGCGGGACGCGACGTCACCTATCGGGAAATCTACGACGCGCTCCGCGGCGAAAATTTCATCGCCGGCGATGGTGCCGAGGGCTACCGCGCCAATGTCCGAGCCCTGATCAAACGGTTACGCGAAAAATTCGTGGCCGCCGATCCCTCCTTCAACGCCATCGCCAACTATCCCGGGTTCGGCTACCGCTGGCTAGAGGGGGGCTGAGACATGCGGGCTCGGCAACTGCGTCTCGTCAGCCGGTCCCTGACCGGTAAGTTCGTCGTGCTGGCGATCATGTTTCTGGTCGTTCCGGTCATTCTTTACGTGAAATTCGCCGAAGTCGACACGGAACGGCGAAATTTTCTGCTCCACAGCTTGCAGGTCGAGGGGCGTCTCGCCGCCGAAGCTTTGGAACCCGCGCTGAGCAAAGCCAGCGGCAAGGCCCTGCTCGGCGCCGCCAAGGCGGTTCAGGATCTCGCCAACGACCAGGTCCATATCAAGCTGTTGTTGCGGCCGGTCGGTCGGGGAGACTCCTTCTTTCTGGTTGCCGCCAGTCCGACGATCGAAACGGCGGATTTGGACCGAGAGCGTCAGCGGCTGGATGAAACCGGGGTTCTTTCGCGGCTGGATGAGAGTTGCGCGGGAACGGGACCCTTGGCCGTTCAATACGCGGGATCATCGGGAAAGGACGAATTGCTGACGTCGATGTCGCCCTTGCATACGGCGGCCGGTTGCTGGGTGATTCTCACCTCCTACGGACTCGAGGATCTCGCCGGATCGTCGCTGACACGCCCCTTCTCGGAAGCTCCCGAAGTTCGCTTCGCCATGGTGCTCTACGGTCTGATCGCCTTGCTGGCGGTCATGGCCGTCGTCGGAACCTTGATGGATTTGCGGTCTTTTGCGAAATTGGCCCGACGCATCCGGCAAGGAGACTATTCGGGCAATGACTCTTTCGCCCAAGTCACCGTCATTCCCGAATTGATTCCGGTGGCGGGCGAATTCGATCGCATGGTCGGCACCCTCGACGCCTCGGCGCGAGCCATGCGGGAAGCGGCCGAAGATAATGCGCACGCCTTCAAGGGGCCGATCGCCACGCTCACCCAATCCATAGAACCTTTGCGCATCACCGCCCGCGCGGACCCACGCTCCCACCGGGCGCTGGAGGTCATCGAGCACGCCTTGGAGCGGCTCACCAATTTGGTGCACAGTGCGCGGCGCCTGGACGAAACCGCGGCAGCCCTGATCAACGCCCGCTTGCAGAGGGTCGATCTGGCACGACTGGCCGCCGATATGGCCGCCGCCTTTCATCGAATCCACAGTGCTGACGGCATTCATGTCCTGGCCAAAGGCGCGGCAAAGGCGTGGGTGGCGGCGACCGAGGAAAGTCTTGAGACGATCTTGGAAAATATCCTGGACAATGCCGTCGGCTTTTCTCCCAAGGACGGCACGGTGACGGTCACAGTATCCACCGACTCCGACTCCGTTCGTTTGCTTGTCGAAGATGAAGGTCCCGGCGTGCCGCCCGATCAGTTGGAATCGATCTTCCGACGCAATTTCTCGCACCGCCCCGCCGAGCGGCCTTCGGAAGAGGAAGGCACGGCCCATTTCGGCGTCGGTCTGGCCGTCGTCCGCCGAACGGTGGAAATGTTGGGAGGACATGTTCAGGCCGAGAACATTCCCGATGCCGGCCTGAGGATCGCGATTACTCTGCCGGCTGCGTAAATTTGGTCCCCGCGGGGCCATATCACAGAAATCTCACAGCTTCCTTGCACGCCTTACCCTCTGACGCGGCTCTATGCTTCAGATGTGGCGGGCCATCGCCATGTCGACAAGGAACCCGTCGTGAAGAAGCCTTTCGTTGTCTGTGTGATCTGCTTGAGTTTGCTGTCGTTATCGGCCTGTTCCCATATGTCGCCGGAAGCGCAACGCGCTTTCTCCGGTGGCGCCATCGGCGCCGCTGGTGGAGCGCTGGTCACGGCAGTCGCCGGCGGCCCCATTCTCGGCGGCGCATTGGTCGGCGGCGCGGCGGGTGCGGTCATTGGCGCCGTCACGACCCCCGCCCAAGTGAGCCTTGACAAAAAACATTAACCAGGAGAACCGTCGATGACCGATCACGATATGTTCGCCGCGGAAACGCAACGGCAAATCGACGCTCTGGGCGCTTCCTCGGTCCGGCTGGCCCTGATGTCGGTCAGCGCCCAGGCCCTTCCGGAAAGCATTCTCGAATCGGCGGTTCGTACCGCGGCCACCTCCATTGATGTTGTTGGACCTTTGGGTGACGGCAGCTTGGCGCTGCTCTCGCTGAAACCCTTCGAAGAGGACGGTTTCGCCGGTTTCGAACATCGGTTTCTGATGAGATTGCAACATGTTCTGACACCGATCGCGCGTCGTCGCGACATCGGGTTGGTCAGGTTCCGCTCCGTGCATCGTTGGGCCTGCGAACTGACCGATGTCTACGATTTGTTCAATTGCCTGTTCGACGCACCATCTCTGGTGTTGCCGATGCCACGGATCGGCATCTCGCCGCCCGTTCCGGCGCCGATGCCCCGTCTTCACGTGACATCGGAGTCCTTTCCCTGGCCCATGTCCATGGCGGCACAGCCGTTACGCGGCCATCGCGCTTAAAGCGCTTAGAGATGCGGTAATGGGCCCTGCGGGCGAGTAGCGCGCAGGGCCCATTACCGCATCTCCAGACAAGTTCCAGAATATATTTTCGGCACAGGCGTTCCCCTCACCCTCCCGCAAAGCGGGCGAGGGAATGACGGATGGGGGACTTTCCGTTGGCGTCAGAAGACGAGCGATCTAATTCCATTCGGCGAATGCCCATGCCTAGCATATGGGCATATATCATTCGTCTGCCTAACTTTTACTCTCTCATTCATTTCGGCTCTTGAGAAGGCCTCGCCGGCACCGTTTGAATGCCCGCTTGGCCCGCTTCTTGCGTATTTGGGGCTCATACAGGGGATTGCCTCTCGTTTGGCGATCCACGGTGACCGCTCACTTCACTCCGGAGCCCCACGATGATGTTGTCCAAACGTAACTTCCTTTTCAGTCTGGCCGCGATGGGCTGCATGGCTCTGAGCGGAGCGGCCCATGCGCAAAGCGCACTCGACGACATCGTCAAATCGAAGACGATCAAGATCGCCATCCCCACGGATTACCCGCCTTATGGATTCGTCGGCACCGACCTCGCGCCGCAAGGTCTGGACATCGACATGGCCACTCTGATCGCCAAGAAAATGGGCGTGAAAGTGGAACTTCTGCCGGTGACGGCGGCCAATCGTATCGCCTATCTGCAGACGCACAAAGCCGATCTCGTCATCTCCTCGCTGGGCAAGAATGCCGAACGCGAGGCCGTGATCAATTTCAGTCACGCCTATGCCCCCTTCTTTCAGGCCGTCTTCGCGCCGGCCGCCTTGCCGATCAAGGCCTGGGCGGACCTTTCCGGCAAGACCGTGGGGGTCACACGCGGCGCCATGGAAGATCAGGAACTTTCGAAGGTCGCCCCCTCGGACGTGCAAATCAGGCGCTTCGAAGACCATAACGCGACCATCGCCGCTTTCGTCGCCGGCCAGACCCAACTTGTGGCGACCAGTTCGGCGGTCGCCGACAATATGATCAAGAAGAATCCCCAGATCAAAGCCGAGTTCAAGCTGCTGCTCAAAGAAAGCCCCTGCTTCGTCGGCCTTGCCAAAGGCGAGGATGCGCTGTTGGCCAAGATCAACGATGTCATCATCGAGGCCAAAAAGAGCGGCGAGCTTGAGGCTCTGTCCGTAAAATGGTTGGGCCGCGCCGCCGGCGATTTACCGCTTTAATCGCGATGCGCATCGAACTCGATTTCATGGCCGTCCTCGGCCAATGGCCTTTGCTGATCAAAGGTCTGGCCTGGACCATCTATCTGACGACCGTCGCCACAGTGATCGGCATGGCCCTCGGAATCGTTTGCGCCCGAATCCGCGCCAACAGCCCCGCTTGGCTGCGCCTCGTCGTCGGAACCTATGTGGAAGTGATCCGCAATACACCCTTCATCGTGCAGTTGTTTTTCATTTTCTTCGGTTTGCCGGCGGCCGGTCTCAAGCTTTCCCCCGAAATGGCGGCCTTCATCGCCATGGTGATGAATCTCGGCGCCTACGCCACCGAGATCGTGCGCGCCGGTGTCGAAGCCACGCCAAAAGGGCAGATCGAAGCCGCCGTGAGCTTGGCCCTGACCCCGGTGCAAACCTTCACGCGCGTCGTATTGCCGCCGGCGCTGAAAAAAGTCTGGCCGGCAACCGTCAGCCAGATCGTCATCGTGATGTTGGGATCCTCGGTCTGCGGACAGATCTCGGTGCCCGAGCTGAGCTATGCGGCCAATCTGATCCAGAGCAACAACTTCCGCGCCTTCGAATCCTTCATCGTGGCAACGGTGTTCTATCTGACGCTGGCTGTCGCCTTGCGCAGGCTCCTGAACTGGGCCGGTCCACGCCTCTTGTTCGGCCGCTGACGAAAGGCTTTTCATGGTCGAGTTTTCGCTTTGGGACATTCTCCGCAATTTGCTTCTGGCGCTCCGCTGGACGGTAGCGCTCTCCCTCATCGCCTTTGTCGGTGGCGGTCTGGTCGGCGCGCTGCTGCTGCTGGCCCGGCTGTCGGGGGGCCGCGCCATGGGCCGCCTCGTCGGGCTCTATGTGCAATTGTTCCAGGGAACACCGCTCTTGATGCAATTGTTCCTGGCTTATTTCGGCATCGCCTTGCTGGGCGTCAACGTATCGGCCTGGACTGCCGCCTCCGTGGCGCTGACCCTTTATACCAGCGCTTTCCTCACCGAAATCTGGCGTGGCTCCGTGGCGGCGATCCCGAAAGGCCAGTGGGAAGCGTCGAGCAGCCTGGCGTTATCCTTCGGCGAGCAGATGCGCTACATCATTCTGCCGCAAGTCACCCGCATCGCCACGGCGCCCACCGTCGGTTTTCTGGTGCAGGTCATCAAGGGAACGGCGCTGGCCTCGGTGATCGGCTTTGTCGAACTGACCAAAGCCGGCAGCATGATCTCCAACACCACCTTCAAACCCTTCTCCGTCTTCGGCTGCGTCGCTTTGCTCTATTTCGTTCTTTGCTTTCCGATCAGCCTGTTCGCCAAGCATATCGAGAGGAAAACCTATGGTCCCCGAACCTAACGCCCCCCTGGCGCGGCCGGTCGTCGAGATCACGGCCCTGCACAAATCCTATGGGGATATCGAGGTCCTGAAAGGCATAGACCTCGTCGTCCGCCAAGGCGAAGTGATCGCCATCATCGGCAAAAGCGGATCGGGGAAAAGCACCCTGCTGCGCTGCATCAATGGCCTGGAAACCTTCGAGGATGGCGCCCTGCGCGTCGATGGCAAGCAGCTTCTGCACGAAAGCGCCATGGCCATGCGCGACTTGCGCCAGCATGTCGGCATGATTTTTCAGAGCTTCAATCTGTTTCCGCATTTGACCGTCGGGCGCAACGTCATGCTGGCCCCCACCCTGGTGAAAAAGCGCTCGAAGGCCGAAGCCGCCGAACGCGCCAAGGCCTTGCTGGAGCGCGTCGGATTGGCCGACAAATTCGATGCCATGCCGGATCAATTGTCCGGTGGCCAGCAACAACGCGTCGCCATTGCCCGCGCCCTGGCCATGGACCCCGCGGTGCTCTTGTGCGACGAAATCACCTCGGCCTTGGATCCGGAACTGGTCGGCGAAGTGCTGCGCGTGGTGGAACGGCTGGCCCAGGAGGGCATGACCCTGCTGATGGTCACCCATGAGATGAGCTTCGCGCGGAAAGTCAGCGACCGGGTGATCTTCATGCATCAGGGCCGCGTCCACGAAATGGGACCGCCGGCCGAAATCTTCGGCGCCCCCCAGACCCCGGAACTCAAACAATTCCTGTCGTCGCTACACGATTAGGGAAATAAATCCGACGGATGAGTCCTGAAACCACGAGTGGGGCGGGCGTCTCGCCCGTCCTTCGGTGAAGCCGAAAAATCAGCATTTCCGCCGCTTTCGCGAAGGACGGCGGGCAGGATGCCCGCCCCACTCGTGAGAGAACCAAATGTTAGATTAGGGTCCACGTATTTCTTAATTTTTCAATGCCACGCCCCCGTGCAAGGCGCGGGCTACGACGCCGCACCAACAGTCGTTCGCAACAAAAAAAGAACGACCACAAAGGGCACCAAGAGCACGAAGCGTGTCTCAGCTAACGGGTGCGCTCCAGCAATACCCAGGCTCTTTTGGTGTCCTTGGTGCGCTTCGTGGTGAAGTTCTTCCCTCACGAGCTGCCACCGGACCGATGGGGATAAGCCTCTGGACTATTGTTACAAACGTTCTCAGCAGTTGAGTTGGACGCCCATGCATCCCTTGACATACCGGAGACAGGGTATTGTGATGGGCTAAAAGGCGACTTACAGAAAGATCGGTGCGGATCTGTGAATAGGAAATATATTTTTACCCCGTTGTTCTTCCTTTGCGCCACAGCAGCAGCATTTCTCCTGTGGCTTGAACTGACCAATCCGGAGCCAACGGAGCTTGATCTGAGAGATGGAGATATTCTTTTTCAGACTGACAGAAGTCATCAGGCTCTAGCCATCTTTCTGGCGACACATAGCCTTTTGACCCATACGGGCATCGTCGAGAAGCGCGGCAACGGGGATTTCTGGGTAATCGAAGCAGTAGGACCAGTCAAATGGACGCCTCTCGGTGAATGGATAAAACGTGGGTACGGGAAACGCCTGTTAGTCGAGCGGTTACGCGGCCTCGCGCCCGAGCAAGGCAGCGAAGTCGTCAAGGCAGCGCAGACCTATTATGGCCGACCTTACGATCCTTATTTTCTCTTTGACAAGGCCAAGCTTTATTGCAGTTCCCTTGTCTATTTCGCTTTCCAGGATGCTACAGGTCTCGCTCTGGGGCAGATGCAAAGCACTGGGGAGCTTTATTTGGATAATTTTGCCGTCCGAAAAATCCTCGCGCAGCGTTGGCGGAGCGATCCCTTGTGCCAGGATGAAACGACATTCGGTTCCTGCTTCGCCCGGATCAAGCAACAGAAATTGCTTACCCCAGCCAGCCTAGCGGCAGATTCGCGTCTCGATAGGATTTACGACAATTATCGGTTTCTGCCTCGATAACCCGCCGCTTGTGCGTCGATCATAGCACCTGTGGGATTGCGCGAAGTCGTTTCCCTTGAATAACAATGGTCCGCCCCGAGCCTTCGCCAGGGCATAGGCCGCACAATTAACGAAGTTTACGCTGCTCGCTGCGCGAGCCAGCGGCCTCGTCTCGGATGGTCGGCAGTTGTACAAGCAATTCCGGCAGAGCCGATTTCACCGTTTCCCACACAACGTCGAGGTTTGTGCGGGGTGCGTTTGTCCGCCACGAAGTCTTCCTTGCCCATCCCTTCGATGTACGAACAGGCCAAATGGGAGGCTTCAAGCATATGGTCGAAATAGTCGGTCAGCCGATGACCATTCATATCGGCACAGCGTCCGCAAGCACTTGGTCGCGGAATTTCGACGGCAAGTCGCCGGGTGTCAGAACATCGATCGGAATGCCGAGGCGCTCTTCCAATGCGACTTGCAGACCGCCAAGATCGAACAAGGTTGTTCCTGGCAATGTATCGACCAGGAGGTCGAGATCGCTTCCGTCACGGTCATTGCCGCGGGCCACGGATCCAAACACCCGTCCATTGCAGGCGCGATGCGATTCGACCGCGCGCCGAATGAAGTCTCGATGAATGCGCAAGGCCTCGGTCGGTTTCATGGTGAGGGCGCCCTAGGGTCTGTCGTCAGTTGTCTGTGGAGTACCAGCTCATATTGTTGTCATCCCCGCGCAGGCGGGGATCCATGGTGGTTCATCCTAAATTTGGTAAATTCACCACGAAGACACGAAGTTAGGGAAGGAAAAACAATAAGTTGGCGTCATCCACAGGGGTGCCCCGGCGATGAGTGACGTCACGTTTTTTATAATTGTTAAATCTTCGTGCTCTTCGTGGTGAACTGCTTTTTCTGAGGTCAGGCGGATTCGTCGGGAACCAGCTTGATCGCGACGGCGCTGGTGCTGCGATCAAGCATCATAAGCGCCACCAGTGTCAGCAACGACGCGCCGGCCAGATAGTAGCCGACCGCCGAAAGGCCATAGGTCGTCGCCAGCGTGGTGGCGATGTAAGGCGCCAATGACGCACCGAAAATGCCGGCGAGATTGAAGGTCAGCGAGGCGCCGGTATAGCGAACCGCCACCGGAAAGGGTTCGGCGAGCGCGGTGCCCAGCGGACCGTAAGTGAACCCCATCAGCGAGAAACCGATAATCAGGAAGGCCAGCACGCCGAAGGTGTTGCCCGAGCCGAAGATCGGCGCCAACACGAAACCGAAGACGAGCATCGCCACGGTCGTCCACACCAGCGTGCGACCGTAGCCGAAACGATCGGCGACAAGAGCCGAGACCGGAATCATCAGGCCGAAGAAACTGACGCCCACCAGTTGCAACGGCAGGAAGGTTGCCTTGGTATAGCCGAGCGCCGTGGTGCCCCAGTTCAGGGCGAACACGGTCATGATGTAGAACAGCACGAAGGTGGCGATGGCGCCGACCGTTCCATAGAGAAGCAACAGCTTTTGCCGGGCGAAAACTTTGGCGATCGGCACCCGAACCCGCTCCTGCTTCTCCATCGCGGCCATGAAGTCCGGGGTTTCGGTCAGACGCAGACGCACCCACAAGCCGACAAAAACGAGAATGGCCGAGGCGATGAAGGGAATGCGCCACCCCCAGGTGAGGAACGCCTTGTCATCGAGAAAGGCCGACAACAGGATGAAGCTTCCGTTCGACAGGATGAAGCCGATCGGCGCCCCAAGCTGGGGAAACATGCCGTACCAGGCCCGCTTGCCGGGCGGCGCATTTTCCGTGGCGAGCAGAACCGCGCCCCCCCATTCGCCACCGAGCCCCAAGCCCTGGCCAAGACGGCAGAGCGCCAACAGCAACGGCGCCAGAAGGCCGACGTCGGCATAAGTCGGCAGCACGCCGATGGCGATGGTCGACAGCCCCATGGTCATCAGAGCGGCGACCAGGGTTGCCTTGCGGCCGATGCGGTCGCCGAAGTGACCGAAGACCGCCGCACCGAAGGGTCTGGCGAAAAAGGCGATGGAAAAGGTGGCGAAGGACTGCAACACCGCCGAGGACGCGTCGGATGCCGGGAAGAACAGCTTCGGGAAAATGATGACCGAAGCCGTGGCGTAAATGTAGAAATCGAAAAACTCGATCGTCGTCCCGATCAGGCTGGCGAAGAGGACGCGGGCGGGCGAGTTCGTCGGAGGTAACATGTTTTTGGACATCGCAAATTCCCGGTATCTGCGCGCGAGAACGGCATTCCCCGCGCAGCTTGCATCGCATGAAGTGAAAACGAGGCAGCGGAGATCGCATTCCCGCTGCCGGTGTCAAACCGATGGGCCCCTTCCGGAAAAATCAGGTTATTTCCAGAAAGTTTTCATCTGCTAACTGCACATAATATATCGCGTCTGTCGACCGGAGCAATACCGTTCCGGCGGTTCTCATCCCCAGCCCGCGTCGAGGAAGAGCCCTACTCCCGCCGCAAAATGAAATTGATGACAATGCCCGCCAACCAGTTCTCGTGGAACTGGGACTCGAGCGCGCCACGATCATAAGCCTTATCGACCCAGCGGCGGAATCCCTCGGGGCTGTCATCTCCGGCGGCCAGAAACTGATGGAAGAAGAAATCGATCACGCCGGTCTTGGCATGCTTCAGATGACCATAGGTCAGCGACAGATGTTTCTTCATCGCCTGACGCAACGGAACACCGGCCTTCATGAACAGATAGAGCGTCGACATGAAACCGGCGCGATCGGCCCCTGATTTGCAGTGCAAGAGAATGGGATATTCGAGATCGTCGAACAAAGAATAAGCCGCACGCAATGTTTCCCGATCCAGCGGACTGCGTGAGCGAATCGGAAAATCGACCAGAATCAGTCCCAGTCGCGCGCATTCCTCCCGCTCCAGAATATAGGAGCCGCAGGTGTCGCGACGGCCCCGCAGATTGAGAATGGTCCGAATGCCGTGCCGTTTGGCCCACCGCAAATGCCGGGGCGCCGGTTGTGCCGAACGCCAGACGCCCTCGGCGACGGGGTGGATGTTGCAATAGATGTCGCGGATAAAGCCATGATCGACCAACCACATATCGAGAAAGGCGCGCAGCCTTTCCCATTTTGTCAATCCGGGGCTCGGCGGGGCGAGCGTCGGCAGGTCCATGATAGGTACAAACTCCGCGGCAAGGGGCGTAAACGCGCAAGGCGTAACACAAAGCGCGCCATTGATCAGCAAATTCTGGCCCGCCCCGGTCCGGATGGTGTATCAACAGCAGCGATTTCCATGGGAAAAGTCTCGATGAGCCAAGACCAGAAGACCGAAGCGAAGATTCCCCTGACCGATGGCCGATCATTCGGACTGATGCGCCGGCTGTTCCGCGAATCGGTGCTGCCCTACCGCTATCACATGTTGGCATCGCTGGTGTGCATGGGAATCGTCGCCGGAATGACCACCGCCTCGGCCTGGTTGTTGGACCCCGTGGTCAACAAGGTGTTCGTCGAGCGCGACAGCTCGATGCTGTGGCTGATCGGCACCGCCGTGATGGCCGTCTTCGGATTGAAAAGCCTGGCCAGCTATCTCCAGGAAGTGCTGTTGGCCACCGTCGGCCAACATATCATTTCGGATACGCAAAATCGCCTTTTCCACCATATCGTTCACCAGGACGTGGCGCTGTTCCAGACCCGCGCCTCCGGCACGCTGGTGTCGCATTTCACCTATGACATCAATGCGATGCGCTCCGCCGTCTCGTCGGCGTTCGTCGGCATCGGCCGCGATGCGCTTTCGGTGATCTTCCTGGTCGGCTTGACCTTCTATCAGGACTGGCTGCTGGCCAGCGTCAGTCTGGTCGCCGCCCCCTTGTCGATCTATCCGCTCCAGCGCCTCGGCAAACGCATGCGCAAGGTCGCCTCGCAAACCCAGGAAAAGATGGGCGGCTTGACCACATCGCTGTCGCAGACGTTCCAGGGAATCCGTGTGATCAAGGCCTACGGCCTGGAAGAGTTCGAGCAAAGCCGGGTCGATCGCCTCGTCACCTCGCTTTGCAATCTGGCCATTCATGCCACCCGGGTCGAGGCGGCCGCCCAGCCGATCATCGACGTCTTCGGCGGGATCGCCATCACCGCGGTCATCGTCTATGGCGGCGCCCGGGTGATCGAAGGGGCGACGACGCCCGGCGCCTTCTTTTCCTTCATCGCCTCAGTCCTGATGGCCTACCAGCCGCTGCGCTCGCTATCCAAGGTCAATGTCTCCCTGCAAACCGGACTGGCCGCGGCCTATCGCGTGTTTTCGCTGCTCGACACCAAGCCGCAACTGACCGAACGCAGCGATGCGAAGGCCTTGCCGCGCCGGTCCGGTTCCGTTCGTTTCGAAGGCGTGCGTTTCTCCTATGACGGCATCGACAACGCCCTGAACGGGGTCAGCTTCGAAGCCCAGGCCGGCGGCATCACCGCTCTGGTCGGGCCGTCGGGCGCCGGAAAAAGCACCGTGTTCAGCCTGATTCCGAGATTCTTCGACCCGAATGACGGTCGTGTCGTCATCAACGACTTGGATCTCCGCGATGTCACCTTCGCCAGTCTGCGCGATGCGGTGGCGGTGGTCAGCCAGGAGGTGGTGCTGTTCGACGACAGCGTCATCAACAATATCCGCTGCGGCCGTTTGTCCGCCAGCGACGAAGATGTCTACGCCGCCGCCCGCGCCGCCGCCGCCAGCGATTTCATCGAACATCTTCCGCTCGGCTATCAGACCCAGGTGGGCGAGCAGGGCATGCGCCTGTCGGGCGGGCAGCGCCAAAGGATCGCCATCGCGCGCGCCATCCTCAAGGACGCGCCGATCCTGTTGCTCGACGAGGCTACCAGCGCGCTCGACACCGAATCCGAACGGGCCATCCAGACCGCGTTGGGCCATCTGATGAAGGGACGCACGACCATCGTCATCGCGCATCGGCTGTCGACCATCAAGGATGCCAATGTCATCCACGTGTTCGACCATGGGCGGGTCATCGAATCGGGCGATCACGACCAGTTGCTGGCCAAGGAGGGGCTGTACGCCCACCTGCACGCCCTGCAATTCACCACCGCGGCACAGCCCGAGGAGGTTGAGAGCGCCCTCACCCCTCGCTGATCGTCGGATCGATTTGCCAGGTGGCGGCGGAGACGTAGGGCTCGAGGCTGAGCCGGCCGACGATCTGCTCCAAAGCGGCATCGTTGCGGGTGAGAGCGACCGCCTGCGCGGCGACGGCCACCTTGGAGGTGTCGGGGATATCCTCGCTGTCGAGCCGGCGCAGACCCAACCCCGCCTGCGAAAGCGCGTGCAGAAGCAGCGAGCGAATATGCGCCTCTTCCACGCCCTTGCAGGTCACTTCGATGCTGTAATGGGCCTCTTGATTGCCGGAGACGAAGGCGCGCCGCCGCAGCCGATTGGTCAAAGGACGCAGCAGGAGATTGGTCACGATCACCAAAGACGCGGCAACGGCGCTAGGCGCCAGGAAGCCGCCGCCGGCAAAGGTACCGACCATGGCCGAGCACCACAGGGTGGCGGCGGTATTCAGTCCGGTCACATTGACCCCTTCGCGCATGATCACTCCGGCGCCAAGGAATCCGATGCCCGAGACAACCTGAGCGGCAACCCGCGTCGGATCCCCCTGATCAAACATCAGGGAGAACACCACAAACCCCGAGGCGCCCAAAGCGACCAGCGCATTGGTGCGAAGCCCCGCGATCTTCTGGTGCCATTGGCGTTCAAAGCCGATCGCGCCGCCTAGGATCAACGCGATTCCCAGACGGGACAGCGCCGGCCACAGATCCATTGCCATTTTTTCCATTTCAGAGCCTCGCTTTTGGCGGTCTTTGTGGAGAGCCGCGCTCCCCCTGTAAAGTTGCAGTCTTGTTAATTGTTTGCGGTGGAGTCAGCCATTGCCGCCCATCGCCAGTTGGACGATCCGCACCAGGACCAGACCGGCGGCGATCACCAGATAGCCCCGCAGCACCACCATCCACACCCGGCTGAGCAGCGTGAGCCGGGCCGGCGGCAGTTCGGCCAGAGGCGGCATCACCCAGTTGTTCTGCAGGGAGCGATCGACCGCGCCCTCCGCCGCCGCCGCCGAACGCCCGCGGTCGAAGGCGCGAACGACGAGGGTGCCTACGGCCGCCACCCCGCAGCCACCGACCAGGATGCCGATGATCGTCGCCTCACCCATGTCCGGCCACAGGACCGAGGCGGTGAGAATGACCGACAACATCACCAGCACCGCGACCACCGCGCCGGTGAACAGATTCAGCCGCCGCGAATTGACCCAGGGACCCAGAACCGCCTTGTCGTTGCACAGCAACAGCAGGAACACGGTGGCGCTGGGCAGCAACACGCCGGCCAGGGTCTGCACGGCATTGGTCAACAGACCCAAGGGCGTTCCGGGGGTCAAAACCAGCGCCGCCGCCACGACCACCAGACCGCAATAGACCGCGTAAAATCCCTTGGCGTCCGTCGCTTTGCGATGCAGAGAATGCTTGAGCGACAGCACGTCGCCGATGGCATAGGCGGTCGACAGCGACACCGCCGAGGCGCCGATGATGCAGGCATCGATCAGGGCGATGGCGAACAGCACGCCGGCAGTTTTGCCGGCATATTTCTCCAAGCCCGCGGCGACCCCGCCGGCATCGGTGAAGACGCCGAATTCCGCCTGGCCGGTGAAGGCCGCGGCGGCGAAGGCCATCATGGCGACGGCGCCGACGATCACCAACAGGATGCCGAGCCACAGATCGGCCCGCTCGTAGCGGATGAAGCGGGGCGTGATGCGCTTGTCGATGACATAGCTCTGCTGGAAAAACAATTGCCAGGGCGCCACCGTGGTGCCGACGATGCCGATGATCAGCAGCATGACGTCGCTGAGCCTGGCGCCCTCGGGAAACTGCGGCACGACGAAGTCATGCGCCACCTGCGCCAGCGGCGGATGCACGGTCAGAAAAACCGGAACCAGCAGCAGGCTGCCGAACACCAGGACCATCGAAAACCGCTCGAAGCGTCGGAAATCGCCGGTTCCCGCCACAGCCATGATCGCTAAGGCCGAAACCGCGACGCCCCATTCCCGTGGCAGGCCGAGATAATCCAGCGCCAGGCTGATGCCGATGAACTCGGTAACGATGGTCAAAGCGTTCAGCAAAAACAGATCGATGACGCTGAAGGCGCCCCAGAACTTGCCGAAGCGTTCCAGAATCAGCCGGGCATGGCCGATGCGGGCGACGGCGCCCAAGCGCAGAACCATCTCCTGGTTGACATAGAGCACCGGAACCAGCAGCAGCAGCGTCCACAACAGGGCGGTGCCGTAGTTCTGCCCGGCCTGGGTGTAAGTGCCGAAGGCGCCGGCGTCATTGTCGCCGACCATGACGATCAGACCGGGGCCGACGATCGCCAACAAGGTCTTCAGCCGCGCCATCCAACTGGTGCGCGGAGCGATATCGCCTTGCAAAATGGTGCCGAAGGCACCCCGGATAGGGCCGACATGGGCGTCGTCGAGGATCGCCGTACGCGGTGCCGTCTCAAGGTCTAATTGGCTCATGATGACTATTCCTTGCGCAGAGTTTTCAAGGCGCGCCTGAGGGTTTTGGCGTGCGTTTTCCGGGCAAGACGGACCAACTCTGAACTCTGGCAGCGCCGCCGTCATGGCATCGCGCTGCCGCAATTCAGAAGAGAAATGCCCGCCCGGAAGACCGAGGTGAACGCAGCCGGATGTGGCTGCCGTTACCGGTGATTTTACCGGACGAGCTTCAAATGAGGACTGGGCCGGCGGACCTCTGGATCGGAGATCCAACGGCAGACAAGCTTGCCCGTCGCCGGGTCACGGACCCAGGGGCAAACAAGACGGGGCACACGCGCCACAACGGACGCGGCAGTCTCAACGCGGACCGTGGGAACGGGTCCAACAGGCAGGGCGCAGGCCAAAGCAGCCATGGTCGCCTCCTCTCTACACAGGGGTTGACGTTCGTCACCCCGGAGGCGCCAGACTGCCGAGAGGATTCTTACCGCGCGGCGGAGAATCCTCTGAGAGCAGTCCCGGAACCGTCCAAGGCGATAAAGCCGGAAGCCCAATCCATCGACGCCAAGCGTCTACTGGGAGGCTCCGCGGACGTATTGCTAGGTCGCGGGTTCATTTCTGTCTCTGTTCAATGATGATGCGATATGTTGCGGATCTCGCCGCCGATATCGCGCGTTTGAAATATGCCTCTCGGGATTATCCGTCAAGCCCTAAAGAACCTAAATTCTCCGAGGCTCCCGTCGCCTGTGAGCATCATCACAGCGACACTGAACCCAACCGGCTAACCTGCTCGTCGACGTAAGGCCGATTCGCCAAAAGGCATTCGGTTCCGGGGGATTGCCCATGCGTGCCACGACAAACACACTGCCCCGCTCCCTTGGTTTGAGCGCCCTGGTCGCTGGCGTGGCTGTCTTTGTGTCGGATCTGGACCTCGACCTGATGGGTTATGGGCTGATCGGCCTGGCCATCCTGTCGCTCTTCGGCAACGTCGCGATCACCGGTTGTCTTCGGCGCCCAAGGATCGCCATCGGGCTTCGCCTGTCATCCCTCAAGGACGCCGAGCTCCGGCGGCTTTGATGACGCTCGTCAGCACGCCCGGAAACCGGCTTTCCAGCTCTTCCAGGCGCAGTGATATGAAACGCTGCGTGCTCTCTTGCCGGACGCGAATGATCCCGGCTTCCCGCAGTTTGGTGAAATGATAGGACAGATTGGTCTTCGGCGCATAATCGCTGAAGGACGAACATCCCGCCTCGCCACAGCTCGTCAGGCGAACGACGATCTCCCGGCGGATCGGATCGCTAAGGGCGTCCAGGATCATAGACAGATCGAGTTGATCGGCTGACGGATGGCTGACGGCACGCATGCGGTTATCATAACGCCAGAAGGCCCCCCCCTGCCAATGTTCAACTTTTATTGAACATTTGATTGATCACCCAATCCCCAAAGCCTATCTTGTTCAAAGATATTTGAACATTAGAACTATATGAAAGAGAGCGCCTCGATGGTGACCCTGATCTGCTGTGTGCGCCGCCTTCCCCACCTCTCGCATGCCGCCTTTGACCGGCATTGGCGGGAAAACCATGCCGCATTGATCCGAAAACATGCCGCCGCGCTTCGCGACGTGATGGAAGACGAGGCGCGCTTCGTCGATCTCTCGAAGAGCCGTTTCTGGTTCGGCGAAGATCGGATCATCATTGCCCCAACCATCGCCGCATGATCGGAGGAGGAGTCTATCGCGGCCGCACGCCAGCCTCACTGTTGAAGGGCGTTTTCCACGGCTTTATCCGCCGGAGCGTTCAGGGGAAAGCTCAAATCGAAACGGGTCCCGCTCCCCGGACGCGTGGTCAGATGCAAGGTGCCATTCAACACACCGGTGGCCAGGTTGAAGACGATGTATAGGCCCAGTCCGGAACCGCCTTGGCCGAACTTCGTGGTGAAGAAGGGATCGAAGGCGTGCTTGGCGACATCGTCGCTCATGCCGTGGCCATCATCTTCATAGATCAAGGCCAGACGATCGCCTTCCGCGCGTGCCTTGATCCGAATGACACCTTTTTCACCGTCGTCGAAGGCATGTGTCAGACTGTTGATGATGAAATTGGTCAAGATCTGTTCGATGGGTCCCGGATGGTTGTCCATGATGATTCCGTCGGGAATATCCAGATCCACCGATATCGGCGTTTTTTTCAGCTTGTTGTGCAGCGACGACAGCGTTTCTCTGACGACGGTGGCCAAGTCGAACGTCCGGCGGCGAAGACTGCTTTGATCGACCGCGATCTGTTTGAAATTGCCGATCAGCTCCGCGGCATGTTCGGCTTCATGCGCCAACATGCGCGCCGCCAACAGATTGTCCTCCAGGAACTTGTCGAGAACGGAGCGTTGCAGCGCCCCCGACTTCACTTGCGCGGTGAAGTCGCCAAGACGTCCTTCGAGGGTGCTGGCCACCATCAGCATATTGCCGAGCGGAGTGTTCAGTTCATGGGCCACCCCGGCCACCAGGCTGCCGAGCGACGCCATCTTCTCGGCCTGGACCAGACTGATTTGGGTCCGCCGCAATTCGTCCAGAGTCTTCTCGGCGAGATCTTTGGCACGGCGCAATTCGTCTTCGAATTGCGCCTGGCGCGTCACATCCGCATAGGTCGATACGATTGACCCATTGGCCATGTGATTCCGGCGCGTATCGATCACCGTACCGGTCGTCCGGGTCCACCGGAACGGCGTATGGTCACGACTCCGCAATTCGGCCATCCACTGCGCGACCAGATCGTCGCGCTGTCCCGACTGCGGATGATCCCCCTGCCCGACCAAATAACGAATCATCGTCTCGGCCGGCAATCCGACGGCGACCAGGTCCGCCGGCAAGCCAAAAATCTCAATGAATTTGCTGTTCCACAGACTCAATTTGAGATCGGCATCGATCACGGAGATGCCTTCGGCCATGGCTTCGACACTCGTCTCGAGCAACAGGCTCTTTTCGCGCAGCTCGGCTGTCCGATCCTCAACCCGGCGCTCCAAGGCGTTGGCCAATTGGCGCAATTCCTCGCCTATACGGTCCCGCTCCTCCAGACTGCTCTGAAACGCCATGATCAGCCGGTTGGCAGCGCGGGCAATGACACCCAATTCGTCTTTGCCATGTCCTGAGGGCACGGTGACAAGCTGGTGAATTGGCCGATCCGGTCCCACTTCGGCAAAACCACGGGCCAGTCGGAGCAAAGGCATCGTCGTCAGAAAGTGGAAAAACGTGGCGATGATCGCCGCCAGAACGATGGCGTGAATCATGCTGGTATAGACCAGACGAGAAAGATTGCCCCGCAAATTGGCGAGGATAACGGCGCTATCGACGTGAATTCGCAGACTCCCGACGGCGAACGACCTCTCCATCAGGTCGTTGCTGTAGGTCAGAGCGATCTCATAGGGCGGAATCGGCGCGACCAGATAATCGACGACGGCCGCCAGACGTTCGTCGAGCGGCGCCCTGGTCGCCTTCGCCAGCGGGTTGCCGAAATCATCAAGGATCGCCACAAGAATCATGCCGCGGTGGCCGATCACACCATCGGCAATATGCTGCGCCAAGGACGCGTCCAAGGCATAGGCGGCGGAGGTTGCCGGTTCCCGCACCATGTCGATGACCAAATGAACCGTTTCGTCGATCCGAGCACGCTCGTCATGCAGACTGGAAAAAAGTTCAACAACACTGGAGGCGAATCCGACAACGAGGGCCACCAGCACCGTGAAAAACGCATGACGCGTGGACAGTCGAGAGCGAAACGCCGGCTGCTCTTCGGTTGCAGCCGGAGGCGAGACTTTATCGGTCGGCTCCCACACAGTCATGACGCGACCTCATCCCGAACAACGTAAATGCCGAGAACGTCTATCGGTCCCAAGAACTGTGCGCCGTAACATGATCCTTGCGCAAGTCTTGATAGAGATATGAGGGTCTTCCGCTCCGCCCACCGACAAATGTTAACATCGCAACACCAACCCAATTTCTGCCATAATGGCGTTGCTTATCTTTCCTTCGATGAAAGAGAAAGGACACGCGCGTGAGGAGAGGTCCCGGCTATCTGTGCATCTCCCGGCAGCCCAGGGATCGCTACAGCCGTCATCGTCGTCGTGGTCGACAGTGGTGGTGGTGGATCGTGCTCACGATCGCCGTTGCCGCCGCCGCATGGCTCGCGGTGGGCTGGAGATGGTCCGGCCAGTTGGACTCGACGCTGCCGTTTCCCAACGGCGCACTTCTCTTCAATTCAACACACCAAGGAAAACAATGACATCGCAATATCTTCGGCATCTGTCCCGGCAAGGAGAAACGTGGCAACCGCGCCTTGAAACAGGCGGTAGCGACGTTTCATAAGCGGCCACCTTTGCGTCAACGACCGTCGCGCCGTTTTTTGGCATCGTCCCCAAAGGCGCGGATCAGGATGGTTGAGAGGCATTCTTCTTCCTCAGGCCAAACCCGCCAAACCCGAAGAGAGCGGCAGCGAACATCGGCAGAGCGGCAGGAAGCGGTACGGCGGTCACTTGAGATCCCAACGGTACGGAACTGTCAACGGTAACGGACCGGAGCGTCGCTTGAATGACGTTCTCCATATATCCCGCCTGGCCGCTTCCCGTATTGGATGTCGAATAAAAATTGTATAAATTCGCGGCGCTTCCCGTCCCGACCTGATACTCCAACCCCAAGACGTCAACAACCGGCAATCCTTTGGTGTTGTAAGCGACGTTATCGAAAATATAACCCGTCACATATTGGACCGCTGTCGTTCCCGCACTGACCGTTCCAGGATTTCCATACATGGAAATGATGCCAGCGCTATCGCTCCGCGTTCCGGTAATACTTGTAATACTATATCCCTGCAATTGCGTAATGGGCACGAACTGGCCGCCAACATAGACGCCGCCATTCTGCACCGATAAACCGGCGGCATCGTTGAAGCTTTGACCACTGATGGGGGTTGCGCTCGTCGTCACGATGAGGTCCGTGGTCACCCCGTTGCTGGGCGTGTCATACTCGATATTCCACGTCGCCGCGTCGGCTTGCCCGCCGAACGCCATGACGGCGCTCGAAAACAGAAGAGCGACAGTAAGTTTTTTCATGGCCACACCCCCCTCAAACGCATTGCCCCAGTTGCTCTCTCTGACCGAAGAGAGTCACAACGGGGCAAATCACTCGAACGAGTGACATCCTCTCATCGTGGCGACCAAGGCCACATCACCCGTTCGAGTGATATGCTGATTTTTATGAGGGCGAAGGGATTGTCTTGGGAAGATCCGTTAATACACCAACTCGTCTTCTTCGCGGCCTTCGGAAATGACGATCTGCCCGCTGGCGGCCAACTCCTTGGCCAGCACCACGATGGCGCTTTGCGCCTGATCGACGTCGCGCAGGCGCACCGGACCCATCGCATCCATGTCTTCGCGCATCATCTTGCCGGCGCGTTCCGACATATTCTTGAAGAACAATTCCTTG
>Ga0209415_10005096_pt1 | contig 23772 bp, 16 predicted proteins | sample PeaSoiSIISIP2007_FD_187696 | JGI IMG/M metagenome (GOLD analysis project Ga0209415, IMG submission 187696) | Peat soil microbial communities from Weissenstadt, Germany - SII-SIP-2007 (SPAdes) (version 2) | ecosystem: Environmental > Terrestrial > Soil > Wetlands > Peat | place: Germany... | reverse complement strand
GGAGCTGAGGGGATTCGAACCCCTGACCCCCACAATGCCATTGTGGTGCTCTACCAAAACTGAGCTACAACCCCGTCGTTTCCGAAGGACGTCGCGCAAGCGCGTCGGCCTTCGAGGGAGGTAAAGATACGGCAGTGCCCCCGGCGCTGTAAAGGGTGCCTCAGCGAAGGCCCACCCGCAGCACCTCCTCCAAGGTGGTGACGCCCGCCGCCACCTTGTCCAGGCCGTCCTGGATCAGCGGCACCATCCCGGAGGTGCGTCGCAGGGCGGTTTCGGGGTCGCCCCGGACGATGGCCTCGCGCAGCGGATCGTCCACCAGCAGGAGCTCGAAGATCCCCGTCCGACCCTTGTACCCCGTGCCGTCGCACTCGGGGCATCCGATCGGACGGGGGACCAGGGGAGGAAGCGCCGAGCCGGGTGGGAACTGGTGGCGTTCCTCCGGAGTGGGCTCGCCCGGAGTGGAACAGACGGGGCAGATCTTCCGGACCAGCCGCTGGGCCGCCACTCCAAGCACCGCGGATGCCACCAGGAATCGCGGCACCCCGAGGTCCGAAAGGCGAGTGATGGCTCCCACGGCGTCGTTGGTGTGCAGGGTGCTGAAGACCAGGTGGCCGGTCTGGGCGGCCTGGACGGCGATCCCGGCGGTTTCCGCGTCCCGGATTTCCCCCACCAGGATGACATCGGGGTCCTGGCGCAGGATCGAGCGCAACGCCCCGGCGAAGGTCAGTCCGGCCTTTTCCAGGATCTGGACCTGGTTGGCTCCCTTCAGCCGGTACTCGATGGGATCTTCGATGGTGGTGATGTTGATGTCGCGCGGCAGCATGCGCTGGAGCGCCGCGTACAGGGTGGACGACTTTCCGGATCCGGTGGGGCCGGTCACGAAGATCATGCCCTGGGGACGGTCGCAGAGGGCCTCGAAGACTGTGCGGATGCGCGGTGGCATGCCCACCTGTTCCAGGTCCACCACCGAAGCGTTCTGGCGCAAAAGCCGAAGCACCACCTTCTCGCCCGACCTCGTGGGAAGCGTGGACACGCGGACGTCCATGGTCTCGCCCTTCCACAGCCTCTGGATGCGACCGTCCTGGGGGAGCCTCTTCTCGGCGATGTCGAGTTCCGCCAGGATCTTGAGGCGGCTGGTGAGGCTCGCCTGCACCCAGCGGGGGAGCACCAGGAATTCGCGCAGCAGTCCGTCGCGGCGCAGCCGCACCACCACGCCGTTCTCCTCCGGCTCCAGGTGGATGTCGGTGGCCGCGAGCCGGAGGGCCTCGTCGAAGATGTGCTCGGCCAGCCGGACCACCGGTTCGGCCTGCGACTTGCGGCGGATTTCGTCGAGGGTGGAACCTTCTCCCACGGAGATCTCGTCTTCGGCGAGGCGGGACAGGACGCCTTCCTCGCCGTGCGCGGCCCGTTCGCCGCGCAGCACCGCCAGGGCGTGCTGGATGCGCTCGCCCGCGTTTTCCCAGGCCTCGGGCTCCGCGTCCAGTTCGGCGAGGTGGACGGCCCATTCCAAGGCCTCGGGATCGGCATCGGCGGCGAAGGCGAGGACGGTCCGGCCATCCTCCAGTCGGATCGGCAAGGCTTCCCGACGCAGGCAGAAGTCGTGGCCCAGGCGGCGCAGGAGATCGGGATCGGGGTGCAGGTCGGTGTCGGTGTCGGTCATGGGGGCTCACACGGTCTTGAGGTATTCGCCGATCTCCTTGAGGACCTCGGGGCGCGGCGCCCGGATCGAAAGGTCCTTGAGCTCGGACTTGGGGACGAACCGGATGTGGATGAAGCGTCGCAGGAGCGACATCGGGAGCTTGCTGCGGCTGCGCAGCAGGGCGGCCGGAACGCCCTTGTTCTGGTGTCCGGTGTGCAGGTCGCGCTTGGTCGCGATGGTGGACAGGATCTGCAGCGACCGGGAATTGACCACGACGCACTCCACCAGCCCGGGCACCCGGACGCACCGGGGATTGGCCAGGAAGCTCGCGATGAGGGTGTCCCGCGTGATGTTGGAGAGGACCAGCCCCTTCCAGTCCGGCGGGGGAGGCTTCCGCCCCGAGCCCAGGTCCACGCTGGCGGTGTGCTCGTCCAGCAGCGCGGGCAGGACCAGATCCGAGGCGTGGAAGGAGATGCCCCGGGCCTCGGCGGCCACGCCGGCCCTCGCGAGAACCTTGGCCACGGCGGGGGAAACGGGACAGCTCAGCTTCCATCGGCCCTGGTGGTCGGAGGCCCGGAACCAGAACAGCGCCATCTCCAGCCAGCCGGCTTCCGGTTGGGGGAGGCGCAGGGAGCGGCCCAGCGTCAGGAGCGCCGAGATCACGGGGGGGTCCAGCTGGAGCTTCCGTTGGACCGCCCACAGCTCCGGAAGTTCGGACATTCCCGGCATCTCCCGGCAGACCTGTTCCAGCCGATCGAATTCCTTCTGGCCCAGGAACTTGAGCAGACCCAGGTCGGGCTCCTGGGGGGCGCCTTCCTGCGACTCCCGGTGCAGGGTGTCCAGACGGTCGGCGAGCTCGTCGTGGATGCGCAGCAGCGGCAGGAGCCGGGCCATGCCCTTCATGTCGTAGGGGTCGGCCGTGTCCGCGAGGTGGCTGCTGCGCTGGCGCAGGCAGACCGCCTCGGCGGGCAGGACGGAAATCGTCTGCGGGTCCGGGAAGACCCCGGTTTCCACGGACCGGACCAGGCTCGCGCGGAAGGCCTCCAGGTCGGCCCCGGCCCAGGTCGCGAGCACGGCTTCGACCTCGGGCTGGAACGCCTCCCCGATGGACCGCCGCGCCAGCAGGCGGGACAGGTTCTGGAGCCGCTGCACCTTCTGGACGTGCGCCCGCCAGGTCGTGCCCACGTGGAGCAGCGTGCGCAGGACCTGCTCTCCCTGGGGATCCGATCCCGCCAGGGTCTGGAGGGCCGGCGACAGGAACCGTTTCTTGGTCTCCGGGATCTCGATGTTCTTGAGGATCTCGGCGATCCGCTCGCAGCGGTCCGGCTCCTGGATGGACGGGTCGGCGGCGACCAGGGACGGCTCGAAGCTCACTCCTTGCCGCGTCTCCATGCGCGCAGGTCCACGGTGTTGCCGCCCTTCTTCATCCCGCTGGCGCGTTCCAGGATCTGGCGCTCCTGGCGGGAGAGGCTTCCCATTCCGTACTTGGAGATCTTGGCCAGGATGGGATCCACGCGGGAATCGAAGAACTCCTGCCCGCTGACCAGTTCCTCCACCGCCTTGCGGGTGCGACGCTCCTCGCCCAGGTTCTTGCGCCTCGCCCACAGGTCGCTCACCGGTCCGTCCAGGGCCAGGAACACCCATCCGCCCAGGATCCCGAAGAGGTGGGTGAGGTGGGCGACGCCGCCGCCCAGGCTCCCGCCGCTCATGCCGGAGAGCAGCGCGATGCCGCCCATGATCCAGACCGCGATGCGGGCCGGCACCGGAACGATCAGGAACAGGTAGATGGGCACGTCCGGATAGAACCGCGCGAACGCGAGAAGGATTCCGTACAGGGCTCCGGAGGCGCCGATGATGGGCACGAAACCGGTGCCGCCCCACAGGTAGAACAGCCCGGAAAACATGCCGGCGGTGATGCCGGAGACCAGGAACAGGGAAAGGAACTTGCCTTCCCCGAGCCGTTGGGCCACCGGCTGCCCGAACACCCACAGGCACCACATGTTGAAGAAGATGTGGAGGAAGTTCTCGTGCAGGAAGATGTAGGTGAAGACCCGCCAGAACTGGCCGTGGCCCCAGACCTTGGCCGGAACCAGCGCGCCGTAGTAGTCCAGGAAGCCCGTCGGGAGCAGCCCGAACGATTCGGCCAGGGTCTGGATCGCGAACACCCCGACGCAGAGGATCAGGAGATTGCGCACCACTTTGGAGGACTGCGACGGAAACATCGTTAGCTCTTCCCCTGGAAACGTTCGCGAAGGGCCTGGGCGACGGGAGGTGGCACGAAAGGCGACACGTCGCCCCCCAACCGGGCGATGTCCCGCACCAGCGTGGAGGTGAGTCCCAGGTGCTCTTCCCTGCAAGGAAGGTATACGGTCTCGATCAGGGGGGCCATCCTGCGGTTCATGAGGGCGATGGATTGTTCGGCCTCGAAATCGCCCACTTGGCGCAGTCCCCGCAGGAACACGGTGGCGCCCAGGCGACGGGCGAGTTCCACCGTGAGTCCGTCCCAGGCCTGGACCTCCACGTCGCGGATGCCGGCCGACTCGAGCGAGGCCTGGAAGAGCCGGACGCGTTCCTCGGCGGAGAACAGCGGGGTCTTGCGGGAATTGAAGGCCACGACCACATGCAGCCGTTCGAACAGCTTCCGGCCCCGCGTCACCAGGTCCAGATGGCCCAGGGTGGGGGGGTCGAAGGATCCGGGATGGATGGCGATGGGCATGAGAGGTGCCAAAGCTAGAACCTGGACCGGTGCGCCGCTCCCCGGGCCCGCAAATTTCCAGCTCCCGGACCGGACGCCAGTTCGAGAGTCCTTTGTAGACTTCGAAACATGAGCGGACCGGCACCCAAGACCACGGATCCGGGAACGGCGGCCACGCCTTCCCGAGTGCAGCGCACACAAGGCAAGTTCGCCGAGGATCTGGCATGGCTCATGATGAGCTTCCGCCAGGTCCTGGAGGAACTGGGCGAAAAGGATCTGGCGGCCCAGCTGCCGTGGATCGGACAGGAGTCCGGCCAGGATTCGCCCACGCCCGACCGCCTGGCGCAGGCCTATTCCATCTGCTTCCAGCTCCTGAACAAGGCCGAGGAGAACGGCGCCGCCCAGATGCGGCGCGCGGCCGAGGAGGATTTCGGACTCGCGCACGAACGCGGGCTCTGGGGACAGGCGTTGTCCGATCTCGTCCAGTCGGGGATCGGGGTCGACCGGATCGCCGAACGGGTGGCCGAGATCTCCATCGAACCGGTCCTGACCGCGCACCCCACGGAAGCCAAGCGCGCCACGGTCCTGGAACAGCATCGAGAGCTCTACCTGCTCCTGGTGAAGATGGAGAACAAGATGTGGACCCCGGTGGAGCGTTCCCGCATCCGGGAAGACGTCCTGGACGTGCTGGAGCGACTCTGGCGCACCGGGGAGATCCTGCTCCAGAAGCCGGATTTGCGCGCCGAACTGCAGAACGTGCTCCACTACCTCCGCCAGGTCTTCCCCGAAGCCCTGCCCCAGCTCGACGACCGCCTGCGCGCCGCCTGGGACCACGCCGGCCTGGACGGGTCCCTGCTGGCCGACCCGTCGCGCTTTCCGCACCTCCGCATGGGCTCCTGGGTGGGAGGGGACCGGGACGGCCATCCCCTGGTCACCGCCGACATCACCCGCCTGGCGCTCACGGAGCTGAGGCTCTCCGCCCTGCGCATCCTCCGCGAGAAGCTGGTCCGCCTGGGCTCCAGGCTTTCGCTCTCCCGGCTCCTGCAAAGCGCCCCCAAGGAGCTCCTGGACCGCGTGAAGGCCCTGGCCGACGCGCTCGGCCCCCAGCTCGCCGAACCCCAACTCGCGAGGAATCCGGACGAGCCTTGGCGCCAGCTCGTGAACCTCATGATCCTCGCCCTGCCCCTGGACCCCGACGCTCCCGAGAGCGGGAAGGGCTCGCGCCACGCCGGATCCTACCGGGAAGGACAGGAACTGTCCAAAGATCTGGCCGTCCTGGACCGGTCGCTCAGGGCCGCAGGCGCGGGTCGGCTCGCCGACCTGGAGGTCTTCAAGCTGCGCCGCCACCTGGACGTGTTCGGCTTCCACCTGGCCCAGCTGGACGTCCGCCAGAATTCGGCGTTCCACGACAAGGCGGTGGAACAGCTCCTGGTCGCGGCCGGCTTCCCCGAGACGGATTTCGGATCCTGGTCGGAGGAGAAGAGGGTGGCCTTCCTGGAGGGCGAGCTGCGCAGCCTCCGTCCGTTCGCCCTTCCCGGCACGCCACTCGGTCCCCAGGCGCAGGCGGTGGTGGACAGCCATCGCGTGATCGCGGACCACATCGCGGACTGGGGCATGGCCGGGGTGGGCACGTTCATCGTTTCCATGACCCGGAGCTTCTCGGATCTCCTGACGGTGTTCCTCCTCGGCCGCGAGGCCGGACTCCTGGTGCAGACCCCGGACGGGCTGGTCTGCCAGGTCCCGGTGGCGCCGCTGTTCGAGACCATCGAGGACCTGGAGGCGTCGGAAGGAATCCTCTCCAGGTTCCTGGACCACCCCCTGGTCAAGCGGACGCTGGTGCATCTGCGGCCCCTGCGGGAGGAGCGTTCGGCCAAGCCCGTGCAACCCGTGATGATCGGCTACTCCGATTCCAACAAGGACGGAGGCATCATCGCCAGCCAGTGGCACCTTCTCCACGCCGAGCGCACGCTCACCCGCCTCGCCAGGGATCGCGGGGTCCGTGTCCGGTTCTTCCACGGCAAGGGCGGGACCATCTCCCGCGGCGCCGGCCCCACCCACCAGTTCCTGGAAGCGCTGCCTCCGGCGTCCCTGGCCTCCGGTCTGCGGGTGACCGAGCAGGGCGAAACCATCGCCCAGAAGTACGCGAACCTCATCTCCGCCGTCTACAACCTGGAACTCCTGTTCGCCGGGGCGGTTTGCAGGTCACTCCAGTCCAGCAAGGACGACGACCCCCTCCAGGACTCCATCCTCGCCTACCTCTCGGAGGCCAGCCGCAAGGAGTACCGGTCCCTGGTGGACGCCGATGGCTTCATCGACTTCTACGGCCAGGCCACGCCCATCGACGTCATCGAGGCCAGCCGCATCGGGTCGCGCCCCGCGCGCCGGTCCGGCCAGCGCACGCTCGGCGACCTGCGCGCCATCCCCTGGGTCTTCTCGTGGGCCCAATCGCGATTCCACATCACGGGCTGGTACGGCGTCGGCACCGCGCTGGAGAAGTTCCGGAGCGAGCGCCCCGACGAGTGGCTCCACCTGCGCACCTCGCTGGACGGCATGCCGCTTTTGCGCTACGTCCTGGCCAACGTGGAGACCACCATCGCCACCGCGGACACGGAAGTCTGGGACCTCTACGCCACGATGGTGGAGGATCCCGCGCTGAGGGAGCGCTTCCTCGCGAGGTTGCGCGCCGAATTCCGTCGCACGGCCGACCTTTTGGAGGAGATCTACGGAGCCAGGTTCGAGGACCGGCGCCAAAGGATGGCGCGAAGCCTCAACCTGCGGTCCGAGGCCCTGCGCAGACTGCACCACCTGCAGGTGGGGCTGGTGGTGCGGTGGCGGAGCCTGGCCTCCGGCACGCCGGAATGGGAGGAAGTCCTGCTCCAGCTCCTGGTCACCGTCAACGCCATCGCCTCCGGCCTGCGCACCACGGGCTGAGCGGAAAGGCGCATCGGGTGTTGATCGTCCACGTCCACGTCCGCCTCCACCCGGGAATGGAAGATGCCTTCCGCGCCGCGACCGTGGAGAACGCCCGACGGAGCCTGCTCGAGCCGGGCGTCGTCCGCTTCGACGTGGTCCAGGAATCCGGCGATCCCACCCGATTCGCGCTGGTGGAGGTGTACCGCGACGACCAGGCTCCCGCCGCGCACAAGGAAACGGCGCACTACAGGCGCTGGCGCGACGCCGTGGAACCGATGATGGCCGAACCGCGGCGGTCCGTCAAGTACCGCGAGATCCACCCGGACGCCCCGGCGTGGTGAATTTCGAGTTCTCCGCCCCCGGAAGGATCCTCTTCGGCGCGGGGAGATCCGCGGAGGCGGCGACGGAAATCGTCGGGTGGGGAGCGCGGATCCTGCTGGTGACCGGTTCCCGTCCCGAGCGCGCGGCGCCCCTGCGCGACGCCCTGCTCGCGCGCGGTGCCCGCTTGGAGGAAATTTCCCTGTCCCGAGAGCCGCACGTGGAGGATTTGCGCTCGGGAGTGGAAGCGGCGCGGACGTTCCAGGCCCAGGCCGTGGTGGCCGTGGGCGGCGGCAGCGTGCTGGACCTGGGCAAGGCCATCGCCGCCCTGGCACCCTCCGGATCGGACCCCTTGGACCATCTGGAGGTGGTGGGGAAGGGGTTGCCCTTGTCCGGGCCGGGCCTCCCGTTCGCGGCGGTTCCCACCACCGCGGGAACGGGTGCGGAGGCCACCCGCAATTCGGTGCTCTCCACGGGAACCGTCAAGGTGAGCCTGCGCGGCCCCCAGTTGATGCCCCGTCTTTCCGTGGTGGATCCCGGCTATGCCGTCGGAGCCCCCCGCGATCTGACCGCCTGGACCGGCATGGACGCCCTGACCCAACTGGTGGAACCGCTGCTGTCGCGCTTCGCGAATCCAATGACCGACGCCCTCTGCCGACAGGGGATCCCTCTGTCCGTTCGGGCCCTGCCCGCCGCCTTGCGCGACCTCCACGACCTGGAGGCCCGCTCGGATCTGGCCCTGGCGAGTCTCCTTTCCGGCATGGCCCTGGCCAACGCGCGGCTGGGGGCCGTCCACGGACTGGCCGCGCCTTTGGGCGGCATGTTTCCCTGCCCCCACGGAGCCGTCTGCGCCCGGTTGCTGGTTCCGGCCTGGAAGACCAACGTCGCGGCGCTGGAACGGGCCGGCGGTTCGGTCCGGAATCGGTTCCAGGATGCGTCCCGCCTCCTGGCCGGGCGACGCGACGCGACGATCGCCGACGGTCTGGAGGTGCTGGAGACCATGGCCGCGGCGGCCGCGGCACCGCCCCTGTCGCGGTGGGGAATGACGGAATCCGACATTCCCGCCGTGCGCGACGCGGGGATGCGCGCGAGCTCCATGAAGGGGAATCCGGTGGAGCTTTCGCCCGACGAGATCGACGCGATCCTGCGCGAAGCGCTCTAGTGCAACGTCCTGCAGGAAAGTCCGTTATCCGTTCGTCCTGAGGAGCCCATGGAATGGGCGTCTCGAGGGGCGGATACGGTAGCTGAACCTGCAGGACCCTGCTCTAGGGCTTGGGGGACTGGTTCCGGGTCCGCAGCCTGGTCAGTCCCGTGCGCTGGAGCCGGTAGGTCAGGGCGCGGCGGGTGATGCCCAGTTCGTTCGCGGCGCGGTCCCTGTGGCCTCCGTGGCGCAGGAGCAGTTCCCGCAATTCCTGGCGGTCGCGCTCGAGAGGGTCGGCGGAAGGCTTGGACTGGCGGCGCCGACCTTCCTCCACAAGGTCCTTGAGCTGGACTCCCATCGGGTGGAGGGCCACGAACCGCTCGATCAGGTTTTCCAGCTCGCGCACGTTGCCCGGCCAGTCGTAGCGCATCATCTCCTGCAGGCCGGTCGGGTCCAGGCGCGGCGACGGCTCGCGCAGCCGGGCGCAGACCCGGGCCAACAGCCCCTTGGCGAGATGCGGGATGTCGTCCATCCTCTCGCGGAGGGGAGGGACCCGGAAGGCGACCACGTGGATGCGGAAGTAGAGGTCCTGCCGGAACGTCCCCGCCTGGACCATGGCCCAGAGGTCCCGGTGGGTGGCCGCGGCCAGACGGAAATCGACGTCGATCTCCTCCGTGCCGCCCACGCGGCAGATGCGCCGTTCCTGGAGCACGCGCAGGATGGAAGCCTGGGCGGGATGGGACAGTTCGCCGATCTCGTCCAGGAACAGGGTGCCGCCCCCGGCCTGTTCGAACCGCCCCGTCCTCTGGGCGTGCGCCCCGGTGAACGACCCCCGTTCGTGCCCGAACAGCTCGCTCTCCAGCAGGGAGGGGGGGATGGCGCCGCAGTTGACGGCCACGAACGGACCGTCGGAGCGCTTGCTGCATTCGTGCAGGTGCCGGGCGCAGACCTCCTTGCCGGTTCCGGATTCCCCCAGGAGGAGGACCGTCGAATCCAGGCGGGACGCCACGCGCAGGCTCCGCAGGAGTTGGGCGAAGGGGCTGTCCGGGGCATGCAGGATGGAGGCCTGGGCCATGGACGGTGAAGATAGGTCAACCATGACCGGCCTCACCCCTCCCTCGCCGCAGGCGAGGGAGGGGTGAGGCATGGGAGAGCGCCGGGATTTATCGCCCCAAGGCGCCAACCGACCCGTGGCGGCCCGGTGGGACCTACATTTCCCCCCCTCATGTCCGAAAAGCCTCTGATTGTCCAAGGCGATATGACCCTCCTCCTGGAAACGGAAGGACCGGGGTACCTCGCCGCCCGCGACGCCATCGCCCCATTCACAGAACTTGTCAAAAGCCCCGAGTACGTCCACACCTACCGCATCTCCCACCTGAGCCTCTGGAACGCCGCGGCCACCGGGCGCACGGCGGAGCAGGTGCTGGAGGCCCTTTCCGAGCACAGCCGCTTCCCGGTCCCCCAGACCGTGACCCGCGAGATCACCCAGTACATGGGCCGCTACGGGACGCTGCGCCTGGAGCGCGTGGGCGACGACCTGCTGTTGACCGCCCGCGATCCCCTGACCCTGATGGAGGCGCGCCATGTGAAGGCCGCGCAGCCCTGGTTGCTGGACCAGATCGCCCCCGACCGCTGCCTGGTGGACGGGCGTTTCCGGGGTCATCTCAAGCTGGCCCTCACCTTGGCCGGGCTTCCCGTGGAGGATCTGGCCGGATACACGGTGGGCGATCCCCTCTCGTTCACGCTTCGCGACACGGCCCTCACCGGCAAGCCGTTCAACCTGCGCGCCTACCAGATGGAAGCGGCGGAGATCTTCTACGCCGCAGGATCAGCCAAAGGCGGGGCCGGGACGGTGGTCCTGCCCTGCGGCGCGGGCAAGACCGTGGTGGCCCTGGGTGCCATGAACCTGTGCCAGTGCCACACCCTGGTCCTGACCACCAACGTGATGGCCGTGCGGCAGTGGATCCGCGAGGTCCTGGACAAGACGACGCTGACGGCGGACCAGGTGGGGGAGTACACGGGCCAGATCAAGGACATCAAGCCGGTGACCCTGGCCACCTACCAGATCCTGACCTACCGCAAGACCAAGGACGAGTCGTTCCCCCACTTCGGACTCTTCCAGGCGCGGAAATGGGGGCTCATCGTGTACGACGAGGTGCACCTTCTGCCCGCCCCGGTGTTCCGCGTCTCGGCGGAGGTGCAGGCCACCCGACGCTTGGGCCTCACCGCCACCCTGGTGCGCGAGGACGGCAAGGAGGGCGACGTGTTCGCGTTGATCGGGCCCAAGCGCTACGACGTGCCCTGGAAGACTTTGGAGGCGCAGGGCTGGATCGCCACCGCCACCTGCACCGAGATCCGCCTGCCCCAGCCGCTGGCCCGCTACGTGGAATACGCGCAGGCCTCGGACCGGGAGAAGGTGCGCATCGCCTCTGAGAACCCCGCGAAGAAGGCGGTGGTGGAGGAGCTCATCGAGGCGCATCCGGGCGAGCCCATCCTGGTGATCGGACAATACCTGGCGCAGTTGGAGCAGCTCGCGGCTGACCTGGACCTCCCGCTGATCACGGGCAAGACCCCCCAGCGCGAGCGCGAGGTGCTCTACGGAGATTTCCGCGAGGGGCGGCTCCGCTGCCTGATCGTGAGCAAGGTGGGGAACTTCGCGATCGACCTGCCGGAAGCCTCGGTGATGGTGCAGGTGTCGGGGACCTTCGGAAGCCGGCAGGAGGAGGCGCAGCGCCTGGGACGCATCCTGCGGCCCAAGGAGGACGGTCGCCAGGCCCACTTCTACACGCTCGTGACCCGCGACACGCGGGAGCAGGAATTCGCGATGCACCGCCAGCTCTTCCTGGTGGAACAGGGCTACCAGTACAAGGTGGAGATCCGGGAGCCGGGCAAAGGAGACTGAAACGGCGCTGGGATGCTTCGAGGACGAAAAAGGCAAACCGCAGTCTTGCAAAACACGACTAGATAATCCATTGATATATTGAACTGGATGCAATCTCCTCGCTGTCCCATTCCGAAAGGCCGGGTGCCTGATGAAGTGGCCCGGTTTCAAGCCATCCCTGGGGCGATGGAGTTGGCGGGAAAACCACTGGTTCGGGTTGTGGCTTACCTGATCCAATTTCGGAGTCCGGAACATTGAGGACATCCATCAAGCTCCTGTTCTCCTTGGCTGCCCTTCCCGCACTGGTTGGTGCCGCCGGTATCGTGTCCTGGCAAGAGGTGGGAGGATTCCTTTCCACCAGCGCCACGTTCAAGGGGATCGCCGGTCAGGGCTATGAAACCCCACCCACCGCAAGCGCCGGAGCTCGGATCCAAAGCGGTTTCCTGGCACATCCGCTGCTTTTGAACAACGCCCCTTTCGTGGTTTCGGGCCTTCCCGACCTGGAGAAGTCGGAAGGCTTCGGGAAGGTCGCCATTCTGCTCGACGCGGTCTTCGCCGACATCGACGGAGACTCCCTGTCGTATTCCTCCTCGGATTCGGGAACCAGCGCCGTGGCTTCCGTGCATGGCGATTCCCTCCTTCTCTCCGGGATGGCGGGCATTTCAGGGACATCGCGCATCATCGTGCTGGCCACCGACGGATCGGACACCGCGAGGGATACCTTCCGCGTAGCGACCGCCACCGATGCCCTGGTGGCGAAACCCGAGGCCATCGAGAAGTCCACCGAACTCTCCGTGGTGATTCCCAACGCGTTGGCCTCGCCTGTTCGGGGCACCGGTCCGGGCCGGTTGGGCATCGGAGCCGTTTCCGACGGCTCGGAAGGCCTGTCGACGGACATCCTGCTTCCCGGCACGGCTTCCGTCTCCGTTTCCATCTTCGACAACCTCGGCAATCCGGTGATCTCGTTCACGAAGGACGTGGGTGCCGCGGTGCTGTGGGGCCTGGAGCGCACCCCGGACGGGCGGTGGATCCTCCCCGTGGGCTGGAACCTGCGCTCGTCGGGTGGCACGGCGGTTCCTTCGGGCGTGTACCTGTGGAAGATCGAGGCGGTCTGCGAGGATGGACAGAAATTGGAGGCGGTGAAACGCCTGGGCGTGAAAGGGAGGAACTGAGAGATGAGGAACGAACGACGGAAACCATGGAGCGCGGCCGGAATCCTGGCCTGCGCGATCATCGCGAACGCGGCCACGCTTCCCTACCAGGGACTGGCGACGGACTCGAAGGGCAACCCCTATGCCGACGGCAGCCATCCGGTGGTCTTCTCGCTCTACGGGGCGGCCTCGGGGGGGACGTCTCTCTGGTCCGAAACCCAGACGGTGGCCACCTCCAAGGGACTCTTCTCGACCAGCCTGGGCGCGGTGAAGGTGGTTCCCGACAATCTGTTCAACGGATCCGCGCTCTACCTGGGAGTCGCCTTCGACGGAGGTGCCGAGGGCGGTCGGCTGCTCCTGGGCACCCCGCCCTGGGCGAAAGCGTCGGACAGCTCCAGGGCATCGCATGTCGCGGACTCCGCCAAGGCGGTCGCGGGATTGGGAGACTCGGTGTCGCTTCTGCGCGCCAAGATCCGGACGGATTCGACCTCCCAAGCCGCACAGCTCGCCTCGAACCTGTCCACGTTGAACGCGCGTCATGTCGCGGATTCGGTCCAGATCTACATGCTCCAATCCATGCTGGCTCCACCTCCGTCGAGCGGCATCCCATGGCAGTCGGCCATCGTCTACGGATCGCTGACCGATACCAGGGATGGTCAAGTCTATCGAACGGTGAGGATCGGAAACCAGGTGTGGATGGCACAGAACCTGAACTTCGCGGGAACGGGCTCGACCATCGGGGTCTGCTACAGTGGCAGCAACGATTCGTGCGCGAAGTACGGGCGCCTATACATGTGGTCGGAGGCGATGGCGAATGCCGCTTCCAGCACCTCCAATCCGAGTGGCGTCCAAGGCGTATGCCCAACGGGTTGGCACGTTCCGAGCGATTCCGAATGGACGACTCTTCGGAAGTTCGTGGATCCGACAAGCACGACGGATGGCACCAAGCTCAAATCCACAGGCGGGTGGCTTCCCAATGGGACCATTTCAGGAAATGGAAAGGACACATACGGCTTTCGTGCGTTGCCCGGTGGTGGGAGCAACGCACGCTCTGTCGGCATCTCCGGCAATTGGTGGACTGCATCAGACACGATCCTGTCGAACGCAACATATCTAGGCATGTTCAACAGCACCACCAACGTCTCGAAAGAAATCGACGGTGAGATCAACGATCTCTCCTTGAGGTGTGCTCAGGACTGAGTCGATCTGGCTATGCATTCACACCTTGGTGCGCTTTTTGGCAGTAATCCATGTCATGGGGCCACGCAGCGCAGCGAATTCCGTTGGGCCTTGTCTCCATAGTTTGCACTCAAGATGTTGTAGCCATCCAGCAACTGGGCTTCGCGGGCGGTGCTGCCGGTATTGTATTCCGTGGAGGTCCACCACCAGGCGCCGGAACCAAGGCTGCTGGGCTGGTAGTAGATGTCGGTGCCGTAATCGAAGCCTGCGGGCAGGCCGTTGAATCCGGCGACATCCAGGCCGTTGTTCGTCTGCCAGACGCCTGGTGCCGATGACTTCACTTCGTAGGCGGAGTTCGAGGGATAGGCGTTGTCCCACAGGGTGAATTCGTCGAGGGAAGGAACGTGGAAACCGGTCGGGCAGATACCGGGAGCGGGAGTCGCCGCGCCCAGCGAATCGGTGTTGTAGATCGCGGCCGCGCCCATGACCTCGGCCCAACTGTACAGCCTGCCGTATTTCTCGCAGGAATCGGCGCTGTTGGCCGCGCAGATGCCCAGCGTCCCTCCCGGACTGTAGTCCAGGTTCTGGGCCATCCAGGTCAGACCGCCGAATTGGATGGTCCGGTACGTCCTGCCGTCGCGCGCGTCCGTGAAGGTGCCGTAGGTGATTCCGGTCTTCCAGGGAATGGTGATGCGGTGGAAGCGGACCGTGTAGGTGCGCTTGGCCCCCGTCCAGGTGTTCACGACCACGACGGACCCGGTGGTGTCGACCACCACGGGAGTCGACCGATTCGCGGAACCGCCGTTGTAGGTCACGGTCTCGTAGGCGGTCGGGAGCACGGTGAAGGAAGGCGTTCCGGAACCGAAGGGCAGGGTGTCCACATAGCTGTCGATCGACGGACTGAAGGCGGGCTGGAGCGTCCCGTAGTCGACCGAGAGGCTGGTCAATTGCGTGGAGGTGTCGGGGATCGCCTGGAGTTGCAGCTGGTCGGACGTGGTGTTTCCCGCCATGTCCGTGGCGACCAGGACGAGCACCTGGTCGGTGGATCCCGCGAACGAGATCGCGGCGGAATACTTGCCTCCCGACCCCTGGGTCACGGTCACGGGCAGGTTGTTCGCCGTCAAGGTCACCCCCGACACTCCGTCGGAATCCGTCACCGTCCAGGAGACGGGGTAGGTCTTGGTGTCGTAGGGAAGGGTGGTGTCGCTCGTACCGGGGTTCCGGGTCACCTGGGGCGGCGTGGCGTCGGGCTGCACCACCACGTCCACCGTGCAGGTGTCCGCATTGCCCGCGCTGTCCACGGCGACCAGCACCAGGGTCGAATCCGAACCCTTGCCCGCCTTGGAGAGTACGACCGTGTCCGCGTAGATGGAATCGGAGAGCATCGTCGCGGCGACGTGATTCACGAACACGGATTTCATCGCATCGGGGTCCCACACCTTCCACTTCGCCACGTACCGGGGCGTGCCGTAGGCCAGTTTCACCGGATTCCCGTCCAGCCACTGGATCACCGGCATGGACGTATCCTTCTGCACGTGCACCCGCACGGTGTCCGCGGTCGTGTTCCCCGCCCGGTCGGTGGCCGCGAGCACGACGGTGTCGGTGTACCCCAGGCTCGCCTTGGGAAGGGACAAGGTGTCGGCGTAGCCGGAACCTCCCAGGAACGACGCCTTCTTCCGGTTGGCGGTCACGGAGACGACGGTGTCGGAATCCGTCGCGGTCCAGGAGAGCACGACGCCGGGGGTTCGGAAGGGAACGGTGGTGTCTCCGGATCCGGAGAGGCGGACGACGGGATGGGTGGTGTCGGCCCGGCGCAGGATGGACGCCGTGTCGTAGACGAAGTTTCCGGACGTGTCTTCGGCGGCGAGATCGAAGGTGTTCATTCCCACCGCCAGCGAATCCGTCGTGGTCCAGGTTCCGCGGGAGAGATCGGTGGTGGGCAAGGCCTTCCCGTTCACGGAAACCGAGAGGATCCCGGAACTGGAGATGGTCCAGGACAGCGGGATGGTCTTGGCTCCCCAGGGAAGGGTGTCGATCTTCAGGGAGAGGGACGGATTCCTGCCGGTCACGGAGGGTTTCGCGGGAGGGAGTCCGCCTGAATACGTCGCGACCCTCAGGGTCAGCGTGTCCCTGGTGGTGTTCCCCGCCGAATCCACCGCGACCAGGACCACGGGCACCGTGTCCCGGGACAGGGAGATGGAACTGGAATATTCGGCTCCGACCCCGACCACCTGAGAACCGTTCACGCTCACCTTGACCACGGTGTCGAGGTCCGTGATGGTCCAGGAGACGCGGTAGGAGGTGGTTCCGTAGGGAAGCAGGGTGTCCTTCGTGGAGGCGTCCGCGACCACCTGTGGATGCGTGGTGTCCTTCTGGACCGTCACGTGCAGGGTGTCCGAGCTCGAATTCCCGGCCGGGTCGGTGGCCACGATGCGGATCGTGGTGTCGAAGCCCAAGCTGGCCTTGGGGAGGCTCACCGCGAGGGTGTAGAGGGAATCCGAGGCGGTGAGGGCTTTGCCCGAGGACTTCACCGAAGCGACGGTGTTGGAGTCGGTCACGATCCAGGACAACAGGACGCTTCCTGTCCGGAAGGCGAGGGTGGTGTCCGCGGAGCCCAGGCGGTGCATGGCCGGTGCGGTCAGGTCGGGCAGACGGCGCACGATCACGGTGTCCGCCGCGGAATTGCCGATCGAATCCTTCGCGAGCAGGATGAACGTGTCCAGGCCCACGGCCGCCGTCAGCGTGGTGGTCCAGATGGAATCCGACACGGGCGCGAAGGGAACGCCGTCGAGGAAGACCTTGGGGGTCCCGGTCTTGGCGGTCGCCGTCCAGGAGAGGAGGAGGGTCGAGTCCCTCCAGGGAAGGGTATCGATCCGGGAGAGGGAGAGCGGCGATTTCCGGGTCACCGTGGGGGGCGTGGGGTCGCCGGAGAGCTTGGGAAGGGTGATGGTCCGGGTTTCCGTCGCCACCTTCCCGTTCGAGGCGAACACCGTCGCCGACACCGCGTTGGGTCCGGCGGTCACGGGGACGTTCCAGCTCCAAGGCGTGCCGTGCAGCACGTGTCCAGCGATGGCCACCGAGTCGATTCCGCTGGGGGAAACCGGGGCCACGACCACGAGGAAGGTGGACGGGGATGCGACCAGGATGGTATCGAGAGGCGGAGCCACGAAGGCGATGGCTGGCGCGGCCGTGTCGGTCTTCGCATCCCGGGAGACGGTGTAGACGAAGGTGTCGATCGCCACGTTGCCTGACGGGGAGACCAGCTTGATGCGGATCGCGGCGGGAACGTCGACCGGGAAGGAGTAGGTGCCGGCGGAGTCCGCCTTGCGGCTGACCACGGTGTCGTTCCGGTAGACGGTATCCGTATCGGCGACCTTGAACGAGACCGCGATCTGGCTGGTGCCGGACGGAAGGCTGTCCGAGGTGGACGGGATGCCGGTCGACAAGAGGAACCGGGGCGTCGTGGTGTCGCCCAGGGTCACCTTCGTCAGGGTCCATTGCACGGTTCCCGCGTTGGCTGTGGCGGATCCCGAATCCTTCCCCTGCCACCACGTGGCGATGTGCTCGTTGTCCACCGCCTTGTGCAGTCCGGCCACGGACATGGTCCAGTGGGCTCCCACCGGAATCCCGTCGAACCTCACGCTGTGCTGCCCGAACCCCAAGGTCGTGTCCAGGGGGGCCCTCCCGCCGTAATCCACTTGGAAGCGGACCGAATCCACCTTCACCACGGAATCGCCGGTGGCCATGACCAGGCGCGGGGCCAGCGAGATCGCACCCTCGGAAGGGGCCACCTGCCCCTTGTCGCGCAGGTCGCACGAAAGGATCGCGGAGAAGAGGACCGGGAGGACGAGCAGATCGCGCCGGGAAGTCGTCGATCTCACGACTTCACCAGCTCGCGGTCAAGGAGGTCGTGGACGGGCCGTTGCCTTGGGAACTTGCGGGTGCGGACCCCTTCAGCAGGAGGACAGCGGCAGCGGCCCCTCCCGCGGCGACCACTCCGCCACCCACCCACCAGGCCCAATGGCTTTTCCCGGTCGCGGCGTTTCGGTTGGTGGAATCCCGAAAGTCCATCAGATCGTTCACCGTCTCGGGGACCAGCCGGGTCAGCAACTGGTCGATGGTCCCCGCGTAGTCGCCCATGCTGGACCGGATCACCTCTCCCGTTCCCACCGAGACGAGACGCAGGCTCAGGGTGTAGGTGCGCCCCAGGAGTCCCACGGACCCCACCAGCATCCGATCCACGGACAGGAGTTTCCCGACCTCCACCGCGCACGCCGCCCCGTCGCAGGCTCCGCTGTTCTGGAAACCCTGCTCCTTCAGGATCTGGTCCATCTGGGCGCGTTCCAGGACCCGCTGGGTGCCGGCGCGTTGCAGTTGGTTGGCGATGGCATCCGAGATGACGTCCGCATCCGTGGCGGTCACCCCCTTGGCTTGCAGGGGCATGACCGCGACCGTCGGAATCTTGGCCACGACCTGCGCCATCGCGGGAGGCAGTGCGAACAGGACCAGCACGAGCGCACCGGAATGTACGGGGACCCTGCCCGAGGAAGGAAGTCGATGGAACATTGGATCCCTCCGAACGTGTCCGGTCCTTCGGAAGCCCGACCATTCCGTCCGGGTCGGACTCCCTGCGAACCAAAAAAGAATAGCATATCAACTATTCCCCCGGACAGGTTTCCGGCTTCTCGCCGAGCGGTCGCAAACGGCCGTTCCTATACTTCGACGGCGGAGGACCACGACCGAAAACGGGGAGGTCGCTCCGCTGGAGGATCCGCTTTTGACCGTTCGAGTCCGCTTCGCCCCTTCCCCGACGGGATATCTCCACGTCGGGGGTGCACGCTCCGCCCTCTTCAACTGGCTCTTCGCCCGCAAGATGGGCGGGAAGTTCCTCCTGCGCATCGAGGACACCGACCAGACCCGCTACAACGAGTCCGCCCTCCACGACCTGATCCGCGATCTCAAGTGGCTCGGTCTGGACTGGGACGAGGGACCGGAGATCGGCGGACCGCACGTACCCTACTACCAGAGCCGGCGGTTGGAACTGTACAAACGGCACTCCGACCTGCTCCTGTCCAAGGGGGCCGCCTACCGGTGCTTCTGCACCAGCGAGAGGCTGGACGAGCTGCGCCGCCGGCAGGAGGAGCAGAAGCTGCCGCCCGGCTACGACAGGCACTGCCGGGACATGGATGTGACGGAATCCGACCGGCGCGCCGCCGCCGGGGAGCACCACGTGGTGCGCCTCAAGGCACCCATGTCGGGACGCACGGTGTTCCGCGACCTGGTGCGCGGGGACATCGAATACCAGAACCACGTGCTGGACGACCTCGTCCTCCTGAAGACCGACGGCTTCCCCACCTACCACCTGGCGAACGTGGTGGACGACCACGAGATGGAGATCACCCACGTCCTGCGCGGCGACGAATGGATCCCCTCCACCCCCCGACACGTCCTGCTCTACGAGGCCTTCGGGTGGGAGCCACCGGTGTTCTGCCACCTGCCGGTGATCCTCGCGCCCGGTGGCGGGAAGCTCTCCAAGCGCAAGGGCGCCGCTTCCGTGGGCGACTACCGCGAGAAGGGAATCCTGCCCCACGCCCTCTTCAACTTCCTCGCGTTGCTCGGTTGGAGTCCCGGCGACGAACGGGAGAAGATGACGCAACAGGAACTGGTGGACAGCTTCAGCCTGGAACGGATCATGCCGAAGTCCGCGGCCTTCGACGAGACCAAGCTGGAATGGCTCAACGGTCAGTACCTCATCGAATCCTCGGTCGAGGCGCTCCTGCCGGAGGTCCGCAGGATGCTCGAGGAACGCGGCCTGGGTGCGGACGTGGCCGCCCGGCCCGAAATGCTGGAGCGTCATGTCCGGCTCCTCAAGGATCGCTCCAAACGGATCGCCGAGCTGGTGGACACCGGACTTTATTTCTGGAGGGATCCGGACAGCTACGACGAGAAGGCCGTCGCGAAACATTGGCAACCGCAAACGCCTGACCTTCTGCGTCGATTGCTTCCCGATCTGGAAACCGTGGCGTGGGATGCCGCGTCGTTGGAATCCCTCTACCGATCCAAAGTGGAAACCGAGGGGATCAAGTTCGCGGAATTGATCCATCCAACCAGGCTCGCCGTGTCGGGACTTCCCTTCGGTCCAGGTCTCTTCGAACTGTTGGAAGCGCTGGATCGGCATACGGTCGTCGCCCGCATCCAAACGGCCTTGGGGCGCTTGGGAGGCTGATCCGGCCCAAGTGGAGAAGGGGCCGAATTCCTAGCTTGGAGCCGTGACCAGCGACAGGGTGGATCAGCCAGGCGGGGATCGGATCCTGGCCATGGAGGGAGAGACAGCCTCGCCAGAGAACCTCGGCATGATCCAGATCGATGCCGAGCATCGCATCGTGTCCATGAACAGGTGGGCCGCCCGCGAACTGTCGGTGGACGCGGCGGATTGGATCGGAAGGCCCGCCCCCGACCTGGGCGGCGATCTCCTGGAAGCGGGACCGCTTTCCGACCTGCTCGACCACCTGGCCAATCCCTACGGATTCGCCGAGTGGGAGAAGGAATTTCCCGGCGATCCTCCGCGCGTGGTGCGGTTGAGGTCGGTCGCCCAGGTGGAAGGCTACTCGATCCTCCTGGAGGACATCAGCGAACAGCGCGCCTTGGAGAGCCGTTCCAAGGGGATCGTCGCCAGCGCCAAGGACGGCATGGTGGTGGTGGACGAGAACGGGGTCATCGTCTGGCCGAACGGGCGCTTCGGGCAGCTCTTCGGCCTGCACTGGAGGCAGTTCAAGGGCATGCGGTTCCAGATGGCCATGGACCTGGTCTCGGAATGCTTCACCAACCGTTCGGACCTGATCCGATTCGTGCGCCAGGCGGAGCGGGGCGCGGAATCGCACGCCGAGGAGATCCTGGAGGTGACCTGGCCGCAGCGCCTGGTCCTGCAGGTCTCCTCGCGGCCCATCTCCTCCGAGCGCGGACGCAACATCGGCAGGGTCTGGACGTTTTCCGACATCACGCGGTTCAAGGACATGGAGAACGAGCTTCGCGTGTACGCCTCCGAGCTCGAGTCGCGCGTGAGGGACCGGACCCAGGAGCTGGAGAAGCGCAACGCCGAACTGGAGACGGCGCGGCAGAAGCTGGAGAAGGCGCAGCACGCCTTCGAGGAGGAGCTGGACATGGCGAAGCAGGTCCAGGACGGACTGCTTCCCGAAACGCTTCCGGACTTTCCCGGCTGGTCGCTGGCCGCGGAGTACATGCCCACCGGGAAGGTGGGCGGGGACTTCTTCGACGTCGTGCCCATGGACGCCGACCGGGTCTTCCTGGTGATGGCCGACGTGGCGGGTCACGGCGTCCCCGCGGCCCTGGTCACGGCCATGGCCAAGATGGCCTTCCTGCGCTACGTCAGGGCCCGCGAGACCTCGGTCGCCGAGATCCTGCGGCAGGTGAATTCGGACCTGTTCCGGGCGGTCCGGACCGACCACTACCTGACCGCCTTCGCGGGCATCCTGGATCTGCGCACCGGAGTGCTCAAATTCTGTCGCGCCTGCCATCCCTATCCGTTCCTGGTCCGGGCGGCCACCGGGACCATCGAGCGGCTGACCCAGCGGGGAGGATTCTTCGTGGGGATGTTCGAGAACGCGGCCTACGTGGAGGAGGAAGTCCGCATCGCGCCGGGCGACCTGCTGTTCCTCTACACCGACGGACTCCACGAGAGCATGGACGCCGCGGGGCGCCAGTTCGGACTGCAGCGCTTGGAGGCGTCCATCCTGTCGTCGTGGATGGACGGACCCAAGGCCACCATCCACAACGCGCTCGCGCAGCGGGAAGGCCACGCCATGGGCCGCTTTCCCAACGACGACATCACGGTCCTCGCCCTGAAGCGGGTCTGACTCCCGCTAGTCCACCAAGGATGAAGCAGCGGTTGCCGCTGGCTAGTCCACCAGGGGCGCGAAGAGCGGGTAGCCGGTGCAGAGCACGGAGACCTCTTCCTTGAGCGATGCCAGCTTGGAGGCGTTTCCCTTGGCCTGCACGGCCCGGTCCAGGATGTCGGCCACGACGTCGATCTGGGGGATGGAGAATCCCCGCGTGGTGATGGCCGCGGTGCCTAGGCGCACGCCGGACGGGTCCAGGGGCTTGCGCGGGTCGTAGGGAATGGTGGAACGCGAGCTGGAGATGCCCACATCGTCGAACAGGCGTTCGGATTCCTTGCCGGAGAGCCCCTTGGAGGTCATGTCCACCACCAGCAGGTGGTTGTCGGTGCCTCCGGAAACGACGGTGAAGCCCTTCTCCTGGAGCTTGGTGGCCAGCCGCTGGGCGTTCTTGATCACGTTCTTCGCGTAGGTCCCGAACGAGGGCCGGAGCGCCTCGCCGAAGGACACCGCCTTCGCCGCGATCTGCGGGATGTGGGGGCCGCCCTGCATGCCGGGGAAGATGGCGCGGTCGATCTTCTTGGCGAGGTCCTCGGAATCGGTGAGGATGAGCGCGCCGCGCGGACCGCGCAGCGTCTTGTGGGTGGTGGTGGTCACCACGTCGAAGATCCCCACCGGGCTGTCGATGGCCTTGCCCGCGATCAGGCCCGCGATGTGCGCGACGTCCGCCATGGTGTAGGCCCCGACCTCGTCGGCGATGGACTTGAACGCCTTCCAGTCCAGGCTGCGGGAGTAGGCGCTGAATCCGGCCAGGATCAGCTTGGGCTTCTCGCGCTTGGCGATCTCCCGGACCTGGTCCATGTCGATGCGTCCGGTGGTCTTGTCCACGGTGTACTGGGTGAACTTGTAGAGGATGCCCGAGGCGTTCACGGGATGGCCGTGGGACAGGTGGCCGCCATGGTCCAGGGCCAAGCCCAGCACGGTGTCCCCGGGCTGGAGCAGGGCGAAGTAGACGGCCAGGTTGGCGGGGGATCCGGAAAGGGGCTGGACGTTCGCGAACTTGGCCCCGAAGAGCTTCTTGGCCCGTTCGATGGCGATGCTCTCCACGACGTCCACGTTCTCCTGGCCGCCGTAGTAGCGCTTGCCGGGGTACCCTTCCGAGTATTTGTTGGTGAACACCGAGCTCATGGCGGCCAGCACCGCGGGCGAGACGTAGTTCTCGGAGGCGATGAGTTCCATGCCATGGATCTGGCGCAGTTCCTCGTGCAGGGTGGCGAGGTGGATGGCGGGGTCCTGGGACTGCAGGATGCTCATGGGGCCGTTCTCCTGGGTAGTGGTTTCACCGGAAAGAGACGGAAAAGTAGAACCCCGGGCACCGGATGGCGACGGTTCGGTACCGTTGCCCGAGTGGCCAGCCGCCCTTCGATACAACGGCCCATGGCCGTCACTCCGGGAACGGCTGGCTGTATCGAAGGTACCGGTACCGGGAGGTTCAGGCCACGACCAGGAGCTTCACCGGCCTGGAGGCCCCTCCGCGCACCCGGAAGACGTTGAACGGGGCGTGGCCCTCCTCCATGAGCGAGGTCAGTCCGTAGATGGCGTCCTCGTCGGCGGCGAGCTTGATGTCCTCGTCGGATTGGCGGGCCGGGGAGAAGGGATGGCTGTGCCAATGCCCCAGGATCTCCTCGCCGGTGCCGCGCAGGCGCTTCACGGCCGCGAACTGCTCGGAGGGATCCATGGTGTAGTGGTCTTCGGAGGCGTCCACGTTGGTCATGGGGATCGTGGAGGTGATCGCGCGATCCGCGGATCGGCCCACCAGGAGGCCGCATTGCTCGATGGGAGCTCCCATGCGGGCGAGCTTTTCCACCTCGGAGAGGACGCCCGAGGGAATGGTCCAGGTCTCGTCCACGGTCTGCGGACGGAGGATCCAGCGCCAGGCGTCGTGGACTTCGCCCAGTCGGGTGAAGATGCCGTCCACCTCCACCGACCCGTCGGAGCGCTG
>Ga0209415_10005095_pt1 | contig 23774 bp, 25 predicted proteins | sample PeaSoiSIISIP2007_FD_187696 | JGI IMG/M metagenome (GOLD analysis project Ga0209415, IMG submission 187696) | Peat soil microbial communities from Weissenstadt, Germany - SII-SIP-2007 (SPAdes) (version 2) | ecosystem: Environmental > Terrestrial > Soil > Wetlands > Peat | place: Germany... | reverse complement strand
AAGTCGTTGAAGCTCGCCAGGTGGTGGTTGACGATCGAGCGTTCTCGGAAGAACGCGTCCACGATTTCTCGCATGGATAGTGAGTGAACTAGTCCCCTCCCACGGACGGGACGATGAGCCGGTAGGCGATCGCCTCCCCGGCGGTCGCGCTCGGGCGGCGCACGCGGACGAGACGACCGGCCAGATTTTCGCCGGTCTCCTTGAGGGCCTCGTAGCGCGGGTCGGTCCTCAGACCGGGGTCCCCGATCAGGATCTTCGGGAGTCGCTCGGGCAACGCGCCCAGCTGCTCGAGGACCTTCTTCGATTCCTCCTCGCTCAAGATCTCGTGGGGCGGCGCGAGGTGGTGGGCAACGAACGGTCGGGGCGGGGTGGGGGGCTTGGCCGCGGCCGGCTTCGCGCGCGATCGACGGGTGGTGCTGGGGGTCATGCGGTGCTCCGAGGAACGTGACGGGCCCGGGGGGACGTCCGGAGCGACCTCGCGGTTGGCGCGAGGAGGCTCGTTCGAACCCCCGACCACCTGGTTAAAAGCCAGATGCTCTTTGTAGGGCCGCCCGGGGTGCCGGACAGCCAACCTAACTGAGCTACGGGCCCGTTTGCGCTCCGAAGGGGTGGGACCCGGTCGGCGTATTTGACCCTATGCCTGAGGGAATTCACTGAAGGCTCTCCAAGCTCGAAACGATCGACCAGATCGCGGTGCGTCCGTGGGTCGGCAGGTTGGCATCGTTCGCGAGGTCGTCGAGGACGTAGACGGCGCTCGCGATGCGCACGTCGAGCGCGACCCGGGGTTTCGTAAGCGCTTCTTTCGCGGACTGGGCGCCGCGGCGCACGTTCCTCGGAACCAACGCGTCGTCGGCCAACTGCGTGAGCGCCTCGACGATCCGCTGGAAGCCCGCGAGGTCCACCCCGGTCCTCGGGACGTCCGGTGGGATCGCCCCGGCGGCCGGCGTCGACGGAGCGGAGTTCGCGCCCGTCATGGATTGTGGGTCTCTCCTCCTTCCTTGTAGGCCGTGACCACGAGCAGCGTCTTCGACTCCCGGATCCCGCGCACGGCGGGGAGTCGGTGCAGGACGAACTCCTTCAGCTCCTCGTAGTGCGGGAAACGGGCCTTGAGGTAGATGTCGGTGTCTCCCGTGACGAGGTAGTCGTCCTCGACCTCGGCGAACTTCGCGACCTCGCTCGCAACGTTGTCCGCCTCGGCCGTCTCGACCTTAAGGGCGATGAGGGCGACCACGCTCTCCTCCCCCCACACCTTCGTGAACGCGCTCTCGACGGCTCGACTGACCGGCGGCTTGGCCTCAGTGGGTTTCTCCACAGTGATCCCTCCGAACGCGTCGTCTCCTTCGTGAAAAGCGAATGCCCAGTCCCCGAACCGCGCTACGCCGCCGGGGCGGACTCGAACTCCTCTTGGAGGTCGTTGATGACCTGATCGATCACAGCGTCGGCCGTGGCCCCGCGATATTCGCGGATGCCCCCCGCTTCGCTCGACACGCGGGCGATGACGTCGGCCGAGCCCCGAAGGAACTCAACACTGCAGATGAACTCCTCCATGACGGCCGGCCCCCCACCGAGCCGGCCGGCCGAAAAAGCTCCTCTATATAGGCTTTTGGAAAGCACTGAAAACCTACCGCCACGGAGCCGGTTCCCTCCGCGACCCGCACCTTCCCCCGCGCTCACCGTTCGAGCGCGGCGGGCCCACGAGAAGAAGTACTCACCGTCCCGGGCGCATTGTTATCTCCCGGGTCCGGTACGACGTCGACGGGAGGTCGGAATCACGGACGCGCCGGCGATCCGGATCGAGGTGCGCGTCGAGCTCAAGCCCGGCGTCATGAACGCCGAGGCCGAGAGCATTGAGAAGTCGCTCGCGCTCCTCGGGATCCCGTCCGTTCGCCACGTGACGACCGCCCACATCTACGACCTCGAGTTCGCGAACGTCTCCGAATCCGAAGCTCGACGGCTCGCCGACCGCGCGGTCGAACGACTTCTCGCGAACCCGGTCATCCACCGAGTGTCGGTGCGGCCGCTTCCGGTCTAGTTCCATGTCCGGCTGGTCGGGCGAGGTTCGTTCGGTCCCGATCCGAACCGCGTCACCCTCTGCGCTCGCCCGGATTTCGAAGGCCCGAGGACTCGGCCTGGACCGATCCGAGCTCGCCCGCCTCCGAGCGTATTTCCGGACGGAAGGACGGGAACCCACCGATCTCGAACTTGCGGGGATTGCTCAGAGCTGGAGCGAGCACTGCAGTTACAAGAGCTCCCGTCCGTTTCTGAAGCGGGCTTTCTCCGGCCTGCATCCCCCTCGGGTCCTCGGGACGGGCGATGCGGGGGTCCTTCGGTTCGAGGGCGGATACGCCTACGCGATCCGTATCGAATCTCATAACCATCCATCCGCGGTGGAACCGTACGGAGGGGCCGCGACCGGGATCGGTGGGATCCTTCGGGACGTCCTCGCGGTCGGGGGAAAACCGATCGCCCTCAGCGACCCTCTCTTCTTTGGCCCGCTGGACCGCGGACCGGACGACCTGCCGCCGGGCGTGAAGAGCCCGCGCTACCTCGCGGAGGGCGTCATCGCCGGGATCCGCGATTACGGCAACCGCGTGGGCGTGCCGACCGTTTCGGGGTCCGTCTCCTTCGATCCGGCGTACCTCGTGAACCCGCTCGTCAACGTCGGTTGCGTCGGCTTCCTCCCCCGGGCCCGACTGACTCCCAATCGAGCCCGCGCGGCCGGCGACCGCCTCGTCCTCGTCGGCGGACTCACGGGCCGAGACGGAATCGGAGGCGTTGCCTTCGCCTCGAAGGAGCTCACGGACCGCAGCGAGTCCGAATCTCGCGGCGCGGTGCAACTCGGCAACCCGATCATGAAAGAACCGCTGATCCACGCTTGCCTCGAATCGTACGACCGTCGGCTGGTCCGAGGGCAGAAAGACCTCGGAGGGGGCGGCCTCGCTTCGGCGTCGGGCGAGCTCGTGAATGCGGGCGGTTTCGGGTCGCGCATCGATCTCGCGCTGGTGCCGCTGCGCGAGGAGGGCCTCCGACCGTGGGAGGTCTGGGTCTCCGAGTCCCAGGAACGGATGATCTTGGATGTGGCGGCGAAGGACCTTTCGGAGCTTCTCGCGATCTTCCGGCGCCACGACGTGCCGGCGACCGACATCGGAGAGGTCGTACGCGGTCCCTACGAGACGCTGCTCTGGAAGGGCGAGCTCGCCGGCCATCTCCGGGTCGGCTTCCGAGTTGCCCCGCCTTCGCTCCGCCGACCGACCCGGGCGCGACGACGTCGCGCCGCACGCTCCCCCACGCTCGCCGAGGAGAACCCGGCGGAGACCTTCACGGACCTCCTTTTCGCTCCGGACTCGCTCTCGCGCGAAGGGCTCTTGCGCGTGTACGACCACGAGGTCCAGGGACGGACGGTGGTGAAACCGCTGCACGGGCGGGTCACCTCGCCGACGCACGGCGACGCGGCGGTCTTGCAACCTCGACCCTCCAGCCGTCGTGGACTTGCCGTGGCGACGGCCGCGCAACCCTGGGCCTGTTCCGAGAATCCCGAGCAGGGAGCGGTCTGGGTGGTGGAGGAGGCCGCGCGCAATCTATACGCGGTCGGTGCCCGCCCCGATGCGTTCACGAACTGCCTCAACTTCGGGAACCCGGAGGACCCGCGCGTCCTCGGTGACTTCTCCGCCGTGACGCGCGGTCTCGCCCGCGGCGCCCGCGGGCTCGGACTCGCCGTCCCCTCGGGGAACGTCAGCTTCTACAACGGAGGCCTGGGTGCGGAGATCCCGCCCACGCCCGTACTCCTGGCCACCGGGATCGTGCAGGATATCGACCGTGCGGTCACGAGCGACTTCAAGGAAGAGGGAGGCGCCCTCTATCTTCTCGGCCGCTCGGCGCCCGAGCTCGGCGGTTCGCTCTGGGCCCGACGTCACCAAAAATCGGGACTCGCTCTACCGCGACCCGACCCGCCGGGTCTGCGTCGTCTCGGAGAACGATTGCTCGCGACGGGACGCCGAGGCCTCGTGCGCGCCGCGCACGACATCTCGGACGGGGGCCTCGCGGTCACGCTCGCGGAGATGGCGTTCGGAGGGGGTCGTGGGTTCACGGTCGACCTCGACGCGACCGGTCTCGGCTCGCCGTCCCTCGCGCTCGCGGCGGAAGGGGGCAGCCGATTCGTGGTCGAGGTTCCCGAAGGAAAGTGCCGGACCTTCGAACGGGCCATGGGCTCGCTGCGATGCGTTCGGCTCGGTTCGGTCGATGCGAGCGACGCGACGCTTCGATGGAAAGGCCAAGCGATCGCGACGCTTCCGGTCCTTTCGTTCTACGACCGTTGGCGCTCCGGTCTGGGACTCCCGTAGGGGGTGGCATGACGGTCACCGCGCTCGTCTCCGGAGGAAAGGACTCGATCTACTCGGCGTATCTCGCCGAGACGCAAGGCTGGCCCGTCGACGAGCTCGTCACGATCGTGCCGGAGGACCCGGACGCCATGATGTTCCACACCCCGAACCTGGACCTGGTCGCCCTGCAGGCCCGGGCCTGGAAGAAGGCGCATCGCCGGGTTCCGGTGCACGGCTCCGGAGAAGGTCCCGAGCTCGCGGCGCTGAAAGGGGCGATCGACGGAGACCACGGGCCGGTCGTGGCCGGGGCGATCCAGTCGTCGTATCAGTGGGCGCGCCTCCTCCGCATCGCGGGGGAGGTGGGCCGACGGGTCTACGTGCCGCTCTGGAGGAAGGACCCCGTCCGCGTAGTGCGCGAAGAGATTGCGGCGGGGCTCGACATCCGTCTGGTCCACCTCGCGGCGGAACCGCTGACCGCCGAACTGCTCGGTCGACGACTCGACCTCGCCCTCATGGACGAGCTCGAACGTCGGAGTCGGGAAATTCGCACGGTGAACGTCGCGGGAGAGGGAGGCGAGTTCGAAACGCTGGTCGTGGACGCCCCGTTCTTTGAGCAACGGATCGAAATGCAGCGGGTCGAACGGACCGTCACCGGTTCCACGGCCGATCTCGTGGTCGAGAAGGCGCGACTCGTTCCGAAGGACGGTCGCCCGCCGTCGGGGGGAGGGGGGTGACCCGACCGAGCCCGGACCTTCCCGCTCCGGTCCGGGCGGCCGTCGGGAGGGCCCGGCGCGCCCTGGGGGACCGGCGCGCCGCGGTGAACTACGCATGGCTCCGTCGGCTCAGCGGGGCATCCCCCGAACGCATCGCGAACGCCCTCGCGGAAACCGGCGAGCTGCTCCCCGTCGAGGAGTGGATCCGTCAGGAACACCGTTCCGCGGGGCGACCGCATTATGCGCAGTTCCGCGCGCCGTTCGAACTCTACGCGCTCGTACGCCTTCTGGAACCGGACCATATCATCGAGACCGGGGTGAGCAGCGGTGTCTCCTCGGCCCATTTCCTGCTCGGGGTCCGTAAGAACGGGACCGGAAAGGTCCATTCGATCGACCTTCCGTTGCCCCAGCGCTCGGCTCGGTTCTCCCCCCGCGAGTCTCCGGTGGCGCTCCCGCCCGGGCGGACGAGCGGCTGGGCGATACCGCCCGAGCTCCGGCCGGGCTGGGACCTTCGGATCGGAAAGAGCGAGACGATCTTGCCCGCCCTCGTGGAGGAGCTCCCATCAGTGGGGATCTTTCTGCACGATAGCCGGCATACCCCGAGTCATCTCACCTTCGAACTCTCGACCGTCCGGCCGAAGCTCGTCCGGGGAGCGGTCGTCCTCGCGGACAACACGGTTTGGACGGGGCAGGCGTTCCCGAAGTTCGCCCGCGAGGTGGGAGCGCAGGTCGGGCGACGGGGTCGCAGTGACCTGGTCGGGCTCACGATCCCGTAGTAGTCCTTACGCGGGATCCGCCGCCGTGGCGTGGCCCCCGGAGTTATAGTTCCGGTCGGCCTCCCTACGCTCGATGTCGGCGAGTCGCCCCCTTCGGCCGCCCGCCTCCGGTCTCAGCGGTAGGGAAAGCGACGAGTCCCTACGGGAACGGACCCGCCAGTGGGAGGCCGATACCCTCGCTCCGGTGCTTGCCAAGAATCCGGAACGTAAGGAGCGGTTCACCACGCTCGGAGGGATCCCGGTCGACCGCGTCTACACGCCCCTCAACTCGCATCGCTCCTTCGACCGTATCGGATATCCCGGGCAACCGCCGTTCACGCGCGGGATCCATCCGACGATGTACCGCGGCCGCGGGTGGTCGATGCGGATGTTCTCGGGTTTCGGAACCCCGGAGGACACGAATCGGCGGTTCCGCTATCTCTTGAAGCACGGGGAGTCCGGACTCTCGATCGCGTTCGACGACCCCACGCTCTACGGGATCGACGCGGACGACCCGGAGGCGCTCGGCGAGGTGGGCAAGTGCGGGGTCAACGTGAGCTCGCTCGACGACATGCGACGTCTCCTCGCGGGAATCCCTCTCGCCGACGTCACGACCAGCATGACGATCAACGCGCCCGCGAACATCATCTGGGGAATGTACCTGCTCGCCGCGACCGCGACCCGGGTCCCCTTCGCGCGACTCGGCGGCACGACGCAGAACGACATCCTGAAGGAGTACATCGCGCAGAAGGAATTCCTCTACCCGCCGCGGCACGCGCTCCGACTCGTGACCGACACCATCGAGTTCGGGACTCGGTCGACCCCCCGGTGGAACCCGGTCTCGATCTCGGGCTACCATATCCGAGAGGCCGGCTCGACGGCGGTCCAGGAACTCGCGTTCACCCTCGCCGACGGCCGAACGTACGTCGCCGAAGCCCAAAAACGCGGACTGGACGTGGACGAATTCGCCCAGCGGCTGTCGTTCTTTTTCAATTCCCATAACGATTTCTTCGAAGAGATCGCGAAGTTCCGTGCCGCCCGTCGGATCTGGGCCCAGGTGATGCGCGACGAGTTCGGTGCGAAATCGGAGCGGTCGATGTGGTTGCGCTTCCACACGCAGACCGCGGGGTGCTCGTGCACGGCGCAGCAGCCCGAGCTGAACATCGTGCGAACGACGATCCAGGCGCTCGCCGGGGTCCTCGGTGGCACCCAATCGCTGCACACGAACTCCTACGACGAGGCGATGCAGCTCCCGAGCGAGGACGCGGTCCGCATCGCGTTGCGCACGCAGCAGATCCTCGCGAGCGAGTCGGGGGTCGCGGACTCGGTCGACCCGTTCGCGGGGAGCTATTACGTCGAGTGGCTCACCGACACCATGGAAGAGGAGACGCATCGCTACTTCGACCGGATCGACGCACTCGGCGGGGTCGTCGCCGGGATCGAACGGGGCTTCTTCCAGCGCGAGATCCAGGAGTCCTCCTTCCGGTACCAGCGGGCGGTCGAAGCCGGCGAAGAGAAGGTCGTCGGGGTGAACGCCCACACGGTCGACACCCCGGTGAAGGTGCCCCGGCTCAAGATCACGGAGGAGGCGCGACGCGCCCAGAGCCGGCGGCTCCGCGCCGTGCGGGCCCGACGCGACACGTCGCGCTACGAGGCGGCGCTCGACCGTCTTCGCAAGGTCGCCGCGACGGAAGAAAAGAACACGATGCCCGCGGTCCTCGAAGCCCTGCAGGCAAGTGCGACGCTGGGGGAGATCGTCCACGCCTTCCAGGACGTCTTCGGGTCGTACCGCGAGCGGTCGATGTACTAGCGCGGCGCGAACGGTCGCGACGCGGTGGGTCTTAAACGGGGTGTCGGCTCGGGCGGGGAATCCGTGACGCGCGAAGAGTATCGCGCGGTGCTGGAGAGCTTGTTCCAGCGCCGTCGTTTCGGCATCCGCCCCGGCCTCGAGACGATCGAAGCCCTCCTCACGGGCCTCGGCCACCCCGAGCGAAAGTTTCCTTCGATCCACGTCACGGGCAGCAAGGGAAAGGGCTCGACCGCGACGATGGCCCAGGCGATCCTGAGCGCGCACGGGTGGAAGACGGGCCTGTTCACCTCGCCCCACCTCGCGACGTATCGAGAGCGGATCCGGATCGACGGCCGGCTGATCTCCCGATCCGCGGTCGTGGACGGAGTGACCGGGGTCGAGGCCATCGCTCGGAAGGCCGAGGCTGCGGGCACGATCGACCGGCCCGCGACGTTCTTCGAGGTGACGACCGCGCTCGCGTTCGACTGGTTCGCGCGCGAAGCGGTAGATGCGGCGGTCGTGGAGGTCGGGATCGGGGGACGCCTCGATGCGACGAACGTGCTCGATTCGCGGGTCGGGGTGATCACCACGATCGAGCTCGAGCACACCGACCTCCTCGGGCCGGACCTCGTCTCGATCGCCCGGGAGAAATCCGGGATCTTTCACCGGGGCATGACCGGGGTCGTCGGAGAGCTCCCGGACGCTCCGTCGCGGGTCGTGGAAAGCGTGGCGACCGGCCTCGGCGTGCCGTTGTGGCACGCCGAGAAGGAGGTCCGAGTCGAGGACCGGGCGCTCTCGGCCGACGGACAGACGTTCACGGTCCGAGTGCCGGGACGCTCCTTCCCGGGTCTCTTCGTCCCCCTGCTCGGCCGGTTCCAACCCGGCAACGCGGCGCTCGCGGTGGCGGCGGTCGTTCGATTCTCCCACGCCACCGGCCTCGAGCTGGACCCCACGAAGATGGCCGCCGGACTCGCCGGAGTGCGATGGCCGGGGCGGCTCGAACGGGTCGGGAAACGTCCGGAGCTGTACTACGATGTGGCCCACACGCCCGAAAGCGCGCTCGCGCTCGCCCAGAGCCTCGCCGAGATCTCCCCGCTCGCGAGCCCCGAAGAGAGCGTCATCGTCTTCGGATGCCTTCGCGAGAAGAACGCGGCTCGGATCCTGGACGCGCTCTCGCCCCTCGCCCGCACCGTCGTCGTCGTGCCGCTCCGTTCCGACCGGGGCGCCCGCCCGGCCGACCTTCGCGTGGCGGCGGTCGGGCGGTTCCCCCGGATCGTGGAAGCCCGGTCGGCGGCGGAGGGGGTCGCCCTCGCCCGCGCCGGAACCGGGCCGGACGGTTTCACTCTCGTGGTCGGGAGCGATTATCTCGTGGGGGAATTGATGCGAAGCTCCGAGGACTCGGACGAGCCGGACCTTTCCGATCCGGGGGTCCCTCCGCCGGAGATCGTACCCTCCAAGGGCGCTTCGGGCACCCAGGAGCCGGGATGACGGGCCTCGGGTCGACGGGGGCGTTCGATTGGGAGCGGTTGCTCGACCGGTTGAGCGCGCTCTACGGGACGGGAGACTGGCGACGGCCGTACCTTCGCGACCACGCGGAGAATCCGTTCCAGGTCCTCATCGGCACGATCCTTTCCCAGCGGACGCGCGACGCCAATACCGACCTCGCGAGCGCTCGGCTGTTCGCCCGGTTCCCGGACGCGGTCTCCCTCTCCGCGGCGAAGACGAGCGAGGTCGAGCCGCTCATCCGGGCCACCGGTTTCTACCGGGTGAAGAGCCGGGTCGTTCGAGCCTGTTCGAAGGAGGTGCTCGAGCGCTTCGGCGGCGTCGTCCCGAGGACGTTGGAGGAATTGATGTCCCTGCCCGGGGTCGGCCCGAAGACCGCCAACTGCGTGCTCGTATTCGGCTACGGAATCCCCGCGATCCCGGTCGATACCCATGTCCATCGCATCGCCAACCGCCTCGGCGTGGTCCGTACTCGCACGCCGGAAGAGACCGAAGCCGCCCTGCGCGAGCGCGTTGACGAGCGCTTTTGGATTCCCGTCAACCCGCTCCTCGTCCAGCACGGGCAGAACCTGTGCCGGCCGAACCGCCCGCTCTGTCCGCGCTGCCCCATCGCCGACGAGTGCGCGACCGGGCGCGCGCTCAGCGAAGGACGGAACCCTCCGCGGAAGGAGGACCGGCCGCGGCGGGCGGCGTCGCGGGCAAGAACGCGATCACGGCCAGGGTCCCGACCACGAGGAGCGCGAGAACCTCCCAGCCCACGGCGTACGAACTCGCCGCCACGATCGCCCCGAAGAGCGCCGACACGCCCGCGCCGCCGGCGAGCTGGATCGAGTTGAGCAACCCGATCGCGAGCGGGATCTCCTCGGGGGGGACCTCCCGCCAGTAGTGGGGGAGGACGTACATCACCGCGTAGATGAATCCGTACGAAAAGGCGAAGATCGTACCGATAACGACCGCGGCCACGAGACCCGCCCACGGGAGGAGGGCGAGGACCGCTGCGGCCGCCAGGGTCACGACCACGAATTGGGTCCGATGGTTTCGATACCGTTCCGCGACCCGGCCCCCGACCGGGCCGCCGACGACGCTCGGCAGAATGAACATCATCCCGACCACCCCGGCGAGCGCGATCGTCCATCCTTCGACCGCCTCCCCCCACGGTACCAGGAACTGCCCGGTCGCGTACGTCGCTCCCTCGAGCCCTACGAAGGCGATCCCGATCGCCCAGACGCCGCGGTAGCGCAGCGCGGCGGGGAGGCGGGGCCGTGGGACGGTCGATTTCGGCGGGGCCGCGCCGGCCGTCGGGGGAATGAGGAGGACGCCGAGCACGGTGAGGACCCCGAGCACCGCCCCACCGACCACCAGCGAAAGCTGCCAACCGATCGGCGGGATCAAGAGGGCGGACCCCACCACGCCGAGGGCGGCCCCCGCGCTGAAGGCGGAGCTGAAACCGCCGACCGGAATCCCCCGGTGGCCGGCGGGGTACAGGCTCGCGACCAGGCCGATGGCGGGCGAGAAGAACAAGGCGGCCCCGACCCCCGCGACGAGACGAAGCGAGAAGAGAACGAAGAACGACGGGGCCGCGCCGCAGGCCGCCGCGCTCACGGCGAGAAGGCCCACTCCGGCGAGGGAGATGGGGCGGGCACCGAACCGGCGCGAAAGAAATCCCGCCGGGACCTGGAGCAGCCCGGCGCCGACCAAGAACGCCGCCCCGAGGAGACCCCATTGCGCCGGCCCGACCTGGAAAGCGTTCCCGATGGAGGGGAGCGCCGGGCCGACGTCAAACCAATTGTAAGCGTAACCGATCCTCAGCGCGACCAGAACCCAGGTGGCCCGTGCGGCCGCCCGGGGATTGAGGGGGAGCCCGCCGAGGTTCTCCGCCAACGGTTCGACCGCCTTCTGCCTCCGAGGGTGCTCGCCCCCCGGATGGGTTCGGACGCACCAACGAACAAAACCGTTTAAGCATCGGCGATGGTCGGCGCGCCGTCATGGAATCGTCCGAGTATGACCTTCCGTTCTTCCACCAAGAGGGATTCCACCGCATCACGTGCGTCGTGTGCGGACACGCCTTCTGGACCCTCGGAGATTTCGACCGGTGCCAGGAAGCGCCCTGCCGCGACTACGGCTTCATCGGTCACCCGATCCTCGCGCGTCCGTACGACCTGCGGACGATGCGCGAGACGTACCTCAGCTTCTTCGAACGCCGCGGCCACACGCGGATCCGTCGATATCCGACGGTCGCCCGTTGGCGAAACGACGTCTTCTTCACCCAAGCGTCGATCTACGACTTCCAGCCGTGGGTGACCAACGGGACGATCCCGCCGCCGGCGAACCCGCTCACGATCAGTCAACCGGTTCTTCGGTTCATCGACCTTGAGGAGGTGGGCCGCAGCGGCCGGCATTTCACGCTGTTCGAGATGATGGCGCACCATGCCTTCAACCGGCCGGACCACGAGGTCTACTTCAAGGACCGATGCACCGAACTGTGCCACGAGTTGCTGACGGGCGAGCTCGGGGTCGACCCGAAGGTGATCACGTACAAGGAGGAGGTCTGGGAAGGCGGCGGTAACGTCGGTCCGTCGCTGAGCGTCAGCGTCGCCGGCCTCGAACTTGCGACGCTCGTCTTCATGCAGTACATCCGGGACGGCGAACGCCTGAAGCCGATGCCGCTGCGTGTTGTCGACACCGGTTACGGCCTCGAGCGGTTCGTCTGGGCGAGCCAGGGTACGAAGACGGCCTACGAGGCGGTCTTCGGCCGGGAGTACGACGAGCTCCGACGCACCTTCCCCGCGCGCGAGACCGCGCTCTTGATCGACCACGCCCGGGCGCTGAATTTCCTGCTGACGGACGGCGTCGTTCCGTCGAACAGCAAAGAAGGCTACTTCGTCCGCCTTCTGCTTCGGCGATCCCTTCGGATCCTCCAGAAAACTCCGGATGCCCCGGACATCCTTTCCGTCCTCGACCGGGCCGGCCGAGAGATCGCTCAGGATTTCCCCGAGGTGGGAGCGCATCGGGACGACCTGCACAAGGTGGTGCTGGCCGAAGTCGAACGGTACGACGAGGCGATCGCTCGAGCCCGGCAGACGATCCACCGGTACGAAGAACGGGTCCGCGCGACCGGCGGCCGGGTCGGCGAGGAAGCCCTCGTGGAGTGGTATGACTCTCTCGGGGTGCCGCCGGAGGTCGCCGTGGAGGTGCTCGAGCAGCCGCCCACGATCCCGGACGATTTCTACTCCAAGGTCGCCGAGCGCCACGAGAACGAGGGCCCCACCTCGGATTACGTGGAGACGACCGAGGGCCTTCCGGAAGTTCCGGCGTCGACTCCGCCGACCGAGATCCTCTACTATCTCGACCCGTACACGACGAGCTTCGAGGCCCACGTCGTCTGGGTGGGAGGCGCCTTCGTCGTCCTCGACCGGACGTACTTCTACCCGACGGGAGGCGGTCAGGTGACCGACAAGGGCCAACTCGGCGACCTCGAGGTCGTCGACGTCGCCCGGAGCGGTCCGTGGGTCCTCCACCACGTGGAGCGGCCCGCGCCGTTCACGGTCGGAGAACGAGTCCGGGGGAAGGTCGACGTGCCGCGACGGACCCAGCTCATGCAGCACCACACGGCCACGCACCTTCTGAACGGGGCCCTCCGGGAAGTTCTCGGTCCTCACGTCTGGCAGACGGGGGCCTACAAGGGCCCCGAGTCCGCCCGCATCGACATCACGCACTACCGGGCCCTCTCGAAGGAGGAGCTCCACAAGGTCGAGCGACGGGTCAACGAGGTCGTGCGGGAGGACCGACCGGTGAAGAGCTACTTCGAGACGCGCGGCGAGGCGGAGCGTCGGTTCGGCTTCACGCTCTACCAGGGAGGCGCCGTCCCCGGCCGCGACCTTCGGATCGTCGAGGTTCCCGACTTCGACGTCGAAGCGTGCGGGGGCACCCACTGCACGCACACGAGCGAAGTCGGAGCCATCGGTATCCTCGACGTCGAGCGGATCCAGGACGGAGTGGTTCGCCTGACCTATGTGAGCGGCGAGCGGGCGCTGGACGTCCGCGAGGAACACGAGGCGATCCTGCGAGAGGCCGCACGGCGCCTCGGGGTGCCCGTGAACCAGCTCCCGGACGGCGTGGAACGGCTGCTCACCGAGGTGGAGGAATCCCGCAAGAACGCCCGGGTTCGCCGAAAGGAGGACCTGGGAGCGACGGCCCTACGACTGCTCGCCGACCCTACGTCCACGGAGGCGGTCGCGACCACGACCCTCGTCTTCGCCCAGGTCGACCTCGACCGCAACGAGATGATGGAGCTCTCCCGCCTCCTCACGAAGGACGGTGACCGGGTCGCGCTGCTCGCGAGCGAGCGGGACGGCCGTGGGACCCTCTTCGTCGGCTCCACCGACCCGAAGGTCTCCGCGCAGGCGACCTTGGACGCCGCGAAGGGGGAATTCGCCGGCAAAGGCGGGGGGAATCCGTCGGCGGCCACCGCCGTGGGAGAGCCCGGTGCCCCGCTCGCGGCGGCGCTCGCAGCGGCCCGGAAAGCGGCTCGCGAAGCGGCCCGTGAAGGATAATCCGGTGTCGTCCTGTCGCTGCGAAAGCTTTACTTTGGGATTGTGCCCATGAAGGCACAGGACACGGAATGGTTCGCTGGGCTCCGCGCCCCTCGTTCCGCCCGTGCACACGGGACTTAGCATGAGTGCGAGCGAAGGGAGTACGGTCGGGGGAGTACCGCCGGAAGTCATCACCTTCCTCAGCGGGAAGGGGGGTCGGTCGCTCATCGTCAAGGGCGGCGCGGGTACGGGAAAGACGACCTTCGGGCTCGAGCTCCTCGAACGCGTCGGTCAGCCGACCCGTTCGTACTACCTTTCCACGCGGATCGGCGACGAGGCGCTTTTCCGGCAGTTCCCGTGGCTCAAGACCTCGGAGATGCGCACCCGCGTGCTCGACGCCGCGAAGCTGTTCCTCGATGCGATCCAATCGAGCGGGAAGTCCCGCGACACCGAGCTCCCCGAGGGGGAGCAGAAGAAAGTGCGGGCCGGCCGAGAGGTGCTCGCGAGCTTTGGCCAGGAGCGGGGACCTCCGACCCGGGTCGACCGTACCCATCTCACCGCGCTCCTCAAGCGGAGCCCGATGCCCGAGGTGGAGAACGTCTACCACCGCATCGAGCGCGCGCTACCGGAGAAATCGCTGCTCGTCATCGACTCTCTCGAGGGTGTGACCCACAAGTACGGACTCGAAATGGAAGAGTTCGTCATGGCCCTCCAGAAGGACCTGGTCGAGGCGTCCAGCACGGACGTCGTCATGATCCTGGAAAAGCCCGAGGCCGGCGGGATCGAGTACCTCGTCGACGGGCTCATCTCCATCCAGCGCGAAGAGCTCGACGAACGGCGGGTCCGTCACCTGCGACTCGAGAAGCTCCGGGCGACGAACATCGGCCGGGCCCGCTACGCCGTCACGCTCGACGGCGGTCGCTTCGAGGCCCTCGGAAACAACCCCGCCGCGGGTGCGGCCGCAAACGCGGGTCCATGGAAGCCGGTCGCGGACCCCGAGCGCTACTACTCGACGGGCATCCCCGATTTCGATAAACTCCTCGGCGGCGGACTGCGGCGAGGCAGCTTCAACGCGTTCGAGGTCGACGTCAACGTCGGCGTCGACGACTACTACATGCTGTTCACGCCCACGTTCCTCAACTTCCTGACCCAAGGCCGCGGCATGATCGCCGTGCTCGCCGCGGGCGAGTCGCCCGACAAGCTGCGGGAGACCCTCATCCGGCACGTTCCGGCGAACCAGTTCGACACCCGCGTCCGGATCCCCGACTACTCCGCGAACGAAACCGAGGAACCGTACATCCTCCCGATGGGCCGCTACGGTCGGGAAGAGGCGGTCAAGGCGATGGTCGCCGCCGAACGGGCGGTCGCCGGTCCTGACCGCAAGCCGTTCCTCGAGTACACCGCCTTCGACACGTTCGAGAGCTTGATGGGCGACCAGGTCGCTATCCGGATGTACTTCCAAGGTGTCTCGCGCACGAAGCACGTCGGGAACCTCGGCATCGGTCTCCTCAAGCCGGGCCTCCTCGTGTCGAGCGAGATCCTGAACATGATGGACTCGTACTTCCGGATCATCAACATCGACAACGCGACCTGCATCTACGGGATCCGGCCGCGCACCACCATCTACGCGATCAGCCCCGACCCCGAGAAGGGCGCCCCGCACGCGACGCTGACCCCGATCGTCTAACCGCCCTTATCCGGGCAGGCCGAGCGCCAGGACCCCGACGCCGTAGAGGAACAGCGCGGGAACGATCGTCATTACGAGGTCGTCGTCCACCCACGGGTACTTCGGCCACTCGGCCGCAACGGCGAGCGGGGCGGCCGCCACGGCGAGGAGGGCCGAGTCGCCCGCCGGCCAACCACCGATGGCGGCGAGACCGATGAACGCGAGCCCCGCGTAGGCCAGGAGCGGGATCCCCACGCCGAGGAGCGGGGAGGCCCGCCTGTGGCGGAGTTCCCCGGCGACCGGGTCGACGAGCGCGGTCCCGAGCACGACCGCCGCGGCGATCGGGAGCGGGAACAGGAGCACGGCGATCACGAGCGCGACCGAGAAGAACACGAAGCTCGCCACGCGTCGCGCCTCGTACGGCCGGATCGTGGGTAGCTGGAGACCGGCCGCATGCCGGAGGACCTCGAGGACCAGCATGACCCCGAGGGCAACGAGCAGGATGTCGGCCTTGGGGGCGACGACGAAGAAATCGTTCGGGAGGGCGAAGTAGACGAGCACCGCCACTCCCCAGGTATGCATGATCCGGCGCCAGGCCCGGTCGCCGAGCTCCTCGTCACCGCCGAGCGCTCCTCCGAGCCAGCGGCGGAAGCGGCCGTGCCGGTGCAGTCTCAGGGCCATCACGCGCCGAACCCGGACGGGAGGTATGAAGATACGGGCGCCTCCGTGGTCCGGGGACGAACGCGCTCCGCCTCTCCCGGTCGCGGGCGTCGGCGCACCGGCATAGTCTTTTGTGACCGCGACGCTCGGTAACGGTTGTGAAGGTCACCGTCCTCGTCGGGAGCAAATCCGACCTCGAGGTGGCGGAGAAGGTCCGTAGCCGTCTCACCGAGTTCCATATCCCGTGCGAGGTCCATGTCGCCTCGGCGCATCGTCAGCCGGACAAGGTCGACCGCCTCGTCCGCGACCCCGCGACGGACGTCTTCATCGCCATGGCCGGCCTCTCGGCCGCCCTTCCCGGGGTGGTCGCGGCCCGGACGTTGAAACCCGTCATCGGCGTCCCGCTGAACCGGGGGCTCGGACTCGACAGCCTGCTCTCCGTCGTGCAGATGCCTCCCGGGATCCCCGTCGCGTCGGTCGGGTTGGACGCCGCCGAAAACGCCGCACTGCTCGCCACCGCGATCCTGGCCCTCAAGTACCCGGAGCTCGAGCGCGCCCTCGAGCACTATCGAGCCCAGTGGCGCGACGAGCCCGCCACGAGCCCCGGGAGTTCGACGTGAGTGACCCGGCGGCCTTCGTCGAGGAAGCGGTCCGTCGCTTGCGGGCCGAGGTCCCGGGCCGGACGATCGTGGCGGCTTCCGGCGGAATCGATTCGACCGTCGCCGCGCTCCTCGCCCATCGAGCCCTGGGAGACCGGGCGAAGGCGATCTTCGTCGACACGGGCCTTCTTCGCGCCGGCGAGGTGGACCAGGTCGGTCGATTCTTTGCGGCGAGCCATCTCCCCTACACGGTCGTTTCGGCGGCCGACCGGTTCTTCGAGACCCTGACCGGGGTCAGCGACCCCGAGGAGAAGCGGCGGCGGATCGGAGCGGCGTTCGTCCGCGTCTTCGAGGCCGAGGCGGACCGGTTCGGATGCGACCGGTTGGTGCAGGGGACGATCGCTCCCGATTGGATCGAGAGCGGCGGAGCGCTCCGGGACACGATCAAGACCCATCACAACGTGGGCGGGATCCCGAAGGATATGCGTCTCACGTTGGTCGAGCCCCTCCGGGACCTGTACAAGGACGAAGTGCGCGCGGTCGCGCGCCACCTCGAGATCCCGGAAGCGGACCGGCAACCCTTCCCCGGCCCCGGCCTCGCCGTCCGCGTGAACGGCCCGATCACCCGGGAACGCGTCGAACGGCTGCGCGTCGCGAACGCGATCGTCGAGGAGGAGGTCGAGCGCGCCGTCGCGGCGAAGGAGATCGACCGGCCGTGGCAGTACTTTGCGGTGCTCCTTCCCGTCCGCACGGTCGGCGTGACGGGGGATAACCGAGTCCACGGAGAGGCGGTGAGCGTCCGCATCGTCGAGTCGATCGACGCGATGACCGCGACCGCCATGGCCGTCCCGCGCCCCGTGCTGTCGAGGATCTCCGAGAGGATCACGCGCGCGCTCGTGGGCCAGGTGGTCCGCGTCCTCTACGATGTCACGGACAAACCGCCCGCCACGATCGAGTGGGAATGACCCGCCGCCCGAAGGGAATATCTATCGCAGTCCTCCTCGAGACGGGAGAGGGAGTCCCATGACCGACCCGTCCCCCCCGACCCGACCGATGCGCACGCTCCGACTGCCCGAGGAGCTCGTCGCGGCGCTCGAAGAGCGATTCCGGGGCACCTCGTTCGATTCGGTCGACGCCTTCATCGCCTTCGTTCTCGCGCGGCTCCTCGAGGAACCGGGCCCCGCCGGCTTCAGTGAGGAGCAGGAGCGCAGTCTCAAGGAGCGGCTCCGGTCCCTCGGCTACATCGACTGAGCGCCAACGATTAAGGGCGCGCCGGTCTGGTATCCTCGTGCTCGTCTGCCCGTTCTGCGGAGCTCCCGAGACCGACCGATTCTCCGTCGAGGGGCACCGTTTCCTCGTCTTCCGCTGCCTGTTCTCCCCCGAGGTCGAAGTAGGCCTTTCGGACGAGGAGATCCGGGTACGGCTCGCGACGTTCGCCGCCCAGGGTTCGGCGTACTTCCGGGGGACCTGCGACCGCCTTCACCTCTACGTCACGAAGGGCGAGGGAGCGCGCGCGCTGGGCGCGGAACCTACCCCTCCCGGAGCTCGGACGGACGCCTAGGCCACGCCGTACTTCCCGCCCCACCGGCGCGCCACCAACCCTCCGATCCAGAGGATCTCCGCGGCTTCTACGCTCAGAAAACTCACCCCGATCGACACGGCGAACACGACCGGTGTGATGAGCCCTCGATCGGCGAAGTACCGGATCTCGGCGGGGTCGAGCTGCGGGTTCACAAGACGATGGCCGCTCGAGGCGTACCGCCACAGGATGTTGAGGGTCAATCCCGTAGTGAGCTGCATGACCGCAAAGAGGACGACCGCGGCCTGGGCGTCCATGTAGGCGGTGTACACCTGAAGGACGAACGGCATGACGGCGATCTCGAGGAGGATCGCCATGTTGGTCCACATGAGGACGGTGTCGTATCGTTCGATGTAGCGGAACGTCTGGTGGTGGTACGTCCACCAGACCGCGATCATCACGAACGCGAAGACGTAGCCGAGGAACGATTGGTAGTCCTGGTGGAGCCGGGCGCCCAGCTCGCCGGAAATTTGCCCGGAGCTCAGGCCCGTGGTGACGATGACCGGAACCGTCAGTCCGAGGACCAGGAGCGTCAGGGCGAACGCGAAGACCCCGTCCGTGAGCGCGAGGATCCGGCTCAGGTCCTCGCCGGGGACCTCGCTGCCCCGGTGGACGACCGCCTGCTTTTCGCGACCCTCGTGCGAGAGCCGGTCCTCGAACACGGGGGCGCGAGGAGCGAAGCGACTTTTGAACCGTATGCCGGTACGAGCGCGACGGGCCAGCGCTCAGGTGGGGGACGGAACTTCGGCGTCCGCCTCGATCTCGACCTTCATCGCCGGGTCGACGAGCGCCACCACCTGGACGAGCGTGGCGGCGGGACGTACCTCGCCAAACCGCTCGCCGAGAGCGCGTCCGATGGCGTCGAAATCCCCGATGTCGGTCACGAAGACCCGGAGGCGAACGATATCCTCCCGCCGGCTCCCGAGGGCGGTGAGCGCCCGCTCGATGTTGTCGAGCGTCTGGACCGTCTGGGCGTGCGCGTCGCCGCGACCGACGATCGACCCATCCGCCGCGGTCGCGGTCGTGCCCGAGACGTAAATGTGGTTCCCCGCCCGGATGGCTCGGCTGTAGCCGACCTTGGGTTCCCACGGTGTCCCGCTCGAGTAGCGGGTCCGGTCGTCGCCGGCGCGCTCACGCACGGGCGGCCGGTCGGACTTTTTCGAGCGCAGGATCGGTCGGCACCAGGTGTCGGGAAAGTCCGAGCTCCTCGGGCGACGCGCCGAGCGCGAGGCCGACCACCTGAGGGAGATGGAAGATGGGCATGTCGAGCACCGCGTGTACCTCCTTCGCGGCCTTGTTCTGGTAGGCGTCGAGGGAGAGGTGGCAAAGAGGGCACGGCGTCGCCATCGCGTCCGCCCCGTGCGCCTTCGCGTCGAGGATCTGGCGGCCGGCGATCGCGCTCGCCGTCGACGGTTTGACGAACTGGATCGGGAATCCGCAGCACATCACCCGACCCCGATAGTCGACGGGCGTCGCCCCGACGGCGCTGAGCAGGTCCTCGAACGCGTGCGGCTCCTCGGCGCTCTCGCTCTGCATCTCGTCGGCGGGACGGAGCAAATGGCATCCGTAGAACGCGCCGACCTTCATGCCGTGGAGCGGTCGCCGCACCTTCGCCTTCACGGCGGCGATCCCGATGTCCTCGGTGAGGACGCGCAGCAGGTGCTTCACCTGCACCGTTCCCCGGTATTCGATGCCGAGTGGTTTCAGGGCTGCCTCGACCCGGGCCTTCACCTTCGGGTCCGTCATGCGGACCTTGGCGAGGGTCAGCATACCCTGGCACGTCGAACAGATCGTGAGCATGTCGAGGCCGGCCCGCTCGGCGATCGCGAGGTTCCGGACGTTGATCGCGATGTTCAGCACCTCGTTCGCCTCGTCAACGAACCCCGAGCCGCAACAGGAGAAGTTCGGGAACTCGACCAGCTCGATCCCGAGGTTCCGGCAGACCCAGCGGGTCGCCATGTCGAGCTCCTTCCCGGATTCCTGGGCGACGCACCCGGGGTAGTAGGCGAGCTTCATGGCTCCTCCTTCGGCGGCGGGTCGAGGGCGGCGTAGATCTTCTCGAGCTCGTCCAGGCCCTCGATCTTGCGGGGGCGCTTCAGGATCTCGGGCTTCTTGCGCCAGACCCGGATCCCCTGGCCGACCTGACCGAGCATGCCGGTGAGCCCCGACGTCGCTCGGACGAGCTGCATCTCGTTGAGCTGCCCCGCACCTTTCAGATTCTCCTTGAACCCGATCGCGTGCCGAGAGCCCGTCTCGGTGCCGCCCTGGGCCGCGATCGCCATCTCCTTCAGGTCGCGAATCCGCTCGGACGGTCGCACGTCCTTCGGGCACGCCTCCGTACACAGGTGGCACCGCAGGCAGAGCCACAAGCCGTTCGGCTGGATCCGGACGAGGCGGTCCTGCGTCGCGCGGTCGCGCGGGTCGACCACGAACCGGTAGAGCTTCGCGAGCGCCATCGGCCCCGGGAACTCGGCGTCCGCTTCGACCGCCGGGCACGCGGAGTAGCACGCCGCGCACGCGATGCAGCGGGGCGTCTCCTTGAAGCGGTCGACCTGGGCCGGGGTCATCGCGGTCGCCTTGCCCTCGGGCATGGGGTGGCGCGGGTCGAGCTTGAGGTGCGGCTCGATCTTGTCGTACTCCCGCCAGAACGGAGCCTGGTCGACGACGAGGTCCCGCAGTACCGGCTGATTGCGCATCGGCTCCACGACGATCCGTCCGTGTCGCTCGATCTCGGGACCGATGTGCGTTTCGCAGGCGAGCCGGCTCTTCGAGTTGATCTGCATCGCGCACGAACCGCAGATCGCGCTGCGGCAGGAGTAACGGAGCGACAGCGTCGGGTCGACCTCGGCGCGGATCTTGAGGAGCGCCGTGAGCACCGGCGTGTGCGGGGTGAGGTCGAGCGTGTACCGTTGGTAGCGCGGAGAAGCGTCCTTCCCGGGCCGGTACCGGTAGATGTCGAAGGAGGCGGAGATCGTCTCGGCCGCCATCAGTACACCCGCTCCTTCGGTTCCCAGCGGGTAAATCCGACCGGCGAGTACGACAGGTTCGGACCGCTCGGCGTCTGCTGGGCGAGCGTGTGCTTCATCCATCGCGCGTCGTCCCGCTTCGGATAGTCCGAGCGCCAATGCGCTCCGCGACTCTCCGTGCGTGCCTGCGCACCGACGACGATCACCTCGGCGAGGTCGATCAGATGGCCGGTCTCGATCGCGTCGGTGAGGTTCAGGTTGAACACCTTGGATTGGTCGACGACGCGCACCTTCGAGAAGCGCTCTTTGATGGCCCGCACCCGCCGAAGGCCCTCCATCAGGTCCGCCTCGGTGCGGTAGATGCCGACGTAGCGGTCCATGGTCTTCTGGAGCTCATTTCGCAGCGTGCTCGGGTCCTCCCCGTCGGCGCGACCCATCCAGGACCGATAGGCCGCGGTGGCGGTCGCGAGGTCGCTCTCGCGCATCGACGTCGCGGGGGCGCGTTGCGCGTGCTCGGCCGCGGCGATGCCGGCCTGCTTTCCGAAAACCAGCGTTTCGAGGAGCGAATTCCCCCCGAGGCGATTCGCCCCGTGAATCGAGACACACGCGGCTTCGCCGGCGGAGTAGAGGCCCGGGACGTTCGTCTCGCCCCGGATGTTCGTTCCCACTCCGCCCATCATGTAGTGCTGGGCGGGGTAGACGGGGATCGGATCGGTCACCGGGTCGATCCCGGCGAAGAGGCGACAGTAGTCGCAGATCTCCTGGAGCCGGCTCTCGACCTTCTCCTTGCCGAGGTGCATCAGCTCGAGGTGGACGTACCCGCCGTACGGTCCCTGGAATCCCCGGCCCTCGAGCACTTCGGTGACGATCGCTCGGGAGACGACATCCCGCGATGCGAGGTCGAGGACGTGCGGAGCGTACCTTGACATGAACCGCTCGCCCGAGGCGTTCTTCAAGATGCCTCCCTCGCCGCGGGCCCCTTCGGTGATCAGGATGCCGGACTCGAGGAGCGCCGTCGGATGGAATTGCACGAACTCCATGTCCTTCAGGAAGGCTCCCGCGTTGTACGCGGCGGCGACACCATCGCCGGTGCAGCTGTGCGCGTTGGTGGTCCGCCCATAAATCCGGCCCGCGGGTCCGGTCGCAATGATCACGGACTTCGCCGCGATCTCCTGGAACTCGCCGTGCTTGCGGTCGAACGCCACGACTCCCTGGACCCGCGCGTCGCGGACGACGACCCGCGTCACGTCCCATTCCTCGTAGACCGTGAACTTCTCCGTACCGAGACGTTCCCACAGTCCCTGGAGCAGCGCGAGACCGGTGCGGTCGGCAGCGTAGATCGTCCGGGGGAAACCGGCGCCTCCGAACGCCCTTCGGGCGAGCGAACCGTCCTCCGACCGGCTGAAGATCGTGCCGAAATGTTCCATCTCGACGACCGTCGGGCCGGCCTCTTTGCAGAAGAATTCGATCGCGTCCTGGTCGCCGAGGTAGTCGGAACCCTTGACCGTGTCGTAAATGTGCGTGTCGACGGAGTCCTCCGCGCCGACGGCCGCGTTGATGCCGCCCTGCGCCGCGCCCGAGTGCGACCTCAGCGGATGGAGCTTCGTGACAATGGCCACGTCCCGTCCGGCCTCGACCGCGGCGAGAGCGGCTCGCTGTCCGGCGAGTCCGGCTCCCACCACGGCGACGTCGTGACGCAACATTCGAAATCGCTGGCCCATCCGGGCGGGGCTTTAATCGGTGTCGTTCCCGGGTCCGATGCGCTCTCCCGAGGAACCCCGACTACGAGGTTGTGCGGGGTGCCTCGGTGATGCCGGCGTAATCGCCGCGTGAGCCCTTATATAGCGACCCCGGGTCCGCTCTCGCACATTCCGGTCCACCGGAGGTACGACGATGCAAACCATGGTCAGCGCGGTCGATGAGGAGCGCCTGCTCAAGGGCACCACGACAATCGGACTGGTCTGCAAGGACGGCGTCGTCCTCGCCACCGAGCGCCGCGCGACCGCCGGAAGCTTCATTTCGAACAAGCAGACCCAGAAGCTGTTCAAGATCGACGAGAACATCGGCATCACCATCGCGGGTCTGGTCGGCGACGCCCAGGTCCTGACGCGCTACCTGAAGGCGGAGGTCTCGCTCTACCGCCTCCGCCGGAGCGCCCCCCTGACCGCCGAGGGTGCGGCCACCCTGCTCGCCAACATCCTGAGCGGCAACCGCTACTACCCCTACTACGCCTGGTTGATCCTCGGCGGCGTCGACTCGAAGGGTTCGCACGTCTTCTCCGTCGACCCGGCGGGCGGTTGCATCGAGGACCGGTTCGTCTCCGTCGGCTCGGGCTCGACGATCCTCTACGGCCTTCTCGAGGAAGGGTACTCCCGCGACATGTCCACCTCCGATGGCGTGGACCTGGCCCTGCGCGGTCTCACGGCCGCGATGAAGCGTGACAGTGCGAGCGGGGACGGTTACCTCGTCCACATCATTACGCCCAAGGAATACCGAGAATTGTCCGAGGACGAAATTAATAAACGTCTGAAGGCACTCAAGATACCGCTGCCTCCCGTTCTTCCGTAAGGACCGACGGGCCCGGGCGGCCTTTGGAACCCTTTCTCCGTCAACCCCTTCCGTCAAGGATGAGTTTCGAATCGCTCATAGAGCAAACCCGGGAAGCGCTTCGCGAAGTGCTGCCGGAAACCATC
>Ga0209415_10005094_pt1 | contig 23774 bp, 22 predicted proteins | sample PeaSoiSIISIP2007_FD_187696 | JGI IMG/M metagenome (GOLD analysis project Ga0209415, IMG submission 187696) | Peat soil microbial communities from Weissenstadt, Germany - SII-SIP-2007 (SPAdes) (version 2) | ecosystem: Environmental > Terrestrial > Soil > Wetlands > Peat | place: Germany... | reverse complement strand
CAAGTAATCCGCACCGACGCGCACGGTAAAGGAAGGAACGATCGCGTACTGAACTCCTCCGCCGCCAGCCCACGCAAACTCATTCGCGTAACCCAAAACCATCTGCCCATTGTCCTCGAAGTTCACGCCGGTTTGGCGCGCGGCTCCGAGCAGCAGTTCGCCGTAAACGGTCACTTTCCGCCGCCGCACGGCGTAGAACACCGGTCCCGCCATGTAGGTTATCAGGTCGGCGCTATGTCCCGTATGAAATGCATCGAAGGTGCGCGAATAGCCAAAGTCCGTCTTAAGGGCAAAGTGCCGATTTAGATCGGCACTAAAAACCGCCTGAACGCCGTTGATCCCGATCTGCCCTTCGGAGGGCACGTTCGCCTGAGTATAGGAAAACCCTACACCAAGCTCCTGTACCTGAGAACTTCCCGCGGAAATCGGTCCTTGGCCGTAAGCAAAGGGCGCGAAGCTTGAAAGTAATAGCAATGGGATAATAATCTTCATAGTCATCATTTAGGAAAAGGCCGCCCCTCAGAGTTTCGATTAGCCCATAAAACCCAAGTTGCTCGACTGGAAATTCCCCAGGTTCGGGAAGATGGCGGGCAGGTTTGCCGCACTAACGCCAAACCAAGTGGCGAGTGTCGCCGCGTACTGATCCAGGGCCGTCGTCGGGATCCATCGACCGTTTTGGTCGGCGTCATTGGGGCCGCCCAGTACTAGCGTCGGAAACGTTCCGTAAAGAGTGTTGCCCTTTACCGCTCCACCTAGAATTAACTGGTGGCCGCCCCACGCGTGGTCGGAGCCGCCATTGGAACCCGGTTCGAGCGTTCGGGCGAACTCGGATAGCGTGAAGGTTGTGACTTGATTGGCCACGCCGAGTTCTTGCGTCGCCTGGTAAAACGCCGCCATGCCCTGATTGATAGTGGTGAGCAACTGCACTTGCTGCGGGAGCTGGTTCGCGTGCGTGTCAAACCCGCCATAGGAGACGAAGAAGATTTGGCGCTGTACACCCAGCGCGCTCCGGGCGGCAATGACCTGCGCCACCTGCTGCAATTGTTGCCCGAGATAATTCGCCGGGAATTTGGTCTGCAGCGGTGAGATGCTTTGCAACGCATCAGACAGCACCTGCGCAAACTGCACCGCCTGGCTAGTCACGGCGTTGGCAGCCTGGACCATCGACAAGCCGCTATTGAAGGTCAGTAATTGCTGGGTAGCCATATAACGGGCTTGTGCGGTAGCCGACATACTGAACCCTTGCAATCCCGGCGCCTGGCCAGGATTCATGGAGAAAGGCCGCGAGGTAATTCCCGTGCAGAAGACGGGATTGCCGGAAATCGAAAGGATGGGAGGGAATTGCGCGCCGGTGTTGAGGGTCTGCACGTTATCCGCGATTTTGCCCGCCCAGCCGGCAGCCGTAGTTCCTGAGAGCTGCGCGGTCTGCCATTGGTCTTGTTGGTCAGAGTGCGAGAAGAGGTTAGCGGGCAGGTTCTTAACCGCCTGGTAGGTCGCCTGCGTGGTGGGCTGTACCAGAGTTCCCACGTTCGCAAGAATCGCCAGCGTTTTGTCACTATTAAAGTAACCCTGCAGATCCGGCATGTTCGGATGCAGGCCATAAGCGGACTGCCCGTTGGTCTGCAAGGGGAGCAATTGGCTCTCCGGGATCGCCAGCACGCTCCGCGACTGCAAATACTGGGCGTACCGAGAGTCCGTGGGAACCACCATGTTGTTGCTGTCATTCCCGCCGAACATGAAGATACACACCAACGCCTTATAATCAGACGCTCCCTGAGCCAGCGCACTCACCAGTCCGAGTTTGCTGAGGCCGCCCACGAGGCTGGCGCCCGCCGCGGAGCAGCAGGCCAGCCGCAGAAGGTCTCTTCTTGTGTGTCGCGTCATTTCTGGCTCCTATCGATTAATGCTGTACCTGATACATGGAAGACGAAAGATAAAGGTAGGCCGCAGCTTTGGCCTGGCCGGTGGTGTCGCTAGGATCGAGCGCGGCCAGCGCGGTAAGGATGATTTGTTTCATCTGGTCCGGCGTGCTGCTCTGCAGGAAGAGCGTGTCGAGCCACCCCACCATCTGGTCGGATGAGCCTGCGTTGATCAGCCCGCTGAAGTCTAACGTGGTGTTCGCGCCCAGCGAGCCATACGCCACGCTGTTGACGAAATTCATGCGGGCGAGGCTGGAGTTCGTGTCGAAAATCGCGAACTCCGGTCCGTTCAATGTGGTTCCCGCAATGGGATTGAAGGCTGGGAAGAAATTGAAGACGCTCCCTGCATTAAAAACGTTCTGCTCCATGCTGCCGCCGAATCCGGCCAAACTCCCGGCGTCGGTTTGCGCGTGGAACGCTCGCGCGATGCTGGCGATCACGACCGCCGGCTCTCGCAGCTTGCCATCGGTGGGCACTACCGTCATGGGGTTGTCCCCCCGGCGGGCTTCCGGATCGAGCAAGATGGCAGCGATGGTCGCCTGCATGTCTCCACGCTTCCCGGAACCGTAGCTGTCGAAACTTCCGGTGTTGAAGGCCGTCGCCACGCGCTGTACGTAGGCCGGGCTCGGATTGCTGGTGACCAGATGCTCGATCATTTGCGTCGCCACGAAAGGCCCAATATTCGGATGTTTGAAGACGATGTTGAATGCGGCAGCCAAATCCGCCTCCGCGGTCTGACCGGCCGGAATGGTTTGGCCAAGGAGAGTTTTCGATCCGCCGTCGTGAAGGCCCTCCACCGGTATCATCGGGCCGCCGTAGTATGTGGGATTATGATTTTGTGAAGGCATGCCCGGCGTTGCTGGAAAAGTCCATCCAGTCAAGACGCGGCCCATGGCCATCACGTCGTTTTGTGTGTAGGTCGGAATCGGATTGCCGTTTCCGTCGAGCACCGGAGTGCCGTCGGGGTTCAACTGATTCAAACCAAGCGTGAACAACTGCATAAATTCGCGAGCGTAGTTTTCGTTGGCATGTTCGCCAGGGGGCGGCGCGTCGTTGTTGACCATGTTCAGGTAATTGCCCATCGCGGGCGTTAAGGTCACGTCGGTCATCACGTTCAGATAATTGCCCAATGCATCTTGGTCCAGGGTTCGTATGTAATTGGTGTAGCCCAGCGGATCCGAGACTTCGTTGGCGCTTACCACCCAGAGGTTATTGAGTGCGAAGGCGGTACGCATCCGCAGCTGGTCGCCACCGGCAATTGCATTCAGGAAAAACGACTGCTGTACGTTGTTGATGCCGTCATTCGGCCGCGGGTTCGGATAGGGCGTGACCGTCGAAGCGAACTGATTCTGCAGGTAAGTGCCAAAGCCCAGCTCCGTTACCTGATTGACGTTTTCCAGGTCCGGCCCGAAAGAACTTTGCTCGAGGAACCGCACCGCCGCCGCAGAGCTCACTGGCGAACCGTTGGAGGTCACATTGATATTCAAAGTGTTCGATGTTCCGCCGCCGGGAGCGGGATTGGTGACCTGGATGGCGACCGCTCCCAACTGGGAACTGGAGGCGGTCCCGATGGCGGTTATCATGGTCGAGGTCACATAGGTCACTTGCATGGCCTGCCCGCCGAAGGTCACGTTGGAGGTCGCCACAAAACCTGTTCCGTAGAGAGTGATCTGAAACGCGCCAACTCCCAGAGTTCCCGGAGTGATCGAGGTGAGCGTCGGCACTGGATTGGTCAGCGTTACCACTGCGCTGGCCGTCTTCGCTGTATTGGCTTGACTGGCTGCTGTTACGGTGACGCTGCCGAGGCCCACGATATTGTTCGGGGCCGTGTAGTTCCCCTGATAGTCGACGACGCCCACAGCGCTGTTTCCGGAATTTACCCCGTTCACGGACCAGTTGACGCTGAGATCGGCTGTGCCGGTTACCGTGGCCACGAACTGTTGCACGTTACCGGCTCCAAGCGTGGCGGTCTTCGGAGCAATCGTGACGGCGATGTTCGAATTCGGCCCAACCACTTGTACGTTGAAAGGCGGCGAAGTTGCGCCACCCGGGTTGGGATTTACAACGGTAACCGGAACGGCCGCACCTACTTGCGCCAACGTCGGTGTGCCAACGGCCAACAATTGCGTCGGCGCGATATACGTCGTGGAAAGCGGTACTCCGGCGAGATTGGCGGTGGATGTGGGAATGAAGCCCGTTCCGCTAACCGTAATCGCAAATTCCATGTTCACGGTAAGGACGTTTGGTGTCACGCCACTGATTGCCGGCAACGGATTCTCCAGCGTGATCGTAGCGTTACCCGACTTCGTAACATCTTCCACAGAGGTCGCGGTTACGGTTACTGTGTTCGGTGTTGGCAAAGTGAGCGGCGCAGTGTAAACACCCGCAGCGCTAATCGTGCCGGTTGTAGGATTGCCGCCGGCTACGCCATTTACAGTCCAGGTCACACTCGTGTTTAGAGCCCCGGTCACGGTCGCCACGAACGTTTGCTGACTGCCGCAAGGCAACGAGACGGTCAGCGGCGCCACCGTGACCGCAGCGTTACCCGCAACGATAATTTGCAGACCCGCCGATATGCTTGGTCCGGGAGGCGGATTATGAACGGTAATTATTTGTGTTCCGGCTTGTGCGAGCGTCGCAATACCGATGACGCCCAGTTGCGTCGAGGAAACATAGTTGGCCGTGAGCGGCGAGGTGCCCAGGTAAACGGTGGCGCCTGGCGCGAAGTGCTGTCCGCTTAAAGTTATGGTGAAGGGTCCCTGCGCCAGTTCTAGTGGCGTAAGGCTCGTCAACTGCGGTACAGGATTGTTCAGCGTGGCACTGGCGTTGCCAAGCTTCTTGGTATCGGACGACTCAACGGCGCCGATCGTGATCGCGTTGGGCGTCGGGGGAAATTCGGGCGCTGTGTACAAGCCATTAGAGTCGATCGTGCCGAGCGTAGCGTTTCCACCCGTGATGCCGTTGACCGTCCAATTGACCGCGGGCTTGGACCCGTCACCCCTTTTTGCGGCGAACTGTTGCTGCGTAGCGCCCGCTATGGCTGCGCCAGAAGGTGTGATGGTCAATGCGGTTAGGCCTGGCCCGCCGGGTCCCGAGCCCGGCAGGATCGCTTCAGCGCATCCCCCGAGCACTACCGCCAATGCAATTAGCACTACCAGTGCTGAACGCTTCACGCTTCCCCCGTGGCTTTTTCGATTCGCTGGCCGCAGAGGCACGGCCATGTCGTCAAGTACCCTTCGAAGATCCCGGCACTTGCGGCAGGACTGGTGTCGGAAGAGTAGGGATGCCAACCGTTTCGCACTACTGCCCGTAGGGCCAGATTCGGAGCAACTGTTCTGTTGTCCTGTTAAGCGGATTCAAAGCGGGCGGATCGGCACATGTACGGTAACCGCGGTTACCGGAGATGTGCAGTCATGGTACGGACTTGTCCGGTTTTCCGTGCCAGCTCAACCGGTCGATGCAACACTTTGTTGAAGTTTACTGGCGGGAGTTTGAAATCCTAAGGTTTTTCTTGGACGCTGATTTAGCCGCAGCGCCACTTCGTCTAGTTCCGCTTGCGTGTAATCCGACAGGTCGGTTCTCCGAGGGAAGTATTGTCGTAATAGACCATTCGTGTTTTCGTTTGAGCCACGCTGCCAGGGGCTTTGCGGATCGCAGAAATAAACTTGCACATCCGTGGCCATGGTGAAGGTCTTGTGCTTGGCCATCTCCAGCCCGCGATCCCACGTCAACGAGCGGCGCAGCACTGCTGGGAGTTTATGCGCATGCCTGGTCAGTGCCGCGACCACCACCGCCGTGTCTTTGCTGGGCACTTTGAGCAGCGTTGTAAAACGCGAATGCCGCTCCACCAAAGTCACGATGTGACTATTCTTTGAGCCACTCAGCAAATCGCCCTCCCAATGCCCGGGAATGGCGCGGTCCTCGATTTCTGCGGGTCGTTCTCTGATGGAGATGGCCTCGGAGATTTGACCACGCGAGTCTTTAAAGATACGAGAGTGTTGCGAGCGGCGTATGCGGCGCTTCGACCGTAGGTGGGCAACCAGCTCTTTTTTCAGCACTCCGCGGGCTTGAATGAACAGGCTACGGTAAATGGTTTCGTGAGACACGCGCATACTCTCGTCGCTGGGATACTCGGTCGTCAGCCATCCGGAAATCTGTTCCGGCGACCAATCCAGAATCAGTTTACTCGCAACAATCTCTCGCAACTGTTCCCGGATCCCAAGCAGGCACTGCTTTGGACGCAAGGCCGAGTCCCAAGCTCGCTGATCCGCTTCATTGGCGCGATATTCGGGGCGGCCACCATGCCGGGCCACTTCCCGACTCACCGTCGACGCAGCGCGGTCCAGAAGCTGGGCGATCTTACGAAGCGATGCACCGGAAGCGAGCCCGCGCGAGATGTCTTCTCGCTCTACCGCGGTGAGTACGCGCCGTGAGCGCCGACGGACTGCTGGAACAATCCCCCCGTGACGCGCCACCAGACAGCGAATCGACGAATGCTCCTTGCCGAAGGCACGCCCGATCTTATGCAGCGACTGTCCCGCCTTCCAACGGCGCCACAGCTCGCTCTTCTGCGCCGCAGAAAGCCCAAACCGTTGACCTTTCCTCATGCAACACCACCTTTAGAAAGCAGACTTATATCAAAGGGTGTTGCATCGACCAATTGAGACCACCCGACTTACCAGGCATTGATATGAGAAATGCAGATTTGCATTGCGCTAATTCAGCAACTCCCGATTTGTCACCCACCCGTAGCTTTCAAGGCCAGCCGGCCCAATAATTTTGACTTCGGAATTGTCCTGGAGCCGCCTGACCCGGAGCACGTAAGTTTCTGAATCCCACGCAAGCAGCCCGCCCTCGAACCAAGCAGCTTGGCTTACGTAAGCGACAAAGCGGGAATCCGATGACCACCACAAGCCAGATTCTGCGTGCCATTTCTTAAAGAGCGCCTGCCTTTCATTTGCCAGCGTGGCGTCCATTACGTAGTACGTATCGTTGTCGAGAAAGGCGATCCGCTTTCCATCGGGAGACCACGTGGTTTGAGTTCCATTGATCTGAAGGTCTTGCGAACGCCCTTCTTCTGTGCTGTATACCCTTAAACGCTCGTCACTCTCATAAACGAAGCGCTTGTTATCCGGCGACCAACACTGCGAAGTGACTCTGCCAATTTTGACTATCTCTTGAGCAAGACCGGACCTGACATCGAAAAGTTGCAGAGGTGCACTCGAACTTCCTGCATTCATCGAACCTATTAAGAGTTTGGACTTATCGTACGACCAGCAGATGCAATTGTTCGCTGGCATCCGAACATTTCGGTACTCCCGAAAGTCGCTACCGTCCGTTCGAGAAATCACGAGGTCGTATGGTTGCCTGTCTGAAACGAATGCTGCTTCGCTTCCATCGGGAGATATGGCTCCAATCCGCCGGGTAGGTCTCTGGCTTTGACCACCGAGCTGCGCCAGAAAACGACGGCCAGAACGGACCTGTTTTCGAGCGTGACGAGTGAGAGTCCCGTTTGTTTCTGGAGCCGGATTAGCTGGCCAAGAACTGATTCTTTTGAGATTCGCGGCAGACCGATGGCCAAGAGCAACACAAGCACTACGGCGGCGATTGTGATGAACCGGAGTTGCCGCACTCTGTTTCTCCCCCCTCTGAGCGCGAGCCATTGAGACCGCCGCCGTAATCGGACAAGTGAAATACTAGAACGGCAGCACCCAAAGGCCGCATCGCAATAGGCGCTGGGTAGACTGTCGGCCAGGTTGTAGGCAGCAAAATCCACTAAGCTGCTCTAGCCACCCGCCTTTCTAGCCACGGGAGCCTTGCCCGACCGCGCGGCGTGATCTCCCAGACCATCGGCCGCCATGCCCGACGCCTCCCCCGAATCAAACCCAATCGCTCGTGTCGTCGTAGGAGCAGAAGGATTCTGCGCGGCCAGACGTGAACAGCCTTAGCGATCGCGCGCTGCGTCGCACCGTGCGTCTGCCCGACCAAATAGGCCAGAACTGCCTTTTTCATCCGAATCCGTTATCCGTTATCCCCGCGCCGGGCCGGCCTGCGTAACTCATACCGTTCTCTCATCCGTCGTGTCCGTTCCCGAGCGCGCTCGAGTTGTTCGAGCTTCGGATCGCCATAAGCTTGAAGCCGACGAACTTCGTCCGGATTTGCCTCAATTTCCCTAACCAGCTTCTGGACCCAAGTGTGCGATACGCCCAGTTCCTTGGCCCAACGTCGACAGGATTGCTTCCTGTTATCGCGGCTCGTGTGCCACCACCACACTAGGCGCCTGATCATGAAGCTTTCCTCTTTGCTGCGCCAAGGCTGCGGTTCGGCGCCGAGCTTCTTCCGGCGCGCACACGCTTTCTGAAGATTTCGCATGGAAGCGTCATACGCATGCCAATCGTAGTTCCGGTTCACGGTTTTTCTCCTTCCCTAAAGGCCTCACGTGCGTCCAGCCTTCTTGCGGAGTTGCCACTCATCCTTCGGTTACCGCTCGACGATTCTAAAGGACTTAGCAAAAACGTGGTGTCAAACACTCGGTGATTTGGCAAATTATCGTCCCACTTGTTGGCCAGTTTCAGAACCGCCAGGCCTCCATGGCATTCCGGTCGCAGATCAAAGCGTCCATTGTCATCAGACATCAGCGCCTCAGCCGATTCAGCGGTCATCACTGCGGCACCTGCGGCGGTGGCAAGGCGTTCTTCGAGTACTTCTGCAACAGTTCCTTGGCTTCTGCACATTTGCGGCGAGCAAACATCTTTAAAATCTCAATATCTCGCCAGGTTAAAGGGCCCCGCTCCGCTTCTTCCTTGATACGCGCGATGTGCTTGAGAGCTGCAGCAGCAAACATGACTTTTCTTTCGGCTGCTCGGGCCTGTCTTGCCTCCTCTGGCGTCATCACCCGGCACTTCTCTAGGATCTCCCTCCCCTCTGGAAAACCTTGATGCACTAGCTCCTTCAGAAGTTTGAACTGGTCCGAGTTCAGCGGCCCATCCTTGGCCGCCTTCCTCAACTCGACGATCCATTTGGCCATCGTTGAAATCATCATTACTTCGAGATCCTCTCGAAAGGTCATTTGCCGACCTTCAGCTTCTGCACGTGCACGAATCCGCTTTGCTTTTTGCTCGGCTCCCCATGTGTCGAGTCCACGGAGGTAATACGACAGAATCTGATGAGAAGTGCCGAGCTCACCGGTAATTTCTCGGAGCGATGGCCTCAACGCAATGGGCGTCTGTTTCCAGACGACGAGCCTTTGCCGCAGCTCCGTTGCGCGCGATTCATACCTGGGTTTCCTGCCTCTCATTGATTTTCCCTCCATGGTCTCACTGGCAAATTATTAAGCTTTAGAAGTTCCGTCTCACGATCATTCCCAACTCACCGGCTCGACCTCGGCGGGTAGAAAGACAGAGCACCGGCTCAATTCCGCATCGAGGAGTACGGTCACACGTTTTGCAAAGACTTGGAGCAGCGTCCCTGGGCCTGCGGGTGTCCGCACCTTCCGCCCGATCAACGGGAACAGCTTCGCGTGCGGTTGGCCGAATCTCCGCTCCCCATCCATTGAAGCAGGCGGCCAATTCGTGTATTCCGACTCCGGGCGTGGTATTTCGCGTTTCCCTATCGGAATAGACCTGGAACGGTAACTGCGGCTGAAAATCCGGTTGGCTTGCTCGATTGCGGCGTCGAGGTCTTTCTGGCTCATATTATTCTTACCTTCCTGGAGGCGTTTTGTCCGTCAGACCGTCAGAAGACAATGTTTATGCGGCTTCCGTGTACGTCGCGTCCGTTAGTCTGACGATTAGCTGACGACAGCCAATCCCTCAGAATCATCAATCTCTATGCGGGTTCTGACCGTCCTGACGGTTGAGAGTCCAAATACCGAGAAAAGGCAGCCTCCGCGTGCTCTCGGTAGTAGCTCTTTAGGTTGTCACCTCCGATCTGGACTGACTCGGGCCTTACCTCGAACGGTCTCAAAAAGCGCGACAGTTTCCGCGCGTCGAGTTTCTTATCGGAAACATCGGAAACCCACGGGCCATCTTCGATACTTTTCAATCGCTTCAACAATTCCACCGTAAATATCTTCCGCTCGCTTTCCGGCCACACCTCGCGCATGTCGGCGAGCAAGCGTAGACGCTGGCTGTCGTCTTGGGCATCACTAACCTTCCTCGCTGTTAGTGCCTCCGCAGCTACGCGGAGGTCTGGCAATCGCGATGGGTTGGCCACGGTGAGGACAGCGAGCAGCGGCTCCCAATTCTCCAGGTCCCGATCGCTCAGAAAGTCCGCTGCCAGTTGTTCGTAGGCGTGCACGATTGCAGCCTTGTTCTGATTCGACCAGGTTTCAATTCGCTTACGCAGCGCCTGAGCCTCCGGCCTAATTCGGCGGAGAATAAATCTCTCGACTACTTCGCCCGGCTTCTTCCGCTGCATCGGAATCACAATGCTGCGATCTCTAACAGTCTCCGGGCAGACACGGATCGCGCAGACGATTTTCGGACAATAAACTGGGAACATCCGTAGCTCATGGGAATTTCCTACGCAGCGTGGAACTTTCGCGCCGGCTCGGTTTCCAGCATTGAGCAGGGCGCGAACGGCTTCCGCTCGCTCGCCCTTGCCGGTGAGCACTTCAGCTTCATCGAGAATCAGCGTTGGCATTTGCGACTCAATCAGGCGAAACATGGCCGCCTCGGAGATGCAAACAGCACGCACTGGGGTTTTAGCGATTTGTTCGAGTACCTCGGTTGTGCGAGTTTTGCCGCATCCCTTCTCCGGCGAGAGCAGAGCTAGGTACGGAAAGGTCTCGAACAGGTCAAAGTTATATATGCCGATCGCCCAAAGCGCGGCAGGCAGCAGTGCGCTTTGGGGAAGGACAATGAAGCGGCAAATGAACGCCTCGGCACCGTCCACTGCGCCCGCGGATTCCAATCCCTTCGCCCCGTCATGCAGAGTTCGCACCGCACCGTCAGAACCAACTTCTTCAACGCGCGCGATGTTCATTGTTCACCGTCCTTGAAAGCCACTTGCGTCAACTCGCCCTCTATAGCCAGCGCCAGAGCACGTGCGATTGCGACGTCAACGTTACTTCGCTCAGCAAGAACCACCGTCACCTCGCGTTCGCGGTCAGCTGGCGTCAATCGGCTCCGAAGCCCGGCCAGCTGCTTTTGCGCGTCACGTATTACAGGTGGTTCCGGTTTGCATAAAGCGCATGGCTCGCGGAAAAGGTCCCGCACCTCAAATCCGGCCGCCTCGCAAATGACTTCCACGGCGCACCCTGCAAAGCAATGAAGCAAAACGCGTCCGCCGTCACCTTGCCGAATGGATAAGCTCGCCCAGCGGTCCGGGTGTGCCGAACATCGCGCCATCCAGCCGGCGCCGTTACGCCGTACGCCTTGGAATCGGCTAAGAACTGTTTCAACATTCATCGCCCGACTTCCTTTGCGGGAACGCGAGACCGCTCGATTATGCGTACCAAATCGCTTTCCGCTATGCGAATGAAACGGCCTACCTTGTGGTAGGGCACTTTTCGCAGCAGAATCCAAGCGCGCCACGTGGCTTCTTTGTGTCCAGTTCTCGCGGCCGCCTCTTTCACGCTCAAAAGCCGTTCGTGCATTTGTTCCTCCCTAGTTGTGCTTAGTGCTTGCAAGTTAAGCATCGCAGGAAATAACAGTCAGTAGTGGACTCATCGAGGCATGCTGATAACGAACAAAATCGGCACAATCGCCTCTGTTTATGCGGCTCTGAGAAATTTCGTTGATTTTTGTTGATCTGGGTTGATTGAGGTTGGGAATCGTTGTTTTCGTTAATTCGGGACCTTCTTTGCCATGCTCAGATAGCTTTTTATCGTGGCACGGTTCAGAGACATCTTCCTTTCGAGAAACGTGAGTGCTGCGCTCTTGGGCCTACCTCGTTGCAGATTTTTTGGCGAAAAACTATCGGCCCAGATTCCCCAGTCGCATTCGTCTGAGACGGGCGCAAGTGGCGGACAGATCAGCGGAGCGGAATTGCGCGAAGAATTGTGGCAGTTCGTTACAAAGAACGCTGTAGCTGATTCAGTCGCCGTAACCGTGCTGTTCTCGGGACCGCACGGTAGGGCGTAAGTCTTTCCATTCTCACGCCGCGCGAATTTGACCCGCCTTGTCCGAGTTCTACTGGAGTTGCAGCGTGGAAGTTGTCCCGAGGATTCGTTGCTGTTTCATTCCTTCAGAAGCCTTAGCCGCCTTGCTGCTCTTTCCCATCGCCACCTCCGTCGTGGCTCCGGTGTGCGGAGTGAGCGGCAGACACTCCCGGAAAGCGTGCTCTTCGGGAGCTACCCTAGCCGCACGGCGATTCTATCACGTTCCATTTGCAGATTAAACCGAAACAGTTTAGGATAGTAGACATGAATCGTACGGACCTAAGGAAGTTCACTAGCTGGCTTGGGAAGCGCAGTTACGCGACACGTTTAGAGCGCCTGGGCATCGAGCGCATCCGCGAAATTGCTCGAGAGAACGGAAAGAAAGGCGGACGCCCGCCGAAGAAAGGAAAGAAGCCATGAGCCTCTACAGACGTGGAGATGTGTGGTGGTACAAATTCCGGTTCGCCGGGCAGATGGTCCGCGAATCATCGAAGAGTGAGAGCAAGACCGTTGCGAGAGACGCAGAACGTGCCCGGCGCCGCGAGCTAGAGGAAAGCTGGAATCAGATCAAGCGCCGCAAACTCCCACCCCTGTTTTCCATAGCCGCGGAGGATTGGCTCAAGACGCGCACGGGAATCGCACCCTCGACGCGACGAAGTTACAACCTCGCTATTTCGCAGCTCAAGACAGACTTCGCAAGACAATTGCTCTGTGACCTGTCCGGGCAAGACCTCGCGGCCTACCAGGCGCGGCGCAAGCGCGATGGCGTGAGCAACCGCACCGTGAACTTGGAGCTAGGCGTGTTGCGGAGCATTCTCCGGCGCTATCGGATGTGGGAAGCAATCGCGGGAGATGTAGACTTCCTGAAAGAGAGCGCATCGCCGGGCCGGGCGCTCACTCACGAGGAAGAAACTACCCTTCTCGGTGTGGCCTCGAAGAGTCGCTGCCGAAGTCTTTATCCCGTAATCATGCTTGCGATCAACACCGGGATGCGTGCGAGTGAGATTCGCGGATTGACTTGGGCACATGTAGACTTTCTCGCTAAGTCCCTCACGGTGGACCGGTCAAAGACGGCGGCAGGCACCGGGCGCATCATCCCGCTAAATCCCCGCTCCGTGGCCGTCCTAGCGCACTGGCGCAGCCTTTTCCCCGGTGCCGAGGCAGAGCACTATGTTTTCCCGCACGAGAAGTACGGCCTCGCAGGAAACGACAGAAAGCAATGCGCCTATGAAATTATCCCCACGGAACCGATGCACCGCTGGAAAGTGGCGTGGGAGAGCGCACGCAAGGCAGCAAACGTGTCCTGCCGCTTCCACGATCTCCGCCACACGTTTATTTCGCGGCTGGCCGAATCTCAGGCTTCGGATTCAACGGTGATGGCTCTTGCAGGGCACGTCTCCCGCGCCATGATGGAACGCTACTCGCACATCCGCATGGAAGCGAAGCGCCGCGCAGTAGATGACCTCAGCGGCATTGATTTTGAGCCGGGTGTGGCACAAAACTGGGCACAGTTTTTTGTGAGCGAAAAGTCAGACGAAGCTAACTCGTTGAAAACGGATGGTGAACCGGGGAGGACTCGAACCTCCAACCCGTTGATTAAGAGTCAACTGCTCTACCATTGAGCTACCGGTCCACGGAGTATTTAGAATTTTACATGGGAGGCGGTTTTTTGTCGAACGGGTTGGAGATGAAGGACGGGAGTTCCGGGGACGGCACACGTTTTCGAGTGGGACGCAAAACGGCACAGACAGGAGTGCCTGTGCTACTTGGCGCGGAGTTCGGCGGCTAGGTCGCGGGCGACCTGGCGGGCGCGCGGGAGGTCGTGCGGATCGAAGGAAATGGCGGAGACGCGAGGGTGGCCGCCGCCGCCGAATCTTTCGGCGAGGGAGGCGAGATTTTTGTCGGCGGTGGCCTGGTTCCATGGGTTGGTGCCGAGGGAGACTTTGGCGCGGACGGCGGAAGCGCTGACGCTGACGGAATAGACGCATTCAGGATGCAGCAGATACGGAATGAATTTGTTGTAGCCCTCGAGGTCGAGGTCGCTGACGTCGAAGAAAATGACGCCGTCGATGGCTTCGGAGCGCTCGCGAAGAATTTCGATGGAGCGGCGGTGGCGTTCGAGGAGTGGGCCAAGATGTTTGGCGACGATGGGAAGTTTAACCATTTCCGCGAGCGGGCGATAGGCGAGTTCGGGGATGATGCGGGCGGGCAAACCGTCCTCGGGAGCGGCTTCGATGACGAGGCCGAGTTGCGTGGCGGGCTCGGTGAGTTCGACGGCGGATTGCGGCGTGGGATATTGCGCGCCGTCGATGATGTCGCCCCAGTGGATGAGTTCTTCGAGCGGTTTCGTGTCGAAGGCGAATTTTTCTTTAGCGACGGTGGCGATGAGCTTCGTGCAGGATTTGTAGTCGGGCTCGTAGAACATGTGCGGGCCGGGATGAGAGCGGAAATGCTCGGCGTCAGCTGGATTTAGAAACGCGCTTTGATGGTGGTCAAACCACCAGGTGACTTTAGGAGAATTTGAATACTTGAAATCGACGATTGCGTTTTCGTCGCCGTCGAAGAGGCCGGGAGTCCAGGGTTGCTGAGCGCGATGGGTCATACCGGTGAAATGAAACTCGGCGGCAGGATCGAACTTTTCCTTGTAAAAGCGGTAGAAGAGAGCGGCGGAAGCGGTCCCATCAAAACAGCGGTCGTGGAAGCAGAGCCGGACTCGGGTCATGTCTAGGCGAAGGAGCCTTTCGTTTTATCCTGCGTTACAAGAGCAGGAGGAAAGCCTTTTAGGGTGGAGTGAGGCGAAAAAGAAGTCAAGAGGAAAGCGTGGATGAGAAGTACCAAAAAAAAGGAGCCGCCCGGGAGTACCGAGCGGCTCGCAAAGGGAAACTGAGAAAACTGTGACGGCTACTGGCCGACCATCTTCTCGACCATGTTGCCGATGATCGGGAGCTTGAACTTTTCGTGGCTGTAAGCCTTGAACATCATAAAGATCCAGGTAGCCAGGAAAGCTAAGCCAATCACGGGGAGTAGGAAGAAGCTGATAAATCCGATAGGGAAATGCAGCATGGCCGATACCATGGTGACAAAAAAGCTGAAGATGATGTAGAGGATCCAAACGGCGACGAAACAGATATTCAACGCGATGGATTGGGCGCCGTGAAACTTCACGAAGGGGCGCTTGTCTATCAGAAGGAAAATCAGACCGCTGATCCATCCGAAAACATAGCAGAGCAGACCGGCGATATTTTCTTCCATACCAGCTGTGGGGTATTCCGCGGCGGGAGCGCCGCTTGGTGCGGAAGAGCCACCAGCGCTGGGTGGCGCGCTTTGATAAGTGGGCTGCGAGGTGCTTTGGGGTGCCCCGCACTTGGGACAAAAAGCTGCTTGACCTGCATCTTGACCACACGCTTTGCAAAATGCCATGAACACACCTCCCGGAGGGTTCGACTGTGCGCGGAGAGTAACAAAAGCAGGTTGCGAGAGCAATGGAATTTGTGAGTGCTATGTAACTTAGACAAGTGACGCGAGGAAGGAGAACGACGAAGCGTCCTCCTCCCTCGCGTGTTCCGATTGATCTTTGCCGAGAGTTACTTCCCTTCTGTTTCCGGCTTTTCCGCTGCGGGCGCGATCGGCGGGATATTGGCTTTCAAGATGGCGGCGTTGAGGGCGGCGAGATCCTTGGACTGAATTTCGCGCCAGGCGGCTAATTGCTTTTCGAGGACCGCATTGAGTTCTTCGAAAACCGTTTGGGACGCGAGGGTTGGAGCGGTGTCTGCGCTTTCCACGGTTTCCTGCAACGCGGAGAGTTGGTCGGCCACCTGAATGGGATAGTTCAGCGGGTCTTCGCCGCTCTTGGATTTCGGCTGAATGATTTTTTCTTCAACGGCGTTCATTTTCTTTGTGAGGGCGTCCGCGGAGTCGAGAATCGGCTTTGCACTGGTGTCCGCGGAGAGGCGCTTCTTCAGAGCATCGAGCTGGCTACGCACGCTGCGAATCTGGTTGACGGCTTCGTCGCCTGCGCCCACGCGCTGGCTGATGCGGAAGGCAAGTTCATGCTGTTTTTCGAGATCGGCTTGCGACGCGGAGATGCGCGGGTCTTTGGTGAGTTCAAAAGTTGACGTCGATGCTTTGCCGCCAACAGTCAATTTGATTTGGTAGGCGCCAGGAACGACGAGCGGGCCTTCCGGGCGGCCTCCCCAGCCAACCGCGCCGGGAACCTTGGCCGGGGATTCAGAGTGCAAATCCCAGACGAAGCGGTTCAAGCCTACTTCAGCAGGAAGCTCTTCGCCGGGCAGCATGATGCCGAACTCCTCCTCGACAGCGGATGCGCCTTCGGCGGCTTTTTTGCTGGAGAATTTGCGAACCAGCTTGCCCTTCGAATCGAGAATTTCCAGAGTGATTTGATCCTTCGGCGCGGACTTCAGCGAGTAATTGATCACCGCGCCGGCTGGAGGGTTGGAACCTACGGGGACTCCGGCGGGGAGCGTGAAGCCCGGTCCACGGAAACGGACAGTCGATGAAGGCTGATAGAGATGCGCTTCGTCCGCGGAGGCGGCCGCGCTCATTTGGCGCAAGGGCGCGATGCCATCGAGAACCCAGAACGCGCGGCCATGCGTGGCGACGATGAGATCGTCATCTTTTACAGTGAGGTCGTGTATGGGCGTGGTGGGCAGATTGAGTTTCAGGGATTGCCAGTGGCCGCCATCGTCGAAGGAAATGTAGATGCCGTTTTCCGTGCCGGCATAGAGTAGGCCTTTGCGCTTGGGATCTTCGCGGACGGCGTGGGTGTAACTATTGTCGGGCAAGCCGCTGATGATTTTCGTCCAGGTCTTGCCGTAGTCAGCGGTTTTGAAAAGGTAGGGGTGATAGTCGTCGAGCAGGTGGCGATCGATGGCGACGTAGGCGGTGCCTCCCGAGAAGGGCGAGGCTTCGATGATGCTGACTTTGCTCCACTCGCCGAAGTCTTTGGGAGTGACCTTTTCCCAGTTTTTGCCGCCGTCGCGAGTGACGTTAAGAAGTCCGTCGTCGGTGCCGGCCCAGATGAGGCCTTTCTCGACAGGCGATTCTGCGAGAGCAAAAACGGTGTCGTAGTACTCGACGCTGGTGTTGTCTTGCGTCAGCGGTCCACCCGAAGATTGCTGCTTGGTTTTGTCGTTGCGGGTCAGGTCGCCGCTGATTGCGGTCCAGGTCATACCGCCGTCGGTGGTCTTAAAGACGGCTTCGCCACCGTGATAGACGACCTTAGGATCGTTCGGCGAAATCATGATGGGCGCGGTCCACTGGAAGCGGTGCTTCAACTCGGCTGCGCCGGAGCCCATGGGATTTAGCGGCCAGGAAGTGATGTCCTGGATTTGGCGGGTCTTTTTGTCGAAGCGCGTGATGAGGCCGTCGTACGAACCTGCGTACACGACATCAGCGTTTGTTGGATCGGGAACGACATAGCCTGCTTCGCCGCCTCCGACGTCGTACCAATCGGGGCGGTCGATGACGCCATCATCGCTGCGGCTGGCGATCGCGACAGTCGAGTTGTCCTGCTGCGCGCCATAGATGCGATAGGGAAAGGAGTTGTCCGTTGCGACGTGATAGAACTGGGCGGTTGGCTGATTCGCCTGGGTAGTCCAGGTCTTGCCGTTGTCGTGGGAGATGGTGGCGCCGCCGTCGTTCGAGTTGATCATCCATTCGGGATGCGTGGGATCGATCCAGAGGCCGTGATTATCTCCATGAGGAGAGCGAACGTAGCCGAAGCTGTGGCCGCCATCGGTGGAGCGGTAGACGGCGGTGTTTAGAACGTAAACCGTGTCGACGTTTTTGGGATCGGCAAAGATGTGATGGAAATACCAAGCGCGCTGCGTGAAGCGGTGCTCGGGATTGAGGAGTTGCCAGGAATCGCCGGCGTCGTCGCTGCGATAGATGCCGCCTTTTTCGGCTTCGATGATGGCGTAGACGCGATTGCCGTCGGCGCCGGAGACGGAAACACCGATCCGGCCGAGAACCCCAGTCGGGAGGCCGTGACCTTCGAGACGCTTCCAGGTGGCTCCATCGTCGCTGGATTTGTAGAGGCCGCTGCCTGGCCCGCCGCTGACGGCGGTCCAGGGATAGCGCTGCGCTTCGTAGAGAGCGGCGAAGAGGATGTGTGGATTTGAGGGATCGAAGGTGAGATCGATCGCGCCAGTCTTGTTGTCCTTGAAGAGGACTTTTTGCCAGGTCTTGCCGCCATCGGCCGAACGGAAGACGCCGCGCGTTTCATTCGGGCCGTAGGCATGGCCCATCGCCGCGACAAATACAATGTCCGGGTTGGTGGGATGAACGATGACTTTGGAGATGTGGCGGCTGTCTTCGAGGCCTATGCGCGACCAGGTTTTTCCGGCGTCGATGGATTTGTACATGCCGTCGCCGTAGGAAATATTGCCGCGCCAGCAAGATTCGCCGGTGCCGACGTAAATCACATTTGGATCGGAAGGAGCGACGGCGAGCGCGCCAACGGACATGATGCCCGTCTTGTCGGTCATCGGCGTCCAGGTATTGCCGGCGTTGGTGGTTTTCCAAACGCCTCCAGCGACAGCGCCGAAATAATAAGTGAGCGGATCGCCGGAGACTCCGGATACGGCGAGGGCACGGCCGCCGCGGAAGGGGCCGACCTGGCGCCACTTCATGCCTTTCAAGGCGTTTTCATCGAGAGTTTGCGCGCGAAGGGGCACGCAAGTGAGCCCCAGAAAAAGAATTGCAAGAAAAACGGCAGAACCAACCGTGCAGCGTTTCAAACCACTCATCGTTATCGCCCCCAGAGAAACATTTGTTGCAGCCCTACTACGGCCGATAGTAAAGCGCGGAACGGAATAGTACACCCAGCCGCGCAATCCATGCCAGAAACCGTGTGTGGATATTCGTTGACTAGTTCCTGAATACATCCTGACGCGCGGAGGAGTGCTTTTGGGTACAATCCCGGCGTGACAAACCTGCCTGCCCCACCTGTCTCTGACGCAATTCCTCCTGGCACTTCGTGGTTTACGATTCTGCTCCGCAGTATCAATTTTAAATGGTTGAACGAAGCGACTCCGGGCGAGCGGAAATCTCTGGTCGCGGGCGGGCTCGGCTGGATGCTCGACGCGATGGACGTGATGCTTTATTCGCTGGTGCTCGCATTCTTGATCCGCGAATTTGCGATGGATACGCGGACAGCGGGCTTGTTGAACTCCCTGACGCTGGTCGCTTCCGGGATCGGTGGTCTTCTCTTCGGCGTTCTTGCGGATCGCATTGGACGTATCCGGTCGCTCATGGCGGCAATTCTTGTCTATGCACTCGCAAGCGCGGCCTGCGGCTTCGCACACACAATTCCGCAATTGGCAGCGTTCCGATTCGTGCTTGGATTAGGAATGGGAGGCGAATGGACAACCGGGGCAGCGCTGATCGCGGAGACCTGGCGGGCGGAGCATCGAGGGAAGGCGTTGGGATTCATGCAGTCGGCATATGCGATCGGGGAAGCAATTGCTGCGCTTGTTGTTGCGCTGGTCCTGCCAAATTTCGGTTGGCGGCCGGTGTTTTTTGTCGGCGTTCTACCGGCCTTTCTAGTTTTTTGGATTCAACGCAGCGTCCCGGAACCGGAGTTGTGGAAACAACGGCATGCGCGTAAAGAAAAAGTGTCGCTGCACAGGCTTCTGGAAAAAGGCGTTTTGCGCAACGGGATACTGGCGACAACGATGAACGCATGCAGCATGTTCGGGTACTGGGGTTTATTTACGTGGATTCCCGGTTATTTGTCGCTGCCGCCTGAGAAAGGAGGGCGAGGACTCAGTCTCGTAACGACCACCGCGTTTTTTCTGGCGATGTGTTTCGGAAAATGGCTAGGCTACTTTCTTTTTGGATTTTTTTCGGATGCGTTTGGACGGCGCAAGCCGTACTTTCTTTATTTACTCATCGCTGCGGCGCTGGTGCCGATCTATGGAATGTCGCGAAGTGCGTTTTGGTTGCTAACGCTCGGGCCGCTAGTTGCGTTTTTCGGGACGGGTTATTTCTCGGGGTACGCCGCGATTGCTAGCGAGCTATTCCCGGGCGAGATTCGCGCAGCCGCGATGGGATTGAGTTACAACATCGGCCGAGGGTTTTCGGCGGTGGCGCCGTTCGCGGTGGGAGCGTTGGCGCTGCATTACGGAATTGGCCCGGCGTTTTTTTTGCAGGCGGGAGCATTCTTGATGGCGGCTCTTCTCGCGCTGGCTTTGCCGGAGACGCGCGGACAAACTTTGGATTGAGCCGGAAGATGGAATTGCGGGAGCTACGAACCGGATGGACTAAGCGACGGCGGAGCGGGATAGAATGCGCGCGCCATCCGCGCTCACGGTGAAGTTGATCGCGTAATAAGGAGCCTGCGCCAGGATCTTGTGAAACTCGTTTTCGTCGGCGTAGGGCCGTTTGGGAACGCGCCGCGCAAGAATACTGATTTCGAGCGGATCCTTCGCGAAAGGATAGGGTTGTAACGTTACGAGACTGCTTCCCGCAGGCTGCAGATCCCAATCCGCTTCGCTGCCGTTGCCATTCACGGGTACAGCGTCAATGGTAGAGCCATCCAGTGGGGCGAGACAGAAATAGAGAGAAAGACGATCCAGTGCTTCAAGCCGCTGCAGATTCGCTTGTAGAGAGTGATCGTCCGCGTAGTCTTTCATGACGGGATCGGCGCGAAGATCGACCTTAAGCCGCAGTTGCTGGAGTCGAAGCCGTTGCAGGAAGTCCGAGACTAAGTGTGATTCGCTGGACTTGACGTACTTCGCGGAAAAACCAGGCATAGTGGCGCGGGTCCGGTCATAGAGGCCGGCGCAATGCATGCTCACAAGGAGTCCAGCGTAGTGGTCCACCCTGACCACGCGTTCGATACCTCGCTGATAGAGAGCGATGTGCTCTTCAGTCGGGATAGACATGAAGTTATAAGGCGTGAATGTCTTGGGATCGATTTGCGGCAGCAGTTCCCACTCGCTCCAGCCGTTATCATGCTCGGCGGCCGCTAAACAGAAGGATTCAAAAGGCTCAGGGCGGCTGAAGAGTTTGTTGCCGAGGTTGCGCGCAAAAAAGCCCGCCAACATGGCATGGTCAGTCTGCCGAATCAGGATGAGCTGGTCGCCCTGCTCTTGAATGATCATGGCGCTGCCCTCTTCGCAGCGGGGTATCGCGAAAACGCCGGTCGTCTGACGGCGTCAGCGTCGGCCGCGGGGTTGGCCAAACGGCACACTTCTTATGAGCTATTATGCTCCTCAAAGAGGGGCACAATCCAGTGCCTTTCTTCCGCGAGCGAAGGTGGCGGGGGAGGGCCGATTCCCGGTATATTGGAGAAACCACTTGCGGGAGTGGCGGAACTGGCAGACGCGCAAGACTTAGGATCTTGTGGCCGAAAGGCCGTGGGGGTTCAAATCCCTCCTTCCGCACCAGTGCTTGATTGGTCTTTCCCGATTTGCCTGCCTATGCCGTGGGCTCAACAATCTATTTCATTCCGCGTGAAATTGTCGTGGGGCAAAGGTGCGCAGTATGAACCTACATCGATTTCTGGCCTACATGGTACTCGCGTGCTGGATTGCACTGACAGCCGTGCTTGTCGGGACAGCGCTGCAATGGTCGGCAGCTAATGCAATGACCGAAGTGAAGGTGCAGCGGGCACTTAATGCTCAAAAGGAAGCGAATGCCCGTCTCGCCAGTCTCCCGAAACGGGATTTGCATGCCGCGCCCGAGGACCTAAAGGCCATAGAAGAGGTGCAGCGCGCCAACGACCGGTATGTGGCGAAGGCGGAGACTGCCAGCGAAGCGATGAGCGACGCTCTGAATTCGGAACTCGTTGAACGAAAACAATTCTGGTGGGAACTCGGCGTGTGGGGTTGTCTGATCTTGCTGACGAGTGCGCTTCTCGCGGAAGGCAGGGACGGGGACGATCGGTTGGCAGCCCACAAATAGAATGACTGGCCCTGCGCGGCATCTTGTGCTGGAAAGAGAGCGAGGCGCGGCGTTCTTCGACACCCTGGAGCTATAACGCCCTCAGTTCAATTGTCTCTTTAATTCCGCTCGATTTCGCGGTATGAAAGGTGTTGGCAAGAACCGCGCTTTTTCTCGCCAGTCGCCCCTTTCCAAGGAGCAAGCATGAAACGCAATAGGTGTATCGTGGCGAACATTTCTACCGCAGTCGCTCCGTCGCGGGTGACCCAAGCCGTTCCAGGGACATGCTAGCCGGATCGGCCTTATCTTGAATTCCCCTGTATCGGCAAAGAATGCCCAGCGACTCGCCTGTCCGAACAGCAACAACAAGCGGGGCGGCTCCCTATTCCCCAACACGCGCGTGGCCCTGCACTTCCTGATTTGCTTGTTTGCGTTCCTGCTGTTGGCTCCTATCGGAAGTTCATCTCCGGCGCCCTTTTGGACAGGAGTTTTGCGTGACAAGAGTGGCAAGACTATCGCTGGGGCAAACATAAAGCTCCATGAGAAATCGGGTGATCGGAGCTATACGGCTGTGACTTCGGCGAATGGCGAGTTTTCGTTCGAGGCTATCGTAACGGGCAGCTACGAACTCTCTGTGAATTTGGCGGGCAAGACCTATAACGCCACAGATCCTTTGATTGTTGAAACCGGGAAGGCTCTCCCGGCGGCGCTTGAACTCTCTCAGCAAGACGGGACGATCGCTATTTCAGCCAATCGAGAGGCCAATACTGCGCAGGCCAGTGGCGGAACGCACCTTTCGAGCGGAGAGGTCTCGAGTTTGCCGCTGAATGAACGGGACTTCAGCAAATTATTACTGCTGGCGGCAGGGACCATGACGGATACCAACGGCGCAGCGAACTTCACGCAGCAGTTTGCCGTGAATGGACAGCGCGGCTCGGCCTCGGTGTTTGCCATGGATGGCGCGGATACGACCGACCCGGAACTCGGCGGCGCGACGTTTTCCAACTTTAACGTGGATGCCATCCAGGAAGTGCAATCGAGTTCTGGAGTGATGGCTGCGGAAATCGGGCATGGCGCGGCCGGCTTCAACAATCTCATCTCTAAGTCGGGCACGAACGACGCGCATGGCAGCGCGTTTGAATTTATCCGCAACGCGGCATTTGACGCGCGAAATTTTTTTGATCACCAGAGTGCGGTGGAGCGGCGGCGGATTCCGCCATTCGCGCGCAATGAATTTGGAGTGACCAACGGCGGCCCTCTTTTTTTGCCGCATGTTTACGACGGTAGAGGCAAAACATTTTACTTCGCCGAGTATCAAGGCTTCCGGCAAGTGCTGGGAACCACGCAAGTATTTCCCGTGCCCACGGCAGCGGAGAGGCTAGGGATCGACACAACGACTTTTCCCGGCGATACGTTGACAGTGCCTGTTAATCCGGCGGTTGCAGGCATCCTGGTGGGGTATCCGTTGCCCAACGAACCGCAAGGTCCCTACGGCCTTCGCACGTATGCAACCTCTTCCAAGGTCGCAACGGATACGGACCAATTCTCGGTCCGCATCGATCATCGCGTCTCCGATAAAGCGGCTCTGTTCGGACGGTTCAGTCTGAACCAGGTGAGAGGCCCGACGACGAATCCCGATCAGACGGCCATCAATCCGAGTTTTGGCGTTAACTTTTTTGATCATCAGCGGAGTGCGGCCATTCGCTACACGAGAACCGTATCTCCGCATCTGGCATTCGTGACTTCGCTCGGTTACATCCGCAGCACTCCCTTTTTTCCGTCCACGGATCATACGCAGCCTGCGATGATGTTTGCGGATGGCCTGTTTCAGAATTTCAATTCGGCGG
>Ga0209415_10005092_pt1 | contig 23784 bp, 18 predicted proteins | sample PeaSoiSIISIP2007_FD_187696 | JGI IMG/M metagenome (GOLD analysis project Ga0209415, IMG submission 187696) | Peat soil microbial communities from Weissenstadt, Germany - SII-SIP-2007 (SPAdes) (version 2) | ecosystem: Environmental > Terrestrial > Soil > Wetlands > Peat | place: Germany... | reverse complement strand
CTGGTGATGACGGGAGGCTATGAGCGCACGGAAGCACAATATCGAGTTCTCCTCGAAGCAGCAGGATTCAAGCTGACGCGCTTGGTGCCGACGCGGTCACTTATGAGCGTACTTGAAAGCAAACGAGCGTAATACCACCTCTCAGACTACGGAATCTGGATAGGGCCTGAGAAACGGCGTTATCGGAATGTGGCTTTTTGCCCAGTTCCCTACCGGGGGCGGACAGTTTCAGCCTTCGGCGGATCTAGCTTCTAGTGATACACAGGCACAATGAATGAAGAGTAGAGAGGAGTAGGAAACTGATAAGAGATTAAAATTAAAAGTAGAGAAAAATCAGATCCCCATCCGGCAACTCCCGAATTTCGGAAACACCCGGCCTCTGCGTCGGAATCCCATTCCCTACCCTGTTTGACTCCCAATTCCAGTAAATTCGTCGCCAAAACCAGTCCAAATCGGCTGCAATTGGTGTTTGAGGGCCTGATCCTACCCCCAAAACACCGAAACTCCCGAAAATCGGTATGAATCGGGTTTTTGAGGAAGGATCTACAGAAACACCCATTTTCCTTGACCAGCAGGACCGATCCTAGGGTCAGGTTCCGCGCGGAGCAGATGAACTGACACACGCTGGTAGAAGAAAGAGGGGATGGAATGTCAGACGGCTTCTTCCCAAGGCTAATTAGCTCGCATTGTATTTTGAAAATGTTTCAACATTACTTATCGTCTGCGCGTAGAATCACCTGACATCAGCGAGAACGGGAGTGATCGTCAAAGATGTCGAATCCCCCAAGCGGACCGGTCCTCGCAAACCAAGCAATAAGTACCGACGGCCCGGGCGGTATAAGCGGGTTTGCGAGAGCAGTTCTACGCTACTTCCAAGACTTCATCGAAACGGACTTTCGTCGTCAGCTGGCCCCCAGGCGTCGGATAAGCCTGAAAAACGACGTCGGTTTTCGGACTGGGATTCCACTACGTAAGTACTCAACGTTCTTCGAAGCGACTTGGAACGCCTGTCGGGAACCTCTGTCGAATCCCTTCGAGATAAGGATTCCCAAGGGACGATTTACGGCACCCCTTTCCCCTATCCTCCGGGACTTGATCCGCCAACAAGTTGAGGCTATTCCAAATTCTGATTTCGACCCGATTAAGGCCAAGATCATCGACTATGCAATGAAATACCGCATAACGGGAGCTAAAAACGCTGAAAAATTTTCAAGCGAGATTTCCGTGCAATTTGTTGAGGAAGTGGGGCAAAGAATCGTGGCTCGGTTGCTTCATGTCCTTGAGGATCCATTCAAGCAAACAGCATATTCTGCGATCGAATCCATCTACGACATAGAAGCTGATCTTACCGATGCGCTTACAAATGCTTCGATTGAGCAGTTCCCTCCGGCGCTGAACACGCTCATCACGTCCGGAGACTCGGGCCCTCTGGTCGCAGTATTCGATGAGTTTTTTACTGCGTCTACTATCAAGCAGTCCTTGGCCCAGTTTTTTGAGGAGTTTTCAACTGCGGATGTTTTCTTGGAAGTGCGCGACCTAGACAATACCCTTCGCACAGCGGAGAACCAGTCGCTGTATCTCTATATCGGTGACATTCGATTTGGTACAGCGAGTTTCCCGCTCTTCTATATTCCGTTAGACATCAAATTTGATGAGCAGGCCACGGCGTTTGTTCTGACGGCTGACCCGCACCTTTACGTCAACAAGCGGGCGCTAGATTGGATTGTGCAGGAGATCAGTAGGCAATCGGGGCGCACCTTTGTCTCCCCGGCGCTAGACCGTATTTTGTACTTGAGTCAGACGGAATCATTTGCCGAGGTTGCCATCAAGGAGCTAAAGGGAATGATACCGGCTCTGGATGTTGCAGCTGGTCTCGATCTGACGATCAACAAGCTCCAAAGGTCGGACAACTCAAGTCTGCGGATGTCTAATTCGCTTTACCTTGCAGTATTTGATCGAACAGATGAGTCCATTCTTAGCGATTACGAAGCGCTCCTAACAGCTGTTGAGCAAGATGGGCTGCTTGCCCAGTCGATGTTTGAGAACATTGTGCGGGGCATGATCATATCAGAACCCCGGAACTGCATGCCGGCCATTGAAAAAACGTGGACTGAGATAGCAACGCCGGAGCGGCTGGTCGCCACGTCTCCAATCCCCATAAACGAGGAGCAACGCAAAATCCAGATCGCACTTCAAACGCCTGATTGCCGTTACATCATCGTTCAAGGTCCACCAGGAACTGGCAAGAGTCACACAATTTCTGCTCTCGCATTCGATGCAATTCTTAATGGCGGAAACATCTTGATTCTTTCCGACAAGCAAGAAGCACTGGATGTTGTGGAGGACAAACTTGCTAAGACATTAGAGAAAGTCCGCCACGGAAGTGCTGATTTTCCCAATCCAATCTTGCGCCTTGGCAAGACCTCTTCCTATCCAAAATTGATTGCTTCGGCCTCATTGGAAAGGATAAAGGAACAAGACAAGGCGCAAAAAGCAAACACGACCAATCTGGACAATGAGACCAAGGAGGTATACGCCGACTTAAGAAAGAAGATCGAGAGGACTATCTCAGCCTACTCCAGCATCCGCCTGACAGATATCAATGAGTTAAACCGACTCGAAACAAAGATCGACAAAATATTGGTGGGTTTTTCCAAGCGTCTACGTGAGCCAAAGAGCGTCGAGGCCCTGATCAGGTTAGAGAAAGCCCTGACACAGGTGACAACGGAACAGATCAATGATCTGGTCAATATATTGTCAAATGAGTGGAAGCCCATCGCCGACCTGCTTGAGCAAATCAACATTCTTCGGGCTACACATCAGCTCGTTTCGGATGGTCACAGACACTCCGGTCTAGACCTTTTCTCAGAATTGACGCCAAAGCATATCGGGCTGCTATCACAATTCATTTCGGAGTATGAGAAAGCAAAATGGCCTGTTTTGGGGTTTTTATTTACAGGCAGTAAAGTCCGAGCTACGAGTCAGAAACTCGGATCGACACTGCCCTGCACGAATCCATTAGACCTGCATAAGAAAGTTGCTGCGCTTAGAGCGGTAGTGGATAGCCTAGCCGCGATCCAAAAAGCGGGCCGCGAATACCAACTCACTGAGCCAGATTTGTCCAAGGTTTACCGGTGTTTGTCCTCAAACACTAGGATTCCCTCTTCCGTCCATATCCTCTACGAATTGGTTGCGTCATACACCCAGGCATTTCCTATTCACTGGCCGGAAAACGAAGCCCTCCCAGTGCTAAGCGATGCCCTGTATTTCGTTCTCGATTCGGCACGGTACGCGACTTTGTGGCGTCACATTTCCACAACCATAGACTCGGCTCCGTCGTTTGATTATGTCGGAGAGAAATCTAGGTTAGAGACGCTTTATGCCTCGAGGATGAGTCGAGAAATCGATCACAAATTCGTAGAGTTTGTTGGTGAAAACCGCGCTCTTGCCCGATCAATTGGTGAGGTTATCAAGGCCAAGAAGCAATTTCCGACGCAAGAATTTGAGCGCTTTGGGCAGGCATTTCCATGCATCATTGCCGGGATTCGAGAGTATGCGCAATACGTGCCACTCAAGAACCAGTGCTTCGATCTTGTCGTCATTGACGAGGCTAGCCAAGTTTCTCTTGCTCAGGCATTCCCTGCTCTTCTTAGAGCGAAGCGCGTAGTCGTATTCGGCGATGAGTGCCAATTCTCCAACGTAAAATCAATGCAAGCTAGCAACGAACGCAACGCTACTTACCTTACGAATCTTGAGGCCTATTTCCGTAGAAATATTTCTGATGCTTCAGATCGGATCCAGCGACTAAAGCAATTTGACGTAAAGAAGTCTGTCCTGGATTTTTTTAGGTTAATCGCCAATGCTGAAATTATGCTGAAGAAGCATTTCCGTGGCTACCAGGAGCTGATCAGCTTTTCATCGGAGCAGTTTTACAATGGACAACTTCAGGCCATCAAGATTAGGGCTAGGCCGCTCACAGAGGTCATTCGTTTTGAAGTCATTGAGCACGACGGACGTCCCGAAAGGCACCGCAACTCCAATTCAATGGAAGCAGAGTACATCCTTGCTGAACTAAAACGGATGGTGGATGAGGGTGAGGAGGTCTCAGTCGGGATTCTCACGCCCTTCAGGGAGCAGCAAGAGACTTTGTCGCGATTGCTATTCAATGATGCGTATGCCGATCAGTTCATTCGTGTCCTAAGGTTAAAGATCATGACGTTCGACACCTGCCAAGGCGAGGAACGAGATTTAATTATCTATTCGATGGTGGCAACTTCAAGACATGACGCTCTCAATTACGTATTCCCGGTCTCCCTTAAAGAAGATGTCGATCGTATTGTCGAGGCGCTGAAGGTTCAGCGCCTGAATGTTGGTTTCTCGCGTGCTAAAGAGAGCATCCTATTTGTTCTTTCAAAGCCGGTTGATTCATACCGCGGGAGCATTGGCCAGGCCATTCGGCACTTCCAAACAATTCTAGAGCGCCGGTCGCAACCTACAGGAGGGCCTTCAGGATCTCCGATGGAAGAGAAAGTTTTAGATTGGATTCAGAAGACGGCTTTCTACCAAAAAAACGCCGATGACATCGAACTCCAGTCGCAATTTCCGATAGGCGACTACTTGCGGCAGCTAGACCCCACTTACCATCACCCTGGATATCGTTGTGATTTTTTGCTGACCTACTTTGGTGGCAAACAAGACGTCCGAATCATTATCGAATATGATGGGTTCGCCGAACACTTCGTCAACCGAGAAAAGGTCACGTTTCACAATTGGGAACAGTTTTATCGCCCAGAAGACATCGAACGGGAATTCGTTATCGAATCGTATGGATACAAGTTTGTTCGAATTAATCGCTTTAACCTCGGGTCTGATCCTATTCAGACGCTCTCCGATCGCCTTTTCCTGCTCGTTCGAAAAGCGGCAGAGGACTTACCCGTCCAAAGCGTGGAAAAGATTCGTGAGCAAGCAGAACAGCTCGCTAATGGCGATTCACGAATTTGTCCGAAATGCGATCGGATCTTACCTATTGAGGACTTCCTAGACCCTTCTTTGGCTGGCGGAAAAGGGGCCACAGGCAGAATTTGCATGCACTGTAAGCAAAACAGCTCTGCGCCAAAACCGTCGGGACACAAACGCTACGGACGGCGCTGGTAGTGCAAGTGGATAGACGCTGGCAACAATGGCTGCTCGACGGCGCAGAAGCAATCCGAAGAACCAATGGGCTATATCCAGGTTCGCCGTGAATGAGAATCTGGGGGTTACCAAATGCGGCACGCGAAGGGAACACAGGCAGCTTGTTTGTGGACAATCTAATGAACGTGATATATCTATCCGAATGAACGCTCGGAAACGCACATCATTCGGGAATGACAAGCGGCGAAAACACCATCACTGGCAGGTGACAGTGTTTTACCAGGACGGGGAGCGGTTTGCTCGCACCTACACAGTGCGTGCGAAAGCCGCCGCATTTGCGGAGCGGCAGAAAAAATCCCCAGTTGTAAGAATGGCCCGCGTCATCGAAATCAGCTAGCCCCACCCTGCCTTCCCGTGGAAATTCCCTTTGCCTACCCATATCCCTACCAAATTCCCAATGTCATTCGCCAAATTCGGTCCTACCGGTGTGCAACTGGTGTTTGATGGCCTGTTCCTACCCCCAAAGCACCCAACACTCCGAATGTCGGTCTGCTACCAGTGTCCCAGCTGCGCGTTTAGACAACGCTGAAGTTCCGTCAATCTCGCGGACCTCTAGTCATATTTAATGTTATTTTCATGTTAATAGAAAACGAGAGGACGAGATTATGCCAAGGAGCGAGATTGTAGATCAGATTCGAGATGCAGTGGCAGCAGTTACCCGTCAGCACGAATTTCTAAAATGGTTGAAAGAGGAAAAAGTCGGGGATGGCTTGGTCCTTCTGAACAACTCATTCATCTTTCGGCAGAAGCTCCAAACGATTAAGAATGATCTCTACCTCGGAATTCCTGTGAGAACAAGTTCCCACCTGGGAGTCTCAAACGTAGTAGTCGCTCGTGGCATTGCATTCAATTCCGATTTCAAGTTTGTTGAATTGAAAGGAATGAAGAAATTGGAAGTGCAGGAGCTCAACCCGGCTATTGACAACCAGTTGAAGCAGTTAGGTAGCATTGTGATGGTATTGATTGGCGAAGTGCTGGATACCGTGGTGACAAGAGCGCCGATTGGACATTCTCTCTTTTCCGAACTCGAGTTGAACCCTTCGGCTACAGCAGCCCTGGCGATAAAGGAAAAGGTCATTCAAGTAAGGGCGATCTCAGATGAGGAAGAGATTTGGGCTGAACTCGAAAAGGCTCACGGCGCCCAACTCCCTACAGACTTAGTGCAGCCTCTTGCAAGCGCGCTAGACCATATTCGTAAAAATCATTATGCAGTTCTGAGACTGCCAGGTGAATCGGCTCTTTCACGGCCACTACTCGACTCGTTTGTTGATGCCCTACGTCAAAACTTGGCTCGTTACAAGCACGCATGGAACAAATGCAAGGGTCAGGCAGACATGGATGTGGGTGAATTCAACGATCTGCTACGAATCGCTTACAATTTCGCAACCGATGCCGTATTAGTGATTCGTCTTCTTGTCAGCGTTTGCGATCTAAAACCCATCGTTCGATGGTGCACAGTCGATGAATGGTTTCGTTTAGCGGAGAGTTTTCGAAATTTGCCCTGGTCCAAGATGAAGGAGAAGCACTCACTAGATGAGTATCAGGTGAATATCAGCAACGCCAGAAATAGAGCTTTTCATCACTTACTCCCGGTCGATAACACTCTACGCGTTGAACTCGAAGGGACTAAGCTCGGACGAATAACCTTGCGCTTGTTTCCAGAACATGCGGCGCGAAATAGCGAAGAAACGTTGGATTACGAAGACCGGGCGTTGGTGGAGCTCCTCACAGACTTCACCCGAGTGAGTGAAAGAAGCGTGTCCCCTCACTTTTGGCGAAGAAATATCGCAGTAATGGAAGCAACAATTGAACTTCTTTCGCGAACGAGCTCGGCCCTCAAATTGTTGGCTAAGGTCTACGGTTCGACGCTTGACGAAGTTTAGTAGCTTTAGCGGGTTTGCGCGTAAACCCCGCGGCAGTCATCGCCGCGTGAACAAGGCTTAAGTCCCGATTAACGGCCCAACAGGAAGTAATCACTTTCGGAAACTACGGCCTCTGCGTCGAAATCTCATCCGACCCTCTATTTGGCACCTGATCCCTCTAGACTCGTCGCCAAAACCGGTCCAAATCGGCTGCAACAGGTGTTTTTGGGGTGCGATACTCCAGCTTTCGACTCAAAAATCTCGGGTTTCGATCTACAAAGCTGCCCAGAGAGCGCCACATTATGGCTGATGGGTTTTCAGGCGACTTTCTGAGCGAGAGAAATAGCTTCGTTCTGAGCAAGAGAGGGATTTGCAAGAAAATCCTTTTTAAGTCAAATCTCTTGGCCAAACAGCTTTGTGTCTAAGAGCATCAAAGCATTTACGACGCCAGCATCCGGCTGGTCGCGTGCCTCACTGCGGGCCTGTTGCACCAGCTCGTTCAAGTGCTCGACGCCTGCGAACTTTGCGACCTGGAACGCTGCGGCGACTTGAATAGTCCAGTACTTATGAAAGATGAGCCTCTTTAGGAGCAGCCAGTCGCTTTGATCGCACAAGCTTGCGAGGGCCACATCCGTAAGCCGTTTAAACAGATAAAGATTTTCCACGTTCTCTACTGGAAGAGGTGGAGAGGTGCGTTCGTTTCCTGTGTAGTGCCAGAATTCATCGCTATCCGCAAGATTACAAAGCCAGGACTTCATCTCGATGCCTACAGCTTTTGTAATAGCAGCTGCCAAAATCGGGGTATTCCAGAACACAACTTTGTAGCCCTTTTGGCCGATTAGTTCCAATATCCAGCGGGCCGAGTTGCTGCCACCGATATTGAGCAATGCGATGATGATGTCGCGCATCTCGGGATTCAGCAGGCTTGCCGACAAAAACTGCTCTAGTGCTGGTCTATCTTCGACGGTAGCAGTGCGAAGTATTGCGGCTGCTGTTTCGGATGGGAGCCTGGCGTACTGTTGTAAGAGGAGCTCGACATTCAGATTGCCCCGATTGTAGGTGGCACCTAGGGCTCCCCGGCACACGCCATCATCAAGCTCGAATAGTTTAGTCAGCAGATCCCAGCGCCCCTTGGTTTGAGCCCAATGGGCCAAAGCATAGCCAGAAGTCTCCCGCTCTCTGGTCGATAATGTTGGCGACCTAAGTCTCTCGATCAGTTGATATGCGTCCGCCTCATCCCCATGCGCCCCCAAGCCACATATTGCTAATATCCTCGGACCGATTTTGCGTTTTCCGAGGTCACTCCAAAGATCGGATTTGGAAGCCGGTCTGATCTTGGTGATCAATATGCGACAAAGTAGCCGCGTGTCTGCAGGCCTTCGGGACTTCTGAAATCTCTCGATTAACACTGTATCCGATGGTTCGACCATTCCCTCGAGTTGCTCTACAGCGGCATTGCGGGTCTGCTCGGCTTTCTTGATGCGCAGTTTTAGCAGCAAATTCAAATCGTCTCTTGTTGAATAACTTCGAATGAATGTGGCCAATTCCGCCTGCAGCTTGTAATCCGAAAAAATGTTTGCCAGAAGGGACAAAGAGACGTGCTTACCGGAAGCTACTAGAAACCGACAAGCGTTTATTCTGGTGGAGTCTTCCCGTGATATCTCCTTTGGCGACGATACGTATTGTCCCGCCCAAGTCAGCGGAAGTTCCACAGGTAAAGTGCGCAGGAAATATCTGACTGGTCCATTCCCTGCTAGACTGCTTGCAAAAAGCAGCTCCACTTCTTCTTCTGTGAGGACTATTCTCTGACGGTGCGCGTACGCGCCCAAATGCTCTTTGTATGTTAATAGCTCGGCGTTCCTCGCATACACTCCCGCCTTAGCTGCAACTACGTCTCTAAAGAGACGTGCTTCGTAATCCTCAGGCGCTATCAGGTCCTCAATCACCCTTTGTGCCAAAAAGTCGTGAACAATCTCCCAGCGGCCTCCGCTTATGGCGTGGACCAAGCGGAGGTTTAGGAGATCGGCCAAGCAAGCCTCGACACCCGGAAGCGGAACGCTTGTGTCCCTTGAGATTTCCTCGCTTGTCTTCCGAAAACGCCTGAGATGTCCAGCCAGAGAAATCATTACTGCCTGAGATTCTTTGCTTCGAGGTCCGAGCAAACGCAATTCATTCAACAAGTACCGTCCAATTATCTGGCGAGCTTTGCCCAGTGAGTGATATTCAGACCTGCTCAAAGCAGTGCCTGATTCTTCGGCGGCTTTTGCACATGTCTCTGCGACCATTTGCAAGAAAGGTGGATAAATCTCGACCCCAAGACTACGAATACTTTCGGCTTCTGTGTCGTAGACGATTTCGTCCACGAAATCAATTGCGGGGCCAGCTATGTCCATGAGCACATTTCGGGCGGCCTCCCGGCCGAGCGGCCCCAGGTAGTAGCGTGGCAGACCGGAGGCAGATCCTGAAACAATTTGCCAATAGTGCCCGACTCTCGGTTCCGCGTCGCCCCGATAACACAAAAGAAGATGAAGATTTGCAGGCGGCGAAGTGTATATCTGAGTCAGGGCGCTCAAGAGATTAGAGGCTCTTGGAGTATCCAAGTGCGGAATAATGTCTTCTAGTTGGTCCACCACAACGAGAAGTTTTTTATTGCCGTGAGCCTCCGAGACAAGACTGAGAATCGTATGTATGGTCTGGTCCGGGGGAGGCCCTTCCATAAGTTGATGCCACACGGCTACTGGAATACTTTCGTCGGGCGAGTCTAACGGCCTGCATGAGGCGACCAGCCAATCCATCTTGCGCAACGCTGGGAAAACTCCCGCTTGGACCAATGAGGTCTTGCCAATGCCGGAGTCGCCTATAAGAAGTGCCTCCGAATTCTTCTCGACAAGTTCACAAATTGAAGCTATGTCGTCCTCTCTTCCTCGGAACCAACGGGCATCACGTTCAGTGTAATGCTCCATTCCCAGCGGCTGTGCTGGTCGACTTTCTGGCTTAGCGAAAACCTTGCGAATTCTAAGAGCTGTGCCGTGACCGATTCCAATTTTTCTAAGTACATCCCTGAGAACGTTGAGCGAAAGGTCTTCCGTGTTCTTGAAGAATGTAATTGTGTGTTTACTTTTCAGTTCGTCTTTCAGCGCGAGAAGCGCAGAGATGCGATCCGGGTCTCTGTCGATCTGGTCCACTCGCCAATCAGCCTTGGGATCAAGGAGGTAAACGAGAAGTCCCGAAAGATGGCCTTCGGCAAGCATCTTTCTAGCTTCAAGATATTCGAGTTCGGTGATCGATTTGCCCGTGCTCGGATCAATACTGCCGTAACGCTCCGCATACACTCCGATGAAGAGATCACTCCGGCGAACCTGCTCCAATGCGTAATCAAGTGGCAGGGTTTCATCGCTCCCAAACATTTCCATATGTACGAGGTCAGCAGGTACGACGGAAAGAAGTTTCAAGATTCTTTGGCGGGCCTCAGAGAGGTCCAACGATGTTGAACTCAGAAAAATGCGCAATAGCGAACTCCATTAGAATTTTCAAGGGATTGTATGTACTTGAGAGGTACAAGTCAAAACACTTAAATCTATGGTAGAGGTTCCGAGGTAATGTCGCAGTTCTTGAAAAAACAGCTCACGAACCGGGTGTTGTCCATGGTCACTCTTGTCCTGGTAAATGTTTCCCCCCGGTTTACGGGCAAACGAAATGTCTTCGGCTGCCGCACATCGCTCCTCGGCGAGGGATATTATCATCCGGTGGGCGTGTTTCGCGCCAGCCGCAGGAGAGTGGGCAGGATAGCCGAGGTTTTCGCCGGCTGGCTTAGGTGGAGAAGGGCTTGGGTGAATAGACTCAGAAATTTAGTGATGAGGCGTTGGAAGGTATAGGCGTCATTTCCAGAACTTGAGCCGCCGCTTCGGGACTCTCGGGGGATGGAAGCATTTCGATGGTTTGTCGTAATATGTCCGCCTGAATGACAACCGCCAGAGAAAGCGGATGCTCCAAATCAGGTGTGTCGAACTGTTGAGCAGAAACCAATCCAACGACGAATTGGGCGCGTCCGCCAAAGCCGACGGAACCACGGAACGGCGGCTGAGAGAAATACACCGGCCCGCCGCTATTGCCGCCTAATACGTGGAAATCGAATAGAAAAGTCTTGTAAGTCGCCGTTGGAACAAGTGGATACGACGCGATTGTGCCACCACGGAGAACTGGAAATCCTATGTCATTAGCGGCTATCCCATAAGGATAGCCGAGACAATTCAGTTCGGTGCCCGGCGTCATACGAAAATCAGTCAACATTTTGTCGTCAGCCAGCATAGATAAAGGAACGACTTGGTCGAAGGATGTAACAGGCATCTGCACGTAAGCCACGGCAACATCCGCGTTAGGGTTCTTAGTCCATAGTGGGGATTGGCCGCGGCGGATTGTTAGCCGGACTGGATAGCGTATCCAGTTTCCATTTGAATCTCGCTGCCGAAGCAGAATCTCAGCGTATTTGCCTTGGATATCGTCGAAGACGTGGTTGGCTGTAACGAGAACAATCTTCCACACATTTTCTTTATTCGGTATCGGTCTCCCGAGCAGAAACACCGTAGCCGAACTGACTCGGTTTCCAGCTGCTGGCCCCTTGATCAAGAAAGTTGATTGCATCAAAGCGACGTTGAGATCATCGCTCGGCTTCTCCTGTGAACGTGCGCCGCAAACACAAATGCACAGAAAGATGACAAGTAAAATAGCCCACCGGAATTGTTTCACCCTCATCAGGGCTGTTAGTTCACCCGTTGGAATATTTCCCTTCATTCGCCTCGCGATTATAAACTCAATAATAGTACCACGACGGGTTCTTGGAGAGCTTAAGAGCGGGCGTCGATAACCAGATCGCTCGCACCTGCCGGCCAAGGCCCAATAAGTCCTCGACGTGGAATTTGGCCCAGCACCGCTCGCAACCCAGCAAATCGGATCGATCCCGCGCACCGCCACGTAGATTCTATGATTACATTGAAACAATAAATAAAAGAGAGAGGAGAAGTAGTAATAACATTAATAGGGGAAATTAATTTAGGAAAATGGATTAGGGAAAGTCTTATTCCCAATATCTGCGCCAATCGCCGCACAGCAGGAATTTCGATTACGATCTTGTTTCTTCCCATCCCCGAACTGATCGTCGGCCCTAGCGGCTGCCAGAAGGCATGACGTCGGTGCTAGGGCCACGGTCCGACACCCGATTTGGGCTTTAATCCATTTTCAATCCCAGTGCCGGCACAGAGCGGGCGTACTAAAGGATCAGTCCGGATGATTAGTCTGGAACAAATGCACAGATTCCATCTTGGGCGATTCTGTTCCTGTGTATGACGGCAAGTTAGAGACTTTGGCCGGAAAGAGATCAGTCCTTTCGGCTGGGACGGATACGGCTCGATGTTGATCCCAGCGATTAGGACTAGGGCTGCCACTGCCCTTGCGCATCGGCCATAGGCGATGATCCATTGACCGTGATCCGAAGGAGATCGTTCGTTACAGACAAGTCTAGTCGGCTTTACGTTGGAATTAGGGCACGGTCTGATCCGCGATTTGACGGTGATTCCAGTTTCATTCCCAGGTTCGGCACAAATTGCGGCTGCGAGAGATCAACGCAGGGATTATGTCTGCTCAGGGCCGCGCGGCCCTGAGCGATCAGTGAAGAGGGCTGTTTCTCCGTTCCAGAACCGTTCCAGCATCGCCTACGGCCACTACGCCTTGGCGATGACGCCAAGGCGATTCATAATCGCCGGGAACGAATACAACAAAGGTCGGGATACGGAAAAACACTTCATCGCGGTGAAGGAGAATTCTGCTTATTCGTTCCAGTTCCAGATCGGGCTAGCAGAGATTGCCCTGAACGAAGAAACAGAGTGGACTGGGCACGGAGAAACACTCGGACCGGGAACGTAGGGGCACGGTTTCTCTTTTCCAGCGTCCAGCAAACGCCTGCAGCCTACGCTCACCGCTGGAGCCTGGCGCGCTTTATTTCTTTCTCGTCGTGACGTTTCTTGTTCGCCCGGTGTTTGCGCATGTATTCCGTCCGCTTCTCCCGTCCGTGGGGAGATTTCAGGTAGATCTTCATCCGACATGACTGGCTGGAAAATCGCTGTTTTTTTCGTTTTGCGACGAACCAACGGTGGCAGTAAGGCCATTTACGAACGAGCGACAGCAAACCCGCACTTCCGAGCGACTGGATCGAAGCGAGCCGCGTGGCGAGTCTACTGGCCTTCGATAGAATTCGGGTGCGAGTATCCAAATAAAATTCCCAGCCCGAAACTGGATCGAAGTACGGCTGAATCGTGAATTTCGGTCGGTGAAACATGCGGCCGATTTCGTCGATCCGTTTGGCTTCCGGGGGAGAGAAGCCCTGTTTGCAAAGATTCGAAATCCCATCAAGTGGGGTGACGATGTCTCCGCGAAAATCAATTCGACGCACAACGTTCTCGACCTCGTTCATATTTTCCAACAATCCGCGAATCGAGTCCGCAACGGAATCCTTAGCGCGTGAATTCAAAAGGTGAACAAGGTTTTTTAGATCCAGGTCAGGCGAGTTGACGAGGGCGTTGAATCTTTCTCCGTACTGTAGCACACGCTTCTTGCTAATTCGCACACCACGTTTCTATACGGACGCGCACTTGTGCGCAAGGTATATTCCAGTCCGTTCCGGAGCGATCCGCGCGGGATTTTTTGAGAACGAGTAAACGGGAAACGGGATGCACACAGCCTCATTGCGTAGCGATAGGTCAATGCAGTGACGCGATGACGATGATGACGGGGGAAATCGGCAAACTAATTTATTTATTTTTCGGAGGTAGGTGTGAAGCAAGAAGTGAGAATGGCCGCAATGGACGCCGTACGAGCCCGCGCGCAGGAGCAGGGGCTCTTCTTTTTCCATGATCATTTCCAGGAACCCTGGTTGACCGTGCCGGTAGGCAACCATCGGGAATCTTGGTTGATTAAGAGCAGGGAGTTGTTTCTTTGGATCGCAAAAACGCTGCGTGACAATAATTTCCCGTACACGAAACCACTCGTAAAAGCCATTGTGGACGAATTCGAAATGGTGAGTTTAGTGGATGGTCCGATGCTGGATGTGTTTGTTCGGGTCGGGGCGAATGAGGAAGCCATCTACTTGGACTTAGCTGATGCGGAATGGCGCTGCGTTGAAATAACGAAGGCCGGCTGGCGGATTCTCAAGGGGGAGGCCGGCGTAAAGTTCCGCAGGTCGCCGGGAATGGCGGCCTTGCCGCTGCCTGTTCCCGGAGGCTCGTGCAAGGAGATTCTCAGGTTTCTGAATGTTAGGCCAGAGCACGAGATTTTATTTCTCAGTTGGCTTACCTTCTGTTTCCGACCGCAAGGACCTTATCCGATTCTTTCGATGAGCGGGCCACAGGGCGCTGGCAAATCGACGAGCGCGAAAACCCTCCGGGGCTTGATGGACCCCAATATTGCCAGGCTAGTGGGCGCTCCTCGCGACAAGCGATCACTCATCATGGCCGCCTCGAACAGCCGGTTGCTGTGCTTCGACAACATGTCCCAAATAACAGCAGAGATGTCTGATCTGTTCTGCACAATAGCAGTTGGCGGCGCACACACCGAGCGAAAATATTATCTGAACGACGGCACTATGGTGACGTTCGTCTTTCAAAACCCTATCTGCGTTAACGGCATATCAGAGTTGCCGGAACGGCCCGATTTGTTGGATCGCTGCCTCGTCGCAAACTTGCTAGGAATCGCAGATCAGGACCGCAGAACAGAAGAGGCATTTTGGCGCGAGTTTAATGCGGTGAGTCCGCGCCTGTTGGGAGCGGTGCTCGATGCGGTTGTCGAAGGGATGGAAAGATTGGATTCGGTCGTACTGCCGGAGGTTCCCCGCATGGCGGATTTTTGCAGGTGGGGCGTGGCTGTGGAGTCGAAGTTAGGCTACCCGCCGGGCAGTTTTCTGGCGGCATACCGGCGGAACTTGGCGGACGTGAATGCGGCGGCGCTCGAAAATTCGCCGGTGGCTTGGTCGTTCCATCATTTCCTTCGATCGATACCTGAGAGGTATTTCAAGGGGACTGCGCAGCAACTACTCCGCGACCTGAATGAGTATCTCGCCTTGCATGATGACCGCGGATCCGGAAAGCCGCTTCCCCTACAGCATCCGAAGTGGCCGAAAAGCGCCTCCGCGTTGTCCGGTGAGATCGCGCGAGTTCAGCCTAACTTGGGCAAGCTCGGGATCGCGGTATCCAGGGGCCGGACAAAAGCGCGCCGGTGGGTCGAGTTGAGGGCCGCAACAGATGCGGTGCCGATGACAGCGGCGCCAAATGATGACGCGCAGTCCACAAGGACCGTCACCCACAACCCCAAGAAAAAGCAGAGCGGCAGGAAGGGGTGACGGCGACGACGCCAAGAGATCCTAATGGCCCTTCACGGTCCACACGAGGAAATTAGCACACTCGTTACTGGCGATGAAAAGTGGAAGCTTAGACAGTGAGCGGGAGGGACCGCCACCCGATGAAACTAAAGCCAAAAATGCTGGCTGCGAAAAAAATGCTCCGGCGGCGCTTTCATGGGGGCGTCAATCCAGGCCCGGAGTGTGCAGTGATCTTGGACCTGCTCCGATACACAATGAAGGAAAACCCGATCCCCGCTTTCATGGAGCTTCCGGGGTTCCAGAGTCTGCAGAATACGAAGATCAAGCGACCACCACTGGATGAATTTCAGGGGTATGGGCGCGCTCATTGGTTCAAGCGATACGGATCAGAAATGAAATTTTGCGTGGAATTAGAACCACGGGAACCTTATCTCGCGCCGTACAGCGTCTCTCTGTTCGCGGACGATAACACCGGGTTGTTGCCAGAGGAAGTCCTCGCACTTCGCGAGTTGATGCCCGGGGCAAAGCTCACGTTGGCAGAGGTCGCGATCGATTTTGTGTTGGCGGGAAAGGTGAATCGGGCTTTTGTGCGCCGGCATGGCGTGTTCGGAAAATCGCGGCGAGACATCTCGAATAGAAATCCACAGGTCGATCGGTGGGGCACGAAGAAGAGCGGCAAGTGTATCAAGTCGTATGAAAAATTCGGAAACGCCGCATATCGCGTGGAAGCTCGGATGCGCAGACGATTTATGGAACCAGCTGGAATTGTTGATGTGTATGACTTCCCTAAGTTCGGCGACCTGCTGCCGGGACACCATATTCTGTTCGCCCAGATCGATGAGAGCAAGTTAATCAGGGAATTATGGCGGACCAGAACTGCAACCGAAACGGTTCAAATTGTGAAGCAAGTGTTCGCGCTCAAGGGGGGCCTGACCGAGCAATTGGCGTATCTGCGGCAGCATGCTGGATTAAAGAACACTCGGAGACTACTCAGACCGCACCGCATTAATCGATCGATTTGGGACGCGTTTAACGCATGGGGAGCGCAATGGCCGACGAAACCGGTACGGCTCGGAAAGAAATAGCGATTACGAATCGGTTGTGGAATGCCTGGGAGGTGGCGGAGTTTCTCGGGCTTTCAGTTGGAACAATTTATCACCTCGTGAGTGAACGGCGCATCCCGTGCGTGAGGTTGTCGGCCCGCTGTGTGAGATTCCAAATGGATGCCATCTTGGCTTGGATCGATCAAAAATCCGAAAAGGGTGACAGGCCCTGAGCACAACCGAGGGAAAGATTTCATTCGCGAATGCTTTTCCAGGACATTCAAGACCGAAACATAGGAGAGGCTGTGGACGACGAGAATAAACTGAATTTTCACGGCTTCATCGAGAAGCTGTTCGAAGACCAGGGGTTCGGCTGGTACGCAATCCTTTGCTTCGACTCTCGGAGGATGCGGGCTTCAAGCGCTGCATATCTCGAGGTGGAAACAGCCATGGACGAATTTGATCCCAAGCGACGGATTTGGGATCGCCTTCCCAAAACGGCTTCGGATTGCTTCAAGCAATGGGTACGAAGATCCGGGATTGAAGAACACGATTACGTTTGTGTCCGGGAGGATCGGAAGGACGGGACGGTCCGCTTTTTCGTGTTCGTTAGTCTCTGGTGGCGATATGACGATTCCGTCTTATCTCTCTGGAAAAGCTTCTCTGGAGGCTGGGCGATGAAGAAGCCTCTTCCGGGAAATCCCAAAGGCATGGTCGGCAACAAGGTGATGCGGGAAGGGTGCACGCTCATCGTGCATCTGGGTGGAGGGATTCGAGAATATACCAGCGACGATTTTATTCCGTGGAAACCCAAAGACGAAAGCCAATTCTGATGGACACGTGGTCTTTGCAATCAAAAGTTGGCAGCTTGGCTCGGCATACCTTTTTTGGCAGTGGACCGAAACAGACAAAAGTAGCGCAAAGAAGCGACTTTCACAATTACCTGTAGTCATCCCTTGTGACACTGCAAGAGTTTGTTCTTTGGAACGGCTGGTCCTTCATCCAGTGCAGGCTATACCCTCCGTGAAATGAAGGGTTTTCTAAAACGGAGGCAGCGATGAAAAAACAGAAACGGGTCGCGATTTATACGAGAGTTAGCACCCAGGACCAATCGACGAAGGCCCAGGAATACGAACTACAACAATTCGCAAAGAACCGCGGATGGAATGTGACACGGGTTTATGCGGATAAAAAGTCTGGGGCGACCAACTCGCGCCCGGCGCTGGACGAGTTGATGGCGGGTTGTCGGAAACGCAAGGTGGACACAGTTCTGGTCTGGAAGTTTGACCGGTTCGCGAGAAGTTTGCGACACCTCGTTACCGCACTTGAAGAATTCAAACGCCTTGGCATTGATTTTGTCAGCGCAACCGAGGGGGTCGACACGACGGTCCCGAGTGGCGAACTAGTCTTTCAAATCTTTGGCGCGATCGCCCAGTTTGAACGAGCGTTAATCAGTGAACGCGTGAAAGCGGGGCTGGCGGAAGCAGTTCGGAATGGCAAGAAGGTTGGCCGACCGGCGATAAAGACGCTCAGTGCGGCAGAGATTCGGAAAATCAGGGCGGCACGACGAAGGGGAGTAACGCTGAAAAAATTGTCCAATCAGTATGGCGCATCCATGTGGGCCGTGTATCAGGCTGGACGCAAGTGAGGTTTTCCGACATTTTGAAAGCCGAAGGTTTCTACAGGAATCGAGATACGTTCAAAACGGTCGATTTTAAAGGGTTTTGGGAGGGTGATTTTTGTCCCGTTTTCAAAAACACCGAAAAACCGTAGTGCAACCGTTATACGAGGTTTTCCCGATGGCCCCTTGTTGCACGGTTGAAACCCGAATTTGGACGGCCACGCACCTTGCAAATCGGTCTGACGGGTGAATAGGCAGGTTGTCCCAGGAACCTCGAACTTCTGAACCGGCAAGTTGAAAGGCGATAATGCAGGGACTTTACAAAAGGACTTGGAAAGATAAACGCGGGAAGCGGCACACCAGCAAAGTTTGGTGGATGGGCTTCATGGCGCCCGGCGTGGGGCAGCGTTGTGAATCTACAGGAACGACCAACAAACGCCTGGCCCGTAAGATCCTGGACATGCGGCGCGCGGAGATTGTTGAAGGCCGGTACGTCAAGCTCGTTAAATCCCAGGCTCCGAGTCTCAAGGATTTCTGCCGGCAATACATCGAATCGCGTAAGGATCTCTCCCCGAATACACGCAAGCGTTACGAATGTTCGGAAAGGAACCTCGTGAAATTCTTTGGAGATTCCCTCCTGTCAGACATCACGGAGACCCGCATTGATAGCTACAAACAATCACAGCTTGGGGCCGGAGTACACGCAGCGGGTGTGAACAGGAATCTCAGTTTGTTGCGGTTGGTTTTGAAAAAAGCACGAAGAGAGCGATACATTGCCCAAAATCCGTTGAACGATTCGGAACTGTTCATGAACGAAAGGAAGGAGCGGCTACAGGCGAAACCATTTTCACTGGAGGAGGAACAGAAGCTGCTGGCTGTGGCGAAAGGATACCTCAGGCCGCTGATCGTTTTACTGTTGGACACGGGGCTGAGGGTAGGCAAAGAGGCTCTGCCACTTCGTTGGGCCGACCTCGATTTGTTAAATGGGGTTGTTTATGTGCGGCAGTCCAAAACGCAGGCTGGAATCCGTTCCCTTCCGATGACTGCTCGACTGAAGGCTGAGCTTGCTCGATGGAAGCAGCTAATGGGAAAGCAATCGGACTTTGTGTTCGCTTATCCTCTAGACCAGTCGAAGCACCTGCTGCAAGTCCCCAAAACTTGGGCGCGAGCACTCAAAGATGCGAAGGTAGAACCAAGACGGATTTATGACCTACGGAGCACTTTTGCGACGAGGTTAAATGCTGCTGGAGTACCGCAGGTTTTTATAGATCAGTTGATGGGACACTCGGGTGGATTAGCACAAACGTATTCCAAAGCGATCGATGAATACCGACGTGCAGCAATCGATAAACTGGAAGCATTTATCCTTTCAAAGACTGCGGACGTAAATATGCCCGCACTTTCCCAGAAGTGGGTCAACTAGCGGTCCGGATATTCCTCAGCCACGCATAGTCCGCAGCGCGTCAATTCGTGGTTTGTATTTGCCGTAGCTTGCTAGAGTAAGTTGATAGCAACTCGTCTTCTGATAATCCTGCAACGAATCTTCAGCGATGAGCATTGCAAGGCGTTCACGGAGAGATTCGTATTCCTGTACCGATGACGAGCTGAACGTTCTGAATTTCCTGTCGCCGGCTTCGGACTCGTCGGCGAGCCCGGGAGAAATTTCATCCAATATTTCGGTTTGCATCTGAATTGTTCTTTCGTCGGGCTCTGGAATGTCTGGAGTGGTGGGGCTGGGGAGAGTCGAACTCCCGACCTACAGTTTAGGAAACTGCCGCTCTATCCATCTGAGCTACAGCCCCGTTCCTGAAAGAGTTTATCGCGAATTAAGCGGGTCGGCCAGTCTATGAAAGCTCCCCCAGAAGTTGGATGAGCGCTCAAATCAGGAATGGAGCACTGGTTCTGTGGCAGATTTGTACAGAAAAGTACTACAGTTTTACTACAATGGTCTCTTTGAAGGAGGACCGCAGCTTGAGCGATCAGGCTTAAACCCTTGTGAAACAATGAGAAAGCTTAATCAGCTCGGACATCCTACAAGATCGACGAGAGGTTTAGGAAACCGCCGCTCTATCCATCTGAGCTACAGCCCCTTGTCAAAATTGTATACTGAATTCGGGCGAAGTCTCTATATTACCCTGCTTTTCAGAGAGAGCGATGGGTACACCCCCGTTGAGCCCTGCAAAATAAAAACGAGTGGCCTTGCTTTTTCCGCCGAATCAGCAGGAAATCGGCCGAACAGGCAAATGCACCTGAAACGTGGTAAAACATTAAGGCAAAATATCCGATAGATCCGGGTGGAAACGGCTGTCACACTTGCCGGACTCGTATCATACTTTCTTCTTTTAGGGCGGATCAGATTATGGCCATCGCAACGATTAATCCCGCAACGGGACAAACCATCAAGAATTTCGAGGCGCTCACGGATTCGCAGGTCGACCAGAAGATCCAGCGGGCAGCAGAAGCATTTCCGGCATTTCGTAAATTATCCTTTGCCGATCGCGGAAAAATGATGCTCCGCGCCGCAGAAATTCTCGAGAGTGAAAAAGATTCCCTCGCCCATCTCATGACGCTGGAAATGGGCAAAACCCTTCGTTCCGCGGTGGACGAAGCCGTCAAATGCGCCTGGGTTTGCCGCTACTATGCCGAAAATGCGGAACGATTTCTCGCCGATGAAGTCGTCGAGACGCCGGCGAGCCGCAGTTTCATTCGCTACCAGCCCATGGGCGTGGTCCTCGTGATTATGCCGTGGAATTATCCGTTCTGGCAGGCATTCCGATTTATCGCTCCCGGACTCATGGCGGGCAACGTGGGCTTGCTGAAACACGCGTCGAACGTTCCCCAATGCGCGTTGAGGATAGAAGAACTTTTGCTGAAGGCGGGCGTCCCCGAAGGAGTTTTCCAGACCCTGCTCGTCGGCTCAGCAGGAGTGGACAGAATCCTCGCCGATCCTCGCATTGCTGCGGCAACATTGACGGGTAGCGAAGGAGCCGGAGTGAAGGTCGGGACCGGCGCGGCTCAGAGGATCAAGAAAGTCGTGCTGGAACTGGGCGGCAGCGATCCCTTTATCGTCATGCCCAGCGCAAATCTGGACGACGCAGTCGCTGTCGGCATCAAGGCTCGCGTGGCCAATAACGGGCAATCGTGCATCGCGGCCAAGCGCTTTATCGTTCACGAACAGATCGCGGACAAGTTTCAGCGCGCCTTCGTGGCCCAGATGGAAAAATTGACGGTGGGCGATCCGTTCGATGCGAAAACGGATGTCGGTCCCTTGGCGAATGCGGAAGCGGTAACTTCGCTCGATGCCGATGTTCGCAGTTCCATCAAGGCCGGCGCGAAACTTCTGACCGGAGGCAAGCCCGCCGACCGCCCCGGAAGTTTCTATCTGCCCACCGTCTTGACGGATATTCCGAAAGATTCTCCCGCCTATAAGGAGGAGTTGTTCGGTCCAGTGGCCTCTATTTTCCGCGTGAAAAATATTGATGAAGCAATTCGCGTAGCCAATGACAGCCGGTTCGGCCTCGGAGCCAGCGCCTGGACGAACGATAAGAGCGAACAGGAACGGTTCATCAGCGAACTCGAAGCCGGCATGGTCTTCATCAATCAAATGGTGTTTTCCGACCCCAGGGTTCCGTTTGGCGGCGTGAAGCGTTCAGGAGTGGGCCGCGAGCTGAGTACCTACGGAATCCGCGAATTCACGAATGTAAAGACAGTCTGGGTGAAGTAACGAAAACTGCCGTAGGAGATCTGGGAAAATTACGTCTTGCCTTCATTCGCGCCGGATGGTATGGTGGTCTGACCATATGACCTTATTCTAAGTCCTCTATTTACTTGTGGACGATTGAAACGGGCTTTGGAGCATTGCCGGCTTAGGGGATCGCCTCTTGTATAAGGTCATTCAAACTTCGCGTCTTTACGAGCAAATCGTTCAACAAATTGAGGAATCGATCCTCAAAGGCAAATTGAGCGAAGGCAGCCAGCTTCCTGCGGAGCGCGACCTTGCCAAGCAATTCGGCGTCAGCAGAACCGCGGTTCGTGAAGCCATCAAGGCGCTTCAAGAAAAGGGGCTCGTCGACGCGTTTCCGGGCCGCGGAACGTTTGTCACGAATGGAACCTCTAATTCCATGCGCCGCTCCCTGGACCGGATTATCAAGAGCGGCGATCCAGACGGCTGGGCCTACTTGGTGGAAGTTCGGGAGATTCTGGAGCCGGAGATCGCGGCTTTAGCTGCGATCCGCGCCGACGATCAGGATCTCGCGGCAATGCAAGAGGCCCTTGATGTCATGGACAACGCGGGACGGGATTCCGATGCCTTTATCGAAGCGGATCTTGATTTTCACCTGGCGCTCGCTGAGGCGGCGGCGAACCCGATTGTTCTATCGTTGATCGATTCCATCGTTGGATTGCTCCGCGAACAACGCTTGCGGATTTTCCACATCGCAGGCGGCGCGGAGTGCGGACAGTATCACCACAAGCGCATTCTCGAAGCCATCCAGCGGCACGATCCTCAGGAGGCTCGTGCCGCAATGCAGGCCCATCTATCCCAAGTGCGCGAAGATTCAAGCAAAACTCAGGGCAATCAAACGTCGGGCGCCTAAGGGCGAATTTGAATTAGGAGACTTCAGCGAATGGCGAATCTCGGTTTCGTAGGACTTGGAGTAATGGGCGGTAACATGGTCGCCCGGCTTCTCGAGAAAGGGCACAAGGTTACCGGTTACAACCGCACGCGCTCCAAGGCAAAGTGGCTGATCGATCGCGGTATGAAGTGGGGCGATTCTCCGCGAGCCGTCACCGCCGCGGCGGATTTTACTTTTTCGATGGTCACCAATGCCTCCGCTATAAACTCCATCACAGAGGGACCTGACGGAATTCTGGCAGGGCTCGGCGCGGGCAAAATCCTGATCGACATGAGCACGGTGAGCCCCGGCGTCAGCCGCGCGCTTGCGGCGAAGGTTCGGGAGAAGGGCGCCGACATGATCGACTCGCCCGTCTCCGGCAGCGTGATTACGTTGCAAGAGGGAAAGTTGTCGGTGATGGTTGGCGGCCGACGCGAAACGTTTGACCGGGCCAAGCCCGTGCTCCAGGACGTCGGCCCCAAGGTTACTTACGTTGGAGACAACGGACAAGCACTGGCGATGAAGATTGCGACCAACTTGAGCCTCGCGGTGCAGATGTTGGCATTCTGCGAAGGCGTCTTGCTTGCCGAAAAGAGCGGGATCGCGCGCGAGACCGCCGTGGACGTGCTGACACACAGCGCTATTGCTTCGCCCATGGTTCAATACCGCGGCCCTTTTGTGTTAAAAATGCCTGACGAAGCTTGGTTCGACGTCAACATGATGCAAAAGGATATGCTGCTGGCGCTGGAAATGGGGCGGCATCTCGATGTTCCCCTGCCAACGACGGCTGTGACGAACGAATTTCTGACGGCGGCGCGCGGCATGGGCCTCGTGAAGCAGGATTTCGCGGTGATGTTCGAGGTTCTAGCTCGAATGTCGGGGATAGGCAAATGAAAACGGAAAGCAAGCAAGCGGTCGCCGGCGCGGGAGCAGGCGGCGAAATGTGGCTGCGGATGTATCGCGGCATGCAAATGATTCGCCTCTTCGAGGAGCAGGTGAACCAGTTGTATACGCGCGCGGTGATGCCGGGCCTCGCGCATCTGTACATCGGCGAGGAAGCGGTCGCGGTGGGAATTTGCGAGGCGCT
>Ga0209415_10005091_pt1 | contig 23784 bp, 23 predicted proteins | sample PeaSoiSIISIP2007_FD_187696 | JGI IMG/M metagenome (GOLD analysis project Ga0209415, IMG submission 187696) | Peat soil microbial communities from Weissenstadt, Germany - SII-SIP-2007 (SPAdes) (version 2) | ecosystem: Environmental > Terrestrial > Soil > Wetlands > Peat | place: Germany... | reverse complement strand
TCGAGTTCGATTTGCACCGAAGCGTCGTCGGGCATCCGCGCCAGATCGTCAGCAGTCAGGAGCGTTTTCGTGATCATCAGTCAATCTTACACCCTGGTTTATACGCCAGTGAGAACTTGCTCCGAGGTGGTGAGCGCGCCGCCGGCGGCGATGAAATCCACCATCATCGTCGCGCCCACCGCGGGGTCAAGCTCCTTGATCGCGTCGCTGACCAACTCGACTCGACGTCCGGTTTCGAGCAGCCCGAAGGCGGCATACCTGACGCAGATCTCGGTGACGACGCCATACACCACGCAGCGCCCCGCGCCCAGCCGTTCGAGCAAGGCGTTCAGGTTGACGTTGGTAAAGCAATCGAGCGCCTGCTTCTCCAGCAGAATCTGCTGCGCGGATTCGATCCGGGGAAGGCCAGAGGTGTTGGGAACGGCGACGCGCTTCTCGAGGAGTGTCGAAGGAGGCTTCCGCTGCCCTGGCGTTCCCGCGATGCAATGGGGCGGCCAGTCGCGAAACTCGGGATCGTTTTCGGTGTGCGCGTCCATGGTGGATATGACGGGAATCCCGTGGCTCGCGGCCCAATGGTTTAGGGCCGCCACGCGGTCCACGATGGCCTCCGCCCCGGGGACGTATAGGGCGCCTGATGGATCGAGGAAATCGAGCTGGGTGTCGATGTCAAAGAAGACGGTCCGCGCTGCCGTCATCTCGCCGCACCCCTTCGTACCTGTTCATCGAGAGCGTTCAATTCCGAGCTCACTTCCACCCACCAAGCGTGGGATTCAAACAAGCTGTGGCAGGGCGAAGGCAACTTCGCGAGGCATTCGGCGGCATGCTGGCGGATCTGGGCGGCGTTGGGCAGCGGTTCCAGCAGCCGGCCTCCGAGGATGACCGGCCGCAACAGCGCCTCGACCCCGGCATCCAGCTCGCCGCCGCTGCCGCCGGGGCACGCGGGGCATTCGCTCGAGCGCGCCAGCACGTCGTGATCCGAGTAGCGGAACACTTGCTTCGCGCCCGGAAGCGTGGCCTTGTCGACGCTGAGCTTCAGCGTGTAGCGGCGGTCCTCGGCCGCGCTCTCTTGCATCTCGACCATTTTGTAGATTACGCCGAGCGAAGGGGCGTCTGCGGAAGTCGCCAGCTCGGTTCCCACGCCAAAAACGTCAATCGGCGCACCCGCGGCGACCAGTTCGTGAATCTTGTACTCGTTCAGATCGCCCGTGGCCATGATCTTCGCGTCGCGAAGTCCCGCGCGATCCAGGATCGCGCGCACGGCCGGCGCGAGTTCCACCAGGTTGCCGCTATCCAGGCGCACGCCCCATAGCGGCGGTCCCAGGGCGGCTGCGCGGTTTGCGCCCCCAATCGTATCGTAGGTATCGATCAGGTAGACGGTGCTCTCGCCCAGCAGCTTTTGCAATTGCTCGAAAGACTCGTACTCGGTGGGAAACGACATCACCCAGGCGTGCGACGCGGTCCCAAACAAAGGCAATTGGTAGCGCAGGCCGGCCTCCGCGTTGCTGGTCCCGGCGCACCCGCCGATATAAGCCGCCCGCCCCGCGAGCACGCCTGCTTCGGGCGAGTGCGCCCGGCGCGTGCCGAATTCCACCACCTCCCGTCCCATCGCCGCCTTGACCACGCGCGCGGCCTTGGTCGCGATTAAGGACTGGAATCCGATGGTCGACAGCAAATACGTCTCGGCGATCTGCGCTTCCATCAGCGGCGCACGCAACGTCAAGAAGGGCTCGCCCGCAAACATCGGAGTGCCTTCGGGAACTGCGAACAGATCCCCGGTGAAGCGCAAGCTCGCCAGCATCTCGAAGAACTCCGGCGGCGTACGCTGGAACTGGGGCAGGCCCCGCAGATAAGCGATCTCTTCCGAGGTGAAGCGCAAGTCCAGCAGATATTCGACGGCCTGAGCCAGCCCGGCCGCGAGAATGAAATTGCGGTTGTGCGGCAGCGTGCGGACAAACAACTCAAAGGTGGCTCGCTCGCCGGTTTTAGCGGCCTGGAAATAGCCCGCCGCCATGGTGAGCTGGTAGAAATCGGTGAGGAGCCCGAGCGGCACCGTTACTTCTTCGCCGGCGGCTGCGGCGGCTGCTCTTTCACGTCGCCGGCCGCGGTGCGCAGATCCTGCACCGTCATGGCATCCAGCTGATACAGAGTTGAGTCGTTATCGCGACGAACAAGGAAATCTTTGCCCGCGGGTGCGATCTGGATCTTCTCGGTCCGTTTGCCTTGATCGGACACCACCGTCATGTCGATCACCGGGGTGGTAAATCCCGTGTCCACCAGCTTTGTCGCGCTGAGATCCCGCAGCTTATCGATTAGGGCCTGCACCGACACGGCGTCCATGGTCTTGCCCGCGGAGGTCCAGTTTTCGCCGGATTTCTCGACCGAAACGGTCTTGGCACCGTCCTTGATCTCGATCTTGTTTGGATCGTTAAAACCGAAATCGAAGATCTTCTTGTTGCGGAAATCGTCCAGCTTCTTGTCGAAGAACTTGGTGAGATCGGCGGCGGTTAGTTTGTGAACGCCTTCGATCACGGTGGACTTGGCATAATAATCGTCTTTGGATTTGTGTACTTCCAGCTTCTGCTCACCGCTGGGGTCGGTCACCGTCACGGTGGCCACCAAGGGCGCCGAGGCGAACGCGGTCGTATATTGTTTCTCGCCGTCATCGGAAAGCGTAGCGTCCATTTCCACATCCTTTAGCCGGCCTAGGAAATCCTCCACTTGAGTGCTGTCCGCCCGCAAGGCTTTGGGTTTGACGATCTGCCACATGCTCGGCCCGGTGCGTTCGAATTCGATGGGCGCCTGGTTGGCGAGGGCAAGCTGTACTCGGCTGGCCGTATTGCGGTCGAAGGTCAGCAGATGTTTATCGCGCAAATCCTTCGAACTCTTATCCAGACTGTCCCGCGTCGACTTGTTCATGCTGAACAATCGAGGATCGCCGTCGAGCTTTGCATACACCGAGCCGCTGGGAGTATCATCGCCGACCAGAAGCGTGGTTGTCTTGCCGTTCGCGGTGGCGATTTTGACTGTCAGAAAAGCGGGGGCAAGGCCATACGTCGCCAGATCGGCGACGTTGGGATCAACCACGCGCTCCGCTGCGATCGATGAGACAGCCGTGGTCACTTGCAACACCGATTGCTGATCCGCGGTCAATGTTCTTGGCGCGATAATCTGCCACCGGTCTGCATCGTTCCGCTTGAGGACCGTGTTCTCGGCGTTGCGATGATCGATTTCCAGCTGGCGAATGTCAGGTTCTTTTAGAGAGACAATCTGGGGGGGCGCATCCTTCGCGGGCTTGCCTTCCTTGGCCGCCTCTTGCTTGTTGGACCACCAAACCGCGCCGCCAAGCCCGGCCATCAACACCGCGGCGATGAGCAGGCGAGTCGTCTTCATGGCCGCCTTATCTCCTCTTCCACCACACTCCCGCACCGAACGCCACGATCAGCAGCGGGAGCCCGAAGACGCTCGAATAGAACATGAGGCTTATCTGGCGCGCGTTCATGTTGATCGGATTGTCGGTGGGTTCCTTGGGCCGAATGGAGATGAGATCCTCGTCCGAGCTCAGCCAGCTCAGCATGTTCAGGAACAGGTCGCGATTTCCGTTGAAGCCGATGACGGCGTTGGAGGGAAATCCGGAAGAGCCCACCACCACGAACCGACCGTTGCCGGTCTCCTTGCCGGTCTTGTATACGCCGGCCGCGCCCAGCGTGAACGGGCCTTTCGCGTCGGTCTTGGAAGGGCGGATATCGCCGGACGAAAGGTTGGTTGTTGCGAGGCTGTCGTCGGTGGTTTCAAACAGCTTTTCCACCGTAGTGTTGGCGCCATTCTTTATATCGAGTGAGCGGGAAAGCGGGAAGATGGTCCAGATGTCTTTCATTTCCCGGACGATGGCTTGTGTGGTGTAGGAGGTGACGATGGGATACTGCGGGCCGGCGTTGTACAACTGTCCCACGCCGCTGAAATCCAGCACCAGATTTTTTTGCGGTGTAACGCCCCAATCCGCAAGAACACCCATGAGAGCGGCGTTGTCGTCGATCTGCATGGCGGCTAATTTGAGAGGGGCATCCAGCAGGAACATCGCGCGCCCGCCGTTTTCGACGTATTGCTTGAGCGAGGCCACTTCCGGGGCCAAGTAGTCGTGCTTGGGTCCGGCCACCACCACGATGGTGCATTCCGGGGGAACGTCCGGCTTGGGGAGCAGCTTGATGGTCTCGGTCTTGTAGTTGCTTTTCTCGGTCTGCTGTTTGGCCGTCGAATACCCGTCCGGCGTGGTGTCGTCCGTCGCATGCTCGCCGGAGCCGAGGGTGAAGCAAACCGTCCGGTCCCCGCCCTTGAGCACGCGCACCATTGCGCCGGTGATATCCTCCTCGGTCAGGCCCGGGGCCGTTTCCTTCTTGTTGCTCACCTGCACGAAGATGTTGGGGATTGGATTCTTGACGCCCGCCGCGAGGGCTTGGGTGCGGTTCTTTTCGACGTCCTCATAACGCACGTCTATTTTGGAGGAGAGGTTCTTATAGCGATCCAGAAGATCCTTCGCCTCGGTGAATCCGCTGGGCTGTCCCCAGTATGTAATGGTCACGTCCTGCGTCAGGTTCTTGGCGATCTTCGCGGTCTGCTCCGACAGCGTAAATTTCTTGTTGGACGTTGCATCGTAGCTCTTGTTGTAGCGATTCGCCAGGAAGTTCAGGCCTCCCAGGAGGCCGATGATAATGACGGTATACAAGACCCCGGTTGCTAGACTTGCTGTGCGGCGCCGGCTGGTTTGTTCGGCCATTACGCCCTCCACCGGATCGATTCCATGGCCCGCGCGGTCAGGAACAGGCCCAGGAAGATCATGCTTATGAAGAAGAAAGCGTCCTTGGTATCGAGGACGCCTTTTGAAAACGAATCTACGTGATCCACAATGGATAAATACCCCACCGTGCGGGTCACCACCGTGCTATCCAGCGATGAAACCCAGCCGACCACCCATAACAGCAAATTGATTCCGAATCCGCCTACGCAGGCGACGATCTGATTGCGCGTGCAGGCCGAAACGAAGGAGCCGATCGCCAGCATGCAGCCGCCTTGCAACAAGAGGCCCACATAACCGATTAGCAGCGGTTTCCAAGCCGGCTTACCGTACAGATATAGGGTCAGCAGATTGACCAGCGAAATGCTCAGCATGGCGGCGTATAAAATCAGCGCGGCCAGCCATTTGCCCAAAATGATTTCCCAGTCGTACAGCGGCGAGGTCACCAGCAGCTCAATGGTTCCGGTTCGCTTCTCCTCGGCGAACAGACGCATGGTGATCATGGGCGTCATGAACAGCCCGATCACGCCGACGTTGGAAAACAGGCTGCGCACCACCCATTCATTGACGTCCATGGGCTGGGATTGTCCCATCATCGCGGCCCGAAGTCCCTGGGTGACGAAGCTCCACGTGGCGATATAGAAAAAATAGCCGACGATCAAGGCGAAGAAAAACATGACGCCATAGGCGATCGGCGACCGGAAGTACGAACTCAACTCCTTGCGGCAGATGGTGAATACGTTCATTGCGCTTCTCCTGAGTCGGCGGACCCATCGCTGGATGCAGGGCCGCCCCCCTCGCTAGATTCGCTGCTTGATAGGGGTGGGGCCGGCGCTTCCAGTGCGGGAGCTTCCTCCGGTTTGTGCTCCGCCGTCAATTGCAGGAAAATCTCTTCCAAGCTCAATCCGACGGGGCGCAGTTCATTCAGGTTCCAGCCGGACTCGATCACGGCGCGCGCCAGTTCGGGCCGGATCTGCCGGCCTTGCAGGCTCTCCACGGTGAAGCGCTCGCGGCTATCCTTGGATTCCTTGTGCAACACTCGGCTGACGCCGGCCACCTGCTCCAGCTTCTGCTGGACTTGCGACAGAAACACGTGCCCATCGGAGACCGTCGAGCCTGCCGAACGGGGGGCGACCTCCACCGCCACCATTTCGGTTCCGTGGAGCCGGCTGGTCAGGTTCGCCACCGTGTCGGTGGCCACCAGTTTGCCCTTGGCGATAATGATGACGTGCTCGCAGGTCGCCTCCACTTCCGAAAGAATATGCGTGGAAAGAATAATGGTGTGGTCGCCCGCAAGGCCCCGGATCAGATCGCGGGTCTCCATGATCTGGTGCGGGTCCAGGCCCGACGTGGGTTCGTCCAGAATCAGGACGTCGGGATTGTGCAGAATCGCCTGCGCCAGCCCGACGCGTTGCCGATAGCCCTTGGACAGCTTCCCGATTTCTTTGGTCCGGACGTCGGCGATGGCGCATTTCTCCAGGACTTCATCGATGCGCTTGGCCAGGCCGGCCTTGGGAACGCCCTTGATGCGGCCCACGAAGTTCAGGTATTCGATCACTTCCATCTCGGGATAGACCGGGGGGCTCTCCGGCAAGTACCCGATGCGTTTCTTAACTTCCATGGGGTTTTCGAGCACGTCGAAGCCGGCCACTTCGGCGTGGCCGTCGGTGGGCGGCATGAAGCAGGTCAGCATGCGCATGGTCGTGGTTTTTCCGGCGCCGTTAGGGCCCAGAAATCCCACGATCTGTCCTTTATCAACCTGGAAGGAGATGTGATCGACCGCGACATTGCGGGCGTATCGCTTGGTAAGGTCTTCGACTTTAATCATATGGCGTACTCAGAACGAGCAAGACCGCTCTTTGGTGAGCGTGAAACAGACAAACAATAATATAGTGCGCCGGGGACGGACTGTCAATCACGCCGCGGCCGGGCGAACTGTGTTTTAGACCGCCGCCGGGGCAATCTTCTTCTTGGAGCTGCGCCGTTTCTCGGCCGGAGGTTGGCGATCGCTCTTTTTCAGATTCGGAAGGACGATGGACAAGACGAATTTTTTCTCCCCCTGATCGTCGAATTTAATGACGATGTACTCTTCGGTGCAAGACAGCACGCTGCCTAGCCCGAACTTGGGGTGCTCGACCTGGGCGCCTTGAGCAAAAGGGGGTTTGTTAGCCATGGAGTAGAGGATCCTTGAACGGAGATCTTTCGTATTTTATTGTAACAAAAGAAGAAGCTGGATTCAAAGCGGCGTTGAAAATACTTACGAATGGCCGCAGCGCATCCCCGGGAACCTTTCTCGGGCGAGCGGTGTCCATCCAAATGTAGGCGGTCGCGGTAGAATAAGCGGTAGACGGCCAAACCGTGGCGGACACCACCGTTGGATTTCAATTCGACGCAGCTCTTAGGGTCTGCGGCAGCGCGGGCTCTGAGTCCGAAGAGACGACTTTGCTCGCTGGACTCCGCCGAGGCGATGAGGCGGCGTACGAGATCCTGATCCAGCGCTACGAGACGCCGGTGTATAGCTTGGTTGCTCGCCTGGTGGACGACCCGGCCGACGCCGCCGACGCGGTGCAGGAGGTTTTTCTCAAGGTTTTCCGCAAGATCGGCTGGTTTCGCGGAGAGAGTTCGCTGAAGACCTGGATTTATCGGATCGCGGTGAATGAAGCCCGCAACCAGCATCGCTGGTTCGGTCGGCACAGGAAGCGCGAGGTCGGGCTGGAGCCAGCGCCGGGAGAATCGGTGGGATGCGGGGACTGGCTGGAAGATCCGCAACGCTCGCCGTATGAGATTGCGCTCGATCATGAGACTCGGGCGCTAATTGAGGACGCATTGAAGGAAGTGAGTCCGTCTTTCCGCGCAGCCCTGGTGCTGCGCGAAATTGAGGGTTTGAGTTACGAGGAGATCGCGGAGATTTTGGAGATTTCGCTCGGAACCGTCAAATCCCGGATTCTGCGGGGCCGCGAGGCATTACGCGGAAGTCTGGGTGCCCGGCTGAAAGCGTCGCCTGCGGTGCGGCTTTCCCTTCAGCCGGCCGATTGAAGGAATGGAAGTGGTATGAGTCACGAATCTGTACCATCGCACCACCACGCAGCTGGGGATCTAGCCGAGGAGAGGCTATGCGGGGCTCTGCGCAGCTTGCCCAAGCGGATTCCACCGGCGGGGTTGACGGTCGCGCTGCGAGTGATCGCTTCGCGTGAACGCGAGCGATTTCTGGAGCGGCGCAGCTTGCGGCGGATGATCGCGGCGTGGCACGAGCGCGCCACCCTGAACGCCGGTGACATGATACGTTCGCTGGTACTGCCCTTGGCGGGCGGCGTGAGCGCCGCCGTGATTCTGTTCAGCATCTGGCTGGTTCCGACCTATCCTTTGCACGCCAATAGCGGCGTCGATGTGCCGACCATGCTGAGCACCGACGCTACCGTCACGGACACCGGAGTGATCGGATTGTCCGGCGGCGACGCCGTAGTCGATGTGACCGTGGACGATCAGGGGCGCATGGCGGATTATGCGATCGTGAGCGGAGCGGATGTGTTGCAGGACCCGAACCGGCGGCACCGGTTTGAGAATGTGCTGCTAGCCACGCAGTTTGCTCCTGCCACCGATTTTGGGCGGCCGAAGGTCAGCAAAGTCAGAATGGTCTTCAGCCAGGTTCTGTTCAGCCACATCGACGTCACAGTAGATAAGGATTAAGTGGGGCGCGGCGTTTAAGTGGGGCGCCGTTTTGGGCAGCACTTTCTTACCCGGAAATCCATCCTGGACCGCATCGCCGGGGCGGCTTGTCCTGAAATCGCCCCCTGTCCGGAAATCCTCAATGGTCCCGTGATTGAAATTGGTCCGGGCCGGGGCGCGCTCACCGAAGCGCTGCTCGCACGGGCCGCGAAGGTAATCGCTATCGAAGTCGATCCTGTTCTGGTCCACTATCTGCAACAGAAGTTTCGCGAGGCGCTGGAATCCGGGCGCCTGGAGCTGGTCCAAGGAGACGTGCTCAAGACCGACCTCGCGGGGCTTTTATTGGGCGCGCCAGCGCCGGACGCGCCGCTTACGATTGCGGGTAATCTTCCTTACTACATCACCTCGCCCATTCTGGAGCGGGTGTTTGCGTTGGGCCGGCTGTGGTCGAGAGCCGTGTTCATGGTGCAGTCCGAGGTCGCCGCCCGGCTGGCCGCTTCGCCGGGAGGCCGGCAGTACGGCTATCTGAGCGTCCTTACGCAGATTCACGCTCGGCCGCGGATTCTCTTCGAGGTGCCGCGAACGGCGTTCCGCCCGGCTCCCAAAGTCGACAGCGCGGTAGTGCTGCTGGAGCCTCGCGATGCGGCCGAGGAGTGGAACCTTCCGGATAAGGCCGCCTTTCTGCGATTCGCCTCGGCGTGCTTCCAGCACAAGCGCAAGACGCTGCGCAACAATCTGGCGCCTGCGTACGGCAAGGACCGGATGGACGCGCTGGCAGAGGGCCGTTTGCGGGCGGAACAGTTGAGCCTGCCCCAGTTGGCCGCGCTGTATCGCCAGTTGGACGCCGCATGACAGGGCCATCGAAATCCTTAAAAGATCTGATGGTTCAGGTGACGGCCTGCGAACGCTGTCCTCGGCTTCGGGAATACTGCCAGGAGATCGCGCTCGCCAAGCGCCGCGCCTATCGCGATTGGGAATATTGGGGACGCCCGGTGCCTTCCTTTGGCGATCCGAAGGCGCGTGTTCTGATTATTGGGCTGGCGCCGGGTGCGCATGGAGCCAACCGCACCGGACGGATGTTCACCGGCGACCGCTCCGGCGATTTTCTGTATCGGGCTCTGTACCAGACCGGATTCGCTTCGCAGCCGGAAAGTCGTTCGCGCGACGACGGCCTCACGCTTTCGGGCGTGTACATCACCGCCTCCGCGCACTGCGCGCCTCCAGACAACAAGCCGGCTCCCGCGGAGCTGGCCAACTGCCGCCCGTATCTGGAGCGCGAGTTGGATCTGTTGAAGAACCTTCGCGTAGTGGTGACTCTAGGCCGCTTGGCGTTCGACTCCTATTTAAGGATCTTGCGCCACCGCGGCGGCATCGCCAGCCGCGCGCCGTTCCGGTTTGCTCACGACGCGGAGCACCGCACCGGGCGGGATGCGCCCGTGCTCATCAGCTCCTACCATCCCAGCCAGCAGAACACGTCCACGGGGAAACTGACGGAGGCCATGCTGCGGCAAGTCTTCGAACGCGCCCGGCGAATCGCGGGTTGATCTCAGGCTTAAGACCAGAGCTAAGATGGTTGGCAATGCGCGCCGCCGCCAAAGCCCTGCTCGCCGTAGTGTTCGCGGTGTGCATCTACCGCGCTTTCACCCAGTCGCTTACCCATGATGAGGCCTTGACCAACGAGCTGTACATCATCGGCCCCCTCGCCAACATTTTTAACAATTTCGACGCCAACCATCACTTCCTCAATACGGTCCTGATGCGCATTTCGGCCGCGATTCTTGGGGATTCGGAATGGGCGCTGCGACTGCCCGCCCTGGGCGGAGCCGCCCTGTATTTCACGGCGGTGTATCGGATCGCGCTAGCCGTGTTCGGCGATGGGTTGCCGCTGCTGCTGGCGGCCGCGCTGCTCTCGCTGAATCCATTTGTGCTGGATTTCATGGTCGCGGCGCGGGGCTACGGTTTGGCGCTGGCGCTCCTGATGTGGGCGCTGGCGCTGCTGTTGGAGCAGTTTCAAGCGCCGGCGATCGCGCCGAAACAACTGGCGTGGGCTGGCGCGGCACTGGCCCTTTCCGTGACTGCAAACCTGATCTTCGTGCTCCCCGCGGCGGCAGTTATGGGGTTTGCGCTGTATCTTCTTCCCAAACCCAGTGAGCCGGAAAAGCGCAAGCGCGGGCGCAGGCAGAAGCCCGAGCCGAAGCTGTGGATCTGGCTGATGACACCCATCGCCGCGATTGCCGTGCTCTTCTTCCTGGCAGCGCCGGTGGAGAATATGCACGCGCAGCAGTTCTACACCGGCGCCGCGACTCTTCGCGAGAGCCTGCGGAGCCTGGCAGCCGGCTCCTTGCAGCATTCAGGACCGTTGCGTCACATCCGGGGAGCGGATCTGTTCCGGGATGCCGTCGCATTCGCGATCGCGCCGCTGATCGCCGCCGTTGGACTCGCCGTCGGGCTGTGGCGCCGCGATCTACTGCTGCTGTTCGCGAGCGTGCCGCTGGTATTTTCCGGGATCGCAGTGCTGCTGATGCACTTGGTTCTGGGCAGCCTTTACCCGGAGGATCGCACCGGCATCTATTTCGCCCCGCTGGTATGCCTGGCTCTGCTGGGATTGGCCCGGGCCCTTCCGCGCGCGTCACTCGCACTATATGCCGTCGCAGCGCTGGGCGCAGTTTACTTTGCCGGCGAGTTCAATACCCGTAAGTTTCTGGTCTGGGAATACGACGCCGACACGCGCACGATGGGTCGATACATGGCTGGCCACCACGGGTCGAGGGTGGTGAAGGTGGGTGGGTCCTGGCAGCTTGCCGAATCCTTGAGCTACTATTTGTTCCGCAACCAATGGGATTGGATGGAAATCGAAAGCCGCCAGCCTGAGCGCGGCTACGATTATTACGCCTTGATTCCCCAGGACGCGGCCACCGTGCAGGCGCTGGGACTCAAGGAAGTGTTTCGCGGACCGGTTTCCGGAAGTATTCTCGCGATTCCGGCAGCGGATTCAAAAGAGCGTTAGCAGCGCGGTATACTTCACTTCGTGTCCGTCCCGGCGAATCCATCCCTGGTGATTGCGGCTGTGCTCGCCGTTGCCGTTTTGGGGGCAGCGGGCGCGTTGAATTCGTACCAGGTATCGGCGCGTTATGCGGAGCAGCTCCCCGATGCCTATGGGGGGGAACACGCTCAGGCGCGCTTCGCGCAGTTGGTCGAGCGTGTTTCGGCTTCCGCGATGCTGGCCTATTTCACGGACCTCGACCCCGGGCCCGCTTACGATTCGGCGTTTCTTGCGGCGCAATACGCGGTTGCTCCCCGGGTGCTTGTGTTCCTGCATGGCCAGCCGCTGCCGGAGTGGGCTGTCGGCAACTTCTCAAAACCCGCGGATTTTGCCGCTGCGGGCGAGGCGAAGGGCTACGCGATGATCGCCGATTTGGGCCAGGGCGTGATCTTGTTCCGCCGCAAACCGTAAATGCTCTGGCTGGTGGTGTTGGCGGTGTCGCTTGCTTCCGGTTGGTTTGTGGCTCGCGCTCTCACCTCGGGTGTGTGGGCGGGGCCGCGCTGGGCGACGGCTCTGGTGGAGCTATCGCTGGGCTCTCTGTTCGGTCCGGGCCTGGCATCGGTGCTGTATTTCGCGCTGTTGGCGGCGGGTCTGGCGACTCGCGGAACCGCGCTCGGAATGCTGGCAGCGTTGCTGGCGGCGAGCGCGGGGCTGTGGTGGAAGCTTACGCCCTCTAGCTCCCCTCCGGCCGCACCGGCGTCGAAGCGGTTTCCATACTTGTGGGCGCTGTGGATTGCGGTTGCGCTAGGACTCGTTTTCTTCCTCCTGGATTTTCAGTCTGCTTCCAGCGCCAATCCAACCGGTCAATGGGATGCCATGGCGATCTGGAACCTGCGCGCGCGCGATCTGGCTTCGGGCGGCGACTTCTGGCGCCGAGCCGTCTCTTCCGAACTGGGTGGGCCCGGCGTGACCCATCCCGGCTATCCTCTTTTTCTTTCGGGATTCATTGCGATCCAATGGTCCGTGACCGGCGGCTTCGACCAGATCGTACCCATCGCGGCATCGCTGTTGTTTGCCATGGGAACCCTGATCCTGCTGGGCGCGAACCTGGCGAGCCGCAGATCTGTCGCGCTGGGATTGCTGGCGTGGCTGGTGCTGCTGGCCTCCGAGGTGTTCGCCTCGCAGACCGCCGCGCAATATTCGGACTTGCTTCAGGGACTGGCGTTCTTGAGCGCGCTGGTGCTGCTTGAAGCGGCGGAGGAACGCGCTGAACCGCGCGCGTTGGTGGCGGCTGGGCTGGCCATCGGACTGTCGTGCTGGATCAAAAACGAAGGATGGCCGTTCGCGCTCGCGGCGCTGGGCGTTGCCGCGTGGCGCTTCCGCTTGCGCGGGATGCAATGGGTCGCCGTGGGTGTGGTACCGGGATTTCTCGCCACCGCGGTGCTGAAAGTATTCTTTGTGCAGGGGCGCGAAGATATGTTTCCCACCACGGTGGCGGAGGTGGTGCAGAAACTCGCCGGCGCGGGCCGCTGGTGGCAAGCCGCGCTCGGCTTCGGCAAGGTGATTTTCGACGCGGGCAACCCGTGGACGCACCCGGTTTTGCTCGCGGCCGTGCTGGCGGTGGCGCTGCGGTTTGTTCCCGTCGCTGAGCGCCGCGCGCGGCTGTGGTTGTGGATTCCGATCGGCGCGACCGCAGCCGCGGAATATGGACTGTACCTGATCACCGCCTCGAATCTGGATTGGCACATTTCAACGACAGTCAACCGCCTGGTTGCGCAACTGTGGCCTTCGCTAATCTGGCTGTACTTTTTGTTGCTGCGCACGCCGGAGGATGCTTTCGCGCCAGTGCAAACCGCCACGGTGAGATTGAGGCGCAAGCAACGGTAGACTGGAGGAGTCGATGCGCACCATCTCTCGCCTTGCCGTGCTCGGAGCAGGCACCATGGGTTCCCGTATCGCCGCCCATTTCGCCAACGCTGGAATTCCATCGCTCCTTTTGGATCTGACCGTTGAGGCCGCGCGCAAGGGCGTCGACGCAGCCGCCACGCAAAAACCCGGAGCGTTCTTCCTGGATCGAGAGCGGGCATTGATCACGCCAGGAAGCTTTGACGAACATCTTTCGCAAACAGCCGAGTGCGATTGGATTATCGAGGCCGTCACCGAAAACCTGGAGATCAAGCGCGGGTTGTGGAAGAGAGTCGAAGCGGCCGCCCATGCGAATGCCATCCTATCGACCAATACCAGCGGCATTCCACTGCGCCGCATCGCGGAGGGCTTCTCGACCGGTTTCCGCCGCCGCTTTCTGGGGACGCATTTCTTCAACCCGCCACGGTATTTGCATCTTCTCGAAGTGATTCCTGGACCGGAGACCGATCCGGCGCTGCTCGATTTCGTTTCGCGATTCGCCGATCACCGCCTGGGCAAGGGAGTGGTGCCGTGCAGGGACACGCCCAACTTCATTGGCAATCGCATTGGATTTTTCCTGCTGGGCACCATCGCCAAGATCGTCGTCGAGGACGGATACACGGTGGAGGAAGTGGACGCGCTCACCGGTCCGCTGATCGGTCTGCCCAAGAGCGCGACGTTCCGCTTGCTGGATATCGTCGGACTGGACGTGGCGGCGTTCGTCGGAGAGAATCTGTATCACGCCCTTCCTGGCGACCGCTGGCGCGACCGCTATCTACTACCTGAGTTTCATCGACGCATGTTGGAGAGCGGCTGGCTGGGGGAGAAATCGGGACAGGGTTACTATAAGCGCGCGGGAAAGAGCCGCGAGTTCCACGCCATCGATTTGAAGACCCTTGAGTATGCTCCCGCGGCGCAGCCGCAATTTCCCTCGGTGGAGGCGGCGAGAAACATCCGCGACCTCGGCGAGCGGCTGCGTACATTGGTTCAGGGAACCGATCGTGCCGGAACATTCTTGTGGAAGATGTTCAGCGATTATCTTCTCTATTCGGCCGAGTGCGCGCCTGAGATCGCCGATCGCATTGTGGAGATCGATCGAGCCATGCGCTGGGGTTATGCTCACACGCTGGGTCCATTCGAGCTGTGGGACGCGCTGGGGTTCGAAGATGTCTGCAACCGTCTGGAATCTGCGGGACGCGAGTTGCCCGAACCGATCGCGGCCATGCGCCGCGACGGGCGAACGTCCCTTTATGGACTTGCGGGGGCGGCGGTCACCTATTTCGATTTTGCATCGCGCGAGTATCGGCCGTTCGAAGAACCGGGGATCGTGCTGGCGCGGCAGAAACGAATTCAGACCAATCCAGGCGCGTCTTTGGTGGACTTGGGCGATGGCGTTTTGTGCGTCGAATTTCATAGCAAGATGAATACGATCGGCGAGGATCAATTCCGCATGCTCCAGGCCGGCTTGGAGGAAACCGGGAAGAACTTCGAAGCCATGATCATCGCCAACCAGGGCGAGGTGTTCAGCGCCGGGGCCAATCTGATGTTCGTGCTGATGGCCGCGCAAAACGGTGAATGGGAAGAACTGGGTGAAATGATTCACCGCTTCCAGCAGATGAATCTCGCGATGAAGTACTCGAAGAAGCCGGTGGTGGCTGCGCCGTTTTCGCGGGTATTGGGCGGCGGCGCCGAAATCTGCTTGCACGCGGCGGCCATGCAGGCGTCGGCCGAAACCTACATCGGATTGGTAGAGGTCGGCGTGGGCGTCCTTCCGGCCGCGGGTGGTTGCAAGGAGATGCTTCTGCGCGTGGGCGACGCGCGGACGATCGCGGAGACCATCGGGCAGGCAAAGGTTTCGAGCAGCGCTAAAGAAGCCCACGAGCTCGGCTTCCTGCGCGAGCGCGACCGCATTTCCATGAACCCAGACCGTCTGGTCGCAGACGCCAAGGAGTTTGCGCTCGAATTGGCGCGCGATTATACGCCGCCGCCTCGCGCTCTGGTCAAAGTCGGCGGCGAAGCTGCGTTCGCGCTGCTGAAGCTGGCGATATGGAGTTACAAACAGGGCGGATATATTTCCGATTACGACGTGATTGTTTTAGAGAAGGTGGCGCACGTGATTTCCGGAGGCCGGCTTACGGGCGAGCAGGCGGTTCCGGAACAATACATCCTGGATTTGGAGCGCGAGGCTTTCTTGAGTCTGTGCGGCAACCCCAAGACGCAGGAGCGGATTCAATATACGCTCAAAACCGGGAAGCCGTTGAGGAATTAGATTGATGCCAGAAGCGGTCATTATCGATTGCGTGCGCACGGCCGTGGGCAAGGCCGGGCGAGGGACGTTGAAGAACACTCGCCCAGACGATCTGGCAGCGTTCGTTATCCTAGCTTTGCGGACGCGGTATCCGCAGGTGCGTACGGCGGATATCGACGACGTAATTCTGGGCTGCGCGATGCCGGAAGGCGAAGCCGGATTGAATATGGCTCGAATCGCGGCGTTACGCGCGGGTCTGCCGGATTCAGTTCCGGGCGTCACCATCAATCGCTTCTGCGCGTCCGGGCTGCAATCGATCGCCATGGCAGCGGATCGGATTCGCGCCGGCGGCGCGGAGATCATCGTCGCCGGCGGCGCCGAATCCATGAGCATGGTGCCCATGACCGGCAACAAATTTTCCGCGAATCCGTGGATGGTGGATCATCTGCCGCAAATCTACATGAGCATGGGGCTCACCGCGGAATGCGTGTACCGGAAGTACGGAGTCTCGCGCGAGGATCAGGATCGCTTCGCTTTGGCGAGCCATCAGAAGGCGCTGGCGGCGCAGGCCGCAAAGAAACTCGAGCACGAGATCGTTCCCGTGGAAGTCGAGACCACGGTAATCGAGAACGGCCAGCCGGTGACGCGCCGAGTCAAGTTCCTCAAGGACGAAGGTCCGCGCGCGGATACGTCGATGGAAGCGCTGGCGAAGCTCAAGCCCGTCTTTCACGCGACCGGAACCGTGACCGCGGGAAATTCCTCGCAAACCAGCGACGGCGCGGCTGCTGCATTGGTGATGTCGGAGACGAAGGCCAACGAACTGGGTTTGCATCCTAGGGCCCGCTTCGTCAGCTTCGCGGTGACCGGCGTCGCTCCGGAGATCATGGGGATGGGGCCCGTCACCGCAATTCCAAAGGCGCTGAAACTCGCGGGATTGACGCTTGAGGATATCGGACTGGTGGAATTGAACGAAGCCTTCGCGGCGCAGGCTCTGGCGGTGATCCGCGAAGTCGGCCTCGATCCGGAAAAGTTGAACGTGAACGGAGGCGCGATCGCGCTGGGCCATCCGCTCGGCTGCACCGGCGCCAGGCTAACGGCGACGATTCTTCGCGAGATGACCCGGCGTCAGACCCGTTATGGCATGGTGACTATGTGCGTTGGTGGCGGCCAAGGTGCGGCCGGGATCTTTGAGAACTTGCAGGGCGAGAGGCTTTATTGAGATGCGCGGCGGCGAGTTTCTTCTCGAGTCCCAAACCCCGGAGCAGATCTTCACTCCTGAAGATTTTACGGAAGAGCACCGCGCCATCGCTAGAACCACGGAGGAGTTCTGGAATCAGGAGATCGCGCCGCACCTGGACGAGATTCAGCATCAGCAGTTCGACGTCTTGAAGGCGGTCTTGCGCAAGTCCGCTGCATTGGGCCTGACCGCGGTGTTTCTTCCCGAAAAATACGGTGGGATGGAGATGGACCTGACGTCGATGGTCCTGGTGGGCCAAGGCCTGGCTCGCGACGGCTCCTACGCGGCCTGTCACGGGGCCCAGACGGGAATCGGATCGCTGCCGGTGTTGCTGTTCGGCACCGAAGAACAAAAGCAAAAGTATCTGCCGAGACTCGCCTCGGCGGAAATGATCTCGGCGTACGCGCTGACGGAGCCACAGGCCGGCTCGGACGCATTGGCCGCACGCACTCGGGCCGATCTTTCCGCGGATGGCACTCATTACGTACTCAATGGTCAAAAGATGTGGATCACCAACGGCGGCTTCGCGGATCTCTACACGGTCTTCGCGAAAATCGGCGGCGAGAAATTCACGGCGTTTCTCGTGGAGCGCGCGTGGCCCGGAGTTTCGTCGGGCGCGGAAGAAAAAAAGATGGGGCTCAAGGGCAGCTCCACCACGGCGGTGTATTTCGACAATGTCAAAGTGCCGGTAGAGAACGTTCTGGGTGAAATAGGCCGTGGCCACATCATCGCGTTCAATATTTTGAATCTGGGCCGGCTGAAGCTGGGCGTGTTCGCGCACGGAGGCGCGTGCGAAGTGCTCGCCGATTCCATTCGCTATTCAAAGGACCGCAAGGCCTTCGGAAAATCCATCTGCGAATTCGGCATGATTCAAGAGAAACTCGCCGCGATGGCCGTGCGCATGTATGCGAACGAAAGCATGGCTTATCGGGTGGTGGGGGAGATTCAAGCTCAGCTCGCGGGATTTTCGTGGGACTCGGATGACGCGAGCCAGCGGGTCTTGAAAGCCATCGAAGAATATGCGGCGGAGTGTTCGTTCATCAAGATTTTCGGCTCAGAGATGCTGGATTTGGTTGTGGATGAAGGGGTGCAGATTCACGGAGGCTACGGCTACCATCAGGACTACGCAGTGGAGCGGGCGTATCGCGATTCGCGCATCAACCGCATTTTCGAAGGCACTAACGAGATCAACCGGTTGCTGGCCACGGGGATGCTGCTCAAGCGCGCGCAGCGCGGCACGCTGGCTTTGGTAGCCGCGGTGAAGAATCGGCAAGCGATGATTGTGAGCGGTCCAGCCCCGGGCGCACACGATACGATCGCCAACGCAAAGACGATCGGTCTGCTTCTCTTGGGGAATGCGTATCAACGGTATGGGGCTAAGCTCGAAGACCAGCAAGAGGTCATCGCCGGAATCACGGACGTGCTGATGAACACGTATGCCATGGAATCGTCGGATTTGCGTGCGCGGAAATGCGGACATGAGCACGCCCTAAACATGGCGGCCGTCTTTACATCGGACGCGATGGACGCGATCGAGATTTCGGCACGCACCGTGCTGGCCGCGTGCTCGGAGGGCGATGAGCTGCGCACGAGCTTGGCCGTGCTCCGCCGCTTCACCAGGCGCGACACGGTGGACACCATCGCGCTGCGGCGGAAAATCGCGGCACGATTGCTGGATGCCGGGCGGTACGTCGTATGATCCGCATCGCCAACGGTCAAGGGTTCTGGGGCGACTCGCTCGAAGCGCCTGTGGAACAGGTGCGCCGTGGGCCGCTTGATTATTTGACGCTCGACTATCTGGCCGAAGTCACCATGTCCATTCTCCAGAAGCAGCGCGCGCGCGATCCCAAGCTCGGATACGCTCGCGACTTCGTGGACATGATCGCCCGCGTGCTGCCGGATTTGAAGGAGCGGCGCATCCGCGTGATTGCCAATGCCGGCGGAGTCAATCCGAAGGCCTGCCGCGATGCCGTTCTCGAGGTGGCCAAAAGACAGGGAATCGCGGTGCGTGTCGCGATCGTCGCGGGCGACGACATCATGGGGCGTCTTGATGACTTCCTCGCCCGTGGCGTCGAGCTGAACAACATGGAGACCGGCGAGCCTCTTTCCACTATTCGCGCGCAGGTGCAGAGCGCCAATGTTTACTTCGGGGCCTTCCCTGTGGCCGAGGCCCTGGGGCACGGCGCTGAAATCGTGATCACCGGACGCGTCACCGACACCGGGCTGGCGCTGGCGCCGATGATTCACGAATTCGGCTGGAAAAACGACGATTGGGATCGCCTCGCCGCCGGCACCATTGCCGGACATACCGTGGAGTGCGGTGCGCAATGCACGGGCGGCAACTGCCAGGTGGATTGGGAGACGATTCCGAACCTCGCCGACATCGGCTACCCGATTATCGAAGCCGAGCCCGATGGCGATTTCGTCATCACCAAACATGCCGGAACCGGCGGACGCGTCACCATCGAATCCGTCAAGGAGCAGTTGCTCTACGAGATGGGCGATCCGCGCGAATACATCACGCCGGATTGCATCGCGGACTTTACCACCGTCCATCTCACGCAGGCTGGCCCGGACCGCGTGCGCTTCAGCGGCATCAAGGGGCGGCCGGCGACTCCGTTTTACAAGGTATCCATCAGCTATTCCGCCGGATTCAAGGCTATCGGATCGCTGGTGTACGCATGGCCCCACGCATACAAGAAGGCTCGCGCGGCGGAAAAGATTCTGCGGCAAAGGCTGGACCGGCTGGGATTGCGATTCGACGCGGTGCGCGCGGAATTTCTCGGCGCAAATGCGTGTCACGGGATCGCGGCCGCCGAGCCGCCGCCTGAAATCGAGCCCCATTTGGCGGAAGTGGTCCTGCGCTTCGGCGTGCGCGGCGAAAATCGCGCGGCTGTGGAGCGGTTCACGCGCGAGATCCCGCCGCTTGCGCTGAATGGACCGCCGGTGGTTTCGGGGCTCGGCAGCGGAAGGCCGCAAGTGGAGGAGATCGTGGCGTATTGGCCCGCGCTCATTTCGAAAACCGAAGTTCAACCGGAGGTCACGCTGTGGCCAAGCGAAAGCTGATCGAGCTGGCGCACGCCCGCTCCGGCGATAAAGGCGATACGTCCAATATCGGGTTGATCGCGCGCAAGCCCGAGTTCTATCCCATCCTGGTCCGCGAGGTCACGGCCGAGCGCGTCAAGCAACATTTCGCCGGAGTTTGTTTGGGCAAGGTGGAGCGCTTCGAAGTTCCGAATCTCGGCGCGCTTAACTTTCTTCTGCACGAAGCCCTGGACGGAGGCGGCACGCTCGCGCTCAAGGCCGATCCGCAAGGCAAGACCTACTCGACCGCCTTGCTGAGAATGGAGATCGATTTTGATTAAGCTGGAGACCGCAGGCGCCGTCCTGCGGATCACGCTAAACCGGTCGGAGAAGCGCAACGCGATTGATGAGCGGATGATCGTGGAGTTGCGGGCGGCGCTCGAGAAGGCTTCCGGGTCAGCGGATGTGCGCGTAGTTCTGCTAGCTGCGGAAGGGCCGGATTTTTGCGCCGGGATGGATCTGGCGATGATGGCGGAATCGAGTGGCGACAGCGCGCTCGAATTTCTCGAATCCGCTCAACGCCTCGCGGACTTGTATCGCGCGTTTCGCGATCACCCCAAGCCTATCGTCGCGGCGGTCAAGGGACGCGCACTGGGCGGAGGATGCGGGCTGGCGATGGCATGCGACGCCGTTCTGGCCGCGGAATCGGCGATGTTCGGATTCCCGGAAGTGAATATTGGCTTCGTGCCGGCGATCGTGATGAGCCTGCTGCGGCGCTCCGTGGGCGAGAAGCGGGCCTTCGATCTGCTCGCCTCTGGCGAGCCAGTTCGCGCTCGGGAGGCTTGCGATATAGGGATGATCACGGGGGTCTATCCCGACTCCGATTTCGATGCTTCGGTCGCGGCCTACGTAGCGGCGCTCGCTGTGAAATCCGCGTCTGCCTTGGGACTGACCAAGAAGCTGCTGTACGCCATCGACGGCATGAGTTTCGACGCGGCGACAGAAGCCGGGACGCAAGTAAACGCCATCGCGCGCACCACCGCGGACGCGCGGCGCGGCTTCGAGCAGTTCGGGAAACGAAAACGATGAATCGGGTATCCTAAATCACATGACCAGACGACTCTTGCTGCTCGCTTCCATCGCTGCAGGCCTTTTCAGCAGTGTCGCGTCCGCGGAAGGCCGAGTATTCGAACTGCGCATCTATACCGCGAACGAGGGAAAACTGGAAGCTCTGAAAGCCCGTTTCCGAGACCACACCACGGCGATCTTCAAGAAGCACCACATGGAAGTGGTCGGCTATTGGACGCCGCAGAGCGACGATCCCAAGTCCAAGGACACGTTCATCTACATCCTGGCGCACCCGAGCCGCGAAGCCGCTACCAAGAACTGGAAGGAGTTCGGCGAAGATCCCGAGTGGGTCAAGGTCAAGGCGGATAGCGAGAAGAACGGCCTGCTGGTCAAGAAAGTCGATTCCACGTTCATGGATGCCTTGCCTTTTTCACCGATGAAATAGGCGCCGGAAAATGACAACACTCGCTTCCATCGCGCAATCGCTTTCTGAATCCTTGCATCTGACGCAGCCGCCCGTGGCAGTGGCTTTCACGGAAGGTGTTCCCGAAGGCGTAAAAACCTACGCCGGAACTGTGCCCGCGGGCTGCCGTTTCTGGCAGGAGGCCACCACTCAAATATTCGCCACCGTGCCCATAGACCACAACCTCTGCTCGATCGGCATGTACACACATCATTTGGAAGACGGACCACAGGCCCAGATTGACCTAGGCGACGCCCTGAAGGTTTTCGGCGATCTCGGCTATGTCCGCCCCGAGGACATGCCGCTCATTCCCGTGCTCGACCGCACGGCGAAAGTGGTGGTGTACGGGCCACTGTCCTCCATGCCGTTGACGCCGGACGTCGTGCTGCTGTTTGTGAAGGCGGATCAGACGCTGATTCTTTCCGAGGCTTCGCAGCAACTGGAGAACGGGTTGCCGCCGGCGATGGGACGTCCCGCGTGCGGGGTGATCCCGCAGGCGCTCAACACAGGCCGAACAGCGTTGAGTCTGGGATGCTGCGGCGCGCGAGCTTATCTAGACGTGCTGACCCCCGACGTGGCGCTGTACGCGATTCCAGGATCGCGGCTGGAGGCGTTCACGGAGCGCGTCGCAGCGCTCGCCAAGGCCAACTCCGTTCTGACGGCGTTCCACGCGCTTCGGCGCAAGGACGTGGAAGCAGGCAAGCGGCCGACGGTGAAGGAATCGCTGGCGGCGATGCGGTAGTCAGCCGCGAGCGTCACGCGTATAGCGACACAACCCGCGCCCCGGTTGTTCCGACGACCGGACGTAGAGTTTCTTTCGAAGGCCCCTTCTCCGAAACGGGCGTCACACGTCAAGTGGAGTGTGTCTGGCCGGTCGTGACACAAGAGCTGTCGATAAACGCCAGCAACATAAGGCGCGAGTAGTCAAAATGTCGATAAACTGAAAGCAACTGAACATCAGAAGGTGTGATCCATTGGCAGCGTGGGCGAATAAGACTAAAGCGATGGCTAGCCGATTTTACTCGAAACGTAGTCCTGAGGTCTGGCTGACTGTGGGCAAGCTGGCTTGGTTGCAACTGCCTCTTTCGCTTAAGTCGCGTTTCCTCGATGGACTCGAGCGAATCGCTACTCTTCGGGACCAAATCGGAGCCGCAGCCGCAGTATCTTCCATGCCGCCGATTCAGGTCATCCCGGAGTTATGGTACGACGACGATCGGTGTTTCGACGGGTGCGCGTGCCCACTAATTGTTAACGGGAACACGGTGTTCGGGTGCACTCTTCCTGCACAGACGGCCACGCTTGAGGATGAAGGAACCCTTCGGCGTGTGATGGTGCACGAGTTTTGTCACTGCTTTTGGTGGCTGACGGACGAGGTGGATGCCATGGATTCCGGTGGGACACCAATCGACACAAGTGGCCTTGATCAAAATTCAGATTCTGACGACAGGTACCAAATGGTTGATCCTGAGGACTGGTTTGGCGTGGAGGACGCCAGCAGGATGATCTACAGTGGAAGCCCGGAAACCCAGCGGATCCAGGATAACCTAATGGGCCTCATCGGAAGCCTCCCGGAGCGGCACTCACCTCCGAGGAGGTTCAGTTTGAGGCACGTCACATTGCCAGACGATGTCAAAACCCACGTGCGGAAACTGAGGATGACCGGGAAGGGACGGCTGAAACAGGTCCTGGGTTCTCTCAGCAACGTAGATCAGACGTAATGATGTGAGTTCCACTTGGACGAAACGTCGGCATCTCGGATTCGTGCCTGTTGAAGGCCCCTCCGAAGGTACTCGGGAGTGGCGCTGCCCGTCCGCGGCCACTGGCCGCAGACCCGATTCGCGCCACTGGGTCCGATGAATCGAAGCGGGAAGGTAGTGTCCCGAAAGCGGATTGCGTTTGCCCCACCCTTCGTTGCTCGCTTCTGAGATGTGGCGGATGCCGCGTAGCGTAGAAAGATAATGGCGGCTTGCGACCTTGCAGACAGAAACTGAGGTAGACCCAGCTTTCTTCTTGCGGCGCGTTGTCAGGGTTCCGACTAGAACTCCGAGTCTATTGGCCGGCCCGAATCTTCGTGGCTGTGGCGCAATTCTGGACCACACTGAAATAGCGGGCGACCGCATCCTTACCTACATCGAAAGGATTCGCTTCGCCCGGTTGGCGGTTTGCAGCGCTGTGGGCTTTGAAGAAGGCATCGTCGAACTCGGAGTGATTCGACATCAGGGCCGTCGCCCCGTAATCTGCAGCGGCTTTCGCCATCTTCTGCGACGAGGCAATGTAGCCGTCGTAGTATGCGGCGCTGGCGTTAAAGGGGATCGCCGTCCCGCCGATGTACGCGACGCGTAGTGGCTTGCCGTTATCTCGCACCTCAAACAGGTAAGAAAGCGTTCCGGGAGTGTGGCCA
>Ga0209415_10005090_pt1 | contig 23786 bp, 20 predicted proteins | sample PeaSoiSIISIP2007_FD_187696 | JGI IMG/M metagenome (GOLD analysis project Ga0209415, IMG submission 187696) | Peat soil microbial communities from Weissenstadt, Germany - SII-SIP-2007 (SPAdes) (version 2) | ecosystem: Environmental > Terrestrial > Soil > Wetlands > Peat | place: Germany... | reverse complement strand
TGCCTGCACCTGCGTACGACAAGATCTGGGTTACCCCGTCGCCGACGTCACGACTGCTTCAGGCCGACCCACTTCATCCCCATGTTCGAGATCTGCGTACCCGGTCCCGAATAGAAGCAGACGTCCTTTAGCGTGCGGGCGTAGTAGTTCCAGCTCGCGGCGGGCAGGGCGTAGCCCTCGACCAGGAAACCCGCCGCCGTTTGCTCGTCGCAGGCGTGACTCTTCATCCGCGCCGCCGCCAGGGTCACCACCTCGAAGATCGCCTGGTAGCGCAGCTCGGGGATCAGCACGGCGGTGAACCCGGTCGTCAGCGCCGGCACCGAGTCTTGGGTGTCGGTGACGGTACCCACCTTGTAGGTGCGAAAGGCGCGCACCACCGGTCCATTCAGCAGGAGATGGCACTCGGGCCCCTTGTTGGTGAAGTAGATCGGCGTCAGACGAGTGCTCGATGGGTAGCCCTTTGCGTGGTCGCGCGTTGCGCCCACGCTGACGTGAATCCGCGAATAGTGGCACGTCGCTATCACCTTGGTAGTGGCCGACGCCAGGCCACCAGCGCTCACGAGCGACGCCGCCCCGACGACCACCGCCGCCACGAGTCGAAGTGCCTGTCTCGTCACCCCTCCATCATGGCGCGGCCCGTTGCGCCCCGGCCCGTCACGCACGCCGGTTAGCGTTCCTGACCGGCCCACCACTCGCGCAACCGCGTAACGGCCTGCTCTGTACTGATCTCGCCTTCGTCGAGGCGGATCTCCATGAGAAAGTCGAGCGCCTGGCCGACGGCCCGGCCGGGCCCGATGCCGAGCGTCGCCATCACCGCGTGACCGTCCAGCGCCGGGCGCAGGCGGCTCAAATCCTCTTGCTCGCGCAGCACGGTGATGCGCTCTTCGAGTTCGTCCATGCGCTCGGCGAGCTCGGCGGCCTTGCGGGGGTTTCGCGTCGTGCAGTCGCACCGGGTGAGCTCGTTCAGCTCGTCGAGCTGCGCGCCCGCGTCGCGCACGTAGCGGCGCACGGCGCGGTCGCTCCAGCCGAGCTTGTAGGTGTGAAAGCGCAGGTGCAGCTCGACGAGCGACGAAACCTCCTCGATCATCTCCTGGGAGTACTTCAGGGCCGCCATGCGGCTGCGCGTCATCTTGGCGCCGACGACATCGTGGAAGCGGAAGGCGACGCCCTCGTCGCTGATCGTGCGGGTGTTGGGCTTGGCGATGTCGTGAAACAGGGCGGCGAGGCGCAAGACGAGCCGCGGCGAGATCTTGTCGACGACAGCCAACGTGTGCTTCAGCACGTCCTTGTGCTGATGGACGGGGTCCTGCTCGAGCTGGAGGCGGGGCAGCTCGGGCAAGAAGTACTCGGCGAGACCCGTGCGCACCACAAAGTCCAGGCCTCGCGAGGGCCGGTCGGTCACGAGCAAGAGGTCGAGCTCGCCGCGCACGCGCTCGGGCGAGACCTTGGCCAGCTGCTCGGCCATCGCTGTCGCGGCCGCCTCGATCGCGGGGTCGATCGCCAGCTCGTACTTTGCGGCGAAGCGCGCGGCGCGCAGCATGCGCAGCGGGTCGTCGCGAAAGAGGATCGCGGGGTCGACTGGCGTGCGTAGCACCCGGTCGTTGAGGTCCTGAAAGCCGTGGTGGAAGTCGAACAAAGTCTGAACGTCGCTCGCATCGCTGTTCAGGGCGATGACGTCGAGCGCCAGGGCGTTGATCGTGAAGTCACGCCGCGAGAGGTCGGCCGCGAGGGAGTCGCCCCATTCGACCGAGGGCTTGCGCGAGTGGTCGACGTAGGCCTCCGAACGGAAGGTCGTCACCTCCACGTCGACGCCGCTCTCCGTCAGCGTCCCGCCGACGGTGCCAAAGGCCCGGCCCTGCTGCCAGATCGCCGAGCAGAGGGGCGCCAGCAGTAGCTCGATCTCCTCGGGCCGAGCGTTCGTCGCGTAGTCGATCTCGAAGTTCTCGCGCGAATCGTCGCCGAGCAGCGCGTCGCGCACCGAGCCGCCCACGGCGTAGAGCGAGAAGCCCGCGGCCGCGAACGCGTCGGCGAGCGGACGCGACAGCGACGCGAGTGCGCTCAGTCGATCGTGGGCGTCGGTGAAGGAGGTCACTGCGAATGAAGGGTAGTGGCGCCCGAAGACGCGGTTCCGCGAAGGTAGCCTGGAAACGCATGTCCCACCGATTTACGACCTGGTGGCGGGCGCTCAGCGTCGTACTCCTCAGCCTCGCAACGGTGACGTGGCCGTCGGCCGCGCGGGCCGATACCTCCGCCCACTTCGACGTCGTGCACCAGCAAGTCCTCACGACGCTCTCGCGCCGGGGCACGACGCACTTCGCCACCACGGTGCGGCTCTCTCCGGCCAGCGCGACCGCCATGGCGACGGTGATCATCTACCCGCGTCTCGTCACACGCTTGCAACTGGCCCCGATCATCGCCGGCACGGGCACGACCGCGAAGGCCCTCTCCTCGACGGGGCCTTTTGCCCTGCGCTGCCTGCGACACGGCGAGGCCTCCTTCGACGTCACGCTCGCGACGAAGGCACGGGTTTCACCGGCCCGATCCTGTGACGGCGTCAGGCCCCGACTTCGACTCGCCTGCACGACCCAGTGCGCCGGTGTCTATCCGCTGCGCTACAGCCTCAAGATCGATGGTGCGCGCGTCGTCAAGTGGTCGCTTCTCGTCGTGCGATCGGGCGCCGTGGTTGAACCCCTGCAGGTGGTGCTCATCGCCACGCTGACCCGCGGCGCGCTCTCTGACGCCCAGCACTCGATTGACGTCCTGGATGCGCTCGGGGACTTCGCGTCGTCGCCGATCAGCTTGAGCGCCGACTACGACACGTTGGCTCCGATCGACCTCAGCCCGAACCGCGCTCCGTGGAAGGCGGCGCTCGGTCGGGCGCTGCGCAGCCCCACGCACCGGGCCGTTGACGCGCCGCCGGCGTCGGTCGACTTCGCTGGGCTCGTGAAGAACGGACTCACGACCCAGGTGGCCGAGCAGCTCGGCCTCTCTTCGACGCTGCTCACGAGCCTCACGGGGCGCCTCGTCGACAATCCGATCCTGTTCAGTGGCGACGCGTCGACGGCGAGTCTCGCCGCACTCGCGAAGGCCGCGGTGAACGAGGTTGTCCTGCCCGAAAGCGATCTCAGGGTCGCCCCCAGCGACACCCTGACCTGGGGCGCCCCCTTTCACGTCGCCGGCGTGGGCTCGATCACGGCGCTCAGCGTCGACGGACCGCTCAGCGAACTCGTGAGCAACAGCTCGATCGAGCCCGGACGGCGGGCCGCGTTGACGTTGGCCACGCTCGCGTTCCTGCACTTCGAAGAGCCCTATCTGCCCGAACCGCGCACCGTGGTCGTCGAGCTACCCGTCGCCTCGACGTCGAGGACCTTCGTGATCGACCTGCTCGCCGGGCTGCAGCACGATCCCTTCAGCAAGCTCGCCCCACTCGCGCCGTCGTTCGATCCCTCACTCGTTGGGGCCAACGGCGCGCCCACGACCCGCGCGCTCGCCACGTCGCTCGCGCCGGCTCCCTGGTCGTCGCGCAACGTCGCGTCGCTGCTCACCTTGATCGGCGCCGTGAACTCCTACGCCCGAGGGGTGAAGTCCGGTGACGTCGCGGTCTTGCTGCGCGTGGCGGTGGCGCACGCCGAAGACGTGGGCAGCGATAGCGCGCGCCAGAGCGCCATCGACAAGGCGAACAGCGGACTGAGCGCCCAACTCGGCCTGTTCTCGATCGACGCTGGCGCCATCACCCTCGCGGGACCGGGCAACACCCTGCCGATCACGATCATCTCGCACGCGACCTACACGATGGACGCCGTCGCGCACCTCTCGACCGACGGCCTCTCCTTTCCCCAGGGCGACGAGGTTCCGGTCACCATGTCATCGTCGACGACGTCACTTCGCGTCTCGGCCGCGGACCCCCGCGGCAGCTCGCTGACCCTGCAGGTCGTGCTCACGACGCCGAACGACCAGGTCGTCCTGGCGCGCACGGCCATCCAGGTGCACATTGCCGGGACGTCGGCCGTCGGCTACCTGCTCACCTTCGCGTCGCTGTTCGTGCTCGGGCTGTGGTGGTGGCGCACGAACCGGCGCCGCCCCAAGGGGCGCCACGCCCGATGACCCTCAAGACAACCCACTCCTCGCGCGTCCTCTCCATGGCGAGCGGCACGCTCGTCTCGCGCATCACCGGCCTGCTGCGCGTGCTGGTGCTCGCCTACGTCCTCGGCTTTACGCCGCTCGCGGACTCCTTCAACCTGGCCAACACCATTCCCAACATGCTCTTCGATCTCGTTCTCGGGGGCGTCGCGACGGCAACCTTCATCCCGGTCTTCGTCGAACGTCTGGCCATCGACGGCGAGCGACGGGCCTGGAAGTCGATCTCGAGCGTCATCAACGCGTCGGTCCTCGTGCTCGTCGCGGCGTCGGCGCTCTCGTGGCTGCTCGCGCCCTACATCATCGACGCCTTTACGTTCTTGCAGCGCTCGCCCTCGGTCCACTCCCTGGCCGTCGTCGCCCAACAACGAACCGTCGCGACCCAGCTGCTGCGCTGGTTCGTGCCCCAGATCTTCTTCTACGGCCTGATCGGCGTCTCGACAGCGCTGCTCAACGTGCGGGGGCGCTTTGGCATCGCCACGTGGGTCCCGATCGCGAACAACGTCGTGTGCATCGCCGTGCTCGTGTGGTTCCACCTCGTCGACCCTTCGCCGGTGCTCGCCGCGCTCGCCGGCTCGCGCGACCTGCTCTGGCTCGGGCTCGGCACGACGGCGGGCGTCGCCGTGCAGTTCCTCTGCCTCTGGCCCTCGCTCGCGAGGAGCGACCTCTGGCGGCTGAGCCTGCGCCTCGATCTGAGGGATCCGGCCGTTCGGGCCGTCGGGCGCCTCGGCAGCTGGACGCTGCTCGTCGTGCTCTCCAACCAGCTCTCGCTCTACGTGGTGCTGGCCTTCGCCTTCGGGATCGGCGGCAACGGCCCGGTCAGCGCCTACACCTACGCCTGGTCGTTCATGCAGATGCCCTACGCCGTCGTGGTGGTGTCGGTGCTCGGGGCCCTGACGCCCCAGCTTGCGGGAATGGCCACCGAACAGAACTTCGGCGCTTTCGCCGAGCGGCTGCGCTTCGGGCTGCGCCAGTCGCTCGTCATCATCGTGCCCTGCACGCTCGTGCTGATCATCCTCGCCCAGCCAATCGTCGCCATACTGCTCAACCACGTGAACGCGACGCACCGCATCGCCGCGGGCACCGTCCTGGCCGTGCTCGCGGCGGGCCTGCCGGGATTCACCGTCTTTCAGCTCTGCGTGCGCGGACTGCAGTCGATGCAGCGCGCCCGAGAGGTGTTCCTCCTCTACGTGGTTGATAACGCCCTCACCATCGTGCTCTGCGTGGCGCTCGGGCGACACTCGCTGGCCGCACTGACGGCGAGCGTGTCGATCGGCTACAGCGTGGCGGCGATCGTGGCGCTCGGGGTGCTCGCGCGCCACCACGTCAACATCACGACCGGCATCTGGAGCGTGCACGTGCGGCGAAGCCTCTGGGCGTCGCTGGTCGCCGCCGCCGCGATGGCCCTCGTCTACGCGATCCCGACCTGGACGACCGGGCTGCACCTCGTTGCGCGCTTCGTCGCGGCCTTCGTCGCCGGTATCGCCGCCTATCTCGTCGTCGTGGTGCTGCTGCGCCGCCACGTGCGCCGCACCTTCGCGAATCGTGCAAGAGTGGGACGACTCTAGGGGGACCATGGCTCGAATTCGCGTCGTCACCGACAGCGCCAGCGACCTACCCGAGGAGTTCGCGCGCCGATTGAACATCGACGTCGTGTCGCTCACCATCCGCTTCGGCGACGAGGAGTTCACCGACCGCGTCGACCTGACACCTGAGCTCTTCTGGGCCAAGTGCAAGAGCAGCAAGAGCCTGCCCGAGACATCCGCCCCTTCGGCGGGCGCCTTTCAAGCGGCCTACGAGCGTGCCCGCGACGACGGCTGCGACGGCGTCGTGGTGCTGACGCTCTCGTCGCTACTGTCGGCGACGTACCAGTCGGCGACGCTCGGGGCCGAATCGGTGCCGGAGATCGACGTGCGCGTCATCGACACGCTGAACGTCTCGATGGGCCAGGGGCTCATTGCGATCGACGTGGCCGAGGCTGCCGCCAGTGGCGCCGACCTCGACGAACTCGTGAGGCGCTCGCACGACCTGATGGCCCGCGCGGGAGTCGTCGCCGCCCTCGACACGCTCGAGCACTTGATAAAGGGAGGAAGGATCGGCGGCGCGCGGGCCCTGCTCGGCCAGGTCCTCTCGATCAAGCCGCTCGTCGAACTGAGAGACGGCGTCGTCGCCGAGGCCGGTCGCCAACGCACGCGCGCGAGGGCCCTGCAGGCGGTCGCCCGGGCGGTGGAGGCCCGAGCGCCCCTTCGGCGCCTCGCGCTCATTCACGGGGCGTGCCAGGACGTCGACGTGCTCGAGGCGCTCGTGGCGGGCATCGAGTGCCAGTTCCCCATGGTCGTCACCGACATCGGTCCCGTCGTCGGCACCCACGGCGGCCCGGGCATCATCGGCTTCACCTGGATCCAGGAGTGAGCGCTGCTAGTAAGTTCGTTCCGTGACTGAAGCCAGCGAGCCGCGCCCTGACCTCATCGACCGTCTGCTGGCCCTCGTCGACCACCTGCTCGACGTCGTGCACGATCGCGTGCTGCGACCCATCATCCTCGCGGCGCGCTTCATTGCCTTTGGGCTGATCATCCTTCTCGCCGCGCTCGTCTTCGTCGTCGCGCTGATCATCGGTTTCGTCCGGCTCCTCGACGTCTACGCTTTCGACGGCCGCGTCTGGCTGACCTACGCCGTGGTGGGTGCCGTATTCTTCATCGGCGGACTCGTCATCTGGCGCCGGCGTCGCCCCCTCAATTTAAGGAAGTAATGCCCGAGCACACCAGGGTCCTTGTCGTCGGCTCGGGGCCGGCCGGGCTGACGGCCGCCATCTACAGCGCGCGAGCGATGCTCAAGCCCATCGTCATCGAGGGCGAGCCCTCCTCCACGACCGACCAGCCCGGGGGCCAGCTGATGGTCACCACCGACGTCGAGAACTACCCGGGCTTCCCCGAAGCGATCACGGGACCCGACCTCATGATGAAGATGCGCGAGCAGGCCCTGCGATTTGGCGCCGACCTGCGCGTCGAGAAGGTCCACAAGCTCGACGCCACGAGCCGGCCCTTTCGCGCCTGGCTGGCCGGCGACGCCGAGCCCAGCATTACCGCCGACGCCGTCATCCTGGCCACGGGGGCGCGCGCGCTGATGCTCGACGTACCCGGCGAGGAGCGCTACATGAGCCACGGACTCTCGACGTGCGCGACGTGTGACGGCTTCTTCTTTCGCGGCCAGGACATCGCCGTCGTCGGCGGCGGCGACTCGGCCATGGAGGAGGCTCTCTTTCTCACACGCTTTGCCAGCTCGGTCACCGTCGTGCACCGCCGCGACACGCTGCGCGCTTCGAAGATCATGCGCGAGCGCGCCTTCGCCACCGAGAAGATCCGCTTCGCCTGGAACACCCAGGTCCTCGAGGTTTTCGGCGACGACAAGGTCATGGGACTAAAGGTTCGCGACACGCTGAGCGGTGAGGAGCGAGCGCTACTTGTCACCGGGGTCTTCGTCGCCATCGGCCACGTCCCCAACACCACCATCGTCACCGACCAGGTCGCGCTGCGCGAGAACGGCTACGTGCGCACCGGCCCGGGCTCTTTCACCAACGTCGAGGGGCTCTTCGCCGCCGGCGACGTCCAGGACGACGTCTACCGCCAGGCCGTCACGGCGGCCGGTTCGGGCTGTATCGCGGCGATCGACGCCGAACGGTGGCTCGAAGCGCAAGGGATGTAGGGCTTGGTCGCTAACCTGGATTTCCAGATTTGACTCGAGGAGGAACATGAGCGAGAACATCACGACCTTGACCGACGCGACCTTCGACGAGGTCGTCGGCGCCGCGGACAAGCCCATCCTCGTCGACTTCTGGGCCGAGTGGTGCGGACCGTGCAAGCAGATCGCGCCGTTCCTGGAGGAGTTCGCCGTGGAGCAGGCGGACAAGTTCTCGATCGGCAAGCTCGACGTCGACGAGAACGTGAAGACGGCCACCAAGTTCTCGGTCATGAGCATTCCAACCCTCTTGCTCTTCAAGGACGGCGAGATCATCGCCCGCCTCGTTGGCGCGAAGCCCAAGGGCGCGCTGCTGCAAGAGATCACCTCGAACCTGTAGGCCCCCTGAGCTTCGAACCCCTGCGCTCGGGCGACACGGGACCGCGAGTAGCTGAGCTCTCCGAACGGCTCGCCGCGCTCGGCTTTGGACCTTCGAGCAACCGCCACGACGTCTTCGACCTCGCGACGGCCAACCTCGTCGAGTCCTTCCAGCGCTCGCGCGACCTGCCCGTCACCAGTGTCGTCGACCACACCACTTGGGAACGTTTGACCGAGGCTCACTGGCAGCTCGGCCAGCGGTTGCTTTACTCGACGGCCCCCAATCAGCGTGGTGACGACGTCGCCGAGTTGCAGACACTCCTCGCCCAGCTCGGCTTCAATCCCGTTCGCGTCGACGGCATCTTCGGGCCCGAGACCGCGGCGGCGCTTAGCGACTTCCAGCGCAACTGCGCCCTCGAGTCGAACGGAACTCTCACCAAAGCCACCTTGCAGATGCTCCAACGCTTGCGCGCGACCCACGATGCGCGACAGCTGGTGATCGACGCTCGCGATCTCGCCGGACTCGATCCCCTCGCCAGCGGAACGGTGCTGCTCTGTGGCGAAGGACCGCTCGTTGAGTCCCTGGCACTCTCGTTGCACGGCCGCGAGTCAGTGAAGGAACTGCTCGAGCACTCGGCCGAGGAGTCCGCTCAGTTCGCCAACGATCTCGGCGCCGCCCTCGTACTGTCCTTCAGCCCATCTGAGAAAGTGTTGGGCATTCACCTGCACTACTGGGCGAGTTACCGCTCCCACTCACGTCGCGGTGAGTTCGTCGCCACGACGCTCGCGACCGTGCTCGCCGCCTTGCCCGACGCACCGGCCGTCGAAGTCACCGGCATGGCGCTGCCGATTCTGCGTGAGACGAGGATGCCGAGCGTCCACTTGGAGCATGGCAACCTGTCTGAACAGGAACTTCACCATGCGATCACCGCTCTCGAGGGTCTCGTGTCGCAAGTTATCCACAAAGTGGACTAGAACTACGTCAATGTTTTTCGGTAATTATGGGGCGTTTCTCCCATATTTGACTCAATTTTCGAGTAACCCACAACTTCATCCACAACTTGGGGAAAACCTAAACGTGAGGGTTAGGTTGAGAGTTGAAGGTTACTTGGGCTTCGCAATGGCGCTGTAGAGCCGTTCGAGGTCGTCCAGGTCCGCAAAGTCAATGATTATACGGCCATTTCGCCCTTTCAGGTCGACGTGGACCCGGGTGTTGAGGTAGCTCTCGAGGAGCTCTTCGAGCTCCGCGACACTGGCGTCGGGCACCGGCCGCAAGCGCGGCGTTTCGGGTGTCTTCGTAACGGTCCCTGCCGTGGGCAACGGAGTGGGCTCGAGGAATGCCCGCACCGCTTCCTCGGTTGCGCGCACCGAGAGCTCGTTCTTTATGACCCGAGCGACGAGCGTCGCTTGGGCGTTGGGATCGCTGACGGCGAGGAGCGCCCGTGCGTGGCCTGCCGTGATTTGAGAGTTGGCCAGCGCACTCTGCGCAGTTTCACCTAGTTGGAGTAGTCGTAATGTATTCGTAACATAAGCACGACTCTTGCCGACCCGTTGCGCTACTTGATCATGGGTTAGATCGAAGTCGTCGACGAGCTGCTGGTAGGCCGACGCCTCCTCTAAGGCGTGCAGATCGACGCGGTGCAGGTTTTCCACCACAGCCTGTTCCAACGAGAGGCGATCGTTGACCTCTCCCTGGAGCAGCACCGGCACGGTCTCGAGCTTGGCGATGCTCGCCGCGCGCCAGCGCCGCTCGCCGGCGATGAGCTCGTACTGGCCGGGCTCACCCTCGACGGGGCGAACGATGATCGGCTGCAGCACGCCGAGTTCTTGGAGCGACGCCGCGAGCGTCTTCAAGCTTTCGGCGTTGAAGGTCTTCCGCGGCTGGAACTGGTTCGGTCGGATCGAGTCAACCGGCACCATGCGCAGCGGCCCTGACGGGGTGGTCTCGGTCGGCGCCTCTTCGGGCGTGGTCGTGTTGTTGGGGATCAGGGCCCCCAGACCCTTACCTAGTCCTGGTTTCCTAGCCATTGATGATCTCCTCTGCTAGCGCTCGGTACGCCTTGGCGCCCTTGGATGATGGATCGAAGACGGTGATCGGCTGGCCAAACGACGGCGCTTCCGCGAGCCGAACCGTGCGCGGGATGACGGTCCGACAGAGCTCGACTTCGAAGTGCTTCTTGACTTCTCGAGCCACGTCGATCGACAACGTGTTACGCGAGTCGTACATCGTCAGGATCACCCGGGTGATCTTCAAGGTCGGGTTAAGGTTCCTTTGGACCAGGTCGACGATGCGTTGAAGCTGCGTGAGACCTTCGAGTGCGTAAAACTCCGTCTGGACTGGCACCATGATTTCGGTAGCCGCGGCGAAGGCATTGATGGTGAGAAGGCCGAGCGACGGGGGACAATCGACGAAAATGTAGTCAAAGTCGCCGTTTACCGACGCGATTGCCCGCTTCAGCCGTAGTTCACGCGAGATGATCGAGGTCAATTCCTGCTCCACGCCGGCCAAATCAAGGGTCGCTGGAGCGACAAACAGGTTGTTGTAACCCGTGGGTTCGACAATGTCGACGATGGGAACGTCATTTAACAGGATGTCGTAGACCGATCGCTCAAACTGGCGCCCGTCAACGCCCAGCCCGGTCGTGGCATTTCCCTGGGGATCCAGGTCTACCACCAGCACTCGCTTGCCCTGCTCGGCCAGCGCGGCCCCTAGGGAAATGGTCGTGGTGGTCTTTCCTACGCCCCCTTTTTGATTGGCCACAGCAAAAATCGTCATTCCAATGGCGTCCGCCATGAGCCTCTTTCCGACCGTAGGATCCTACCGACACGGCGTCGAACACCAGCCATTCAACTCGCTTTTGGCCGGTTCGTCAAGTACCAATGTTTCACGTGAAACATCGTCTGCTCGGCAACCGGAATGTTTCACGTGAAACAAAACCCGACCTAAAGTGGCGGAATCTTGAGGGTTTCATTCGCTTCGGTTGAAGGTTCCACACTGGGCGCGCCCAAAGTGTTTCACGTGAAACATCAAAACAAGGGTCTCTTCTTCGGGGTGCCAGAGGCTCGAGGGTACCGGGGATCAGTCACACCGACCTTCGTCAGCACCTCGTAGCCCGCCTCGAACTGCTGGCGGCCCTCGTCGGATAGTCCCAACTCGCTAAGTCGCTCGGCTTGCCAGCGCCTCGCCGAGCGTTCCTGGGGTGGTTCAGAGACCACCAAGACTCCCCCGACAATCATGAACCGTGCGGCGCACTCGGCGGTTACCGATGGGGACCCGAACGACCGTGCAGTAACGAGCGCAAAACGCCCCTCAAACGATGGGTCGCGAGCTGCGTCTTCCGCCCGCGCGTGAACGATCTCGACTTCCGAGGGAGCTCCGGGCCCGGCGAAGACATCCTGCAAGAATCGGCAACGCCGCTCCATTGAGTCCAGCAGGACCGTCGGGACATGCCATCGATCGAGCAATACCAGTCCCGGCAGCCCTCCGCCAGTCCCCAGATCCAAAAGGTTGGTTGGAGGAGCAGAGTGACGAGACTCCCAACAGCGGGCGAACCCTTCGGCGTGCAGCACTTGAGCTTCCAGCGAGGCAGGCCCTAAGAAGCCCAGCGCCCTCGAGGCTTCGAGGGCGCGGACCAACCAACCGTCATTCACCAGCCAATTATGCCGGAGAAACCACCACGAACCGTCGCGGATCCTCGCCCTCGGAACGCGTCACCACACTTTCGTTCTCAGCGAGGGCATCATGAACCGCCTTGCGATCAGCGGCTGACATCGGTTCCAGGGCGCGCTCTTCGCCGGTTTCGATCACTTCCTGAGCAACCTGCTGGGCGAAGCGGCCCAACGCGGCCACCCGGCGCTCCCGGTACTGTGCCACATCGACCAGAATCCGGTCGGTTCGACTGGGGCTCTTCGACTGAACGACGGTGCGAGTTACCTCTTGCAGCGCTTGTAAAGTCGTGCCGCGCGGTCCCACCAGCACGCCGAGCTCGGTCGGTGGATCGGCGTTGATGGAGAGCTCCACGGTCTCCTCGTCAATCTCCTTTACGGAGACCTCCGCCTTGATGTCCATGGACGCCAACAGCCCGACCAGGAACTCCTTAGCAATGGCGCCCTGCTCAGCGAGAGAGATTCCCTCCGCCATGTTGTCCTCCTTCACTTGACTTCTAACGGACTTCACCTTCGTAGGGGTGGAAGTGCTTGCCGGGCTCTTCTCGCGAACCCGTCGGCCCTCGACGTCGGACGGCTTGTCGCTGCGGGGCCGGTTAGTGCGCTCACCGCTGCGTGGTCGCTCGCTGCTGGCACCGGATCGTCGGGATCGCTTGGGTCGCGGGCCACTCGGACGAACCCTCGCGCGCACACGCGCCTCGCCTCGGACACGTCCAAGGAAGTTGGTCTTCGGTTCCTCGAGCACTTCAATTTCGGCGTCGTCCGGGTGGACGCCTAGGTGCGCGAGCGCCCGATCGGTCGCCTCGTCAATGCTCTTGCCGGTGGTCTCTACCCATTCCATGGGCTACCGCGCCTTTCTCTTGCGCTTCGCTCGCGAGCGAGGTTGGCTCTGTGCCTTCTTCGCCGGCCGCGAGGGGCTCGGTGAACGCTTGCTCGGAGCGGGGCGTGGGGGACTCGGGTTCTTGGTGGCCGCCGGCTTAGGTTTGGGTTCGGGCTCGACAACCTCGCTGGTTGCCTCGATCTCTCGTTCGCCGGCGATCGCACGCACGCTCTTGTTCGGATTGGAGACACCCGTCCGGAACATGATGTCCTGAGTAATTATACGGATGACTGTAGAAATAATCATGTACAGCACGACGGCCGCGGGGATCGCCAGGTAGAAGAAGGCGAAGACGACCGGCAGAATCCGTTGCATGGCCAGCTGCTGGGACGGCATGGGCTGGCCGCGTTTCCGAGAGAGGTTGTTCATCTGGGCCATCTGGAAGTACTGCACCGCGACCGCCGCCGCCACGAAGATGAAGAACGGGAGCTGCGCGGCGAAGGAGCCGTGGGGGCTGAAGGCCTTCAAGTTCAGCTTCATGCCCCAGACGTTCATCTGGCCGAGCGAGTGGATCAGGTTGGCGTACATCTTGGAGGTGTGCGGTATGTAGCGCGGTTCGGCCTTGAGGTGCCCACTCTTCGAGGTGACCGTGAAGGCTAAACCCTTAATCACGCTGTAGAGGATGAAGAGGAAGGGCATCTGCAGCAGCAACGGCAGGCAGCTGCCGAGCGGGTTCACGCCCTCTTCACGGTAGAGCTTCATCAACTCTTCGTTCATGAGTTGACGGTTCTCGGCGCCCTTGTACTTCTGCTGGAGCTTCTTGATTTCAGGTTGCAGCCTCTGCATCTGAATCATCGAGCGCGTGCTCTTCACCGTGAACGGCGTGAGCAGCACCATGATGATGATCGTCAGCAGCGCGATGGCGACGGCGTAGTTCGGGATCAAGCTGTAGAGAAAGGCGAGCGCCCAGCCAAAGCCATGCAGGATGGGACCGAAGACCGTCCCAAAGAAGTGTTCAACCGAGTGCATGGCCTAGCTCCTCGCTCGCTTGGGTTCGGGGACGAGATCGATGCCGTGGGGACCGAAGGGCCGACAGCGCAGCAGGCGTCGCGCCGCGAGCCAAGTGCCCTTCGCGGCACCGTGCGTCTCAAGCGCCTCGACGGCATAGCTCGAACACGACGGGTAGAACCGGCACGGCGAGAGCCGCCCAGCCCAAGCCCGCTGGTACGCGTGGACCAGGCCGATGATCGCCCGGGTCGACCTAGTGGTCGCCGGCGCGGTCAAGGGCTCTTTGAAGATGGTGACGGAGTTCTTCATAGTGGAGGCTTCCTGTCTCAAAACCACACCTGATCAGGTATGAACCAGGCTTCGGTTGAGGGTTAAGGTCGTCGATCAAGGCTCGCAGTCGCCGGCGGATTCGATTACGGATGACCGCACTGCCGACTTTTCGACCTATCGCGAAGGCCACGTTCACGGACCGGTCCTCGGGCGAGCCGGCTACGAAACTGATCCGTAGTGGCCCGCTCTGGCCGCGTCCGGTGGGTGTCGCGAAGAGGGCGAACTGCCGGCGGGTTCGAACCCGGCCGGGCACCGCTGCTAGACCGTCAACTGGTGACGGCCCTTGTCGCGACGGGCTTTGAGGACAGCTCGACCGGCACGGGTGCGCATGCGGGCGCGAAAGCCGTGCGTCTTGGCTCTCTTCCTCTGGTTGGGTTGATAAGTACGCTTCACGAAAACCTCTTCTCAAAAGTTGCGCAGCGCCTCGCGTCACCCCCTGGGGGTCGCTCGGGCGCCACGCCGGGGAATCTTACTCGCTCCTCAGATTCGCCTCGGCAGAGTCGTCCGAATGGGTGTATGGTGACTCTCCCTACCAGATGATCGAGCGCCGAAGCCGAGAGGCGCTTGTGGATAATGTCAGAAGTGCTCTGTGGAGGAAGATTGTGGCAAGCGGTGAGGAAATATGGTTGGCCCTGCGAGACTCCTTACGCGACAACGCTTCTGAAGCCGTCTGGGCCGCGGGGCTCAACACGTTGCGCCTTGTGGATTACCACGACAACCAACTCGTTATTGGCGCACCGAATCAGATCCAGCTTTTGCGCGCGCAGCAGCGCTACCTGCCCTTCATCACTGAGCAGGCGCAGCGACTGGTCGGCGGACCGGTGCAGGTTTCCTTGACCGTGGCCGAAGCCGCGCCCGGTCAACTCGTCGCCGAACCGCCCGTCGAGCCCGTTGAGGCGCCCGTCACGTTCGTGTCATCGGTGGATCAACCGGCCCGCCTCGACCCGCGGATGACCTTTGACTCGTTCGTCCCCGGCCCGTCGAATCGGTTGGCCTTTGCCGCCGCCCAGTCGGTCGCCGAAACCCCGGGGCGGGCCTACAACCCCCTGATGATCTACGGGAATTCCGGGCTCGGTAAGACTCACCTGCTCCACGCGATCGGCAACTACGTCCAGGAAAACTACCGCGGCCGCAAGGTCCTCTACGTCTCCACCGAAACGTTCCTTAACGACTTCATCCGCGCCATCCAGACCCGCACCCAGCTCTCGCTGCACGAGCGCTACCGCGAGAACGACGTGCTCTTGATCGACGACATTCAGTTCATGGAGACCCGCGGCGAGACGTTTCACGAGGAGATCTTCCACACCTACAACGCCCTGCACGGCGAGGGCAAGCAGATCGTGCTCACGTCGGATCGTTCGCCGCGCGACCTCGCGGGACTGCAGGACCGTTTCCGCAGCCGCCTGCTCCAGGGGCTCGTCACCGAGATCGACCAGCCCGACCTGGAGACGCGCATCGCCATACTGCGCTCGAAGTCCGAACGCGAGGGCATCGCCCTGCCCGACGACGTCGCCGAGTGGATCGCCCAGCGCGTGCGTGACAACATTCGCGAGCTCGAAGGATCGATCACCATGCTGCGGGCCTTCGCCAACCTGCGCCAGGAGCCCATCACCCTTGAGCTCGCCAAGGCCCACCTCACCAACCTCGGCCACGAGCAGGTGATCCTGAAGCCCGAGACGATTCTCTCGGTCGTGGCCGACTTCTATGGTCTGTCGGTGGAGGAGGTGCGCGGCTCGAAGCGCCTGCGGCCCCTCGTGCACGCGCGCCACGTCGCGATGTACCTCATCCGGGACCTTCTTAACAACTACTCCTACCCGATGATCGCGCGCATCTTCGATGGGCGCAACCACACGACCGTGATCAGCGGCGTCGAGAAGATCAAAGAGCAGCTCGCCTCCAACCCGGAGATGCTCTCGCAGATCAACCAGTTGAAGCGACGCCTTCAAGGCGAGAATTAGGAAGGGTGTGTGTGCAACTTCGGGGTTGACCTGTTGAGTATCGGTTGACAACCGCGCGCTCCTGCACATCATCTCAGGCTTGAGTCTCCAGGGTTGAGAGAGTTACTCACAGCGCTGTTGGCATCTCCTAAACCCGTAAAATCCGTATGATCAGGAGTGACACCACTTATAACCGATCTCCACAGCACTACTACTACTAAGACTTCTCTACATTCAGATCCACACCGTAACCTCAGTAGGAAAGAAGGGCAGTCCCATGAAGTTCAAATCCGAGCGCGACATCCTGGTGGAGGCCCTGACGGCGGCGAGCCGCGTGGCGGCGACTCGGTTGATTGGCGCCTCGTCGGGCGTGCTGCTTTCGCTCAACGGCAACCAGCTGGTCGTCACGGGGACCGACCTCGACATCACGGCGCGCACGAGCGTCGACGTGATTGGTATCGAGGACGGCTCGACGGTCGTGCCCGCGCGGCTCGTCGTCGACGCCGTGCGCTCCCTCGAAGCCGGCGCCGTGACTGTTTCGAGCGGCGAGGACAACGTCGAGATCTCTCTCGGGCGCGCGAAGTTCTCGCTGCGGACCTTTCCCGTGTCCGACTACCCAAAGCTGCCACCGGTCGCGGGCCCCCTCACCTCGATTGTCGCTCAAGACCTCATACAGGGGCTCAACCAGGTCGTGCGCGCGGCCGCGAGCGACGACGCTCGGCCCCTGCTCACGGGCGTGCTCTTCACGACCGATAACGGCACGCTGCGGCTCTTTGCGACTGACTCCTACCGGCTCGCGGTTCGTGACGTGCCGGGCGTCAAAGGCATCAGCGAGACCGAGGACCTCCTCGTACCGGCCCGCGCGCTACAAGAACTTCAGCGGGCCGCCGCAACCCTGTCGGGCGACGCCGAGATCGGTGTGACCCTGGGCGACGCCGAGATCTGCTTTGTGGTCGGCAGTACCAGCATCGCGTCGCGCCTCATCGACGGAAACTACCCCTCAGTGCTACAGCTGATCCCGGCGAGCTTCCCCAATCAGCTGCGCATTGCGAAGGACACGCTGCTCACTTCGTTGAAGCGCGCCAAGCTCCTCGCCAAGGACTCCACCTCGTCGGTTCGCCTGACCATGAGTGACCGAAACCTTGAAGTGAGAACCCAGAGCCACGACACCGGCGACGTCGAGGACAACGTCGACGCGGACTACACCGGCGACGCGATGACCATCGCCTTCAACCCGGGATTCCTCATTGACGGCGTGGAGGCCGTGACCGGCGACGAGGTGGTCCTCGAGATGTCCGACTCGGTGCGCGCTGCGATGGTCCACGGCGTTGAGGATTTGCGGTTTCGCTACCTGTTGATGCCCGTTCGAGTCCAGTAGGCCTTCGTGGGTCTCCACGAGCTCACGGTGCGCAACTTTCGCCTCTTCAGCGAATTCTCGTTCGCGCCCGATCCCGAGGCGGTGACGGTGTTTCTCTCGCCCAATGGCACGGGCAAGACCTCGGTCCTGGAAGCGGTGAACGCCCTGGCGACGGCCTCGTCGTTTCGCACCAACGCGGCGAGCGACATGATCAAGAGTGGCGAGACGACCGCGGAGGTCCACGGCGTCGTGTTCCAGCGCGAGCGCCGCGTCCAGGTCGATCTCACGATCACGAGGGGGATTCGCAACACCACCAAGCGGATGTTGGTGAACGGCCAACGCCCGCGCTCGCGTACTGAACTCGCCGAGGCACTGCCGCTCACGGTCTTCACCCCCGAAGGGGTCGACGTCGTGCGCGGCGGGCCGGAGCATCGAAGGACGTTTCTCACGAATCTTCTCACCGACGTCGAGCCCTTGACGAGCGAAGTCGTCGAACGATTCCAACGGGTGCTCAGTCAGCGCAACGCGCTGCTGCGCGCGCTCGAGGGCGCGCGGCCGACATCGAGCCAGCAGGCGGAGCTGGAACTGTGGTCGAGTGACTTCTGCGACGTTGCCGAACTGCTCGTCGAACATCGAGTAGCTCTTGTCGATCGTCTCGCGCCGCTCGTGCGTCGTTGCTACCAGCAGCTCGCCGAGAACGATCACCAAGTCGGCGTGCGCTACGAGCGCTCGTGGGACGAGAGCCTCGCCTCATCGCTCGCGTCGTCTTTCAACGACGACCGCCTGCGCGGCTACACGACGGTCGGCCCGCATCGCGATGACCTCGAGCTCACCCTCGAGGGCCGTGATGCGAGGCGCCAGGCCAGTCAGGGCGAGCAACGATCGCTCGCGCTAGCGCTGCGCTTGGGCGGACATGAACTCGTGCACGCACAGCGAGGGGTGGACCCGCTGCTGTTGCTTGACGACGTCTTCAGTGAGCTCGACCCGGTGCGCGCGAACCGTCTGCTCGGGCTGCTGCCGGCGGGACAAACCCTGGTCACGACGGCTGCGCCGCTGCCCGAGGCGCTCGTCCCGGCGGCGGTGATCGACCTGGCGAGGGTGCTCTCGTGAGCGACGAGCCCGTGCCGTTAGCTGAGGTCCTTGACGCGCTGGCCGGGCGGCTGCGCCGGGTGGACCTGCGTCTGATCGACCGCGCCCGCGAGCTCTGGCCGAGCGTCGTCGATGCGGTGCTCGCCGAGCACTGCCGCGTGGAAGTAATCAAGGACGGCGTGCTCATCGTGAGTGTGCCCTCGGGCGCGTTCGCCCAACAGGTCGTTCTCGAGAGCCCGTCAATTGTGCGAGGTTTTTCGTCGCTCGGCAAGGGTGCGCCGACGTCGGTGAGAACGGTGTTGCGCTAGCTCGAAAATGGCCCCAAAACAGCGCCGTGACGTGGTCGTTTTCGATTGGGAGTGACACCGATTCGGGTAGGATAGAAGCGTCAAATCATTGACGCCGCAGGCACGAAAAAGTGCCCCACTTTTTGATTCGAAAGGACTTCTTCGTGGTCGACGAGACCAAGGGACCGGGCAGTTACGGTGCGAGCGACATCACGGTTCTCGAGGGTCTAGAGCCAGTCCGGATGCGCCCGGGCATGTACATCGGCTCGACCGGTCCGGCGGGGTTGCACCACCTGATTCAAGAGGTCGTGGACAACTCGGTCGACGAGGCGATGGCCGGCTACTGCACGCGCATCGACGTGACCCTGCTCGCGAACGGCAGTTGCCGGGTCGTGGACGATGGACGGGGCATCCCAGTCGAGGAACACCCCCAGTTCAAGGGCCAATCAGCCGCCGAGGTCGCCCTCACGAAGCTCCACGCCGGCGGCAAGTTCGGCGGCAACGGCTACAAGATCTCCGGCGGGCTACACGGCGTCGGGATCTCGGTCGTGAACGCGCTTTCGACCGAGCTGGTCCTAGAGGTCGATCTCAACGGCAAGCACTACGTGCTGCGCTTCAAGAATGGGGGCAAGCCCCAGGGCAAGCTAAAGGTGACCGGACCGGCGCCGCGCGGCCGCACCGGCACGACGGTGACGTTCACCCCGGACCCGACCATCTTCGAAGACGTTGAGTTCCGGGCCCAGACCGTCATCGAGCGGCTGCAGATCATGGCCTTCTTGAACCGCGGCCTCGAGATCCGCTTCGTCGACGAGCGCAAGGGTCGTGAGGCGAAGGAGACCTTCAAGTACAACGGCGGGATCGTCGACTACGTGCGCCACCTCAACAACGCCAAGGAGTCGCTGTTTCGCCGGGTCGGCTTCTACGAGCAGGCGGAAGAGGCCCAGGAGGTCGAGGTCGCCTTCCAGTGGAACACCGGTTACTACGAGAGCATCTACTCCTTCGCCAACGGCATCTCCACCATCGAGGGCGGCATGCACGAAGAGGGCTTTCGCAAGGCCCTCACGAACGTCGTCAACCGCTACGCGCGCAAGCGCAATCTCCTGAAGGAGAAGGAAGAGAACCTCAAGGGCGAGGACATCCGCGAGGGCCTGACGGCCATCGTCTCGGTGCGACTGCTCGAGCCCCAGTTCGAGGGCCAGACCAAGAGCAAGCTCGGCAACGTCTCGATGCGTTCGCTCGTGGAGCGCGCCACCAACGAGAAGCTGGGGGACTGGCTCGAGGAGAATCCCCGCGAGGGCGGCCAAATCGTCGCCAAGTCGATCCAGGCCTCGAGGGCGCGCAAGGCCGCCCAGGGCGCGCGCGACCTCACCCGGCGCAAGAGCGCCCTTGACGGCGCGGGACTGCCGGGCAAGCTGGTCGACTGCTCGTCCAACGACCCGCGCGAGTGCGAGCTCTTCATCGTGGAGGGCAACTCGGCTGGAGGCTCGGCGAAGGATGCGCGCAATCCCCGCAACCAGGCGATCTTGCCCATACGGGGCAAGATCCTCAACGTCGAGAAAGCCCGTTCGGACAAGATACTTCGCAACATCGAGATCCAAGCCCTGGTCTCGGCGATCGGGGCGGGTGTCGAGGAGGAGTTCGACCTCTCGAAGATCCGCTACGACAAGATCATTCTGCTCGCCGACGCCGACGTCGACGGCAGCCACATCCGCACGCTGCTGCTGACCTTCTTCTTTCGCCAGATGACCGAGCTCGTGAACAACGGCCACGTCTACGTCGGCCAGCCGCCCCTCTACTCAACCCTGGTCGGTAAGGACAAGGTCTACCTGCGCGACGACTTCGCCAAGGAGAAGTTCCTCCAGGAGAACCCCGAGCACAAGAACGACTTCCAGCGGCTGAAGGGACTCGGCGAGATGGACTTCGGCGAGCTGCGCGACACGACGATGGATCCCGCCAAGCGGGCGTTGCTGCAGATCACCGTTGAGCAGGCGGCTCTCGCCGACGAGGTCTGCTCGATCCTCATGGGCGACGACGTGCCCCAGCGGCGCCACTTCATCCAGACGAACGCCAAAGACGTTCGCTTCCTCGACATCTAGCATGGCGCGCGCGAGCAAGGGCTCCGGCGGAGCAGTCCCACCCAGCGAAGAGGTGCTCGGCTACGTCGAGCCCATCGAGATCAACCTGGAGATGGAGCGCTCCTTTCTCGAGTACTCGATGTCGGTCATCGTCAGCCGCGCCCTGCCCGACGTGCGCGACGGGCTGAAGCCGGTCCACCGGCGAATCCTCTACTCGATGTTCGATCAGGGACTGCGCCCCGACCGCCCCTTCGCCAAGTGCGCGAAGGTGGTCGGCGACGTCATGGGCACGTACCACCCCCACGGGGACAGCGCCATCTACGACGCGCTCGTGCGCATGGTGGTCGACTTCTCGATGCGCCATCCGCTCATCAGCGGTCACGGCAACTTCGGCGGCACGGGGCCCGACGAAGGCGCCGCCGCGATGCGCTACACGGAGTGCCGCCTGGCGCCGCTCGCCCTGGAGATGCTTGACTCGATCGACGAGGAGACGGTCGACTTCGAGGCGAACTACGACAACTCCACCCAGCAGCCCGTGGTGCTGCCGTCGCGGTTCCCGAACCTGCTCGTGAACGGCTCCCAGGGCATCGCCGTCGGCATGGCGACGAAGATCCCCCCGCACAACCTGGCCGAGGTCATCGACGCCACGCTCTATCAGATCGCCCACCCCGACGCGACGCCCGACGACCTGATGAAGTTCGTGAAGGGTCCCGACTTCCCGACGGCCGCCCAGATCCTCGGGCGCCAGGGGATCCTCGACGCGTACCGCACGGGGCGCGGCTCGATCAAGCAGCGCGCGGTCGCCGAGATCGAAGAGAACGCGAAGGACACCCGCATCGTCGTCACCGAGTTCCCCTATGAGGTCTCGGTCGAGTCGATCGAGGAGAAGATCTACGACCTCGTGAAGTCCGGCGAGCTCGATGGCATCGCCGCGGTGCAGAACGACTCGGCCGGCCGCCAGGCTCGGCTCGTCATTCGCCTCAAGCGCGACGCCAACGCCAACGTCGTCTTGAACAAGCTCTACAAGAACACCGCACTGCAGACCTCCTTCGCGGTGAACATCCTGGCGCTCGTCGATGGCGTGCCGCGCACGCTCAACCTGGCCCAGGCGCTCGGCCACTACGTCGCTCACCAGGTCGACGTGGTGACGCGCCGCTCGCGCTACCGGCTCACTAAGGCCGAGGCCCGCGCCCACATCGTTGAAGGGCTCTTAAAGGCCATCGACATGCTCGACCAGGTGATCGCGACGATCCGGGGCTCGGACGACCGCCCGGCCGCGCGGACCGCGCTGATGGCGGCGCCCTTTGACTTCTCCGAGGAGCAGGCGAACCACATCCTTGACATGACGCTCGGGCGCCTCACGCGTCTCGGGCGCAGCGAGCTCGACGAGGAGATGAAGAAGCTCCGCGAGACGATCACCTACCTGCGCTCGATCCTCGCCGATGAGTCGAAGCTGCGCGGGGTGATCGCCGACGAGCTGGCCGCGCTCAAGACCAAGTACGCCACCGAACGCCTGACGCGCATCGTGAACGACCCGGGCGAGCTCGGCGTTGAAGACCTCGTCCAGGACGAGGAGATCGTCGTCACCTTGACCCAGGCCGGCTACGTGAAGTCCGTTGCGGCCGACGCCTTTCGCACTCAGGGGCGCGGCGGGCGCGGCGTGCAGGGCGCGAAGCTGCGCGACGAGGACTTCGTCGACCAGATCGTGCACACGACGACGCTCGCCTACCTGCTGCTCTTTTCGAACCGGGGCCGGGTCTTTCGTCTGCGCGGTCACGAGATCCCGATGAAGGAGCGCACCGCGAAGGGCACGGCCGTCGTGAACCTGCTGAACCTCCAGCCCAATGAGTCCATCCAGGCCATCGTCACGACCGATGACTTCCCGGCCGACCGGTTCCTCGTCTTCGCGACGGCGAACGGCACCGTCAAGAAGACGGCCTTCAGCGAGTACGACAAGTCCCGGCGCGAGGGCTGGATCGCCATCAATCTGCGCGACGGCGACGAGGTGGTGCGCGTCGTGACGACGAGCGGCGAAGACGACCTCATGATGGTCACCTACCGCGGCATGGCTATCCGCTTCAACGAGAACGAGGTGCGAGAGATGGGCCGGGACGCGACGGGCGTGCGCGGCGTGAGGCTGAAGCCCGACGATCGCGCGATCTCCCTCGACGTCGTGCGCAGCGGCGCCGACCTCTTCGTCGTCACCGACACCGGCTTTGGCAAGCGGGTGAAGACCGAGCGCTTCAACCGGCAGGGCCGCGGCGGCCAGGGCGTGCGCGCCATCAGGCTCACGGCCGCTCGGGGCTTCGTCGTGGCCGCCTTCATGGTCCACCTCGACGACGAGGTGCTGCTCGCATCATCCGGCGGCGTCTTGATCCGCACCCCGGTGCGCGAGGTCTCCTCGCAGGGCCGCGACGCCACGGGGGTGCGCGTGATGAACCTCGACGAGGGCCACTCGGTCGCGGCCGTCGCCGTGGTGCCGAACGAAGAGGCCGGCTAGCTCGACCAGGCCCGGTTCAAGATGTCGAGCATCAGCTCCACGCCCTGGGCGCCGAGGATCATGAACTTGTTGTTCACGAGCAGCGCCGGCACGCCGGTGATGCCGAGCTGGTCGGCCGAGGACTCGTCGGCGCCGACGTCGCACGCGAAGGCGTTGGTCGCCCAGAGCAGGTCGGCGTCGCCGACACCAACCTCGGCGGCGAGCGCGCTCAGCTGCGCGCGGTCGCTCGGCAGCAGGCCCTCGCTGAAGTAGGCCCGAAAGAGCCGCTCGGACATCTGGCCGGCGAGTCCCTGGGTCGCGGCGAGTGCGATGAGTCGGTGGGCGTCGAAGGTGTTGGCGGGCTTAGCGTCCTTGAACGACCACGTCATGCCAAGCTCCTCGGCGCGCGCCTCGAGCCGGGCGTGGAACTGGCGGGCCCTTTCAACGGGCATGTCGTAGCGCTCGGCGACGAGCTCGTCGAGGGGCATGTCGTAGCGGGCGGGTGCGCGGGGATTGAGCTCGTAGGCGTGGCGGCGCACGACGACCTC
>Ga0209415_10005088_pt1 | contig 23795 bp, 23 predicted proteins | sample PeaSoiSIISIP2007_FD_187696 | JGI IMG/M metagenome (GOLD analysis project Ga0209415, IMG submission 187696) | Peat soil microbial communities from Weissenstadt, Germany - SII-SIP-2007 (SPAdes) (version 2) | ecosystem: Environmental > Terrestrial > Soil > Wetlands > Peat | place: Germany... | reverse complement strand
AATTTCCTGTCGGCGACCGGCTTGGCCAACGGGACGTTGCAACACGGGCAGAATCTGCTTTATACCGTCAACGGCGGACCGACGCTTTCGAGCCAAACCAATACGATCTCCGCGGCCAGCTCCGGTATTACTGGCCTTAGCCTCACTGCGTTGGGCACGGGGCCCTTCACTGTCAACGTGGCGGCCGATACGAGCACGATCGCCTCTGCCATCACCGCCTTTGTTAACCAGTACAACACGGTTCAATCCTTGATTGACACCCAAACCGCCCCGTCCACTGACTCGACGGGCACCACGACTCCTGGCCTGCTGGAAGGCGACAACGTGGTGTACTCCCTCAACCAAACGTTGCGCCAGATGGTCAATGCGCCCGTCTCGGGTTTGTCTGGCGCGATCCAACAACTTGCCAACCTTGGCTTCCAATCCAACGGCAATAACGATTCGCTCTCGACAACCGATACGACCACTTTGGACAATGCGCTAGCCACCAACCTGGCGGGCGTGCAAGCCTTGTTCACCAACGCCACTACCGGCCTGGCGGTGCAACTCAACACCTACCTGACCCAAGCGGTGAGTGACACGGGTGGGCTTGCAACCGAGGAAAGCAGCCTTACCCAACAGGGCCAGGGAATTACCACCCAGATCAACCACATCCAGGCGCAAGCCCAAGCTGACCAGACCAAATACACCAATGAGTTCGTCGCCATGGAGACAGCCGAGTCCACCATCAATGCGCAGATGGCCTATCTCGATTCCGCCTTCGGTCTTTCCGGCTCGTCGACCGGCGCCGCCGCCTCGTCCACTGGCAGCGGCGCCTCTTCGAGCGGCGGTTAGCCGCCGGGAGAGCCTCCCGCCGCCGGCCGGCAGATTCCGGCTGGGCGCGGCGCCGGCCAGTCGCCGACCAAACCATGCCTGCCCTGCTCCTGAATCAAAAGCCGGCTGCCCGCCCAGCCGCCGCAGTTGAGCTTGTCCGTCAGGCGCTGCAGCTCCAATCGCACCATCGGAAGCTCGACGCCGCCCGCTGTTATGCGCGCGCGCTGCAATTGCAGCCTGGTTTTGCCGAGGCGGCCTTCAATCTCGGCCTGTTGTTCCAGGAAATGGGCCAGCTCCAACCCGCGATCGGCTGCTACCGCCGGACCCTGCAAGCGCGGTCCAGTTATGTGCCGGCGTGGAGCAATCTCGGCGTGGCTCTGCGAGACTCGGGGGACATTGCTGAGGCCATCGCCAGCTTTCGGCAAGCCCTGCGCCTTGAACCGGACTCGCCGTCGGTGCTGAACAATCTGGGCAACGCCTTGCGCAGCGGCCTGCGACAGGACGAGGCCATCACTTCCTTCCGTGAAGCCATACGGCGCGACCCAGACAACGCCGGCATCTACGAGAACCTTGGCAACGCGTTGCGTGAAAGCGGCCGAGCCACCGAGGCCGTCGAATCCTTTCGCCATGCCCTGCGGCTGCAGCCGGATTTCGCCGAAGCCCATTGGGACCTGGCTTTCGCCCTCCTCCTGCAAGGAGATTTTGCTCATGGCCTCGACGAATACGAATGGCGCTGGCAGTTGCCGGACTTTTCACCAAGGCAATTTGCCGCGCCGCTTTGGCAGGGCGAAGATCTGTCCGGCCGCATCTTGTTGGTCCACACCGAACAAGGAGCGGGTGACGCCATCCAGTTCATCCGGTTCACCTCTGCTCTCGCGGCGCGCGGCGCGCGCGTCCTGCTCGAGTGTCCGCGCTGCCTGGCGGCACTGTTCGCGTCCGCTGAGGGCATCTCGGAGATCATTGTCAAAGGTGAGCCGTCGCCCAAGATCGATTGGCATGTGCCGTTGTTGAGTCTGCCGCATCGTCTCGGGACCAGGCTGGTTTCGATCCCCGCCCGAGTTCCCTATCTCAGCCCACCCACGGACCGGCGGCTGCCTCTGCCGTCATGCGGGCCCGGTCACGGGGCGTCCCTCAAGGTGGGTTTGGTCTGGCGGGGAAACCCAAAGCATAAAAACGATCGGCACCGCTCGCTGCCGCCGGCGTTGCTGGAACCGCTGTGGGCTTTGGAGCCCGTCTCATTTTATAGCCTGCAGGCAGGTTCGGCAGCCGCCACGGACCTGGCGCCAGGCGGGGCGAGGCTTGTTGATTTGAGCGGATGCCTGCGCGATTACGGGGACACGGCGGCTTTACTCCAACAATTAGACCTCGTCATCTCGGTGGATACCAGCGTCGCGCACCTTGCCGGTGCGCTTGCCAAGCCGGCCTGGGTGCTCCTGCCCTTCGCGCCCGACTGGCGTTGGCTGGTGGGGCGCGAGGACAGCCCTTGGTATCCCACGCTGCGTCTGTTTCGCCAGCCCGCCCCCGGGGACTGGGCGACTGTTATCGAAGCGGTTCGCGCTGCCTTGACCGCGCGGCTCTCCAGGACCGTCAGCAACTCTTTGACCCACCTCCAGGCTCCCGCCGCCGCTCGCCAAAAATGCGAAGCCCCGGCTAAAGTTTTGACTGGGCCAGCCGATAACCCCTCCGACAGAGAGGCAGCCGGCGGCCTTTAAAGGCCGGCAAGGAGAATCGGCGGATGCCTTAAGTTTCGCCTCGCGGCAGGGATGCCGTTAAAAAACAAAGCCCTCCTCTCGGAGGGTGACTCATGGAAGGAGTCTTAGCAATATGGTTATCAATACAAACATAATGGCGGAGAATGCCGCGAATTACCTCCAGCAATCGTCCACGAATCTGGCCCAGTCAGTCGCAGAACTCTCCTCGGGCTCGAAGATTGTCAACCCTTCGGATGACCCCGCTGGCTTGGCCGTTTCGATGGCCTACACCGCGGAATCGAGCGAACTCGGCGCCGCCTCCCAGAACGTGGCCAACGCCCTCTCCTACTCGCAGACCCAGGACGGGTTCCTGCAGCAGGTCGGCACCGCGCTGGATCGTATGGCCACGCTGGCGACCCAGGCCCAGGACAGCACGGAAACCGACACCGATCGCTCCGCCTACAACGCTGAGTTTGGTCAGCTCGCCGCCTACATCACCGACGTGGCCGGCAAAAACTTCAACGGGGTCAGCATGTTTGCCGGCGTCACCAACGGGGTGTCCATCGATGCCGGCGGCGACAATTGGTCGATGGCCGGGATTGCCCTCAGCGGGGCGTCGGCGGCCGGGGTGCTTTACACCGCCGCCACCGCCTCCACCGTCTCCACCACGACTACGGCGGCCACCGCCCTGACGAATGTCACGGCAGCTCTTAATCAACTCGCCTTGGACCGCGGCACGGTCGGAGCCAATGAAACGCGCCTGAACTACACGAGCAACCAGCTCTCGGTCGAGCAGACCAACGTCGATGCGGCCAACAGCGCCATCACGGACGTGGATGTCGCCAAGGAAAGCACGAATTACTCGAAACTTCAAATCCTGGTGCAGTCCGGCACCGCCATGTTGGCCCAAGCCAACACGATCCCGCAGACCGTCCTCAAGCTGATCGGCGGTTAGGCAAAATCGCTCCGCTCCCGGACGGCGCGCTGGCGCCGTCCGGGCTTCTTTCTTCCCGGCGAGGCCGCGCCGGCAAACTTCGGCTAAAGTTCCTCCTCCAAGAGCCGATACTCAGCCATGTCGGTTCGCTCTCTTATTCTAGCGGCCATCATGGTCCCCCTGCTGGCAGGTTGCCGGCTCGCGCCTGCTTCCGTGCGGCGGACGTTGGCGACACCCTACAAACCCGCAAATGTTTATTTACGCGAAGCCGTCTTGCCGAAGAGCATCCGGCGCGTGGCCGTTCTGCCCTTGCCCCAGAGCCGAGCCGACGACAACCAGGCGGCTGGGGCCGCGTTGTTGGGGCCCGCATTAGTGGCCGAACTGACCAAACGGAACGCGTTCGAGGTCGTCCGCGTTTCGCCCGAAGAGGCGCGCAAAGCCGGCGCCGGATTCTGGGCTGCCGAAGACTTGTTGCCGATCGATTTCTTCGACCGCCTGACACAGCTCACAGGTTGCGATGCCGTAATTTTTGCCAGCCTGACACTTTTCCAGGCCTATCCCCCTTTGCGCACCGGTTGGAAGGTCCGGCTGGTGGATTGCCGCCAGCATCAAACTTGGTGGGCCGTGGATGAGGTCTTCGACGCCGGAGCCGATAAGGTAGCTGCCGCCGCCGAAGCTTACGCACGCGCCGCGTTGAACCTCCCCAACCCCTTGCTGGCGGACACGGGCATCCTGATCTCACCGTTTCGCTTCGGCCAATACACGGCTAATGCGGTGGCCGGCACTCTTCCGGCGCGGTGATCGGCACTAAAGTCCGCTCAAGATCTGCCGATAGAGTCATAGAACGAATGCCCGCAAGGACGAAGCCAACGATTATGCGAGTGAACCCCAATGGTGGACCATCGACCGTGACAGGGATTCCCAGCCGCTCCTCAGTTCAAAGCCCCGGCCTGGGCCAGGACAAGCTCGTAGCGAGCGGCGCCGATGCGCTAAACACCGCTCTCGAACAAACTCCGGCGGCGCGCGCGAACAGCATCGCGCGCGCCCGGGGACTGGTGGCGGATGCTTCCTATCCCCCGGCAGAGGTGGTCCGCAGCATCGCCGGTTTGATGGCTGATAACATCAACGGCCACTTAAACGAGAATCTCTAGGCGGCACCTTCCGGCTCCGGCAGTTCTTCTCGGCATCTTATTCATCATGAGCACCGACAATCCCCTCCGCTCTTATCAGAGAATCGCGACGCAGACGGCACCACCCGGCCAGTTGATATTGATGCTCTTTGACGGGGCGGTTTGCTCCCTCGAACGCGCCCTGCGGGGATTCGAGTTCCGGGACCCGCTCGAGTTCAACATGACCATTAACAATAACATTATCCGCGCGCAGCAAATTGTGAACCACCTGAATGATTCCCTGGACCTGGCTCGGGGCGGGGAACTGGCGGCGACCTTGCGCCGGCTTTACAAGTACATGCACCGCCGGCTCACGCTTAGCAATGCGCGAAAGAGCCCCGAAGGCATCCGCGAAACCCTCGAGCATCTCTCCGTCTTGCGTGATGCCTGGGGTGAAATGTTGCGCCGCGACAGTGGCGTGGCGCCCGCAGTTGAATCCTTTGCCGCCCCGGCAGCCATTTCCTGACCTCCTGGATCCGCGATGAATGCGATGAGGGACGTGATTGGCCTCTTGTCGGAGTGGCGGCGGCTTAGCGGCCAGGAGCGCGAAGCCATCGAACGTGAAGATTGGCAGGGGGTTGCTGACCAGCAGGGCCGCAAAGCCCGCCTCCGCGAGGACATAACGCAGGCGATGCTATTTTTCCGCGGCGGTCGGCCTGCCGCTCTAAACGCTTGCGCTGCCCACGAGCCCATCGTTGCCAATGCGGTCTCCGATCTGTTGGCCCTCGAAGCGCTCAATCGCGAGCGACTGCGCGCGAAGCGCCGGGACCGCCAGGAGAAGCTGGAGCGGCTCAACGCGACCCTGCGCCGCCTCCAGAAATTGCGGCGAGCTTACGGAGCGGAATCGGCTGTGCGATGGCAGTCCTATTCGTGAACCGTGGCGCGATTCCGCACTCTCCATAAACCCGCCAAAGAGGGGTCTTCGAGCGGGTTTGCGGCGACGACAGAACAGGCGGCAGCTTGCGCTGCCGCGGCTGAGAAAAATACTTCTCAAGTCCCCGTGCATTCCGTCCGATAACGTCGTTAGCGGGTAAATCTTAAACGAACCGAACGGTGAGATCGCAAGGTTATGAGCACCATAAGTAGTGTTTCCTCAACCACCAGCCAGTACCAGACCGGAGTGCAAAGCCCGTGGCAACAGTGGGCCAAGGACTTCAACGCGCTTCAAAGCGCGCTCCAGAACGGCGACCTTTCGGGCGCGCAACAGGCGTTCGTGAGTTTGCAGCAGAATCAGCAAAGCTCCTCGCCGGGCAGCGCCTCCACCGCCTCGAGCCAGAACACCCAGCTCGCCAGTGCTTTTCAAGCGCTCCAAAGCGCCCTGAGCTCGGGGAACTTATCGCAGGCACAGCAGGCCTTTGCGAGCGTGCAAAAAGACTTGCAAAGCGCGGGCAAAACGGGTCACCATCACCACCACCACGGCGGTCCAGCCAGCACCACCTCGCAGGCTTCGAACTCAGACTCGAGCGACATTTCCGACCAAACTTTGAGCGGCGCCCTCGATGTTCAGGCCTGACCCGTTCTCACTGGAACATCGGGCTCAACCGCACGGCGTGAACCGCGATGCCGCCTTCGGCGCGGAATTGACTACGCCCCGAGCCGCGACTGGGGTGAATCTATTCTGATGGATTCGGCGTGAAGGCCGATCTGCCGGGAGAATCCGATCTCTCTGGCAGGCCCAACGGTTCTATCGAGTCGTGCTGTTGTCCGGGTTTCCCTGACACCCCTGCCCGGAATAGACGGCACTCCAAAAAGACGCTCGAGCAAGCCGGTAACTATGGCCTCCGGAGTGCCTGAAAGTCCTCGTGGATGGGCAGCCCCGTCAGGAGGCTTGATTCGCTCAGATAGTGGCTAAAGCCAATCCCGGAATCCGCCGATGTACCCTCCGCCCGATGACAGCACATGAAGACCACAACCTGGCCGCCTCCTTTGGGACGGCGGCCCTCAAGATGACTGAATACACAATCGAACATAACGCAACCTCGTGCCGGGTGGTGCTGGGCGGTCACTTGACTGCCTCCGTCGTTCCCGAGTTGCGGACGTGCCTCAAAACGGAATTGGACCGGGGCGCCGACGAGGTGGTCTTCGACCTCGGGAAGACAGCTACGCTCGACTCCAGCGGCCTCGGCCTGCTGGTGGCCACGCACAACAGTTTGGCCCCCAAGCAGGGCAAGTTGCGGGTGGTGAGCGTCTCGGGTGACATCCTGCGGCTGCTCGAGAGGATGCGCTTGGTCAGCCGGCTCAACGTCAGCGGGCGCGCCACTTCCTAAAAAGAACATGGACGACGAGCTTTTTAGCGAGTTCCTCAACGAATCGCGGGAGCATCTGGCCACCATCGAGGCGGATCTGCTGGCGATCGAGGAGGCCGGCGCCAACCGCAGCGAAGAGTTGGTCAACAAGGTCTTCCGGGCGGCCCACTCGATCAAGGGCGGCAGCGGCTTCCTCGGCCTGACCAAAATCAAGGAACTGGCCCACAAAGCCGAGACGGTGCTGGATATGCTCCGCTCGCGCAAGATCATCCTCAACGCCGAGGTCACCAACGTCCTCCTGGCCGCCTTCGACAAGCTCCGGGAGATGCTCAATAACCCCTCCGAGCGTGAGTCGGCCGACATCAGCGGCCTGTTGGCGGGGCTCACCGGCCTGGCCTCCTCACACTTGCCGCCTGACCAAAAGGCCTCGCTGACCAAGCAAGTGTCGCTCGCGTCCGAGGGCGGCGAACGCGCCATCGCGCTTCCCCAAGTAGATGTCGAAAGAGCCAAACGCTGCGGCCAATGCGTCTATTGCCTCCATTACGATCTCATTCAGGACGTCGAGAAAAAGGGGCTGAACGTGCTCCAGGTGTTCCGCGAACTGGGCGAGTGCGGCGAAATCCTCGATTGCGTCCTGGACTTCGAGGCGGCGGGGTCACTGGATGGACCGGTCGGCGATCAACTGCCCTTGCGGCTCCTCTTCGCCACTACGCTCGGCCCCGAGGTCTTGCGCGAGTTGGTCCTGCTGGCCCCGGACAAGATCCAAACGCTTTTTGACCCCTGCGATCCCCAGTCTCGGCTCGCCAGCCCGGTGCCGGCGCCCGCTGCCCGCGCGGAGTCTCCGCCCGTGACGGCGCTGCCCGCGCCAACCACCGCGCCTCCCCCGGTGACCCCCGAGCGCGCTATGCCAGCACCAGTTCCGGCAACTCCTCCGTCCACCAGCCCCATCCCTCCCGCGGCTGCGGCCAAGACCGGGCTCGCTGAATCCGGTCCCGGCGCCGCGACCGCCACCGCGCAGTCCGCGGCCGATGAAACGCTCCGGGTCAGCGTCGGCCTGCTCGAGACCCTGATGAACCTGGCCGGTGAACTGGTCTTGAGCCGCAACCAATTGCGCGCCGCCATCGCGCGGAAGGACGGCCAGTCGTTGTCCGTCGCCGACCAGCGCTTCGACCAGGTCACTTCCGAGCTGCAGGAGGCTATCATGCGGACCCGGCTCCAGCCGATGGGCAACGTTCTGGGCAAGTTCCCGCGGGTCGTGCGCGACGTGGCCAATCTCCTCCACAAGGAAATCCAGCTCGATATTCAGGGCAAAGACGTGGCCCTGGATCGCAGCCTCATCGAGGGCCTCTCCGACCCGCTGACCCACATGGTCCGCAATGCCGTCGACCATGGCATCGAGTCGCCCGAGGAACGGTTGCGCGCCGGCAAGAAGGCCCAGGGCAGCATCCGCATCGAAGCGCGCCACGAAGCCGGCCAGGTCGTCGTCGAGGTCGCCGACGATGGCAAAGGCATCGACCCCGAGCGCGTCGCCGCATCCGCCCTGGCCAAGGGCCTCATCTCCGCCGAGAAGCTGCGCGGCATGTCCGAGCAAGACAAAATCCTCCTCATCCTCCTGCCCGGCTTATCCACCGCCGAGAAGGTGACCGACCTTTCCGGCCGCGGCGTCGGGATGGATGTGGTGAAAACCAACCTGGAACGGTTGGGCGGCAAGATCGAGATCAAATCCCAAGCCGGCAAAGGTTCCCTGTTCCGCATCAAGCTGCCGCTCACGCTGGCCATTATCCCGTCGCTCATCGTCTCCGTCGGCAAGGAACGGTTCGCCATTCCCCAGATCAACGTCGAGGAATTGCTGCGCGTCCGCCCGGAGGAGATCAAGCAGCGCCTCGAGGTGGTGGGCGGAGCGCAGGTGTTGCTGTTGCGCGACCAGGTTATCCCGCTGATGCGTCTGGACGCCATCCTCGGCGTGGCCACCCCCAGGCTGCACCCGGGCCCCAATGGCCAGACTAACGGCGCGGATTCGGCCGCGGCCCGCGGGCTGGAAATCGCCGTGGTCAGCGGCGGCGCGATGCGCTACGGCCTGGTGGTCAGTTCGTTCCACGAAACCGAGGAGATCGTGGTCAAGCCGCTCGGGCGCGATCTCAAGCGCCTGCGCGAGTACGCCGGCGCCACGATCCTCGGCGACGGCACGGTCGCGCTCATCCTCGATATTGCCGGCGTGGCCGCCAAGGCCGAATTCGCGGCTCTCTCCGGTTCCACGCGCCTCGAGGAACTCGCCAAAGAAGCGGAACGGACGCGTTTGGAAGAGACGCAATCGCTGCTGCTCTTTCACAACGCCCCGAACGAAGTCTTCGCGATCCCGCTCGACACGGTCTTGCGCATCGAGCGAACGACGCCGGACCGCGTCGAACTGGCCGGCAGCCGCCGGACCATCCAATATCGCGGCGCCTCGTTGCCGCTGGTGACACTCTCCGATGCGGCCCGCGTCAATCCCCTGGGCGATGCCAGGGACCTGGCCGTCGTCATCGCCGGCGTGGCTGGCCGCGAGGTGGGCCTGTTGGGGGCCATGCCGGTGGATGTAGTCGAAACCAAAGCAGTGATTGACTAAACCACGCACCGGCAGGCCGGCATTGCCGGTTCGGCGATCATCCGGGAGCAGACGACGCTTATCGTCGACGTCTTCGAGTTAGTCGATGCCGTGTACCCGAGTGGAGGAGGGGCAAGGCTGGCCTGGCTGCCGCTGGTGACCCAAGCTCGCGGGTGGCCTCTGGCACGGCTGGCTCGACCCAGCCCACCATCCTCCTGGCCGAGGATTCCGCTTTCTTCCGCGCCCAGGTCAAGAAATACCTCGAAGAGGAGGGTTTCCCGGTGCTCGAGGCCCCGGACGGGCAGGCCGCTTGGGAGTTGCTCGGCCAGCACGCGGACGACATCCAGGTGGTCGTGACCGATATCGAAATGCCGCGCTTGACCGGCGTGGAACTGGCTCGCCTTATCCGCGCGGATGCCCGCTTCGCCCGCCTGCCGCTCATTGCGCTCAGTTCGCTCGCGGGCGATAACGACGTGGCTGCCGGCAAAGCCGCCGGGATCGACCACTATTTGATCAAACTGGACCGCGACAGTCTCCTGGAGAGAGTGCGTGCAGTCGCTAAACACTGCCCGGCCCGCCGCCCCATGAGCCAATGACAGCAAGCTCGCGCCGGCAAACCCCATTCCAAAATGAAACTGACTGACCTGAACCTCGCATGAAAATCCTAAATCTCACCACCATGAGGCTGCCCAAACGCCTGGCTATCAGCTTTGGTTCGCTAACTTGCTGGGCGGCGGCGCTAGCTGTCGTCGGCTGGTGCGCCATTGCCGCCATCGACCGGGAGATGGCCCATGAGGTCACCGCCGCTGCCAAGGCGCGGGCAGCAGAGGGCGTCATCAATGACCTGGACCATCTTTATCTGGGCCGCTGGAATCTCACCGCCCGCAAATGCGCCGCCGAGCCGCAGGAGCAGGCGGCCGAAGTCGCCAAGCAGCGCGCCGATTACCGCAGGAAAATCGACGATCTGAGGACGGCCGCGGAAACGCCGACCGAGAGACAACTGATCGAGAAGGTCGAAGCGGCCCTCAGTCTGGGGGAGGAGTTGAACAATCGTGTAACGGAACTCGCCTCAAAAGGGAAAAACCCGGAGGCCATCGCCCTCTGCGCGGGCGAAGGGGCCGACCGGGGTCGCCAGATAGACGAAGCGGTCGCGCGGTACGTCGCCCACTGCGACCAATTGCAGGCTGAGGCGGGGAGCGCGGCGAGGTCGTTGAGGCACTGGGGGAGAAGCATCATCCTTGGTTGCACGGTCCTGGCGGTGCTGGTTGCCAGTTTCTTTGGAGTATTGGTTACCCGCAGCATCACCCGGCCGATCGCCGCGGTCGTAGAGTTGCTGGACCGCATCAGTCAGGGTGATTTAACCCAGTTAGTGCCGGCCGCATTGCATGCCCGGGAGGATGAGGCCGGCGACTTGGCCCGATCGTTGGCTCGGCTGTGCGCCAGCCTGCGCCGGTCGTTCCAAGAGGTGTCCAACTGCACCGGCAGCCTCACAGTGATGTCCGGTGGACTGCGGGCGAGCTCAGAGAGAATCAGCGCGAAGGCCCAGGCCACCTCGGGCAAGAGCCAGGCGGTGGCGGCTGCGGCCGAGCAGACCAGCGTCAACACGGCGTCGGTGGCGGCGGGGATGGAGCAGGCTTCCACCAACCTGGCTTCGGTGGCCAGCGCGACCGAAGAGATGAGCGCTACGGTGGGCGAAATTGCCGCCAATTCGTCCAAGGCGCGAACCGTCACCGAGCAGGCGGGCGCCCAAGCCCAGGCCGCAGCCGCCCTGGTGAACCAACTCGGACAAGCGGCGGTTGAAATCGGGAAGGTTACCGAGACGATCACCAACATTTCCGCGCAAACCAATTTGCTGGCGCTCAACGCGACGATTGAAGCGGCCAGGGCGGGCGCCGCGGGCAAGGGTTTCGCCGTCGTGGCCAACGAGATCAAGGAACTGGCGCGGCAGACGGCGACGGCCACCGAGGACATCAAGGCCAAGATCGGCGGGGTTCAGGCCTCCACCACGAGTGCGATGGGGGAGATCGAGAAGATAACCAGAGTGGTCCAGGAAGTCAGCGCTCTGGTCGCCAGCATCGCGGCGGCCATCGAAGAACAGGCCACCGTGACGAAGGACGTCGCCGCCAACATCAGCCAGGCCTCCATCGGCGTGCGCGGCGCCAACGAGAACGTCGCCCAGACGACCGGAGCCTCGAAGTCCATCGCCCAAGACGTGGCGACGATCAGCCTGCAAGGCCAGTTGCTCAAGGACGAAAGCACCCACGCCCAGGAAGACGGCGATGCGCTGCAAGGCTTATCCAAGCATCTCAGGGAGGTCGTTTCCCAGTTCCAGCTCGGCATTCAGACGGATTTCACGGCCATCAAGAACGGCCACGTCCAATGGCGCAACCGGATGATCGAAATGTTCGAGGGGCGCCAAGACTTCAATCCCGGCGAAGTGATGGATCATCATAAGTGCGCCCTGGGCCAATGGTACAACGGGGAGGGGATGGAGTATGCGCACCTGAGGTCCTTTGCGCAGCTTGGCGAGCGCCACCAGGGGTTTCACCGTCTGGTCGCCGAAATTGTTCAGTTGTGGCATGATGGCCAGCGGTCCCAGGCCAGCGAGCGTTTCCTTAAGCTGCTGCCCCTCACCCAGGAGCTTTTCGGCCTTCTCGACCAGCTTTCTCTCGATTGGATGCAAAGCGCCGGTGCCGGCCGGGAAACCTCCGGCTGCGATGCCGCCTGGTCCGGTGGCGGCCGCCCGGACCGCGGCCAGGCCCGGTCGGGGCGACCGACGGGCCAGCCGCACGAAGGGTCCGGGAACGGCAATGGAAAAGGCTGGAAAAACCGCGCGTTCGCGGGCTGATCCCCCGGCTCCAATACCCTCGCCCAACACACGCATCAATAAGGCTCCCCACTGAACACCGTCGAACCCTAACTGAACGTTTGCTCCCAAAGCCGGCCGATCCAGACAATATGAACCTCCAAACCAAATTCTTTCTCTCAGTCACCGCGGGTGTCCTCGGTGTGCTCGTCGTCTCGGAAGCCGTCCGCCAGCGGCAAGAAAGCAACGGGTTGCGCGGGCTCGCCAGCGCCAACCTCAAGCGCCTGGAGATGGGCACCCAGCAGGAGATGCGACACCTGCAGCAGTCAGTGCAGGTGGCCCTGCGGGATGCGATGGACCAGGGCGACATGGACCGCGTGACGCAAATCATGAAGGCCCAACGCAGCATCGAAGGGCTGTCGGAGTGCTCGATCATCGGCTCCAGCGGGAAGGTGACCTACTCCTCGCATGATTCGGCCCTCAAACGTCCCCTCGAACCGGCCTTGAAGACGGAGCTGTTTACCAGCTCCAACCGCTTGGAACGGTTGGTCGAGGATGCCTTCGAGGTGTACCAGCCGCTGGTGGCCCAGAAGACCTGCCTGGAATGCCATACCGATTGGAAGGAAGGCGAGGTGGGGGGCGTCGCGTTGGTTCGGATGTCCAACGCCGGCCTCCAGCAGGCCCAACGGGACTTGGCAGCTTCTACGGCCCGGATGCGCCGGGCCAGTTTAGTGGCGGATGCCGGCCTGGGCTTGGCCACGGTGGTCGCCCTCGTCACGCTCGTCAGCCTGCTCATCCGCTGGCAACTGACCAAACCGCTGGGAAAGTGCGTGGAATTGCTCGAGGGCATCGGCCAGGGAGACCTTTCTCAGGAAGTTCCCGAGTCACTCCGTGGGCGAAAAGACGAAGTAGGCGCCCTCACTCGAGCCATGCGGATCTTGCCGGACACTTTCCGGCAACTGGTGCGGGAGGTTTCCGGCAAGGTCCAGACCTTGGCGGGCGCTTCGACCCAACTCTCGGCCGCGTCCCGCCAAAGCTCCGCCGGCGTGAGGGCGACGTCCGAAAACGTTTCCTCGGTGACCGCCGCCGCCGAGCAGATGAGCGCCAACTCGGCGTCGGTGGCGGCGAGCGTGGAGCAGGCGGCGACCAATCTGACGACGGTGGCCAGCGCGACGGAGGAAATGACCTCGACCATCGGCGAGATTGCCGCCAACTCCGAGCGGGCGCGCGGCATCACCGGGGAGGCAACGGAGCAGGCGCAGCGGGTAACGATCTCAATGCAGGCGCTGAGCCAGGCGGCCCAGGGCATCGGCAAGGTGACCGAAACGATCACCACCATTTCCGACCAGACCAAACTTCTTGCCCTCAACGCCACCATTGAGGCGGCGCGCGCCGGCGCTGCGGGCAAAGGCTTCGCCGTGGTGGCCCATGAGATCAAAGAGCTGGCCCGCCAGACGGCCGAGGCTACCGAAGACATCAAGGGGAAGGTAAGCGGTATCCAATCTTCCACCACCGGGACGCTCGGAGACCTGGCGCGGGTTTCGCAGGTGATCGGCCAAGTCAGCGAGATCGTCAATAGCATTGCCTCCGCGATTGAAGAGCAATCGACGGTCACTAAGGACATTGCCCGCAACGTCAGCGAGGCGGCCACCGGGGTGAAGGATGCCACCCAGCGTGTGGCGAAGATCTCGACGGTGTCCCAGTCGGTGGCCAAAGACATTGCCGCCGTCAACCAGGCTACCGGCGAGATTGCCCTGGGCAGCGAGCAGGTGTTGACCAACGCGGCGGAGCTCTCCACGCTGGCCGAGGAACTCCGGCAAACGGTCGGGCGCTTCAACCTGGGCGAGGCCGCTGGCGGACCGAGCGGCGGCGAACCGTTCGCGGGGTCCCCACAGCCCGCACCCTGGCAGGCCGGGGTCGGAGTCTCGCCTTCGCCGGGCGCCCGCGGAACGGTAACCTCCGGCAACGGCCACGGACGCCCCAACCCTGCACCCAGCCCCGGTGTAGCCGCGCGTCAGCCAGCTTGAACCGCCAGCGCAAACAACCGAGCTCATGTGTCTCAAATCAGCCTATGGTGAACGTTCAAAATGAAGAAGTGGACGACACGCTGCTAGTCGCCACCTTTCTGCTGGGAGACGCGGCGTTTGGGGTCGACGCTCTTCAGGTCCAGGAGGTCACCCGGGTATGCGACATCACGCCAGTCCATCACGCCCCACGCGACGTGGTCGGTATCCGTAATCTGCGGGGACGAATCGTCACGGTCATTGATTTACGCTCGCGTCTGGGACTGGGTACGGTGGCTCCGGGGCGTGACAACCGCATCCTGATTGTCGATTGGCAGGGTGAACCGATCGGGCTGTTGGTGGACAGCGTCGCCGACGCGGTTTTGGTCAACCGAAACACCTTGATGCCGCCGCCGCCCAATCTTCACGGTGTGCAGAGCCGCAAGCTGCGCGGTGTCTGCCGCGCCGGAGAACGGCTGGTCGCCCTGCTGGAGTTGGGCAACTTGTTGCAGGAGGAGGTCCGGGCCAACGACGGCTCGCCGGCGGAGCGCGTGGTCGCATGAGCCTTCGTGCGCTGGTGGCGGATGACTCGATACTCTACCGGCGCGTCGTCACCGCCGCGCTGGCGGCGCTGCCGGGGGTCGAGGTGGTGGGGGCCGTTTCCAACGGGAAACTCGCCCTGCAACGCGTGCGCGAGCTCCAGCCCGATCTGCTGACTCTCGACCTCGAGATGCCCGAGATGGGCGGTCTGGCGGTGTTGGACGCCTTGCGGGCGGGCGGCGAGTCCGTCATGGCCCTGGTCGTCAGCGCCCTGACGCGGGAAGGTGGCCAGTTGACCATGCGCGCCCTGGAAAAAGGCGCGTTTGATTTCATCACGAAACCGGATTGCTCGAGCGCCGAGCAGAGCCTGCAAGCCATCCAGCGCGACCTGGCGCCCAGGGTGCGCGCGCTCGCGCGCCGGCTGGAGGTGCGCCGGATCCTGCAGCCACAACCCGCCACGGGCGCTCCGCCGCCGCCGCCGAAAAGAACTCCATCCCCGACTCTGCCCGAGACCGAAAACCTGGGCGGCATCGCCGGGCGGATGAACCGGCTGGCGGGCCTGGCCAGACCGGAACTGGTGCTCATTGGGGTTTCGACCGGAGGGCCCAACGCTCTGGCGGGCTTGCTGCCGCAAATCCCAGGCACGATTGGCGTGCCGATTTTGATCGTACAGCACATGCCTCCCATTTTCACGCGGTCGCTGGCCGAGAGTCTCGCGCCGAAGTGCGCGATCCGGGTCCAGGAGGCCTCGGATGGCGAGGCCGTCCTGCCCAACACCGCCTATATCGCCCCGGGCGGCCGGCAGATGCGTCTCGCGCCCGCCCAGCACAGCCGCATGCAGCTTCAGATTACCGATGATCCGCCGGAGAACAACTGCCGCCCGGCGGTGGACTATCTTTTCCGTTCGGCGGCCACTCATTTCCCCGGCCGGGCGATGGGCGTCATCCTCACCGGCATGGGCAACGACGGCACGCTGGGCCTGCGCTTGCTCAAACGGCACGGCTGCTTTGTCATTGCGCAGAACGAGGCTAGTTGCGTGGTCTATGGCATGCCCAAGGCCGCGGTGGACGCGGGGGTGGCCGACGTGGTGCTGCCGCTCGAGGCCATTGCGGGGCGGATCGCTGCGGCGGTTCGCGGAGGCCGACCATGAGCGCCGCCGTCACGCGCGACGAGCTGGCCCGGTGGTCGCGATACCTCCACGAAATGAAAGCCGCCCCCTGATTCCCAGGGATGAAAGGGGCGTTCGGACTCAAGTTTGGGCTGAATTTGCCGATATAAGCCGAGATGGCACAGCCTATGCAAATAAACGGCAAAGCACATGCGCGCTCTCATCGTTGACGATTCCAAGGCCATGCGGCTGATCCTGGGGCGAGCCCTCAAGGAGGTGGGTTTCCAGGTCACCGAGGCGGGTGACGGTCGGGGAGCCCTCGCCCGGTTGAACCAGGGCGAGGACGTGGACTTGATGCTCGTGGATTGGAACATGCCAGTGATGAACGGATACGAACTGGTATGCGCCGTTCGCGCCAACGCCCTGCTGGACAACGTCCGCATCATGATGGTCACCGACGAGACTTGCCTGAGCCAGCTCGAGCAAGCTTTGGCCGCCGGGGCCAACGAGTACCTCATGAAACCCTTCACCAAAGAGGCCCTGGTCGAAAAACTCGCCTTGTTGGGGATGAACTGAATGAACCCGGGCGATTTCGACTACGTCCGCAACTTTGTCCGCGACCAGGCGGCCATCGTCCTGGAGCCGGGCAAGGAGTATCTGGTGGAGTCGCGGTTGCAGACCCTGGTGCGCAAGGAAAAGCTTGGTTCCCTCGACGAACTCATCAGCCGCCTCCGAGCCGATCCGAAAAACGGCCTCCATCGCAAGGTCCTGGACGCCATGACGACCAACGAGACGTTGTTCTTCCGCGATGTCCATCCCTTCGAAGCCCTGCGAAAATCGATCCTGCCGGAGTTGATGGCGCGGCGCGCCAAGGAACGGCAATTGCGCTTTTGGTGCGGTGCTGCTTCGACCGGCCAGGAGCCTTACAGCGTCCTGATGCTCATCGCGGAACACTTCCCCGAGCTGCTTGGATGGGACTTTACGTTCGTGGCCACCGACCTCTGCAGCGAAGTTCTGGCCCGCGCCCGGTCCGGCCGCTTCAACCAACTTGAGGTCAACCGCGGGCTGCCGGCGAGCCTGCTCGCAAAATACTTCGTGCCGCAGGGCGCCGAGTGGGAGTTCCGCGAGGCGCTACGCCGGCGCGTGGAATTCCGCGAGCTGAACCTCGTCAAAGCTTGGCCCTGGCTGCCGGGGCTGGACCTTGTATTCCTTCGTAATGTGATGATCTACTTCGATGTTCAGGCCAAGAAGGCCATCCTCGCCAATGTGCGTCGTCTCCTGCGCCCCGGCGGCTACCTGCTGTTGGGAGGGGCGGAGACCACGTTCAACGTGGATGACGCGTTCGAGCGCGTTGCCTTCGATAAGACGAGCTGCTATCGGGTGAAACCAGCGTGAAAGGAACGCCGCCATGATCGACCTCGACCGCCTCATCGAACAAGCCAACGAGTTGACCCCGCTCCCGGCCACGACGGTGCGCCTGACCGAGCTGGTCGGCAGACCGGACTGCGACCTCGAAGACGTGGCGGAATTGATCGCGTTCGACCAAGCACTCACCGTGAAACTGCTCCGCGCGGCGAATTCCGCGGCCAGCGGCAGCGCGGCGCCTGTCGGCACCGTGAAGGAAGCCGTAGCGAGGATGGGCACCGCGTGTGTGCTCACCCTGGCCGTGGCGTCAAGCGCCCGACCCCTTCTCCAAGCCCGTGTTCCCGCCTACGGCCTCGACGAAGGGGCCCTGTGGCGGCATTCCGTGGCGGCGGCGGTGGCAGCCGAAACCGTCCCGGCTTTCTGCCGGCTCGACGTGCCGCCAGAGACCTTCACCGCGGCCCTGCTGCACGACGTGGGCAAACTGGTTATGGGCCGCTTTCTCAGTCCGGAAATCCTCGGTTTCATCCAGCGTGCCCAGGAGGTGGATCATCTGGCCCAGTTGGAAGCCGAGTCGCTCTTGCTCAACGTGCATCACGGTGAGCTCGGGGGGATCATCGCGCAGCATTGGAAACTGCCGCCTCGCGTCGTCCTGGGCATCACCTACCATCATAACCCGGACCAGGGGCTGGACCTCATTTGTGACCTTACTTACCTGACCAACGAGGTCGCCAAACGCATCGAAGCCGGCCTCGACGGCCGGGAGTTCGAGTTTGCCATCTCTGGCCAAGTTGCCGAGCGCCTTGGCCTGACGCCCACGACGCTGGACAACCTTTGCCCGGTCGCCGCCTCGCGCTACACGCAGGTGTGCGGTCGTTACAACGCAGTTTGAAATGACATGAACACAACCACTCCGAGCCTCATTGATGAAGTGCCCGCTCTGCTTAGCGACGGTGTCGCCAGAGTGTTCGACACCATGCTGTCGTTACCGGCGACCCCGGCGGCGGTGCGCGACCTTCACCAACCCGGCCAGTCGCTGGTGGCCGGCTCGGTCGGCTTCATCGGTGACGTGAACGGCATCGTTTATATTCACGTCACCGCTCCCTTCGCTCGGTCGTTGGCCGGCCGCATGTTGGGCATGGCCGAAACCGACTTGGGCGGGGACGAGATGGTAAACGATGTCGTCGGCGAGTTGACCAACATGATTGTGGGCTCGGTCAAATCGCGTCTGTGTGACTCCGGCTTATCCTGCGTGCTGACCATTCCCTCGATCGTGCGGGGACAAAACTTCAGCTTCGAGCCCGTGGGTTCGTCCGAGCGCCGGGTGCTCGGCTTTTGCTGCGGGGACGATACCATTCTCGCCGAACTTTTTATCAAGCTACCTGGGTAACCTGCGCACCTCCTCCGACCGCCTTTGTATATGAGCGTCAAAATTCTAACCATCGATGACAGCAAGACGATTCGGATGATCGTCGCCAAAGCTTTCAAACCCTACGATTGCACGATCCTTGAGGCCGCCAATGGGATTGTGGGTCTGGCGGTTGCAAGCCGCGAACGGCCGGACCTGGTCCTGCTCGATTACACTATGCCGGTCATGGATGGATTCGAGGTGCTGGCTCGGTTGCGCTCAGACCCCGAGCTCAGAGGCATCTCGGTGATCATGCTCACCGCGGAGGCGGGCAGGGAAACGGTCATCAAGATTGCCAAACTTGGCGTTCGCGACTATTTGATCAAGCCCTTCAAGGATGACCTTCTGGTCGAGCGAGTTGGCCGCATCGTGTCGCTCAAGCCCCGGTCCGAGGAGGTCGCGCGGCCGAAACGCTTCGACGACCCTGTCAGCCTGCTCGTGGTCGACGACAAGCCCGCCATCGTTGAACAGATTCGCGGCGGGCTGGCCGACACGCCCTGGAAAGTGACCGGCGCCGACCAGGCCGGCCAGGCGCTGGACGATTGCATGAAACACGTCCCGGATGCCGTGCTCGTCAGTCTCTCGCTGCCCAAGGACGCCGCCTTCCTGTTTTTCCAGAACTTGCGGGGGCTCGCCGCAACCGCCACCATTCCGGTGCTCGGGCTCAGTGTCAAAACCGCTCTTGGCGAACAGGCGCGGGCGCAACAGACCGGCTTTGCCGGTGTCGTGACGAAACCCATCGACGCCCAGGAACTCAAAGCCAAGCTGTGCCGCACGCTGAGACTGGAAACCTGCTATAAATACTTCCAGCAGAAGGAGGGAGTTCTGTTGCTGCGTTTGCCTCGAGAGGCTCGCGAGGACTTCACAAACGAGGCCACCAGGCGCCTCAAAGATCACCTGGCGGAGACGGCCGACGCCGGTGGTGACAGGCTCATCATCGATCTTGGCGAGCTTGAAAAAGCGCCCCTGACGGTCATTCGGCTCATTCTCTTCGCCGTTCAGGCCTGCAACGAGTTGTCGCTCAAATGCGCGATTTCGGCCCCGGATGCCATCCGCGCGGAGTGCCAGGCCTTCGAAGAATCGCAGGCCTGGCTATTCGCCGGAAGCGTCGAGGAGGCTTCGTCGCTGCTGACCGATTCCTGCCGCCAGCCGGTCGAAGCCTAGGTGCGGCTGGACAATTCGCAAAGAGACGAGGTGAACGAGAGCTATGGACCCGAACAATCAAGTGGAACCTGCCGGGCCAACGGGTTTTGCAAAGTGGCCCAGACTTCAAAAGCTCGCCGGCCTCTTGCTCCTTCTTAGCCCCGAAAACGCGGCGGAAATCATGAAAGGGCTCGAGGAACAGGAGTTGGAAGGGGTCACGGCGGAAATGGCCAAATTCACCGTAATTACTCAAGAGGTGCAATCCCAGATTCTCGAGGAGTTCTCTGGGGCCGCGGTTGAGGCGGCGTCAGGGGTGCTGTGCGGGGTGGGGCGAGTCCAGAATCTGCTCGAGAAATCGGTTGGACTCCTCCGGGCCGCCGATCTGATGCATCGAGTGGCGCCCTCGGGCGCGCCGGTTGCCGCGATGCAACCCATCATTGACATGGACGCGCGGCAGGTTTTCACCTTGCTTCGTGACGAGCAACCTCAAATGGTGGCCCTGGTAGTCAGCCACCTCCCACCGGAGAAAGCGGCCCAGGTGTCGGCGATGTTTCGGCCCGAGGTTTGTGAACAAGTTATCGAGCGGCTGGCCACACTGGCGCCGCCTACGGTAGAAGTCCTTGAGTGCGTCATCGAGACCTTGCAGCAGAAATCGGGCAAAACCCGCATGTCCGTCCTGAGCCATGCCGGGGGGATTCGACAGGCCGCGCAAATGCTCAACGCTTTGCCCAGAACCGTCTGCGATGGGGTTCTCGTGGGTCTTAAGGAGCGCAACGCGGACTTAAGCGAAGCGCTTCGCCGGAACATGTTCACTTTCGAGGAGCTGTACCGGCTGGATTCAAGGGCTTTGCAGCAGGTCTTGAGAACGGTCGAGATGCAGACCCTTACGGTTGCTCTGAAGACTGCCAGCGAAAAAGTCAAAAACAAGCTGCTTTCATGCATCTCCAAGCGCGCGGCGGAGAATGTCCGCGAGGAACTCGAACTGATGGGCACCGCCAAGCTGCGCGACATCGAGGCCGCCCAATCGTCGATCATCGCTACGGTCAGACAACTGGAAAGCGAGGGCGCCATCGATCTGGAAGATTTGAGACCCAACGCGCGCCGGTAACTATTGCCCTCATTGCCTCCCATCGTGCCAACCTATGCCTGTTGAAACTGCTCCTGCTGGGAACTCGCTGCAAGGCGACATGGTTTCGCAATCTGAAGTCGAACACCTGCTCGCGCAGATCGACAGCGGCGAGGGGCCGGAACTTGAGCCAAATCCCGCCCAGTCCGGCCCGCCCGGGCACGCCCAGGTCAAGCGCCACGTGTTCCCGCCGTATTCCCCTTTTTCGCCAGCCCAATTGCGCAAGCTAAGGGTTCGGCACGAGAACTTCCTCAGTTCCCTGAGCGCCCGCTTGTCGTTACGTCTCCACTTGGAGTTGGCCCTGCAAATGTCGAGCTTCGAGGCGCTGGGCTTCCAGAGGGTGGTTGACGGGCTTTCCCAACCCGCACATCTAACGTTGGTGAGCTTTCAACCGCTCGATGGGATCTGCCTGCTCGAGATTCCACCTCGGCTGGGACTCAGTATTGTCGACCGCGAACTCGGCGGCTCCGGGATCTTCCTCGAAGACCCGCGCGAGCTAACCCAAACTGAATCCCACGTGTTGTCCAAAACCGTGGAAATCATCGTCAACGAATGGTGCGCCTCGTGGAGCGGGCTGCTGGACCTGCGCCCTGTATTGCTCGGAAATGAGAATAGCGGTCGCTACCTGCACACCTCCCGGCCGCAGGAGATAGTGCTGGCTCTTGGGATCGAGGCGCGGTTGGGGGGGGTGATGGAGCAGATACTCCTCGCCCTGCCCCATACGACCCTCCAACCCTTGATGCGCAAACTCGATTCGGACCCGGCCAGCTCCGAGCAGCCTTCCGCATCCAGAGCTCGCACCCCTTTGCCTTGGAATCCCGCGCTGGGCGGCCTGAAGATGCGCGTGACTGCCGAACTGCCCAGCCTGGAACTGAGCGCCAAGGTGCTGGCCAATCTGCAGCCCGGCGACGTCCTGCCAGTGCCTGAGGGAATGACCAGTCAAATCAAACTCTGCTTGCACGGCGTGCCCAAGTTCACCGGCACCCTGGGCACTTGCGGCTCAACGCGGGCTCTTGAACTCAATCACCTAATCAACCCGGATCTCGATCTATGAATGCCAGTTCACTGAATTCTGTAAACCTCGACCTCCTGCTCGAAGTGCCGTTGGAACTCTCGGTCGAACTCGCGGCCTGCACCAAATCGACCGCCGAGGTCCTGGCCTTGAACGTCGGTTCGGTGGTTGAGTTCGAGGGCACCTCCAATGATCCCGTGCGGCTCTTTGTGAACCACAAGCTCATTGCGCTGGGCGAATTGGTAGTTGAGCAAACCGGTCTCGGCATCAAAGTCACCGAGGTCATTGGGTCATGATTCTCATTGCCGCTCGGGGATCTACCCCCGGCCCTCAACGCGGACCATGGCGTGCCACTCCTCGTGGCTGGCCTCCTGCAGGTACCTTGCGGATTCAGAGGCTTAGGTTACAATTGGGTTACAACGTTGACCATGACTACCTGCACCAGGCCTCAGTCAAACACGCGGAGCATTCCTCCGCCCGGAGGCGACTCAGTGGCCTCGTTCATCGCTGACCAGGCGACTCCGACTTTTTCAGGCTATCAGCTTTCACCTCATCCCGCCCAGAACCAGTGGCCGGTCGTCCCGATTAAGAGCCGGGCACCGGATCTTAAGCGAGGTCCCAACCAGCGGAACCCGATCGTCGTTGGGCCTTGGCTGGCTGACTCGTTGCATGACCGCTGGCAATGCTACCAAGAGCAGTTCCGGCGCTGTCGCCGCCGGTTTTCCGAGGAATCCATTCACGAACTGCGCGTGGCGACTCGTCGGCTGATGGCTCTATTCACTCTCCTGAGCTGTGTTCCCAGCGGAGCGGTTGGCGAAAACGGCCGACGGATGCTGAAACACCACCTCAAAGCGCTCAACGAACTGCGGGATACGCACATCCAGCGGCTCTTGCTCGAGCGGCAAATGCCGCGCTTTCCCGAACTCCGGGTGGTGCATGAGTTCCTTCAGCGCGAAGAACGCCGCCTGGCCAGGACGGTCGCTCCCGCGTTGGACCGTTTCAGAACTCGAAAACTGGAAAAATGGGTCGCGTCTTTGTGCGCGGAGTTCAATAGCCGACCTGCGGACAGGCGCAGACAGACGCAACTCCTGGGAGCCGTGGTGCGGGGCACCTCGCAGGCCTTCGCCGAGGTCGTTGCCCGCCGCGAGGCGATCGACCCGGCCGATCCGGGCACCATTCACCGAACTCGCGTCGCGTTCAAGCGATTCCGTTACATGGTAGAGTCCTTGTCGCCGGCCTTTACCGGGCTCGGAAAACGGGAGCTGCGCCCGCTGGCAATCTATCAGCGGAGGATGGGGAACCTGCAGGATCTCGAGGTCATGCGCCGCTGCCTGGACCGATTTGCGCGCGAACATGAAGGAGCGGAGGATCTCCTGCGCCCCTTTTGCCGGCAAATCGAGCATCGCCGAGCCCGCTCCCTGCGGACTTTTCTGCAGTCTGCGGACCAGCTTTATGGCTTTTGGCCACGGCTTCGGCGTTTAGGACGGCCTTGTGCGGGTGGAATGGGGGCGTGAGCGCAGGCATCGAATCATTCGCCAACGCGACACCAAGCGTGTGAGTTGGCAGGGTGCTACCGGCGGGATTTGCTCAGATCCAGGAGTGCTTTGACCGCCAACAACTTATGAAACGACCGACCGAAGCCGTGGGGATATAGGGCTTGTCGCCGGCCGGGTTCTCGGGCATGATCTTTGGGACGATATGCGAGCCGTTTTGGCAACAAGAATGACGCGTCACTGCCTCGCCCGCAGTATCCCGCAGTTATGAGAAACATGCCAGGAGCCAACAGTGTGGACGCTTACATTAGGGCGGCTCCGAAAGCGGTTCAGAGCAAATTGAAAGAGATTCGAGCC
>Ga0209415_10005085_pt1 | contig 23804 bp, 20 predicted proteins | sample PeaSoiSIISIP2007_FD_187696 | JGI IMG/M metagenome (GOLD analysis project Ga0209415, IMG submission 187696) | Peat soil microbial communities from Weissenstadt, Germany - SII-SIP-2007 (SPAdes) (version 2) | ecosystem: Environmental > Terrestrial > Soil > Wetlands > Peat | place: Germany... | reverse complement strand
GGGATGTGCCGTTTCATGGGGTCACCTCCTGGGATTTGGAATAGGTATTGAGGTGGCAGACCAGTGCCGCCCGGTCCGTGGTGGCCCGCTCTGCCAGATCATTGATGAAGTTCTCTACCAGGTCCCGCCCAGCGTCTCTCAGCGTGGCCGTCCCGCAATAATCTGCTGCATAGGCCTTCACGAGGTTGGCATCCAGTTGGTGCTGGCGAATCAGGAGACAGAGTCGGTCGCGCAGGCGAGGCTGGCCGTTGCTGTGTCCATTGCTCGAACTTGGAGTGGGTTCCTGACGCTTAGATACCGCTGGCTCTGGTTCACGAGGGGACCAACCGAGTTCCTCGACGGAACATAGACCGATGCCATAGGCCTTGCGGAGAGCGCGGTTGACAGCGCGGGTTTCGGCGACGCGCATTTCGGCGCCGTGGACCAGGGGAGAAACATTCGAGGGATCGGCATCTCCATAGCCGACGAAGCCCCTCGAAGTGGAGGTCTTATAGACCGTAGCCTTGAAAACCCAACGGCCTGCCGCGGGATCGCAAAAATCCTTGGCAGGAATCGTACGAATCCCTGCACATCTGCGGCGGTTAGCGAGCCGCAACAGTCCTGCGTGGGTTACATACGAACGGCCGTCCAAAGAAATTAAATCCCCAAGAGCTGAAGACAAACCAAATCTGTTCATTAAGCTCTCAAAGCTGCGCGGACGCCTCAACTTCGACCTGCTCCCGATAGCTCTCGACTTCGCCACTCGTGCAATCGATTCTCTTGTTCGCATTTTCATTTGTCACCTCATACTTAAGCGCCCATGTAAAGAAATTTCATAATACATGGGCGCCTAAGTATAAGTCAACTCTTTTTTTCCTTAGCTTTCCGTACTAACTTTAGGTGGGGGGCAACGTCCATTATGGGGAGAAGGAAAGGGAAGAGGAAGTTCCAGAAGAATCCACATGCCGTTGCTCTTGGCAGGATGGGTGGATCTAAAGGAGGAAAATTACGTGCGGCAAAGCTGAGTCCTGAGCGGCGCAGCGAAATTGCGCGGAAAGCGGTCCAAGCTCGTTGGTCGAAAGCCAGAGCGGAAAAAGGAGATTAGCAGCAAACCGGTAGGTTCTGCGATTGTCAGCGTTTCGATGCTTCCTCGTTATTTGATTCAAGGAAATGCGAGATGCGCGATTGGCAGTCGGATGCATCAAAGTCAACGCAAAATAAAAGCAACACTAGGAGGAGAGGAAGAAGAGCCTACATATCTTCAGCGTTTGTTCTTCCGCCAAGAGAAAGAGTCCTCCGAGAAATTTCGATTCAGTCGGGTTTCACCAAAGCCCGAGGCTGCGATGGGGAAGGCACACCGTGGTGATCAACGGGCGGTTACGGCAACGATGCGAGCGGAGAGACGCGCTACAGCCCAGCGGAATGTATCTGGTGCCGCGAGATTTCTATCAATGGCCATCCTGAGGCGAAGGGATTTGGGCTTTTCTTGGTACGTAACGCCATTATTCCGAAGTACCAATTGTTTGGCTGGCCGCTACCCATGCCGGAAGAGTTGCGTCACAAACGGCAAGTCTCCGAAGAAATTGACAAGATTGAGCAGGAACCGGCAGCTCTTGGGGACACGGCGTTTCTGAACAGGGAGGCACTTCGGGAAATGGCTGAAGACCGGCTTCGACGCGATCGTCGCGGTGGGGCCCAATCGGGATTGACGACCGCACCAAACGGAGCGGCAGTCGACTAGTTTTTAGTTACGTTAATTACTTAATTGGTGATACATTGCCGAGCGGCCTATGCGCGAAGTCGTCTATGTGGACGCCGAAACTGTTGCGATCAAGATCGTCGAAATCCTGAGTTTACAGTCACTTAGCGGGTTTCTACTGTCGCGGTTGTTGCGCTAAATACCGCTGCCTGCAATGACGAGCCGCGGGGAGTTGACATCGCAATGCCTTATGATGGACCCGAGGGCGCGGCTCACATTGCGGATACCCACCGACACTTGCAATGTGAAACTGCGATAAGGGCAATTTTACAAAACGAACTGGCCTAATCTCATTAAAATCAACGATTTGCACAATTACGCGTGCCTCAATTTGTTGGAATTGATGTGAGTCGAACCAAGTTGGCTGCAACCAGTCTCTGTTTCCTAGGCACAACCCCAGATGTCCGCAACTCACACAGTGATTCTCCGGGAAGCGGGTGGATGCCCTGCCTTTGACTTCACGCAAACAAACTACATTTCACCCTCCGCCCCCGGGCAACCCAACATCAAATTAGCACTTAACCGAGAGAGTCCTATATGGCATATTATGTTAATGTATTTTCGATTTGATAAGGTGATCGGAGAGCTCGAAGCCAACATATTGTTCTAATGTTGACGAGTCAGGGGCGATTAAGCGGCGGCCGTTCACAAAAATTGTGGGAGTTTGGGTGATTTTGAGGGACTGCCCCTCGGCGATGGATTTCCGCACGTCTTCGCTTGACTGTTTGGCAGATATACATGTACGCAAAGCTATTGGATCCAAGCCTGCTTCAGTCGCATAATCCTGCATTTTTTGTACGACATTTTCAGCGGAAATGAATCCCTGGCCGTCGAAAATCAAGTCGTGAAATGCCCAAAACGCTTGTGGGTTTTGTTTGAAGGCGCATTGGCCTGCCTCGGCGGCTGTCATAGCCCAAGGGTGAATGTCTGTCAGCGGGAAATCCTTGTAGACCAATCGCACTTCGGGAAATTGTGTCAAGAGAGATCTGAGCGTCGTATCGAGTTGCTTGCAGCTGGGGCACTCGAAATCAGCATAATCCACCAAGACGACTTTCGCGTCCGCCGGTCCTTTAGATGGAGTCCCTGTCAGGCTTATCAACTTCCGGTTTTCGGCGAAGGGGTCTGCGTTCATGTCCTCCAATTCGGCACGCACCAGATAGCGACCGTCCTTTGAAACGTAAAAAGTGGCGTTGTCGGTTGGGCTGCCAGGTGCAGCTACTTCGACGGTGACTTTGTATAAACCAGGGACAGGAGTTTCGGACAACTGACCTATGGTCAATTTGACGTTGGGTCCCAACGCGAACGAAAAGCGAAGATATACCTCGATCTTTTTCTGAATATCTGCAGGTGAAGTGCTGGCCGCCTGCGGCGAACTCTTCGGCGGCTGAGACTGGGAATCAATTTCTTTGGCAGTCAGGGCGAATGATATTGCAAATACGACTGCAGCGATGAAACGAATCTTGGGTTTCAATGGCATCTCCTACAATAATTGTTCAATGTATATTGCTAGTTCGATTGAAGAGTCCTCAATCCGAAAGTCGTCATGGTTGAAACCTCTGTGCAATTGGGAACGGTCTACCGAATCCGAATGCGCGGTAAGTGATCTTCAAACCTGGTGGCGCCTGTTTCCGTTTGTATTCAGCGCGGTCTATACGTAATGCAACGCTGCGCACCAACTCCAGGGGAAATCCATAGTGGTCGGCGATTTCTTTCGGGCTGAGCACATCTTCGACATACGATTTCAGGATCGGATCAAGGACATCGTAGGGCGGAAGGGAATCCTGATCGGTTTGGTTCGGGCGCAATTCCGCAGATGGTGCTTTGGTGAGAGTCGCGGGAGGGATGACTTCCCTGCCCCGAGTCCGTCGATTGATAAGGTACGCCAACTCATAGACCATTGTCTTCGGCACATCCGAAATCACCGCAAGGCCGCCCGCCATATCCCCGTATAGCGTGCAATATCCGACGGCCATCTCTGATTTGTTACCGGTGCTTAATACCATAGATCCAAATTTGTTCGAGAGGGCCATTAGATAATTGCCGCGAATGCGTGCTTGAATGTTTTCTTCTGTAGCATCGGCAGCCCGGTCGCCAAACGGCGCTTTGAGGACTTGCAAATAGCTTTCAAAGACATCCGTTATGGGAAGGACCTTAAATTGGATTCCCAGATTGTGGGTCAGCTGTTGCGCGTCCGTCAGGCTCCCTGCCGAGGAGTACGGCCCCGGCATGCCCACGCCCATCACATTTTCCGGGCCAAGGGCATCTGCCGCTATGGAGGCAACCACTGCCGAGTCAACGCCGCCGCTCAATCCGATCGTCGCCTTCTTGAATCCGCATTTGAGAACGTAATCGCGCGTTCCACACACAAGCGCCAGATATGCGGCCTCGATTTCTTCAGCAGGCTGCTCACGCAAATCGCCGTGGCCATTCGACGAGTCGAAAAGGACCAGGTCTTCTTCAAATGATTTCGCTTGAGCGCCAATACGCCCGTCAGGCATCACCGCCAGGCTGCTGCCGTCAAAAAGAAGACTGTCGTTGCCGCCGACTTGATTCACGTAAATCACCGGAAGATTGTGAGACTTCGCGAGCGCCTTCAGCATATCCACACGCAACCCGCGCTTATCTATAGTGTAGGGTGATGCCGACACATTTATGATAATCTCAGCGCCCTTTTCGACCAACTCGGCGACGGGATCGCGTTCATAGAGCGGCTTGACCCAGAAATTCTTGTCGTTCCAAATATCTTCGCAGATGGAAATCCCCAGTCGGCGCCCGGCGAGAGGGAAAATAAACTGTTCCTTTGATGGGTGAAAATATCGCGTCTCGTCGAAGACGTCGTAAGTGGGCAACAACATTTTCTGCTGCTCGAATACAACATGCCCATCAGCCAACAAAGCGGCCGCATTTGCGACCGGTTTTCCTGTGGCTTCGTGCGCACGGCCCGCGTAACCCACAATGGCCGGCATGGTCAGCTCCTGCGCGAGCGCTGCCAGTTCCGTCCGATTCCGCTCCAGGAACGCAGGTCGTTCTAACAAGTCCAGCGGCAAGTACCCGCACAAGCAGAGCTCGGAAAACACCACGAGATCTGCCCCGCGCTTCTGTGCCTGGCGGGTCATATCCTTGATTTTTGCGGAATTGCCGGCAAAGTCGCCGACCGTTGGATTTATCTGAGCCAGGGCGATTTTCATTTAGGCCAATAGCATACGGGGGTGGCGAGGACTTTTCAATTACGGCAGCTGTGAATCAGGTTATGCGCACTTCCCTTTCGCCCAAAACAAATGAGCCTCCTAAATGGCGCCGGAGGCTCATCAATAATGATTGTAATTAAACTAAATTCGTTGAGCGCCGCAGCCTTTAAACGCTGAACGAACTGCCGCAGCCGCAAGTGCTCTTCACGTTGGGGTTGTTGAATTTGAACCCGGCACCTTCGATGGTCTCAATGTAGTCAATCTCAACGCCTTCCAAATACATTTCGCTCATCTGATCGACGAGGACTTTGAGCCCATCAAACTCGTATACATTGTCTGATTCATTTACCTGAGTCTCAAAGGCCATGTGGTAGGAAAATCCCGAACAACCGCCACCGACGACGGCAACGCGTAATGCTGTCGGCAACGGATTCTGCTGGGACATGATTTCCTTTACTTTACCTGATGCAATCGGTGTCACAGTAACCATGAGATTTCGTTTGCTCCTTTGAGTGGTCCCGGCCGCAGCTTGTGGCCTAATTGATCCAGCTCCAGTATACCAGAGTCGTCAAACTCGAATCGAGGGCGTTTTTTACTCCCGTGTCTCTCCCTGCCTAAATCTCTCCCGCCTCATATATATGATGCCGCGGGATGGACCAAGGGTCCGTCGGGGCACCCCGGTGTCCAGGCAAATGGGGCGAATTGCAGGAATATAAAAAAAAAGAGTTGACAAGTAGGCGCAGATGGAGTACCAGTCATCCAAGATTTGAGTGGTTTTGGAACAGATCGTGCTTGCATTCGCACTTAGCTCTGTTCTGTGGGTGGTTTTTGAAACTATGGGGTGGTTCAAATTGTTTCCTCAAGTCGTTGAACAATTCACAAAAGGTGGGGTGTGTAAAATCCAGGGTGGGCCGGAAAGGGCCCAACTAGGGGGATTTAAATGTTGAACAAGCGAGTGGTTATTGGTTTGATTTGCTTATGTTGTCTGATCGTTGCTTTGGCGCCTATCGCCGCGTTTGCACAGTCAGCAAGCACTGGCACGGTCACGGGCGTTGTCAAGGATTCGACAGGGGCGGCTGTTGCTGGCGCGACGGTCACTCTGACCGACACCATCACAAAGGATACGCGCACGACAGCGGCGAATGATGTTGGCACATATTTCTTTGCCAACGTTGCGCCGGGCACGTATAACGTGGCGATCAAGAAGGCTGGATTTCGGGTGGCCCAATTTTCCAATCAAGTGGTGACCGTGGGCTCGGCTCTTACGTTGAACGCCACAATGGAAGTTGGCTCAGCGACTCAGGTAATTGAAGTCACTACCACGGGTGCCGAGCTCCAGACCATGAATTCCACTGTGGGTAATACCGTCGACAAGAACGCCCTGGACAAGCTCCCCACGATCGGGCGGGACAGCAACAGCTTCCTCACCCTGCAACCGGGTGTGGCCATTGACGGCAGCGTGGCCGGCACGGTGGTGGACCAAAGCACGTTCCTGTTGGATGGCGGTCAGAACACCAACGACATGGACGGCAGTATGAACGTTTACACGAACAGCCTGGCCGGCAGTCCGACGGGAATCGTCGGAGGCGGGCCGACGGGTGTGATGCCGACGCCAATCGACAGCGTCGAAGAATTTAAGGTCAACACGGTTAACCAAACAGCCGATTTCAATAGCTCTGCCGGCGCTCAAGTGCAGGTCGTCACTCGCAAAGGGGGGAACGCTTGGCACGGCTCTGGATACGAATATTATCGCGATCATGACTGGGAGGCCAACGGATGGAATAACAACAATACTGGCTTTCCCATTTCCCAGCAGCTTTTCCATTACAGCCGATTTGGCGGCTCCATTGGCGGGCCAATCATTCCAAAGAAGATTCTCGGTGGAAAAACCTACTTCTTTGCAAACTATGAGGGCTATAGGTTCCCCTCGGCGGGGTTAGTTACTTATCCAGTTCCGAGCGCAACCTTGCGCATGGGAGAACTCATATTCAATGGGATTACCATGAACATGGCAACCGGGACGAATTGCGGACCATCCGGGACTAAAGGGGTGGCCGGAACCACTCCTTGCGATCCAAGGGGTATCGGATTAAACCCGGAAGTGAATTCACTTTGGTCCAAGTACGAGCCGTTAGGAAACATTCCCGCTGGGAGCAATCCTTGCGGGGCCCTGGCGGGCTCGTCCAGATGCGACGGAGTAAACGAAGTGGGGTTCCAGGGGAATCTTCTCCTCCCGACAAACTCCAACTTTGGCGTTGCTCGCATAGACCACGACTTCAGCGATAAGTGGCACTTCTATATGAGCTATCGCGACTATAAGTTTTCGACTGCGTCGAGCTGCCAGGTTGACATCGGTGGATTTTTCCCAGGCGATACATTGGGCACTCCGGCTTCGACCTGCAGCCGCCCGATCCAGCCCTGGTTCATAGTCGGCGCTCTGACCACCAACATCTCTCCCAACGTGACCAACGACCTCCACTACAGCTATTTGCGCAATTGGTGGTCGTGGCAAACCAACAATGGGCCACCGCAGTTGGCGGGCCTGGGCGGAGCGTTGGAGATTTTCGGTGAGTCTACCGCCGATCTTATACCTTACAACGTGAATACACAGAACATCCGGACGCGCTTCTGGGATGGCCAGGACCAATATCTCCGTGACGACGTCACCATCTTGCACGGCAAGCACCTGTTCACGTTCGGCGCCACCTACGATTACAACTGGGACTGGCACCAGCGCTCCGATAACGGCGGGGGGATCAACTTCACGCCGACCTACCAGATCGGAGATAATGCGGGTGGCGGACTGGTGGACTTTTCAAGTATTCAACCGACGGGTGTGAGTACAACGACATGGGCGAGGGACGCCGCCGCCGTTCTCGGCATCGTGACCGATTCTCAGATTGCTTACACGCGGTCTGGGCCGAATCTCACATTGAATCCGCCGCTGACTCACGCGGAAGACAAGAGCACGATTCCCTATTATAACTTCTACTTCAGCGACTCCTTCCACCTCGCCCCTACCTTCACTCTGACTTACGGTTTGGGTTGGACGCTGGAAATGCCCCCAACGGAGGCACTTGGACGGCAGATCGAATTGGTGGACTCCGCCAGCCAGGATCTTGACATCGTGTCCTACTTGAACACCCGCAAGGCTCAGGCCCTGCTCGGGCAAGTCTATAACCCCGAGATCGGCTTTGCACTTGTGGGCAACACGGGAGGCGGTCAGAAGTACCCGTATGATCCATTTTACGGTTCTTTCAGCCCGCGTGTCGCGGCGGCTTGGAGCCCGAACTTTGATAGTGGGATACTTGGCAAGGCAATTGGAACTAACAAGACCGTTTTCCGTACCGGATACAGCCGCATCTATGGTCGTCTGAACGGCGTGGATTTGGTTCTGGTCCCGCTGCTGGGCGACGGCCTGATCCAGGCGGAGCAATGTCGGCTGAATTACATGAACGGCATCTGCGGCGGCGGCCCCGGCGCCGCGCCGCTGACTGTCGCCAATGCATTCCGCATCGGCACCGATGGTCTGACGGCTCCCCTACCGGCTACCACTACGACTTTGCCGCAGCCGTTGTTCCCGGGGGTCAACAACGCCTCCGCGTCAGCCGGCGAGGCCTTGGACCCGCATTTCCGGCCTAACGTGGTGGATTCGTTCGACTTCACCATCCAGCGCCAAATTGGCAGCAAGGTACTCGTGGAGGCGGGCTACATCGGCCGGCTGATCACACATGAGTACCAGCCAATCAACATCAACGCTGTGCCCTATATGATGACCCTAGGCGGCCAGTCTTTTGAGGCCGCATACGCGGCCGTCGAAACAGCCATGGGGTGCGCGACATCCTATAATGCTTGCGGGGCAGCGGGAGTTGCAGGAACGACAGTCGCACCGCAACCGTTCTTTGAGGCGGCCCTTGCTGGAACTGGTTACTGCACCGGCTTTTCAAGTTGCACCGCCGCTGTGGTCTCCAAGCAATTCAATAACTTCGCGGGCCAGCAAGTTTGGACCCTGTGGTCACAACTGGATAAGGGTGGCATCGGCGGCGGGCCCATTTGCCAAACTGGAGCCGGTTGCTTAAACGCTAATGGGTCGACCTCGCCTTTTGGCACGCAGACGACCCTTCCGGGCTTTCAGTTCATGCGCAGCATGCTGAATAGCCCGATTAATACTTCGGCGTTCGGGGGTACTGGACAGGTGTCCAGCGGCGTCGGCGTCAACGCCAGCGTTGGTTTCGGGAACTACAACGCCGCCTTCATAACCGTGAAAGCGAGTAACTGGCACGGAATAAGCTCTCAGTCGACGTTTACTTACAGCAAGGCACTTGGTACGGGAGCTTTCGTCCAGGCCACCAGTGAATACACAACTAACGATGCTTACAATGTTGCCGAAATGTATGGTGCACAGAGCTTTGACCGTAGGTTCGTATTCAACTCCATCGAGATTTACGACCTTCCGTTCTACAAGGCCCAGAAAGGGCTTATCGGCCACATTCTTGGTGGCTGGAGCCTGGCACCGGTAATCACGATCGGCAGCGGCGGTCCGCTCTACTGCGGCCTGGAAAGCGAGGGCCAATCCTACGGTTCAGCGGATGCCGCCAACTTCTTCACCAACGAACTATGCCATTCCTCCAGTGCGGCGAGCTTTTACCCCGGTGAGGCGACCAACCTGCTCCAGCCTACAAGTGGGACTCTATCTACATTCCAGGCGAATTGCGCCCCACTCTGCATCTTTCCAACTTCAGCCGCTCAAGCGGCTTCCTTCAACGCAACGCGTCCTGCGATCCTGGGTATCGATACCAAGGACTCAGGTGTCGCGCCAATCTACGGCCGCTCCTATTGGAACGTTGACGCAAAACTCACCAGGAACATCAAGATCAGTGAGCGCGTCAGTGCCAACTTCGAGGTTATCTTCACGAACGTTTTCAACCACGTCGTATACGGAGATGCGAGCTTCGACGTGAACAATCCAGTAGCTTGGGGCTCAGTCGGCGGCCAAGCCAATGCTCCCCGCGCGATGCAGTTGGGCGCCCGGATCATCTTCTAATCTCTTCCGGCGGATTTCACCAATCCGCTGCAAAAAAGGGGAAGGCCACGCGGCCTTCCCCTTTTTTTTCGTCCTGACATCGCTTCAATGCGGTCGTTCGACATCGCAATCCCTTTCCCGTAAAATTGAAATCCTCCATGACTCATCGCGTGACTCTTATCCCCGGCGACGGCATCGGCCCCGAAGTCTCCCAAGCAGCCCGGCGAGTGATCGACGCGTCCGGAGTTTGTGTCGAGTGGGAAGAAATCCCCGCGCAACCACCTGCTGGCAAGTCATTCAATGATTTTTCGCAATGGGAAGCCGTGAAGTCCGTTCGCCGGAACGGAGTTGGATTAAAGGGCCCGATGGCCACCGCCATTGCCGAGGGCGCGCCCAGCATCAATGTTGGCCTGCGAAAAGAGCTGGAACTTTACGCCAATCTGCGGCCGGTGAAGAATCTGGCAGGCGTCAAATCGCGCTGGGACCACGTGGATCTGGTCATCGTCCGCGAGAATACCGAGGATTTATATGCTGGGCTCGAGCACACCGTCGTGCCCGGAGTTGTGGAGAGCCTGAAGATCATCACGGAGAGGGCCTCCACGCGAATCGCGATATTTGCATTCGAATACGCGCGGAAGCACGCCCGCAAGAAAGTTCATGCCATCCACAAAGCAAACATCATGAAACTGTCCGACGGCTTATTCCTGAACTCGGTGCGGAATGTGGCCAGGAATTTCCCGGAGATTGAATACCAGGAACTGATTGTGGACAATACCTGCATGCAGTTGGTGATGAGGCCCGAGCAGTTTGAGGTGTTGGTGCTGCCCAATCTGTATGGCGATGTGGTCAGCGATTTGGCGGCCGGCCTAGTCGGCGGATTGGGAGTGGTTCCCAGCGGAAACATCGGCAAGGAAGCGGCGATTTTTGAGGCGGTACATGGCACGGCGCCCGATATCGCAGGCCGGGGCATCGCCAATCCCACGGCAATTATCTTGAGCGGGATCATGATGCTTGATTACTTAAACGAAGGAGCTGCGGCGCGACGCATCGAACGCGCGCTCCAGGCCGTGTATCACGAGGGCAAGACTTTGACGGCCGACGTCGGGGGCAAAGCCACCACGAAGCAATTCACGGATGCTGTGATTGCTGCGATGAATACAGCTTGATTGAAAAAGAGGGTTGGATCTCGCAGTTGACTTGCCCGATGGAGTCAACCAAAATGGATCTTTAGTCAGTCGCATTCGGAGGAGACTGCATGGCGGATGGATCGGCAACAGCGGCAAAATATGAACCCGGCGAGGTCGTCAAATCCTACCCGATATCAACCGGAACGACCACCCAGAGGAAGCGCAAGCCGCACATCCTGGCGGTGATCAATGAGCAGTGCACCGGCTGCTCTGGCTCGCCCGCTTGCGTGGACTATTGCCCGGTCGCCGATTGCATGTACTGGGTTCCGGATGAGGATCATCCTCCATTCGGGCGCATCGTGGTGGACCCTCTGCTCTGCATCGGTTGCAAGCTGTGTACCAGCAAAGGCCCGGATGGAGCGTTCCTGGAGGGTTGCCCCTGGGACGCGATTGACATGGTCCCACTGGCCGAGTTTGAAGCTGAGAACGGCGCTCTGCCGTTTTAGTGCTTAGCGTAGCGCTCGCGTATTAATGGGCCCCTGGCGTGGTTGTGGGTGTCGCGGCAGAAGCTGGGCGGGAATGGATGGCGTTCAGGGTCATTTGGGCTTGCTGGGCGACGCTGGGGGGCATGCCAGGCACTCCCCGCGTGTAAGGTGCAATGGCCGAGATGTCATCTGGCCGGCCGATGAAATAAAGGCCCGTCAGCGCGTTTAGGACCACGTCAGAGCCCGGATCTAGCTCGGCGATAGGTTGACCGGCGGAAACTTCCGTTCCGTCCTTGACGAGCCACAGATCGAGCGTCCCGGGCATTTTGGTTCGGATTTCAACCTTATCTCCTGTGTTTTCAATCCTCCCCACCAATGTACCCACATTAACGGCCTCGCTAACCGTAAGCCTTTCGGCCAATTTCCCGGTTGCCGGCGAAGAGAGCACCCACGGCTTCAGCATGCTGACAATCAAGTCATGTCCTGACGTATCGCCGAAGCGCACCAATGAGAGCGCGGCATTGCGCTGCACCATCGGATCACTGTCGGTGCTGAGTTTCGTGAGCGCCTGGTGGAATTCAGGTGAAGTTGGATCTTTGCCCATCACCCAAGCAGCGGTTGACCGCAATGCGCTTTCGCTGCTGGAGGCCATAACCACCACCTGGGGATACCACGACTTCGCAGAAGCGCGCGTCGCGGGATTGGCATTCTCCATGCGATCGGCAATCTGCGAGAGCGCGTGTTGGGCCTCACGCGGCTGCTGAGTGTCCGCAAAGGCCTTGGCCATTTGCGCGTCGTCGAGCGGCCGCCCAAACCAGGTTGCCTGCCAGAAGAGATACGGCATCAACACGAACGCAAACGTAAGGACCAGCACCACGATCAGCCAGCGCTGCGGAACCGCCTTCTTTGGCTTCTTTGGTGAGGGTTGAGTTTCGTTTGTGGAGTCCGAATCCGCGCGAGGCGGGCCGTTGCCGGCCGCTTCCCTTCCCGGATTTGTAGCGTCGGTCATGCGTGTGGTGGAGCGTAGAGATGATACAGCATGACATAAACGATGACTCCAGTGACAGAGACATAGAGCCACAGCGGAAGAGTCCATCGAGCGATGCGCCGGTGACGGTCAAATTGTTCACGCAGAGCGCGCGACAGCGTGATGAGTGCGAGCGGAAGAATTACGATGGCCAGTGTGACGTGCGAAATCAGCAGGGTGAAATAGACGGGACGGATCCATCCCTGGCCCTGGAACAAAACATTGCCCACACGGATGTGATAGGTGACATAGGAAATCAGGAACGCAGTGGAAACAAAGAACGCGGACAACATGCAAGCCCGATGGGCACGGATGCGGCGCCGGCGAATCATGACGAATCCAACCGAAAGCAGAACGGCGCTCAGGGCATTGAGGGAGGCGTTTAGGGCGGCTTGAGAGAACACGGTGAGTAAGTAGACCGATTACTTGGACGCAGCAGGCGCTGTCTTTGATTCACCGGATGGAGACGGAGCACCGGCCGCTGATTTATCTCCACCGATCCACCCGGCCTGTTTGGCTACGACGTAAAGCATGGCGGCAAAAATCAGCGCGGTCATAAGGCTCACGGAAAGAAGCAGCAGACCATCAATGTCACGTGCCAGGCCCAGGACAAAATCGGAGATCACGCCGGCGAACGAAATCAGTAGGGTGATCAGTGCGATGGCCACAACGCCGAGAATTCCGTGCTTAGCGCTCATAAATATATTCTTCGAGTCTCCTGTCGAGTCTTCCTCAAAGTGAAAACCGCGCTAGCGCTGAACCTTGTCAAGCATCATGAGCCCCAGAAGCAGAGGGAGATGCAGGACGGTGGCGTGCATGAGCCACTTGGCGCGGACGTTGGTGCGATGGGCAGACGCCCACATACACAATTGAATGAGAGCAAATCCCAGAATGATGGCGCCAAAGAAATAACGTACGCCGGCAAAACCTAAAATCGCCGGGAATAAGCTGACCGGCAGAAGAATAATAGACGTGGCCATCACCAGGCGAAACGTGGCGTCGCCGCCGGGATCCACGGTGGGAAGCATTTTTATCCCCGCGCGCGAATAATCTTCGCGGTACATCCAGGCGATGGCCATGAAATGCGGAAACTGCCAGAAAAACATGATTGCGAAGAGCAGCCAGGCTTCCAGCGAAAGCGTGCCGCGCGCAGCGACCCAACCAATCAACGGCGGCATGGCGCCCGGAATGGCTCCTACAGCGGTGGCAAAGGTGGTGCGCTTCTTCAAAGGAGTGTAGACGCACAAATAACTCAGCGAGGTGAACGAGGCCAGGAAAGCCCCGAGCGGGCCGGCGACGAGCGCGAGGTAAACCGTACCGATAATTACCAGCGTCCCGCCAAAAATAGCGGCATCGCGCGGACGCAATTGCCCCGCCGGAAGCGGCCGGGAAGCCGTGCGGCGCATGTGTGCATCTGCGGCGCGCTCAATGAAATGATTGAGCGCGGATGTGCCCGCCGCAACGAGAGTTGTCCCGAAAACCGTTTGCGCCATGCGCAACCAATCGAGCGAGCCAATGGAACCAAGATAGAAACCCGCCAACGTGGTCAGGACGACAAGAAACGACACGTCAGGCTTAGTCAGCGCCAAATAGGCCATCGGACGCGAAGTCGTGGCTGCGGGAATGGCGCGGACAGTGTTCATCACATTGCTTCCTGTGCGCGGCTGGGAGCGACCACCGCTCGCCGGGATTCGTGAAGCAGGTGATGGCTCACCAGAGCCACGACGACGGTGCCTGCCAGTGTCATAGCCCCAACCACAACGTGGGCGACAGTGAACATCACCATCACTGGCATGGGCTGCGGGAAATCGCGGTAAGCGAGACGCGACCACCAGGCTGCTCCGCCAAGCAGGAGCTGAGTGCCAATCAACCCGTGAAGCAGAACCCGGCAGCGAACAAAAACGGGCGAGGACGGAAAGCGGTTGCGAAGCGCGCCCGCTATCCAGAAAACCAAAGCAGTTACAACCGCAGCACCCACCAGATGCGGCGCGATCCCAAACCCCTTGTGGCGAAATGCCGCGCCCAGGATAAGTTGAAAAAATGTGGCTGCCGCGCAAAGAATCGAAAGGGTCCGCACTTGAGGAGAGCCGGTGTCGTCCACAGGAGCAAGATCTTGCTGCCACCAGCGACTGGTGAACAGGGCCAGCCCAATCATGCAGCAAAAGAAAACTTGTGCAACGGTTGCGTGGGCCACAGAAACCGCCACAGGCTGGCGAAATATTACGGTCAAGCCCCCAATAACCGCCTGAATGACCACAGTAGCCAGCGCGAGCCATCCGAAATTGCGCACCCACCGCCGAGGTTCGCTTCGCCACAGCCACGCGGCCAAAATCACGGTCAATGTGGTCACAATCCCGGCAAATACTCGATGGCTGAATTCGTACCGGATTCCCCCCACAAACGGCGGAACCATGGACCCGTACGCCAGTGGCCAATCGGGAATGGATAGCCCCGCATCATTGGAAGTGACCAGCGCACCTGCCGTCAACAATCCGCCCGTAAGGACGGACATCAAGATGGCATAACGATGCAATGCCCGGTTATACGAATTGGGTCCCATAATAATTTCGCGCGGCAAGGAAGCTCCAGCAATCATTCTTGCCGCATACTTCCCCGCCGCGCCAAATGAATGTCAGTCCCCTGTCGCGGCGCTGATGGAAACGTCAACCGTCTTAGTTTCCTTCGGCCCCACGGTAACGCTCTGAGTCTTGGTCCCAAACTTTTCCTGCCAGACAGTAACCGTGTAAGTGCCCGGAGGAACGTTGCCGATGGTGTACTTGCCGTCCGCCCCCGATACGGCGAAGTAAGGATTCTTCATGGCGAAGATGTAAGACTTCATCCAGGGGTGCACATTGCACTTCACGGGGATGGCATCTTCAGGGCGAGCGAACACCTTCATCAAGGGCGCCGAACCCGGTGGCTGCGATTCGTTCCATTCACGGTTGACAGACGGAATGGGGTGAATATTGTGAGTGGTGTTGTCGCTATTGGTGACTTCGAGATTTTGCCCCGCAATCATAGTCACGATGTGGGGGTGATAGAGGCAGCCCTTCTGGTCGATCTTCGCGGGATCGGTTGGAACGGTGAATGCCCATTTGCTCATGTCGTCTGAAATATAAACTACGGCATTTTGCAGCACGCCACCGGGCCCAGTGACCACTTCTTCGTCAGAAACCGGCGTTGGGTGCTGGGTGACGCAATACGCTTCCGCAGTCATGTTGATCTTGTGTGCTGCGGGTGGCGTCCCGTCGAGTTTGATGGTGCCAGTGATGGTGCCCGCCGTTGCAGCGTCCACAGGTTGCCCTGATGGCGTTGCCGCAGTGCTTGCGGGCTGTGAAGTCTCCGGACTCTTGCCGCAGCTCGCCAAGGCAAAAGCCATGGTGGCCGCAATAAGTACCAATCCACACTTGCGAATGTTCATCGGTAAATCCTTCCTCCTATATTTGGATAGCAACATTGTAGTGCTTTTTGGCGCGCCAGGTCTCTTATTTTCCGGGAGAACCGCCGCCGCCGGCTGGCGTGCGCCCGATCAGCCGGCGTTGCTCCTCTGGGGTCATCTCCAACAGGTAGCGCACCATCAGGCTTGCGTGGTCGCCGGGGTAACTCTTGAATTCAGGCGGAATGGTGCCCTTAAAAACCCAGCGATCACCTTCACGCTGGAAAAGTCCGCTGGGCATCGAAGTGCCGGGAATGATCAATGCCGGGTCTGTAACCCAGCGCTCAGCCCAGGCAGAGCGCAGCCGCTCTCCCGCAAGAATGAAATTGGGCGCCGTGGCGTTCTTATCGTGGGTGGGATCGCCCGTGGCATGGCATTTCAAGCACGGCGCCGCGGGATTGGTGAACAAATCGCGCGCCAGTGTTTCTTCCGCTGTTGTGAGCGGCACGCGCTTTTCAGGTATATAAGGCTCTTCCTGGGACGAAAGTGCTTCAAAGAAGAGCACCAGCTTGCGGATTTCATCATCGGACAGGAAGAACGTGGGCATGCGCGCCTGGAGGTAGCTGCGCACCCCGTTCTTGTTTGTGTCCGTGGTGCTGAGCGAAGGATTGGCAAGAAATTTCTTCAGCCATTCAGGATTGACGCGTGCGCCTTCGCTGGTGAGTACCGGGGGCAGGTTCGCCTTATTTTCCGCCTGATAGAAGGGCAGATCCTGCATCACCGTTTTCTGGCCGATTCCAATTTGGTGGCAACCGATGCAGTTGTACTTCGTGACGATCCACCAGCCCTCTTGAATGGCGTGCCGGCGATCCGCGGGCTTGTACATGTACTCGGGAGGCAATTCCGGGTCAATGCTGCCGATCAGGAAAGTGACCAGCGCGTCGAGATCGCCCTTGTCAAGACCACCATGCTTGGGATCCGACAGATTCGGTGAGGGCATGCGCAACCGGTCCATCGGATCCGGCTTGAATTTGCCGACGTCGAAGACCGCCGGGTTGCTAAGCTTAGCCTCAAAGAAGCCTTTGCCGTCATACCACTGGCCGCGTGCAGAGGGCTTCCCGTCCGGAAGGACGCCGCGCTTTGCATCTTCCGTGTACAACGCAAAATCGAGCCGCTCGATGGGTTTGCTGCCTTCATTGGTCAGTTCGGTGCCGATGCGGCCCTCGTCTTCGAGGCCGGAAATCTCGTGGCAGCCCGCGCAACCGTAATGCTGGATAAGTGCTTTGCCTTTCACCGCGACTTTGGGGTCGTCCATAAAATTCGCGGCGGTGTAAGTGGCGTCGGAGTGCTTCTGAGTCATCAGGAAACTGGCAATGTCGCGCGAGTCGGCGTCGGTCAGCCTCATGCTGGGCATAATCGTGGGCTGCTGGACTTCGAGCTGATGGCCGTCGTTCGGGCACTTGGAGTGGTCCAGGTCGAAAACATACGGTAGCCCGTGCTTGGCGTAATCCTCGGGACCAATGTCTTTCTTCTCGACCGGGCAATACGGCCGTGTACGCTCGCGGGGATTGTGGACCCAGCGGACCAGATAATCGTAATTCTCTTTCTCGCCGATCCGGCTCAAATTGGCGGCAAAATCGCCCCCGATGAGGCTTGCGCCTTCGCCGATGGAATGGCAAGAGAGGCACCCGCGCTGCTCAACAAGCTGTTTGCCGTGCGCTGCGTCGCCCGTTGGTTGTTTGGAGAGCGCCGGACTAGTAATTCCCTGCTGCCAGATGAATGCGGCGATGGCCTGAATTTCATCAGGCTCCAGGCGGAATTGCGGCATCTTGGTTGTCGGCCGGAATGTGTGAGTTTGCGAAAGCCAAACGGGAATCCAATCCCTGTTTAGCTTCATGCGGACTTCTTTCAAATCAGGGCCCACGCGCTTGGCTTCACGCATCAGTGCGGACGAGAGTGAGTCCAACGTCTGGATTTGAGCATCGAGTTTGCTGCTTTGTACCGTGAGGTTAAGTGCCTGTGCACCCAAGCGCTTGGCGGTGGCGTCATCGGAGGCAATGTCGGCTTCGTGATTTAAGCGCGGGATGTCCAGTGCGTATTGGGCTTTGGTATCTTCCAACTGGAGAATTTGTTGGCGGGTGGAGGTGAGCCGCTCATTTTCATCGTCGAAGCCGGCATATTTGTGACAGCCGATGCAGCCGCGTTCGCGGTACAGCGACCGCCCACGGTTGAGAACGTCGGCGTGCTCGGTAACCATGTCGGAGGCATGGCAATTCTGGCAGCCCGCGTTGTAGTTCTCCGGATAATTGAGGGGCCAGAGCCAGTGCTCATAGCGGCCGTGGGCGCGTTCAATGGAATCCAATGCGCGGCCATTTCCGCCGTGGCATGGAGAGCAACCAAACTTTTGCAGATCGTGCCACCGCAAGAGGTCGGGATCGGGGTGGGTAGTGAAAGGCGCGTCCGTGCTCTTGGCCAAATTGAGGTCGGCCTTCGTGAGTGTCATGGTGACCGGGACCACCAGCGGATCCGTGGCTATGTGGCAGGACTGGCAGCGGTCCACCAGGCCAATGCCGCCGACATAATTGATCATCGTGCCGTTGGGGTTCACGTTGATCTGCCGCAAATCGACTCTGAAAGTCGTCAGAGAATTGCGAAGGCCTTCGAGGGCGGCGACGCTCAACCCCGGCAGGTTCTTTTTCACGTAGTCGTTGAGCTTGTCTTGAGCTTCCTTGGCAGGCGCGTCAATCTCTCCCCGCTTGGCGATGAGATCCGCTTTGTCCGCCATCAATTTCGTAAAGGTGTTGTTCAGGTCGTCGTAATTAAATTTCTTGATTTCCGTCTTGCCGTCATCGCCGGGCCACGGCACATCGTAGGTTTCCGCCTTGGACTTCGCTACATTATCCGCGGAGGATTTTCTTGCCCCGGTATCCTTGAGCGGGATGATCTCCGTCTGATAGACCAAAGCTCCGACCTTCCCGCGAGCATCCTGGAAGGCGGGGGTCATGGCCGCGCGCTGTTCTTCGATCAGGGCGATCTTCTTGACTATCTCGTCGTCCTGCGCTTGAGTCGCCGTGTTGGCCGCGTCCACCGCGGCCCGGAGAGCCTTGTAAGCGGGAGATGCCAGGGCAGTTGCTTCCCTTTTCTTGGCCTGATCGATTTGCTTGTCCAAATAGGTTTCAAATGAGGAAGTGAACTCGCGTTGATACCCGCGCCAGGGACGCAGGCCGAAGAATTCGTCGTAGAGCGACCAGGCGACGGTCAGCATCAGGATGAACATGGAAATGAGCAGCAAGCTGCTGTAAGAGCGGCTTACTACCGGATCCGGAGCGGTGGGTTCAGGCACCCAGAGCCTCCTCGGCGGCGGACTCGAAAGTGAGCGATTGATTTATCATCGGAGCGCTCATACGGAGAACCACGGCGTCTCCCAGACATATTTGACGCGAAACACCAAACGCAACAGGATTTTGATGGGCAGTGAAAGCATCAAAGAAAGAAACAAAAACATGGTCACGGTCTGCAACAGCGACATCCGCCGGTAAATCTTGCGGCTAAATTCTGTCAGGTTTGCAAGCCAGTGGAGAAAATAGAACGAAACGATCATATAGATTGTCAGCGGAAAAATTCCGAAAATGGCGTGGGAAATCAGCGCCGAAAAAGGCTTCCACGTGGCAGGCAGGAGATAAACGAGCCAGGAGCCGTTGAAGCCCAACGCGTCGTCCAAATTACGGTTCACCGCATATTCCACGCGCGAAGCATCCCAGGTTTGAGTTGGCCAAAACCACATCCAGCCGGGGCCGCGGATGAACGTCCCAATTACAATCATCAATACCCACAGACCGACGAAACCGACCAGGAACGCCCAAATGGCAAACTTGCGCTGCTTGTAGGTGTAATAGCCGTTGCCGAGAGGGTTTTCGTCTATATACGGTACGACCATCAAACCCACAATGATCAGGCTGGGCATCACCACGCCCGCGATCCAGGGATCAAAATAAACGAGCATTTCCTGCAAGCCCAGGAAATACCACGGCGCTTTGGCTGGGTTCATGGTGACGTTGGGATTGGACGGCTCCTCCAGCGGAGCGTTGAGGGTGAGCGACCAAACCATCAGCAGCACTGTCACCAATATGGCTGCGACGAATTCGATGCGCATTAGATAGGGCCAGGTGTGTACTTCCCGCTCCCAGCCTCTTTCGTAAGGTTGGGTCTTGCGGTGGGCGGTTTTGGCGGCTGCAGGGTCGGCTTCGAGTTTGGCTATAAGTTCATCGTTGGCGCGGGCCTGACGGAACGCGTACCAGATGTAGAAAGGCACAAGGAATAACAGCGCCACGATGGGCACGTTATCGGGCGCGGATATCACGCTCCACAGTTGCTGCCAGTCGCCCCACATCTTGAGCCGCCTCTCTTAATTCAATTCAAATTCAAGACCAATAAATACCCCTGCAAAAAACTTTTTAGGTCATGCCGCTGGGCCGCATAATCACCGGCCGTGGCCCCTTCTCTTCCTTGATTTCCGCTTCCAGCATCACCGGCGCAGGGCCGGAGATACCGCCGTCTTTGCGCACCCGCCAGAAATGGACGGCCATGAAAATCGAGGCGATCAATGGGATGGCAATGCAATGCCAGATGTAAGCGCGCAGAAGCGCGTTGGCGTCCACGATGGAGCCGCCCAATAGAGCGAAGCGGACATCGTTATAGGGCGTCATGCCAAAGAGAGCGCCGAACGGGCCTTCATTGCCGAGCAAAGGCGTGGCCCGGGCCATGTTGGTGCCCACTGTAACGGCCCAAAATCCCAGCTGATCGTCCGGCAGAAGGTAGCCGGTGAACGAAAGCAACAGCGTCAGAACCATAAGCAGGACGCCGATGCACCAATTGAATTCGCGCGGGCGCTTGTAAGAGCCGGTGAGGAAAACGCGGAACATGTGCAGCCAGACAGCGATGATCATCAAGTGCGCGGCCCAGCGGTGCATGTTGCGAAGCAGCTTGCCGAAGGGCACATCGTTTTCCAGGTAGAGAATGTCGCGGAAGGCCTGGACCTTGCTCGGGTGGTAATAAAACATCAGCAGTACACCGGTGAAGGTGAGGACAACGAAGAGATAAAACGTGATCCCGCCCATGCCCCAGGTAAAATTGTATTTTACGGCGTCGCGATTCACCTTGGCGGGATGGAGGTGAAAGAAAACATTACTGAGTACGCTGAGTGCGCGGTTGCGGGGTGTCTCGTCATGCTTGACGCGGAAGATGGAACGATACAGCTGAGTTTTCTCGGGGTCCTTCAAACCCTCGAGTTGCTCTTTGCCTTTTTCCGCAACGTAAGTCTTGAGGCCCTTCGCGTCTCCCTGGACGCGGTTGAGCAGACCAGTGGGTTTCTTTCCCCCGTTGTCTTCCGCCATCCGAGCCCCCCTGTTGGCTACCGACCACACCTCTGAGCTTAAGTTCCTAATTTACAGACACACAATGGATATCAGACGTTTAGAAAAGCCCCCGGATCATTGAAGTGATTCACGCCGGCGCGGGGGTCGTCCTGATAGAGCCGGCTGGAGTCCACGATAATTTTACCTGTTGCGTCCAAGGAAAGGTTGCAGCGGTCCATGGGCCTTGGTGCCGGGCCTTCAAAGTTTACCCCTTCACTGTCGTAGCCGCTGCCGTGGCACGGGCACTTGAATTTGTTTTCACTGGCTTTCCACTCGGGTGTGCAGCCCAGGTGGGTACAGCGGGCAAAAATTACAAAGAGACGGCCGGGTTCACGGATAACCCAAACACGGTTGGTCATCAGGAATCGCTGGTCAATTCCAAGATCGAAATCGGCGGGATAGCCGATGGAAAAAATTGGATTGGGTTCGTATAGGGCGCGTGGAAAGAAAAACCGGAGAAAAAGGAGCAGGTTAATGCCCAGATAGCCCCAGGTAAATGCCCAAACCATGCTCCGGCGAGTCCGGTCGACGGGATCTGCAGGTGCGGCTTCTGTCTTCTTCCCTTTTGCGGGCGGCTTCGGCGGCACCGCGGCGGCTGGGGGTGCAGGAGTTACTCCTGCCTCCGCGGGCTTGCCTTCGTTCTGGTCAGGCATATAAGTGCGATTGGCCTCGATCGTACAAACGCAATTGTGACGCAGATTACCAACACTTTTTATATTCTGTGGAACAAAAAGTGTCAAGCCGATTCGCGAAGAAAAAGCAAAATGGTAACAAGGGGAGATTCACGCCGGAACGGCTCATCCGACTCGCGCTGGCTGGGGGTGTTCGACTCCGACGGCGCGAAGGACCAGATCGGCGAGGGCCCCGATAAACCGGGGCGAATCGCCTACGGCGGGCATCATTTCAAATTGCTCGATGCCCAGGTGCGCGGCGTGTTCGCGCGCTTCGATATTTATTTCGTGAAGTGTTTCGATGTGTTCGGTGACGAAAGAGATGGGAACGATAAGCAACTGTTTCTCTCCGCGCTTTGCCAGAGAGGCAAGCGTCGGGTTCAGCGCGGGCTCAAGCCACTTCTGGCGGCCCACTCTGCTCTGAAAGCAAAGTGTGTGCGGATTGGGCCAGCGGCCGTCTTCCATGACTAGCCGAACGGTTTCCTGAATTTGCTTCTGATAGGGGTCGCCTTTTTCGATGAGGCTCATGGGCAGGCCGTGGGCGCTGAAGACGATGTGCGCCAATGGGGGATGCGAGAAGTGGGAAAGTGCAAGCTCGATACGATCCACGATGGCTTCGATGTACAGCGGGTGGTCGTAGAAATGTTCGATGGTTCGAACCTCCGGTATGGGATACCCGGGCTTATAGAGGCGACGCCATTCCTTGAGACTGCTCAGGGTTGTGGCGTAGGAATACTGCGGATAGAGCGGGAGCAAGACCAGCATGTCCAGTTCGGCGTCGCGCACCTCCTCGATGGCAACTTCGGTGAGAGGGTTCCAATAGCGCATGGCCACGAAAACTCGGGCATCGAGCGCTGGGGCCAGTGTGGCCTCCAATTTGCGGGCTTGGCGCTCGGTGAGCAGGCGGATCGGTGATTGGCCGCCGATCGCCGCATAATGTTCGCCCACTACTTTGGAGCGTTTGCGTGAAATGTAGCGCGCCAAAGGCTTGCGGAAAAGGCCGCCCAACTTGCCCAGAGGAATAATGTCGGGGTCGCAGAACAAGTTGTACAGGAATGGCTCCACGGCGGAGGGCGAATCCGGTCCGCCGAGCTGAAAGCATACGATTCCGACACGTTTGCGCATTTACGACGACATCCCTTCGATCAGCGACGGCCTTGCGCGCCGATCGTCTGCTTCAACCGTTCCACATCATCGCGCAGACGAGCTACGCGACGGGCCACAGTGAAGTAATACACGAAAAAGATTGCCCAGGTGGCGATATACGCCGCCATGATGCTGCCCATATTCTTCATTCCAGCTCCCCTTCCCTGCTGTTGCCAGGCCGCCATGCGGCCATCACGTAGTTACCTTAGATGCCTACTGAGTCGCTCCCGGGCGACCCAATGATTGTAAATCTAATCCGGGACGCTGTCCCCGGAATTCTGGCGCAAAACTGTTACACTATTGCGCATGCGAAGATTCGGCTTTCCCTGTCTCTTTTTCTTTTGCGCATGCATTGGAATACTTTCGATTTCGGCAAGAACCCAGGTGATTCGTGGCACCACCGCGCCTGCGGTCCTGCTCGTTGCCAACCAAGGGGACCGAAGTTTAAGCATCATTGACCCTGTGGCCGGCGTGCAGATTGCCACCGTGGCGGAAGGTGGCGTCACGGGACATGAGGTAATCGCCTCGCCAGACGGCCGGATTGCATTTGTGCCCATTTATGGCGACTCGGGAGTCGGAAGGCCGGGGACTGACGGCAGCACCATGGAC
>Ga0209415_10005084_pt1 | contig 23806 bp, 13 predicted proteins | sample PeaSoiSIISIP2007_FD_187696 | JGI IMG/M metagenome (GOLD analysis project Ga0209415, IMG submission 187696) | Peat soil microbial communities from Weissenstadt, Germany - SII-SIP-2007 (SPAdes) (version 2) | ecosystem: Environmental > Terrestrial > Soil > Wetlands > Peat | place: Germany... | reverse complement strand
CTACTCCCTTCGCTCAAAAACCAGCACCGGTTCAGGGCAGAGACCGATAACCAACAGGCATGTTCCGAAACGGCTGTTCGCCAGTCTGCACACGCTGCTGGCGATGGCGGAAGGGGCGAGGCGCCCGCGTTACCCCAGGTGAGGCGGAAAGCCGCATGGCTACGCGCCGCGTCGATCTTCAACCGCCGCCACCGATGGAAGGGTTTGCATTTTTCACTTGACAATCCCGAACGGATATGGTAGCCTATAGGTGTGGTCATTTTGTGGACACATTGTCGTGGGCAGGCCTCGGACTCCGTGGAAAAGTGCAATAGTCCCGGCAGTGGGGGAAACAGCAGTTGAAAACAAGGAGATTTGATACGATCGAAGCCAGTATGTTGTTGAAAACAAATAAAGGAATTTCTGAAACGAACTCAAACGAACTCAAACTGGGTGCTCAAATGCGTGAAATGGACGCGAAGTCCGAGCTTTTTGACGGCGCTCACTTTCCGGCGGTGCACTGGCATGGCGGAATGCGGTGGGGTTCGAAATTGTCCGAAAGGGGGGAACCCACGGAGGATCGCGAAGAAATACAAAAATAGTGGGAACGAACTCAAGAAGTACTTGGAAATCAAGGACATCACTTTTTTAGAGGCAGCAAATGAGGCGCGTTTTGTGCGGAAATGGGCAGCAATCTGACCTCGAAAGGAGCAACAAGCACTCCATTCTGCAAAACGAAGCCGGGAGCTGCGAGATCTCAAGCGAGGCACTGACTGTGACAAGTTGTCGGCTAGTACGGAGCGGCTTAACTTGACTTCCGAAGTTGAGCAAAAGCCGCGACGCACTGTCATCCTGAGCGCAGCGAAGGATCTCTACAGTCCATTTGGTCCAGACACTTACGAGCAACTACAGAGATCCTTCGCTGCGCTCAGGATGACAGAGTCAGGGTCGGAGACGCTTTACACTCTCTTTTCGAGGTGTGACATGTTCGACGGAAACCGTCGTTTGCAGGTGATGCGGATATTTGTCGGCCTGTTCGTGTTCCTGGGTTGGGCTGGCTTTGTGTTCGGAGCCGAAGGCCCGGCGGCTCCCACCGGCTTGCGCTGCGAATATCTCTCCAACCCCATGGGCATCGATGTTCAGAAGCCCCGGTTTTCGTGGGTACTCCATCACACTGAGCGCGCCCAGATGCAGACGGCGTATCAGATTCTGATCGCCGGCAGCACCGAAGGCCTGGGGCGGGATGAGGGCGACGTCTGGGACTCGGGAAAAGTGGACTCGAGCGACTCGACCCAGGTGATCTATGCGGGAAAAGGCCTCTCCAGCGGGAGGACATACTACTGGAAAGTCCGGTACTGGGACACGGCGGGCAGCGCAAGCCCGTACAGCGCCTCCGCTCAATTTGAGATGGGCCTGCTCTCCCGGGAAGACTGGAAAGGGCAATGGATCGAGGGAAACCTGCTGCGAAAGGAGATCGACCTCGAGGGCAGGATTGTCCGCGCTCGTGCCTACGTCACCGCGCTTGGCTACTACGAGCTGAGGATCAACGGGGAGAAGGTCGGGAGGAATGTACTCGACCCGGCTTTTACGACCTACCCCAAGCGGGTCCTGTACACCACCTACGATGTCACTCGCCGGCTGCGCGGCGGAAAGAACGCCCTCGGAGTGATGCTGGGCGGCGGCTGGGCAACGCTCGGCAGACGCTTTTTCGACCCGGAAGTCGGGCCTTACTACAAGGCTCCGGCGCTCTTGCTTCAGGTCAATATCGAATTCGAAGGCGGGAAGACAGTGTCCGTGGCAAGCGATGGCTCCTGGAAAGCGACGCAGGGCCCCATCGTCAGTGACAGTGTCTATGACGGGGAAGTTTACGACGCGCGGCGCGAGCAGCCTGGGTGGGACCAGCCAGGGTTCGATGATTCCGCCTGGAGCGCGACGCAGACGGTCGAGGGCTCGAAGGGAGTCCTTTCCGCGCAGATGATGCCGCCCATTCGCGTCGTCGACTCAATGGTGCCGCGCAGCATCGCCAGTCCCAGGCCGGGCGTCTTCGTGTTCGACATGGGCCAGAACATGAGCGGCTGGGTGCAACTTCGAGTGCAAGGCCCGGCGGGAACGCAGGTGACGCTGCGTTTTGCAGAGTTGGTCTACCCGGATGGGATGATTAATCGCGAGAACCTGGGCGAGGCGAAATCGCGCGATGTTTACACCTTGAAGGGCCAAGGCGAGGAGACGTACGAGCCGCGATTCACCTATCACGGCTTCCGCTACGTCGAAGTGACAGGGTTTCCGGGAACACCCAGCCTGGACTCTTTGCGTGGACGGGTTGTGCATACCGCTGTGGGGGCGGCGGGGAGTTTTGTGGCTTCCAAGCAAATATTGAACGACATCCAGCGACTGATCCACTGGTCGCAACTCACCAACCTGTTCAGCATCCCAACGGACTGCGATCAGCGCAACGAGCGGCAGGGATGGATGGGCGATGCGCAGGCGACCGCGGAAGAGGCCATGATGAATTTTGACATGGCGGCTTTTTATGCCAATTTCATTCGCGACATTCGCGACGCCCAGTTTCCCGACGGCTCGCTGCCCGACACGGTTCCTCGCAAGTACGGCGGCGTCCCGGGTGACCTTGGCTGGCAAACGGCTTATCCGCTGTTGTGCTGGACCATGTGGCAACAGTACGGAGACCGCCGCATCCTGGAGGAGAATTACGACGCTCTGAAGAAATATGTCGCGTTTCTGCGCAGCCACGCTCAGGACAATGTTTATCGCTTGCACTGGGAGGGCGACTGGGTGGAATTGGCCCATACGCCCGGTGACTACATCGGCGACGTCTGGTACTACTACGACGTCACGCTTTTCGCGAAGATGGCTCAGATTTTAGGAAAGTCCGACGAGGCCGCATCCTATGGGCAACTGGCCGGCCAGGTCAAAGACGCGTTGAATCGTACTTTCTTTGACGCCCATACGGACAACTACGCGAACGGAACCCAAACGGCTAATGCCATGGCGCTCGCCCTGGATTTGGTCCCCAAAGAGCATCGCGAAGCCGTTCAGCGCAGCCTGACGGACGACATCGTGTACGGCCATAACACGCACCTGACCACCGGATTCATCGGCGTCAAATTTCTGATGCCTCTGCTTACCTCTCTCGGGCGCTCAGACCTGGCTTACGATCTGGCCGTGCAGACCACCTACCCCAGTTGGGGCTACATGGTCGAGCGCGGCGCAACCACCCTCTGGGAGCTCTGGCAGGATAAAGTCGGGCCTGCCATGAACTCTCATGACCATATTATGTTCGGGAGCGTCGGGGCGTGGTTCTACAACGCTCTGGGCGGGATTAACCTGGGCCCCGAAAGCGTCGGCTACCAACACATTCGGATCGCCCCGCAGATTGTCGAAGACCTCGACTGGGCCAGCGCTTCCGTGGAGACCATCCGCGGAACCGTCTCTTTATCGTGGAATCATTCCTCCGGCGTCATTACGCTTGACGTTACTGTTCCGGTCAACAGCGATGCCGAGGTCGTCGTTCCGCCTGAAGTACAGATGACGGATGTGGTGATTCGGGAAGGCGACCGGGTGGTCTGGGAAAACGGCCGCTATGTGAGCGGCGATCCGGGCGTGGAAGCCGCCACCCAGGATGGAAAGAAGGTTGTTTTTCACGTCGGGTCAGGAACCTATTCGTTCCGGCTGACGGGTGGAGAGTGAACGAAGAGGGATTGTGACACGGGCGGACAGGGCAAGGCCGAGTTGGTCATTCTTCTCGCTATGTGCCTGCGGCTCCGCCGCTCCGTCTTGCGGAAAGGCTCTGCCTTTCCGGGCGATCACTGTCCGATTTCTGACTTTCGGCGAGGCTGCGCCTCGCCGGTTGAGGCACAGCCTCAACCATAAGAACACGAGCTGAGCCGCACCCGGAAAGGCGAAGCCTTTCCGCAAGACGGGGCGGCAGAGCCGCTCTCGAGAGCGCGTAGCGTACAGCCGGGGACTCCACGACTGTGTTTGTTTTTTCATCTAGTAATTCTATACTTGTTAATACATCTATACGAATATAACACTCGGAGAACCCGCAGAGTCCCAACCCCAAGGACTCTTCGCTACTTCCCGGGCTTGAGAACCAGCGTCTGTTCCGTGTACGGCACAATCTCGACCGGACCCTCGAGCCCGCAGACGTCGATATTGGCAAGAATCCGATGCGATGGCCCCACCGCGCGCGCATTGGCTTCGGTGTTCGTGACGCGGATCTTCAATAGATTCTCGCCAGGCTTTGTAAACTCCGTGATATCCAGTTTGTAAGGTCTCCACACTAAAGTGCCCGCTTGGTGTTCATTCACATAAACTTCCGCTACTGAGCTTACCCGGCCCAAGTCGAGGACGAGTTTCTTGCCCCGGTAAGAATCGGGCACGAGGAAGCTCTTCTCATAGATCGCAGCCCCGGAGAAATTGGCCAGCGGCGTCTTCGTCCACGATTCGAGAGCGAAGGGCGTCGTTCCACTCACCAATTCCACTGGGGAACTTAAACGGTCGTCCGCGCGCGCCACGATGGCGAGCGTGTTCTTGTCTGCACGTCGCAGTGGACGAATATCCACTGGGGAGCCGCCTGAGGGCTTAAGTTCAACGCCATTCAAGATCAGTCGGTAAGGACTGTGAAACGCGGGCGGAACTACGGCCGTGACACCGGGAGGAATTTGCATTCGGTACCAGCGCATGGGCGGAATGGTGTTTGCCGCCTTCTGCACATCGTAGGGCAGCATGCCGTTAATGATGCCGCGCAGAGTTCTGCCTTCCCGATCCGCGACCCTGAAGGTGAATCCGTAGTAGCCGCTGGCAGCTCCTCTCCCAAGGCCGACCTTCAGCAGCACTTCGTTCCAGCCCGCCTGCAGTTCGACAGGGATGCGATCAGCCCAGTTGTCGTTCATCTCGTACCAGAAGGGGTGGCGCAGCCGAGCGAAGACCTGCTGGTGGTTCAGCCACACCTTGACGCAATTGTCGGCCGCGATCACGAACTCGGCTTGCTGGTTTTGGGGCGAAAAAAGATAAGTGAGGGCGTAGCTCGTGATCCATTCGTGCCCCGCCGTATCCAGGACGCGGTTGAACTGGACGATGTGGGCGGAGTCGTCGAAGGGGCCGCCTTCCGTCAGCATCCAGATGTTCCAATGTCCCAAGGTCAGGTAAGGCTCGTCGCCGTAATATCGCTTCCAGCCCACAAAATCGCCGTTCAGACCTCCGTACATCTTCTCCGGCTTAAACTCGGCTTCGGGCTGGTAGGCCCTATCGAATCCCGCATCATCCGTGTTGGGGAAGGGGCCGATCACGTTCCAGTTGCGCACGGTATTTTCCGCCTCGCTCAGCCAGACGGATGGCCAGGCAGTGTCGTCGAACGTGGGGCTCGACCATGCCAGCTTTTCCCCTTCGCCTTCCGGGGCGTCTTTGACTTTCACATAGGGAACTTCCACCCGCTCAGGCTCGGGACGAAATCGCCAATTCCCGGAAAGCGAAATGGGATCTAGGCGAGGCACGGCACTGCGCGTCCGATAGATATGGCCGTCCGCGCGCATGGTGACTTCGAGGTCGGGTTGGGTGGCGGGCGCCGAGATTCGTGCCTGGATGGCGTCAGGCTGGCGAGCAACAACCTCGAGGTTTTCCGCGTTCGTGCTCACGAGTTCTGCCTTCTGGCCCTCCCCATCGAGCGGGTTGAAGACCACGTAGTAAGCGTCCCAGGGCGCTAAATCCAGCAGCACTTCGGTTCCCTGCGGACGGTTCACATAGAACAACGGCAAGCGCTTGCCGCTTAGCGCATCCCATTTCTCAGGGACGCCGGCCACGGAGAACAGAATACGATTGGTTCGCTCGCGGTCGGAGTCGTTGACCATCCAGTAGTAGTTATTTCCCAGCTTCTCGCGGTGTTCGAAGTAGAGGCTGCCCGAGGAGCCTGAAATCACTCGCACGTCTTTAGGAACACTGGAATCCACCACGTCAATCAAGGTCTCAACATCGTGCGACACGAAGTAGGCATGGCCGCCCGCGGCGCTTTCCTGCTCCGTGAATGCCAAGGGCGTCGCACTCGCTCCCGCGCCAAACACGGCGCCAATCCCTGTCTTCACGTCGGCGTCATTGTCTCCCGCTTCGGGCGAAGAAGTCGGCAGCATGCGAACTCCAAACACCTCGCCTCCGGCCTCATAAAACTCATGAATCTTGTTCAAACTTGATCGGCCAATCGTGCTGATGGGCGGCAGGATGATCGCCCGGAACCGCTGCGGGCCGATCACCAACTCTTTACCCTCGACCCGCGCTCCGGCCAGATAGCCGTCATCGGCGATGTTGTAATCCCATTGCCGGTCCGCGAGGCGGAGGATAAGACGCGTGTAATAATCGTTGACCGTGATGGTAAGGTTTTTCCAAACCGCAGGGATCTGAATCTGATTGTAAGGCGCGCTGCCGGAGAAAACAGGATCGGAGTGTGCCCACATCGAAAGGACGGGATAGTAGAGCAGCACATTGGCGGCGTGGCGGCTCTCGGAATTCATGTAGCTGATGCGCCGGGTATAGTCTGCGTAATAGTGGAAGTAAGGCCAGTAAGGTTGATGCAGCCAATCGGGAGGGTAGTTCGCACGCGCGGCATCGTAATTGAAAGCATGACCCACAAAGAGGTTAACTCCCCACAAACCAATGCCGTTCGTTCCGCGGCGCAAACCCTCCATGTCAAGGTAAGAATCCGTCCCTTGCACTCCCTGGTTTTCACACATGAATCGGCGCCCTTCGTAGTCTGCCACGGATTGAGCGACCTTGAAGTTGAGCGGCTGGCGGCCAAAATCAAAGAGGGAATCAACGCCCACGGGGTTAAGGCCGCGTTCGACGGCAAATAGGCTGCCTTCCAGCGCGGCGGCCCATTGGAGCGATTCTTCCCACGCGTGACCAGTCCGGCCGATGCCGAATTCGCCTGCCCCGTCGGTAATCCCTTTCCAGAAAGACTCTTGATAGAGCTGGGTAACCGTCGCCAAGTAGTCGCACCGGACCTTGGTTGTGGAATCTCCCCCGTCGTAGATCAACAGCGGCAGAACCTTGTGGAGATCGTAGCCCCTGCGCTGCCTGAAGGCGTCAAAGAGAGCGGGTGTCCAGGCGATGCGATAACCGTAGTCGCCTTCATGGTCGGCGAAAGAATAATGAACCGTGCTGCCGAAGTATGCCCCGAAGCGCCGGTGAAATTCGCCGTAGGAGAGATCGAAGAACAGTTTCATCGCCTCCGAATTCATCAAGTCCACGAACCCACCGTCAAAGCCCATCGAAGGTTCGAGATAGAACTCGAAGATGACCCAATCCCCGGCGACGGCCTGCCATTTGACTTGTCCCGATTCCGCCGGTGCGGCCAGGAGTTGCAAGCTTTGCCCGTCTATCCGATTCTCGCCCAGCCAGCGAGCTGCGACCACGGCCTGGAGCTCGGGCGGAGCGGCAATGGTGACCTCATTTGGACCCTTGACCACTTCCGCCTTGTAGCTCAAGCTCCTCATCCGGTATTCCGATTTTCGCGCCAGTACTTCGCTTTGGTGGTTACCGGCCATCCAGATGTTGCGTGCCTCGCCGGAGGGCCAGTCGTATTCGTCGACGAAGTTGAATTCGAAGCCGCTACGCTTGGCCTGCTCGAGGCCGGCGCCAATGGCTTGCCACCATTCCTCGGAATGGTACGGGGTCTGAAGGCCGTCCCGCGCATGTAAGAACGCCCCATAAACATGCTGGTCGACCATCCGGCGGATTTCTTCCCGGATCTTTGGACCTTCCATTTTGCCGTTCCAGAACCAGAACGGCATGGTCGAGTAATCGCGCGGAGGGTCGAGGAAGCCGGCATACAGGTCACGGCCTTGCCCTTGCCCTCCCCCACGATTAAGGCTTGCACGGACCTCGGGCTGTGTGGCGGAAAAGCGGTTTCCGACAGGTAAGAGCGAGATTAAAACGAGAATCAGAAACAAGCTGATGCGTCGAATCATGGGTTATCTCCGTACCGGCTCCAGGGGTCGAGTATCGCTCTCGCCGCCCGGCAAATACTACGCGGCCGCACGAGCCTAACACAAAAGCCACACTGCTGAGCTTCTTTGTGTTAGCGCTCGCCGTCACAGCGGGCTCTTGTGTCCCTGGGGTCACGTCCTGTTAAGGAGATTGTGGCGAAGATGGAAGTGCGCGCCGATGTGGGGACGGACTACACCGGCATCGGATCCGGCAGTTGACAAGTAAGTACGCGGCGACGCTCTCAAACTGGATCCTCAAATCACTTCGTCGAGCTTATATTCCCGAATGAGTTGGACTACTTAGACCGGTGTACAGATACAGCTCTGTGACGGCCGGCTTTTTACGCACTTGTTGGCGCAGCACAGATAGCCTTCCGGGCAGCACGCGCCGCCGCAGCAGATCGCTCGAGGGCTCGAGCAGCATTTTCCGTTGCAGCAAGCAACCCCACACGCGCAGCAGGTGTTGTTGCCGCAGCAGGTCGAACCAGAACCGCAGCAGGTCTTGCCTCCGCAGCAGGTCGAACCACGATTGCAACACCCTGAGCCGCAGCAGGTTTTCGCATCGTCGCAACAGTGATTGTTTGAACAGCAGATTTGGTCACCGTCGCACGCCGACGTGCCGCAGCAAGTGTAGCCACTGGGATAGCACTTCCCGTTGCACAGGACCTGGTGGTTTGGACACTTTGGAGCGGTCCCGGGCGGCGCTCCCAAGATGCGGGCAGCCCTTCCCAGGCCCAAGGAGGCCAGCATGGCACCGCTAATCATTTTGAACGCTTTTCTCCTGGAAATAGGGCTGGCAATAGCCCGTGAAATGTCGTCTATAAGTGCGCTCATAGTTTTTCTCCCTCCCGCATTGCCCACGCCACACGTACGAGCGCCGGTACCGCGTCTCTCCCGGGCACAGCATTAGTTGATTTCTGCTTACGCGCCCTGTCAGCCGGCTGTGGCGCGTTCCTCAGAGACGACGTGTCTGCTGCTGCGGTAGTCGTCCAAGGCGCCGTTACTCCCCCTGGCATCGCCTCTTTGTGCGTTCGCCGAGCGTAAAGCACCGACAGGGATAGCTCCTCCCCCCAGACCTGACACGAATCCGAGAGATCAGCTACCAACCAAGAACATGCAATTTTGAGATTTTCGAACTCCTACCCCGGGACAGTCTTAGTAGAGCGTACAGGCCACTTGGCGTCAAGTATTGGCGCGACTATTAACTATTTCCTCTAAAATTCTCCTTTTTGCAGCGGTGCGGGTATAATGCTTGCCGTCGTGGCTGAGCGATGCCACGGCTGGCGGCAGTCTCCAGCCGATCTGGGCAGAGCGCTGAGAAGTCACGGAAGGGGAGCATCCAAATTGAGGGTCAGGAAAGCGGTCATCACTGCGGCGGGAGCGAATCAGCGTGCCCTCCCGCTGCAAACTCTTATCCACGATGGAGTTGAAAAGTCCGTTCTCGGCATCCTCATCGAGCAGGCGCTCACCGCGAACGTTGGGGAAGTTTGTGTCGTGGTGTGGCCGGGCGATGAGGCTCGATACGCACAAGCCGCCGGAAGCCTGGCAGGCGCCGTGCGGTTCGTTCCGCAAGAGCGCCCAGGAGGATACGGCCACGCCATTTACTGCGCGCGCGAGTTCGTTGGCAACGAGCCTTTCCTACACCTGGTCGGGGACCATTTGTATGTGAGCGCCGCGACTCCCGGTGTGCAGCGTCTGGTAGAACTTGCTGAGGGCGAATCGTGTTCGGCGTCCGGCGTGCAGCCTACGCGAGAAAGCCTGTTGCCACGGTATGGCGCCGTGGCTGGGCGCCGGGTACCCGGCCGTCAGGGGCTTTATCGCGTCGAGACGGTGATAGAAAAGCCTACGCCGACGGAAGCCGAGCAGCGGCTCATGGTGCCGGGAATCAGGGCCGGTTACTACCTGTGTTTCTTCGGCATCCACGTTTTCACTCCCACAGTATTGGACCTGCTGGGGCGTTTGTTGGACAAACGGGATGCCGGCCCCGTTACCCTCTCGGCTGCCCTCGCCGAGCTCGCCCGTCAGGAGCAGTATCTGGCGCTTGAAGACACCGGCAGGCGGTATGATCTTGGTGCCCGTTACGGCTTGCTCATTGCGCAACTGGCGCTGGCGCTGAACGGGCGGGAGCGCGACGAGGTGCTGTCGCACCTGTTGGAACTGCTCGTAGAGCGCGAAATGGCTGCGCACCCGGTGCCGTAGAATCGGGAGTCGGCGGTACCCTGGCAGAAACCGTGAACGAACCGAAGACTCACGATTCTGAGCGCGGCCGAGGGTCTCTGCGGTTGATCGTAATTCGGCTAAACAACGGTGGCTACAGTGACCCGTCGCTTCGCTCAGCATAGCATTCTTGGTTTTATGCGATTCCCTACCTCGTCCAGCGTGTCGTGAGCCGACCTATGAGCCGATTGATCCGCGTCATTACCTCCCGCGATCCGGAAACCCGCAATTGCTCGCTGGATAGTCTTTGCCTCGCATCGCCGCTCGAAGAATTGCTAGCCGAATGCGAGGCGCTCGACCGTTTCCGCCGCACCAGCGACAATCTGTACGAGCGGGTGCGTGCACTCTTCTACTTGTACGCGATACACCGCTTTCACATTCTCGTAAGGGGAGGGACCGGACCTCGGTCCCGAATTCCCTTCGGGGGCTACGTCAATCTTCTCAAGCGCCGCTTCGATGAGGCACTTGATATATTCTTGGCGGAGCAGGTTGCGGAGGGTCCGAGCGCCCCCATTTCCAGCGCGCTGGCCGCGGGCTATCGCGCCCTGGGTTTTCAAACCCTTGCCGATCAGGTGCGCCGAAGTGTCCGCTCGGTACGCGGTAATCAGTGGATGTTCCGAGCCGCTCACCCCGACGACGCGCCATTGCGCATTCGTCCCGAGATGTTGGCCCGCGACGCCTCGAGTCAACTCTTTCCTATTCTGCGTGAGACCACGCCGGTCCGCATGGACTTAAGCCATAGTGGTTGGAGCGATATTTTCTTCCTGGGGATGGATTTCCCCGAAGGCGCCCGGGTGCTCAACATATCGATTGACCTCAGCGTACGCGGCTCCGGCACCCCGAAGCCGCCCGTGGAAGCGTGGTTTCGGGTCATCGATCAACCGGTGCTGCGTCTAGTCAGTACGGACCTCAAGAGCCGCGCTGAAATCAGCACCATCGCAGAAGTTTTCGATTTCGCCCGCGACTATCTCGGCCTGCTCAAGGCTGCGGTGATTGCCTCCGGCATTGTTCCGCCGGGCATGGAGGGCGCCACTCAGCCGCTGGCCGATGTTTTGATCCGTCTCACCGGCAGAGCGGGATGCGGCATCGAGATCGTAAGCAAAGTGAATGACATCCCGCGAGGATCGCGCCTGGCCGTCTCCACCAGTCTTCTCGCCTCGCTCATTTCCGTGTGCATGCGCGCCACAAACCAGATTCACGCCCTCACCGGGGGCCTGGAAGAGCAGGATCGCCGCCTCGTGGCAGCACGCGCTATCCTGGGCGAATGGTTGGGCGGCTCGGGCGGTGGCTGGCAGGATTCCGGCGGTGTATGGCCCGGAATTAAGCTCATCTACGGTGTCCTGGCACGGGAAGGCGATCCGGAGTTCGGCATTAGTCGCGGCTGCCTGCTTCCGGACCATCTCATCTTTCGCCCTGAAGAAGTCCCGCAGGAAACACGCGATAAGCTCCAACGCAGTCTCGTACTTGTGCATGGTGGGATGGCGCAGGACGTAGGTCCGATTCTGGAGATGGTGACGGAGAAGTACCTACTTCGTTCGGAGAGCGAATGGCGCGCGCGGGGCGATGCCATTCACATCCTAGACGACCTCATTGGCCACTTGAAGGACGGCGACATCAAGGCGATTGGCGCCTCAACCGAGCACAACTTCCAGGGCCCCATACAGACCGTTATTCCCTGGGCCGGAAATCTCTACACGGACACCCTGATTCGCCGCGTGCGCACGGAAATGGGTGATGACTTCTGGGGTTTTTGGATGCTCGGCGGAATGTCGGGCGGCGGCATGGGGTTTCTTTTTAATCCGGACCGGAAGGGATTGGCGCAGGAGCGCCTGCAAGCCATCATGAGCGAAACCCGGCGCCGCATGGAGTCATCCGTTCCTTTTGCCATGGAGCCCGTCGTCTACGATTTTGCGATTAACGAACGTGGAACTGAGGCGGCGCTGTTGCGCGGAAACTCCGCACTGATGCCGGCGGCCTATTACCAACTTATCGTCCCGCCGCTTCTGCGCATCGAGTCCCGCCTGCTTTCACCCGCACGCCGCGCCGAACTGGAGCGGTTTACGGCCGCCTGCCACGAACTCCCGGAGTTCCAGGGCATGGTGCAGCACGTCTTCGAGCACCTGATCCCGCACAGCGCGCAGGAGTCGGAGCGCGCGCAAAGCCTGGAAGCCCTCCTGGAGGCGCACGCCTTCGACCGGATGGAACACGAGCAGATCCAGGCGGACCTGCGCAGCGGCAGGGTCGGCTTGGCGCAAAACCGCCTGCCTGCGAGCAGCCGGATTACCGATCTCAGCCCGGATGAGCTTTTTGACGCCAGGCGCGAGCTGGCGCCGCGCTACCGTGATATCGGGGGAGACGCGTTGGCGGCCGGAATGGTGGCGGTGGTCTCGTTCGCGGGAGGTGTGGGAAGCCGCTGGACGAAGGGCGCGGGAGTTGTCAAGGCTCTCAATCCGTTCTGCAAGTTGGGAGGCCGCCGCCGCACCTTCGTTGAGGCGCACCTTGCCAAGAGCCGTCAGACGAATCGTCTTTACGGCACCTTGCTGCCCCACATTATCACCACGAGCTACCTGACGCACGATGCCATTGAGTCTCATCTGCGCGCCGAAGTGAACTACGGCTACCCGGGTCCGCTACTCCTTTCGCCTGGCCGAGCCATCGGCCTGCGACTGGTGCCCATGGAGCGAGATCTGCGTTTTGCCTGGGAGGAAATGCCGCAACAGTTGCTCGACGAGCAGGCCCAGAAAGTTCGAGAAAGTCTGCACGCTTCGCTGATCGCTTGGGCGCGACAAATGGGCGAGGGCTCGAGCTACACCGACAACCTGCCCCTCCAGTGCTTGCATCCCGTCGGACATTGGTATGAGGTGCCAAACCTTATCCGCAATGGCACTCTGGTACGACTGCTCGAAGAAAGGCCGCGGTTGAAATACCTGCTGGTTCACAATATCGATACCACGGGAGCCAATGCCGACGCCGGTATGCTCGGCTACCACATCGAGCAGGGGGCGGCTCTTACCACCGAAGTGATCTCCCGCCACATCGAGGACCGTGGCGGCGGCTTGGCCCATGTCGACGGCCGACTGCGTCTGATCGAGGGTCTGGCCCTCCCCAGTGAAGAAGTTGAATCAGGCCTGTCGTGGTACAACAGCGCTAGCTACTGGATCGACATTGACCAACTCCTCGCCGTATTCGGACTTACCCGCAGCGACTTGACAAACCCGGTACTTCTCAACACCTCAATCCGCAACTTGGCCGCCCGCATGCCCACTTACATCACCCTTAAAGACGTGAAGAAGCGCTGGGGAAAAGGCCAGGAAGACGTGTTTCCAGTAGCCCAGTTTGAGAAGCTCTGGGGAGATATGACGGCCTTGGCGGAATTGAAATGCCGGTTTGTAGCCGTGCCGCGGACGCGCGGGCAGCAACTTAAAGAACCGGCGCAACTCGACGGCTGGCTGCGCGACGGCTCCGCCGCTTACGTCGAATCGTTGTGCGATTTTTGAGTCGACCATCGAAAGTTCAGAAGTCGAGGCGTCGACGCGGCGAAAAGGCGAAGAGACCAAGCGACGGAAGCCAAAGAGCCGACCGGCTGAGGAATCGGAAAGTCGATGAATCGAACGGTCGGGGAATCCGTGAGTGGACAATCGAGGGGCTTTAGCTTCTCGAATCTGAGATCAGAAATTTGAAATTGGGACTCTGCCGCGCCTCTTCCAGAACGGGACTCCGAAGCACGCTCCCCACCTGGCCATCTGCCGGCCTGCCCATCTGCCGACCTATTTGCCCACCTTCTCGCTGAAAAACTTCGCCATGAGGTCCAGAGCTTCCTTTGTCTCCGGCAAGTGGTAGTCATACCAGAAGGCGTGCGGCAGCGCTTCGAATACCACGAGCTGGGCCTCCACCCCGGCCCGCAGGAAAGCCCTATGCAGGATGGTCGTGCCGCTCAGCAGCAGATCGCGCGTACTGGTCACGAAGAGCGTGGGCGGGAGTCCGTGCAGGTCGGCATAGAGAGGCGAGAGCACCGGATCTTTGGGATCGGTGTTTCCCACGTACGCAGAGGCGTGAGGATGCCCCGAGGGTGGATCGAGGTGCCCGGACCATCCCCAAATGGTAAAGAGAGCGTCCGAGTCCGCCGGCTGGCTCAAATCGCCGGTCCCCGAAAAAACCCCCAGCGCCGCGGGGAGGGGCAGGCCGTCTCGCTGCAAGCGGGAGGCAACTTCGGCGGTCAGAATAGCTCCTGCAGAAGTCCCAAACAACCCCATGTGGCTCGGCTTGTGGGTCTTCAATAGCTCTTTGTAGACTGCTTCCGTGTCGTCAACCGCGGCGGGAAACGGGTGCTCCGGAGCAAGCCGGTAGTAGACCGAAACTACGGGAATCTTGGTGAGGTAAGCAATCGGAATGCCCTCGACGAGTGAGCCTGAGTCCGAGTTGAATCCCCCGCCGTGAACGTTGATCAGGACGCGGTCCCCAGGGTTCGAGGCTGACAGCTCCGCCGGAGTGATCACGTCACAGCGCACCCCACCCACAGTCTCTTCACGGATATCCACCGGATAAAGCTTGCGAGCTTCCTCTGACCTGACCTTCCGAAACGCATCGGTTAGCGTTCGCCGCTCGGGCAGCGTCGGCTCCGGGCCCGAAGGTCCGGGCCGCGAGATGAGCCTCTGCGCCTCGGGGCTGATCGTCCTAGGCACAGGAATCACCCGCGTTACGTGCGCCGTCCCGTCGGCATCCACCGTGCACGAGTCCACCCTCAGTTCCGCCGCGCTCTGCTGCGCCCAAAGTTCCGAAGAAGTATGTCGAAAGTCGCGAAGTGACGGCGCCACTAGCCATAGCACGCCCATCATCAGCACCAGCCTGCCCGCCGCGCGCCGAAGCCCCTTGATTCGCATGAACCCTCCTTTGTTCCGTTCGGTTGTAGCCCACCATCAGAGCACAAACCACCCTGTCGTCGCAACCAGGCAGGCCGGCGCCGCTCAGGGGAACTCCCGCACTACGGGAGAGCCATCCCACTTGCCTGCCGGCAGCCACAATTCGTATTCATCCGGATGCCGCCACCCGCCGAAGATAGGTTATATCGCCAAAGGGGCTTCGGGCGCACGCTCCTGTAAGTCACAGGGCGGAGCTGTGCCTGGAAGCAGAGGAGTCACGTATCCGGTCGCAAAAGGAGCAAGGGAATGAGTCTGCTAATTGACGACTTATCGCGAATTATCGCCAGCCCTATCCCGCGCCGCAAGGTGCTACGGATGGCTGGGAGTTTAATGGGTGGGGGCATCTTAGCATACTTGGGTTTAGGCAGGGCTTCTCGTGGTCTGGCGCAGCTGTCACGCTCGTGTGGCGCCGACCAAGTCCGGTGCGGCAAGGTTTGCTGCGAGCGGTTCGAGCTGTGCTGCGGCGGAACTTGCTACGGGCCCGCGTTCAGTGAACGCGCGCACTGCTGCGGCGGTGTGCTTTGCAGCAGGCTTTCCCAACAGTGCTGCAAGGACCACTGCTGCCAGAAGAGGGAGACCTGCTGCGGCGCCCAGTGCTGCTCGCCGGGCCGGGTCTGCTGCCAAGGCCAGTGTTGCGCTCCGGGCTATGACTGCTGCAACGGCCGGTGCGAGCCGCGGAGGCCGTCGCAAAGCTCTCCTTGTCGTGTTTAACACGAGCCCCAGGCGGAATTCCGCATTGCAGAAGCCGGGAAGAGAACGACCCCTTGATTCTCTCAGACCGGAGGAGGGCTGAATTGCAGGCGCTGTTTACTCAACTCGTCTTGATTTGTCTTGCGGTTACCGCGTCGGCGCAGGATCCGATATCACCCCAGGCCGTAGCGCCGGCCGCCGGCCCGGGCGCGGTGGCCTCAAGCGCTTCGACCGCCAACTTGGCCACAAGGCAACGATACGTCGTTGCGAGGGACGATCTTCTGGATATCGATGTGGTGGGCGTGCAAGAGCTGTCACGCGAATATCGGGTGGATGGGGATGGGATGATCACACTGCCCATGTTGCCGCAGCCGGTGATGGCGGCGGGCTCCACGCTGGATCAGCTTTCGCAACGCATTCGCGAGGACCTCGTGGGCGCCGGGCTGCTTCGCGACCCGCAGATTACCGTGAGTGTGAAGTCTTCGCCCTGGAACACCGTCGTGCTTTCGGGCGCGGCAAAGAAGACAGGCGTCTATCCGGTCTACGGTCACACCACGCTACTGGAGCTATTGACTGAAGCGGAAGGTCTGAGCGACGATGCCGGCAACTACGCGATAGTAACGCGCGCGGAGAAGCCTCTTCCGGGGGCGGAGCCGAACTCCGCGGCGCGCCCCGACGAATTGAGCACGCGAACCCTAAGAGTAGACGCGGGAAGGCTCTGGCGGAACGGCGACGCCAGCTTGGACGTCGAACTGCGTCCGGGCGACCGGGTGACGGTCGAGCGGGCGGGAATTGTTTACGTTCTGGGCGCAGTGAATCGGGCGGGTGGGTTCGTCCTCTCGAACGATCAGGAGCAGATGACGGTGCTTCGTGCTGTCGCCTTGGCGGGCAATTTCACGCACGACGCTAAGCCCGCCCATGCTGTCATTATCCGCAAGGCATCGGGCGGTCCGGGCGAAAGGCGGGAAGTCCGGGTGGATCTCAAGAAGGTTTTGTCGAACCGGGCTCCGGATCAACCTTTGTTAGCCAGCGACATCCTTTATGTGCCTGAGAGTGGGACCAGGAGGACACTCGAGGCGGTCGTAAACACTGCGGTGACCACGTCGATTTGGCGGATGCCGTATTAGGGAATAGGGAACAATGGCGGAAAATGACAAACTCGCTCCAGTGAGCGCGGCCTCTCCCGATCGCCTGGGGTATTCCGGTTACCCGGTTACGGACCTTGAGCCAACGGGTCCGGAGGCGTACTCATTCCAGAGCTACTGGGAGGTCTTGAGAAAGCGCCGGAGTACGGTTTTCACCGTCGCCTTCGTCGCCACACTGCTCGTGACGGTGGTTGTCTACCGAATGAAGCCCGTTTACCGGGCCACCGCGCGCATGGAGGTGCAGGCGGAGACGCCCGCCTTGCAGACGCTCAACGAGCTGAATCCCAGCGCGGCGGCGGACGCGGCGTTTCTCCAAACGCAGGTCGATCTTTTGCAGAACAACAACCTGGCTTGGCAAACCATGCAGGAGCTGGGGCTGGCGAATCAGAGCGTGGAACTCGGGGCGGGAGGAGATCTCTGGTCTGGGAGCAGCAGCCGCTCGGCGGCGCTCACGCCCGCCAGCCTGGTCCGGAGTTTCAAAACGCACCTTCACGTCGAACTGCTTAACGAGAGCCGGCTAGTGGAAGTCAGCTTCGAGAGCGTGGATTCGAGCCTGGCAGCGCGTGTGGCCAACACGCTGGTCAAGGATTATGTGGAATCTAACTTTCGCTCCAAATACGAAACCACGCGGCAAGCCTCGGCGTGGATGGAGGAGCAACTTGACGAGCTCAAGGCGAAAGTGGAGAAAGCCCAACAGGCGCTGGTGGACTACGAGCGAGAATACTCGATTGCCAACCTGGGTGACAAAGAGAACGTGGTGCAACAACGGCTGGAGCAGTTGAGCACCGATCTGACCGCAGCCCAGGTTGACCGCGCCGACAAGCAATCGGTTTACGATTCGGCGCGCAGCAACAGCGCTGAGTCGGCCGCCGTTGCGGAGGACGCGCTGCTGGGGCAATTGGAGTCGAAAAACGCCGAACTCCACACAGAGTATGCCGCGGCCACTTCTCAATATGGTCCGAACTTCTACAAGGTCAAGCAACTCGGCAATCAGATCAGCGAAGTCGAAACGCTGATTGACCGGGAGCGGAAGCGGATCATGCAGCGGATTGAGAGCGATTATCACACCGCCGTGCGGCGCGAGCAGCTCCTCTCCCAGGATGTCGCTAAGCAAAGAGCCGAGGTGGAAAAACTGAACCAACTGCTCATCAAGTACACCATCCTGAAGGGAGACTTCGAAACCAACCAGCAGCTTTACGATGAGCTCCTGAAGCGACTTAAAGACGCTACCGTCTCCGTGAGCTTGCGCGCCACCAGCGTTCGCCTGGCCGATGCCGCGCTGGTACCGACCACCCCCATCCGCCCCGACAAGCGAGTGGACATCGCCGTCGGGCTTCTGGTGGGTTTGATCCTTGGAGTGACCCTGGCCTTTATCCGGGAGGGACTGGATCGCACGGTCAAGACAGCGGAAGACATAGAAAATCAGATTGCGATTCCCACCTTAGCCGTAATTCCGCTGGGAACGAAGTCCCGCGGGCGGTATGGCCGGTATTTCGCTCGCGAGGCTCCGAAAGTGCCGGGCGACGGAAACCTGGGATTGGCCATTATGAACGCGCCCGGGTCGGAAATGGCGGAATCTTTCCGGGTCTTGCGTACTTCGATTCTGCTTTCCAGTTCCCCACAGCCGCCGCAAGTGCTGCTGGTCACGAGTGCGCATCCCAGTGAAGGGAAGACCTTCGCGTCAGTCAACCTGGCGTTGGCGTTGGCCCAGCGCGGCGGCCGCGTGCTGCTGATTGACGGGGATCTGCGGAAGCCAAACGTGCTGAGAGCCCTCGGGCTGGGAAATGGCGAGGGCGAGGGAAACGGATTGAGCACCTACCTCACGGGCGGACAGGGGATCGATTCGGCACTGATGTCGTTCACGGCGCTTCCCAATCTGTCCGTGCTGCCTTCCGGGCCGATTCCCGCCAACCCTGCCGAACTGGTTTCCTCTCCGGCCATGGGGAGGCTGGTGGGTGAGCTACGCCAGCGCTTCGAACACATCGTGCTCGACTCGCCGCCGTTGTTGCTGGTAACGGACGGAATCCTGCTTTCCACTGTGGCGGATGGAGTGGTGCTGGTTGTGGAAAGCGGCTCGACGTCGCGAGGTGCATTGCATCGAGTTCGTCAAATCCTGGATCGGGCGGGCGCCAAGACCCTGGGTGCGGTACTCAATAAGCTGGATGACCGGGTTGACGGCTACTATACTTCTCGCTATCGGTATTACGGCTATTACTACTCCCGTGATCCCTCCGCGTCAAAAACTTCTGACTTGAATTCGGCCAGCTAGCGGTGAAGGACCAACAGTTCAGGACAGCTCATCCAGCCAGTTTGGACAAGGGCGAAACAGAACGCTATGCGGGAGTTCTCTCATGGTTTCTCGACTCCGACTTATGCTGCCTTGGGGGCGCCACCGGTGGGTCCGTCCGGCCATTAGATCGTAGTTTGAGAAAGAGCTGAGAATGCGAGCTGGGCGCGAGGTAACCCCATGCTAATGCGCGATGTAGCAGTGATCGGAGCGGGGCCGGCGGGGTTGTATGCGGCTTATCGACTGGCTTCGGCCGGTTTGGGTGTCGCGGTACTCGATGCCCAGGAGAGGGTAGGGGATAACGCGGTCTGTTCGGGCGTGATCGGGGAAGAGGCCTTTAGGCGTTTTGGATTGCCCTCCCGGCCGGTGCTGAACAGCATTTACTGTCTGCGGGCGGTCTCGCCGGCGGGCAGAAGCCTGGAGTATCGCTCGCCGACGCCGCTGGCCCGTGTGGTCGATAAAGCAGAATTCAACCGCGACTTGGCGAGTCTGGCGCGCGCCGCAGGCGCGGAATTGCATTCCGGCCGTTTGGTCGAAGCGGTGGCGCCCGAAGATCATGGGGCGATCTTGCGGTTCCGTTCCCGGCTGGGCGCGAGGGAAAAAATCCGAGCGCGAGTCGCGGTGATTGCTTCCGGAGTGGGCGGGGCGCTGAACGGAGCACTGGGACTTGTGAAGCCGCGGGAGTTTTTACGGGCCGTGCAAGCCGACATCCCACTGGGTAGGGACGGCGCTATGAACCCCACAGAAATATATGTGGGGAGGTCCGTGGCGCCGGGAGCTTTCGGCTGGAAGATCCCTTTAGGGCACGGCCGCGTGCGCGTGGGGTTAATGAGCTGGGAGGAGCCCCGCCCGTATTTCAGCGCGCTTTTGCAGCGGGTGGCGCCCGGATTGAAGCGGGGCGAAGCCAGATTCCAGCAGAAGGCCATCGGGCAGATGCCGGTGGGAAACTGCGTCGCGGAACGCGTCGTCGCCATCGGAGAAGCCGCCGTGCACGTGAAGACCTCGACCGGAGGGGGAATCTACTTTGGCCTGCTCTCGGCCGAAATGGCTGCCGAGGTCATTCTGCGCGCTTTTCAGAAGGGCGACTTCAGTGTTCAGACCTTGGGCCAGTTCGAACGCTACTGGAGGACGGCTTTCGGCACTGAGTTGTGGACGGGGTATCTCGCCCGGAAAGTCACGGGGCGACTCTCCGATAGCCTTTTGGAAAAGGCCTTCGAAAGGGCAAAGGGGATCGCTCTCGTGGGCCGGCTGAAAGACGAATTGAGCTTCGATTGGCATGGCAGAGCCATAGCGGCCTCCCTGCATGGTCTGTTCGGTCCCCCTCCAGGCTCTTGAGACCATCATGATCAAACGGGGTTTTGACGTACTGCTTTCAGCTTTTGGGCTCGCCGTATCGTTGCCGTTGTGGGGAATTATCTCACTGGCCGTAAAGCTTCACGACGGAGGGCCGGTGTTTTATCGGCAACCGCGGGTAGGGAAAGACGGGCGAGTCTTCATGGGCCTGAAGTTCCGCTCGATGGTGCCTGACTCGGACCGGAAGTGGGGAGCGGCGCCCGCGGTGGCCAACGATCCCAGAATTACAAAGGTTGGAAAAGTATTACGAGCTACGGCGATGGATGAACTTCCGCAACTTTGGAATATCTTGCGGGGCGATATGAGCTTCGTCGGCCCCCGGCCGGAATGGCTGGAATTGGTGAAGAAGTTCCGCGCCGAAATTCCCCGCTTCGATCTGCGTCATCGCGTCACGCCCGGACTCACCGGACTGGCCCAAGTCTACGGGCATAGCGAGATGTCGCGCCGCAATAAGCTCCGCTACGACTTGCTCTACGCGCGGCGTCAGAACTTCTGGCTCGACATGCGGCTGGTCCTGTTATCGTTCGCCGTGACTTTCACGGGGCGGTGGGAGCTCCGGGAGGCCAAGGTCTGGCGTCCCCGACAGCGGCGACACGCCAAGCCGGCGGCGGCGAAAACCGCCTGGCCCGCTGAAGGATTGTTGTCGAAAGGTTTTACGCAATCCCGCCCCTCGCCCTGAACGCTATGGAGCGCCGGCCTTCAGGCCGGCATCCTCCCCCTGCTGACCCGAAGATCAGCGCCTCAAATCATCATGCCTCAACGCGACATTCCGTGCGCGCGCGTGCTGGGAGTCCCCGTGCACGTGCTTGGCCTGCACGATGTAGTCCGGGTGATGCAGGACTGGCTTCAAAATGGGGCAGGCCAGCGATGGATTGCTGTGACCAGCTCGCACGGCATCATGGAGGGATTCAAGCATCAAGAGTTCAGGCAGATCCTCGAGTCGGCGGCTCTTTCGGTTCCGGACGGCAAGTGGACGGCGCGCGCCGCTGCGTCCCGGCTCTCGCTCGAGCCGCAGCAGGTGCGCGGAGCCGACTTGATGTGGGAGTTCTGTGAGCTGGCCAACCAACGCGGCTATAGCAGCTACTTCTTTGGTGACACGCCTGAGGTGCTGAACCGGCTTACTGCCAGACTCCGCGGGCAATTTCCCAACCTGCCCATTGCGGGGGCGTATTCACCCCCTTTCCGGCCGCTGAGCGAAGCAGAGAACGACGAAATAATCCAGCGGATCAACGACGCCAAGCCCCACGTGCTTTGGGTGTGCCTGGGGCTTCCGAAACAGGAGTGCTGGATCTTCGCCAACCGGCAGAAGCTTCGCGTGCCCATCGTGGTCGCCGTGGGTGCGGCGGCCAAATTCGTGAGCGGAAGCGTCGCTCCCGCGCCCGCATGGATCAGGGAACACGGATTCGAGTGGCTTTGGCGACTGATTCGTGAACCCCGGCGCTGCTGGCGGCGCTCCGTGCTGTACGGCCCCCAGTTTGCCCTTCGCGCCATCCTCGAGTCGAGTGGTGCGCGGAAGTACCGTCAAAATGGGACCAGAGACTAATCCCGTTTCTTGCCGGCAGCCCCACTCGCTCGACCGCCAGAGACCCGGGTTGGCCGGGTAGTACCGCGTCGCAGGTGATCCTCGGCGAGATTTTCGGCCAGGGAACTACTCATGCCGGAGACCGTCCCCAATAGCCGCAGTCGCGATAATTCCGCATGCCTAGGAAGGGTCCTTAGGGTCCTGGCGGCTCTGATCGCGCTCAGCTCGCTCTCACTTGCGTTTCGAGCCCGCGAGTGGGTTGCCGACAGGCCCCTCAGTGAAGATGCCTTTTACTGTTACGCGGTTTCCTACAACCTCGCTCACGGCGAGGGAACCACAATAGATGGAGCAACCTCTACGAACGGGTTCCAACCGTTATTCGTTTTCCTTTGTGTTCCTCTTTTCGCCCTCGCCGGCGATAACCAAGTCCTGGCGGTGCGCCTGGTCTTTGTTTTCGAGTGGGCCTTGTACATGGGAACCGCGCTGCTCCTGGGCCGAATAGTACGCGACTTCATCCCTTCAAATGATGATCGCGCCCGCTCTCTGGCGCCTTGGCTGACGGCAGTCCTCTACCTGTCGGCGGGACTGGTGTTTCTACAGCATTTTAATGGGCTGGAGACCGGTTGCCTTCTCTTCGTTTACGCCGCCCTTTGGCGCTACTATCAGGCAAACTTCCGAGATTCGCACTGGCACTATTGCGCGCTCGGGTCGCTGCTGGGACTCTTGGTCTTGGCGCGCGTGGACGCAGCATTCTTCGTGGCGATTTTGTGCCTGAAGCAGTTTCTCTCAGGAAGGAAGCTCAGGCTCCGACAGCGGGCTGCCCACGTCTTCGAACTCTGCTTCTTCTCCTGTCTTGTCTCGTGCCCGTGGTGGATCTATAACGTATTGGAATTCCACTCCCTGATGCCCAGCAGCGGCAAGGCCGAACAGGCTTGGGCGCTTTCCGCCGCCCGGTTGAGGATCATGGTTGTCGCGCTCGAGCGAGGGTTGGCGCCATGGGTTTACCTAACGGAAAGCCACTGGGATTGGACCCTCGGACTCGCAGTTCGTACCCTCCTGATTCTTGCAGTTCTCGCGGCTGGAATAAGATTCCGCCATACACTAACTGAGTTTATTTCCCGCTTCGCGTCGGGGGGTGAACAATCCAGACGAACCCTCGAGTTTGCCGGCTGCCTGGTGGCGTGCCTGCTGGCTCTCGCCTGCTGGTACGTGCTCTCCTCATGGGCGACCCACTTCTACACGCGGTACCTTTCGCCGTTGAGCCTCGTGGCGGTGTTTCTGCTTGCCGCTGCCGGCGCAGAGACATGTTGGACGATGCCGGCATGGACGAGCGCCGGAGCGAGCGCGCTGCTGGTCATACCTGTTTTGGTGGGCACTGCGATGCTCTGGGGAGACCCTGCCGTTTTCGGGAGCAATCTGGCGTTGCGCCAGCAGCTAAAACTAGTGAGCGAATGTGTGCCTGCCCAAGCTGTGGTGGCTGCCGGACAATCAGGGACGATCGGCTATTTCCGCAGGCGGGTGGTCAATCTCGACGGTAAAGTGAACGCCGCGGCACTGGCCTACCAATCGAGAATGTGGGAATACCTCCCGAAGGTTGGGGCGCGCTGGCTCTGTGATTGCCCTAGTTACTAAGTAGGCCAGAAGTATGTAGACATAAACGAGCTAGATCGCTGCATACTGGGTATCTGGCATAAGAAAGA
>Ga0209415_10005083_pt1 | contig 23810 bp, 22 predicted proteins | sample PeaSoiSIISIP2007_FD_187696 | JGI IMG/M metagenome (GOLD analysis project Ga0209415, IMG submission 187696) | Peat soil microbial communities from Weissenstadt, Germany - SII-SIP-2007 (SPAdes) (version 2) | ecosystem: Environmental > Terrestrial > Soil > Wetlands > Peat | place: Germany... | reverse complement strand
GGTTAACCTTCGTCTGGCCCCGCTGCGCGACCGGAAAGAGGACATCCCGGGTCTGGTTGCGCACTTCCTGGCCCGCCACGGCAAAGGCCACTCGCTGACACAGGAAACGCTGGAAGCGATGCTCTCCTACGATTGGCCGGGCAACGTTCGCGAGCTCGAGAATTGCATCCAGCACATGGTCGCCATCAACACCGGGCCGTTGCTGCACGCTGCCGAGCTGCCCTCCATGTTGCAGAACCACCTTATCGTGAAGAAGGCCCAGGCCCTTTCCGTTGCGGTGGGCTTTCAACCTCCGGCCAAGCCGGTCGGCGAGGCGTTCTCACATGAACGCAGGGGGCAGGCAGAGTCCAACTATTCGCCGATCATTCCGCTGACGCAGATAGAACGGCGTGCCATCCTGGAAGCGCTGGAGTACACAAAAGGGGACCGCGCCATCGCCGCCAACCTGCTGGGGATCGGCCGCACGACCCTGTACCGCAAGCTGAAGGAATATCAGCTCGCCGTATAGTCACCGTCTCCCTCACGGTCGCGGCTCGGTCAACAAAGGCTGATACAAAGCTCAAACCCGCGGCACTACCCCGAGTGCCTGATCCAAGAATCCTCAGAATCCTGCTGGTCGAAGACGACTTCGACGACGAACAGCTCCTGGGCGAAGCCTTGATCGAGATCCAGGAGAACCGCCAGTGGTGCAACTGGCGAACCGCGAATATCGTACAGGTGGAACAGCTCGCCGACGCCATCGACTGTTTGCGCCGGGATAAGTTCGACGTCGTCTTATTGAACTTGAGCCTGCCTGACAGCCCGACCTTGCTGGCTTCGTTCCTGGACGTGCATGCCAACGCCGACGGCGCGCCCATTGTTGTCCTGGCAGACGAGGTAGACGAAAACCTTGCGAATCGGTTGCTGCGGGAGGGCGCCCAGGACGTATTGGTGAAGGCGGAGCTGGAGTGTGCGCCGCTGGCCCGCTCCATTCGTTATGCGGTGGAACGGCAGCGCCGGACCGGGCCGGCCGAGCTACGCGCGCTGGCGAAAACCGCTATGCTGGCTGATTGAAAATCGCGCTCGACGCTACGTACAGCCTGGGCCGGGACCTCTCGGGCGTGGGGGTGTACTCGCGGGAAATCCTGCATGGTCTGGCGCGGACTCACCCCGAGGCGCGCTTCCTGTTTTGCTACCGGCCGCACCGCTTCCTGCGCTCCTTCGCCGATCCGCTGCCCCGCAACGCCAGACGCCGCGTGTTGCGAGAGAATCGCGCGCCATCGGCCGATCTGTTCCACGGCTTGAACCAGCGTCTCGGCCACGTCCGGCATCATCGGGCGGTCTCCACCTTCCACGATCTTTTCGTGATCTCGGGCGATTACTCCACACCGGAGTTTCGCCAGCGCTTCACCGCGCAGGCCCGCGCCGCCGCCGAGCGCTCCGATCTGATCATCGCCGTCTCGCGGTTTACAGCTCAACAAGTGGAAGAGCTGCTAGACGTGGAACGGTCGCGAATCCGGGTGGTTCAGCATGGCACGCACCCCGTGGCGCCAGGCGCGCGGCCAGCGGCGAGGGAGCAAATGATCCTCTCGGTCGGGGCCATCCAACGCCGCAAGAACACCGCCCGCCTGGTGGAAGCTTTCGAGCAGCTCGATCCTGGGTGGAAGCTGATCCTGGCCGGGGCTTCGGGATTTGATTCCCAGCAAGCGCTGCAGCGCGTCGAACGCAGCCCGCGCAAAAAGGACATCCAAGTGCTCGGTTATGTACCCGGTCCCGAGCTCGAAGAACTGTACCGGCGCGCGTCGATTTTTGCATTCCCTTCGTTGGACGAGGGCTTTGGGATGCCCGTGCTGGATGCCATGGCTTGCGGCGTACCGGTGTTGACATCCAATGTTTCCGCGATGCCCGAAGTGGCGGGCGATGCGGCGCTGTTGATTGATCCGACGGACGTCGCGTCGATCGGGGAGGGCCTGCGCCGGCTTGCGGGAGACTCGGCCTTACGAGACACACTGACCCGCGCTGGCCTGGTGCGCGCGAAGGAATTCAGTTGGGAAAAATCGGTTGAAGCAACTTGGAATGTGTACCGAGAACTGCTTTAGCTTTTTTCTTCGTCGATTGCGATTTTCAGAGCCTTCAGGAATTTCTGATCCTGCGAGGTGAGCTTAATTTTGCCGGTGGACTCGAATTTCCGCTTGGGAGGAGCTTCCGATTCCACTGCTTCGGCTTCCCCATCTTCGGATTCGTACTCGCCGTTTTCTTCACGTTTGTTGAAGCCAATGGTGGCTTCCAACACCAGGAAGACGTCGTACCCGGCTCGCTTAATCTCTCCGATAGCAGCAGCAATGCGGTCGGAGTCGGATAGCGATTCGTTGATCGCGTTGCCCAGCTCTTGCATCAGTTCTTTCAGTTTTTCTTCCACGCATTGCCCCTTTCTCCTTGCAGCGGGCTCCCTCTTAGGATATCACTCTACCTTCTTGATGTTGCCGAGGCAAGCACAGTTTCACCAAAAGGTAGGTGGGCCAAATTTTAGCTTTCCTCTCCAATAGTTTTATCGGTTCAAATCCCGATTCTCAGTAGCAGTTTCCCTCGGCCCATACGAACGCGAAGGAACGTTTCGCTACACTGGTACTAGTCCATGTTTTCAACGGCAAAGAAGTTTCTGGGCCACGTGATCCCCGGAGTCATCCGCCCCATCCACATCCTCTGGAATCAAGTGATCGGCTTCTTTTTCATTGTTTTGGCGCTGCTGCCGCTGCATTCCATTGTGCGGGACTGGGGGAAAAGTGATAGCGCTCCCCGGCTGGCGCTGGAAATCCCCTTCGCTTTGATCATGGCCGGATTCGGCGTTCACTCCTTCTTGCGCGCGCGAAAGATTTCTAAATTTTCTAAACCATGAGCGCTGAACCCAGCGAACTGCCCGGCCAGTACCCCTTCACCCGAGGGATCTACCCGGACATGTACCGCAGCCGCCTTTGGACTATGCGCCAATACGCGGGCTTCGGAACCGCGGAGGAGAGCAACCAGCGCTACCGTTATCTACTGTCGCAAGGCATCACCGGACTCTCTGTCGCGTTCGACTTGCCGACGCAAATGGGCATGGATTCCGACCATCCGCTTGCGGCCGGCGAAGTGGGACGCGTGGGTGTGGCCATCTGCTCCCTCGCCGATATGCAGCGGCTCTTTGAGGGCATTCGTCTGGCCGACATCACCACGTCGATGACCATCAATTCGACCGCGGCGATTCTGCTGTGCTTTTATGTTTTGGTCGCACGCGGTCAAGGCGCCGCGCTGCGCAAGATCTCCGGCACCACCCAGAACGACATCCTGAAGGAATACATCGCGCGCGGGACTTACATCTATCCGCCGCGCCCGGCGATGCGGATCATCACCGACCTGTTTGCCTGGGCCGCCCGCGAACTTCCAGAATGGAACACCATCTCCATCAGCGGCTATCACATTCGCGAAGCCGGCTCGACGGCGATCCAGGAAGTGGCGTTTACGCTGGCCAATGCCATCGCTTACATCAGCGCGGCCATCGAAGCCGGACTGGATGTGGATGCCTTCGCGCCCCGTCTGTCCTTCTTCTTCAACTCGCACAGTAACTTCCTGGAAGAGATCGCCAAGTTCCGAGCGGCGCGGCGCTTGTACGCCAAGATTATGCGCGATCGATTTGGGGCCAAGAATCCGCGCTCGATGATGCTGCGTTTTCACGTGCAGACGGCCGGGTCCACGCTCACCGCGCAACAGCCCGATGTCAATGTTGTACGGGTGTCGATGCAGGCGCTGGCGGCGGTGCTGGGCGGGGCACAATCGCTGCACACCAACGCCAAGGACGAGGCGCTGGGCCTTCCCACCGAGGAAGCGGCACGGCTGGCCCTGCGCACGCAGCAGATCATCGCGCACGAAACCAGCGTCACCAATACCGCCGATCCCTTGGGGGGCAGCCACCACATCGAAAAGCTAACGGACGAGATCGAGCGCGGCGCCGAGGAATACATCGAGCGCATTGATGCCATGGGAGGAACGCTGGCGGCCATCGAGCGGGGGTTCATCCAATCGGAGATTCAGAACGCAGCCTACGCCTATCAGCAGTCGGTGGAACGCGGCGACGCGGTGGTGGTGGGGGTCAACAAGTTCCATCAGGACGAGCCGGAGGCGCCCACGACGTTCCGTCTGGATCCGGCGCTCGAAGCGCAGCAGATCGCGCGGCTACGCGAATTGCGCGCCTCACGCGATGCAGGGACCGTGGAGAATCGGTTAAGCGCGCTGGAGGCGGCAGCGCGGTCGAATGACAACCTGATGCCGCACATTCTGGCTTGCACCGAGGCTTACGGAACGGTGGGCGAAATTTCCGATCGTCTGCGCGCCGTGTTTGGGGAGTATAAGGAACGCTAGTGGGGCGGACGCCCCCACTGAGCGGATGCCGACGTGGGCGTCGGCCGCGGTCCAGGGGGACCGCCCCACACTGAAATCCTACTTGCCCACCAGGTGCGCGTCGCTCTTTTCGTTTTCGTTACAGATGAATTCGATCAGATCCGTATCCAGCATTACCCGCTGCTTTATCATCACCGTCCATGGCTTGGTGTACGCCTTGGGATCCTCGACCGTGACCTCGATCTCCAGGTTTCCGTAGTTGACTCGCCGGAACCGCTCGGTCATCTTTCCGGTATTGGTCAGCGGGCTCCCCTCCACGTCCAGCCACACGTCGTCGCGGAAGCCGTTGGTCTCGACCACCAGGGTGTCGCCGTCCCAATGTCCGATCGAATATCCGTACCACCAGGGCTGCGCATCGCTATTCGGCAGCGTCCGCCCATCCATGAAGATTTGCCGCACGCCGGCCTGCGCCTCGTACAAAATCACGATCAGCTTGGGCAGCTGAATGATCTTGCGCGGCTGCGGATGCAGGTGCAGTTGCATCAGACCGAGCGGCAGGCAGTGGGCATCGGGATTGTCCTTGTTGTTCTCGCCCTTGCGACTCGCGCGCAATTCCTTGGCCCAGGGCGTGAACGGCAGGCCGTCTTTCAAGGTGGACCCGATATTGAAGAACTGATTCACGCCAGGGGGAGGCGGTCCCAGACCAGGCCCGCCTGCGGCAAATTGCGAGCCGGCTGGAGGCGCCGGCGGCGGGGAGAGCGGCAGTTGCCCAGGGATGCTTCCATCGGTGGGCGTCGGCCGCGGCCGCCCAGCAATAGTCCAAATCCCGGACAGATCGGGATGTCCGTCGGCGGTCCTGGGCACGGGGCCGGTTAGATCCGGCTTTCCATCGGGACCCTTGGGAACTGCGGGCGTCGGATATTTCGACCATTGGGCGTGGAGGGCTAAGGGAGCTCCGCCAACAATCAGGAAAAAGGCGGCGATGTTCAACAAGGATTTCATCGGATTACTTTTCTAGCTTACCTCTCGATCCGCGCTGCTTGGTTCGACCCTTGGTTCCCGTCTTGGACGACGCAGCCGAGCGCCAGGCCGAGCGTAGCAGATCGCGCATGGCGTCCGGATGCACGCGGGCCAAGTGCACCAGAACCCACGGGTAGTTCAGGTAATGATCGGTAATGAAGTACGTCTCGGGATCGGCCGCGATCAATTCCTGGCGATCGTCGATGCTCATGTGTACCACCAGCGCGTCGAGCTCGGGCCGCAGCCGCGCGAACAGAGCGCCTCGCACCTTGAACGCCGGCGTGCCATAAGACGTGGTCTCTTCGACGTCGTCGAGCACCAGAGCGATTTTGCGAACGGCTTCAAACGTCATGACATCTATGCTAATCCGGAATCCCTAGCGTCCCCCCCTGCTAGACTGGGCACATGGAGCGAAAAAATCTTCTGGCTCACTTTCGCGCTCCTGGGTCTGGTGGGTTGCCTACCGCAGCTACTGGTTCTGAAACATGAACGCTCATTTTCTTGCATTGCTCCTGATCTTCGGCCTCGGGCATCCCTCTCGCGATCCCATCGACCCCGCCAAGAGCATCCCCTTGCACAGTCGCATCCCGTGCGACGGCTTCGGCGGACCGGAAGAAGCGGTCCATGTGCAAGTGACGTTCTCCTCCGGCGACACCGCGCGCGAGTTCGCGGTCAGCCAATATGAGACTGATAAGTGCTCAGTCGAAACGATGTTTCAGTGCTGGCACAAGACCAGGACCGGCTGGCACGATGTATGGTCCGCGGCAAGCTCCCAGGCCTCATCCGGCGCAATCCTGCCGCTCGCCTCCTGCATTGAATGGGGATCGAAGGAGCCGGCTCGATACCTTCTCAGCGGCTGGTATCGAGAGGGCGCGTCCGGCTCCAAGCCCATCTGGCGGCAAGCCGCCGTAAAGCAAGTCTCTTCTCAGCCGGAAGTTTACGAGTTCACTGATCCGAACGGTGGAACAGCCCGCACCCAAATCGGGCGCTGACCCCGACAGCGAACAGAGGCATTTGCCATGATTTGTCCCACAGCCCGATGCGTGCTCGCCGCGGCAGCGGTTGCATTTTCGGCGCTGGGCCAAAGCGCCAGCCCCAGCACCATCGTCGGCGCCGGATACCTGTTCCCTGGTCCCGTCAGCGTCGCTCCCGGACAGGTCATCACCATATTCGCGGCGGGAGTAGGCCGCACTCTCACGCAGCCGGTGTTCCCCGGATTCGGCAAGTTGCCAACTTCGCTCGCCAGCATCAGCGTCACCATCGTTCAGTCGACGAATATTCCAGCGCCGATCCTGTCAGTGGTTCCGGCCGCCAGTTGTCCGAATTGCGGCGTGATGACGGCCATCACCATCCAAGTCCCCTACGAGCTGTACCAGGTACCTCCAAACGGAGGTTTGGGGCCAAGTCTCTTCCTATTCGTCACCGAGAACGGCGTGGCGGGTAACTGGACCATGTTGAATCCCGTGCCCGATCAGGTGCATATCCTGACCGTCTGCGATACGGTCATCGGCGGCTCCGGCCCATCCACCGGCCGATGCCCGTGGGAGGTGACGCATGCCAACGGCACACTAGTTTCAAACACAAACCCGGCTTCGGCGGGCGAAGAGCTGGTCGCATATGCCGTCGGTCTGGGCGCCACGAATCCCTCTGTGCCCACGGGTCAACCTGCGGCGCACCCGGCGCCCACTGCGAAGAAGTTCGCACTCGACTTCAATTTCCATCCCGATGCGCTGGCGTCCCAACCGTTCCCATCGAATGTGGTTCCAGCCAACTACGTGCCTCCGGCTCCGTTGTTTAGTGGCCTGACGCCCGGATATCCCGGCTTGTATCAGATCAACTTTGTCGTGCCGGCCATCCCGGCTGGCCTGCCGCCGTGTGTCGCCGGACAAGGACCGGGCTTGGTCAACACGAATCTGACGGTGAGCGTGGGAGGATTTACGTCGTTCGATGGCGCGGCCCTTTGCGTCTCGCTTCCGGAGTGACCATCAGGCGAGCGCCCGCGAACTTTTTCGGAACCTTAAGAAACCGGCCATGAGTATGCTTGCTCCGAGCAGCACGGATGACGCGGGCTCCGGCGTTGCCGTCAATTGCAAGTTGTCCTCATAGAAATTCACGTTCACCAGCAGGTCGTAAGTGGTGCCCGGATGCGATGCGAAGGGTCCAAAGAGGTCCTCGTAGGTGCAAACTACCGATGGATCCGGAAAGTATTGCGGCCCCGTATCGGAGGCGACCACAAACGTCGTATCTTGTGTTTCCAGAAGGCTGAGTAGAGCAGGCAGCGAGGCGCCTGCCACGTTGGAACCCACTCCATTGGCGCTTTCCAAACCGGGCAGAGCCGCCAGTACAAAGCCCGGCATGACCGACGTTACGGTCGGATCAGCAAGAATCTGGTCTACAATCCCCGGCCCCAGCCCCGTGAGCACGGTGTCGACAATGTCGGCGGGAACACCCGAGCCTATCTCGGTGTCAGCGCTCACCGCCATGGTCTGCGAGGTTGAAGCGCCGCTGGATAACGTCGCGGTGCCAAAGAAGATATTCATCACGCCAGAGACTTGGACCGTGTCGGCTGAAAGCGTAATGGATAGTCCCGGCAGAACCAGCAGCAGAAGCAATTTGAATTTCATTCCGCTAGATACGGCGCAATCGGGGAGCAAATCACGTCACCCGCCCGTCGACCATTTCGGATGATAAAATCGAATCCTCCACCATATGGATAGCACCACCGGTTCCGGGGAAGTTACGGCTTGGCTGGACCGGTGGGCGCAAGGGGAACCGGCCGCGTTGGATCAACTGGCGCCGCTGGTGTATGATCAGCTCCGCGCCATCGCTGATAATCTGCTTCGCAACGAACGCGCCGATCACACCCTGCAGCCGACCGCGCTGGTCAACGAAACATTCCTGAAGCTGCTCGGGCTGCAAAAACTAACGTTGAATGACCGGTCTCATTTTTTCGCCTTCGCGGCCAAGCTGATGCGGCGGGTGTTGATCGATCACGCGCGCCGTTTGAAGGCCGACAAGCGCACTTGGCCCGGACGGCTTCCGCTCGATTCCGAGCTCGGCTGGATGGAGTCGATCGACGAACAATCGCTTGACCTGAGCACCGCGCTCGAAGAGCTGGAATCCATGGATGCCACCGCTGTCCGGGCCCTGGAACTGCGCTATTTCCTCGGCTGCACGGTGGAGGAGGCGGCGGCGTTGTTGGGGCTTTCGGCGTCTACCGTCGATCGCAGCTTGCGGTTTTCGCTGGCTTGGCTGCATTCTCGATTACATCCGAAAGGTTGAAGGATTTTCGCGGCGCATTGCGCCGTACCTGAAGAAGATGAGGGCTCCTTCTCAGCAACGCTTTCAGCAATTGGTCGCTTGGTTCGAGGAAGCGCTGCGGCTCCCCCCCGGCGAGGCGCGCGAGGCCTATATTGCTCGCGTCCCGGACGGAGATGGAACGCTGCGCGCGGAACTGGCCGGCCTGCTGGCATCCGATTCGGAAGTGCAGCGCAACGCACCGAGCGCCCCCGCGGGATTGCCCCGGTTTGGTTCGTACCAGGCGCGGGAGTTGCTGGGCGTGGGCGGAATGGGGGCCGTGTATCGCGCCACCCGAGAAGACGGCGAACTGCGGCATCAGGTGGCGGTGAAGGTGGTGGCCGGCGTGCTGTGGTCGCCTGTTCTCGGCGAGCGATTCCGGCGCGAGCGGCAGATCCTGGCGGAGCTACAACATCCCTATATCGCTCGGTTTCTGGATGGAGGAGTGACCGGCGATGGCGCGCCGTACCTGGTGATGGAGTATGTGGAGGGTGAGCGCATCGACGCCTGGTGCGATCATCAGCGCCTTTCCATCCGCGGCCGGTTGCAATTATTCCTCAGGGTTTGCGAGGCGGTGAGCTACGCCCACCAGAAGTTGATTGTGCATCGCGACCTCAAGCCCAGCAATATTTTGGTGACCGAAGACGGCGAACCGCGTCTGCTCGACTTCGGCGTGGCTCGAACGTTGGAGCCGGATGGCCACGCGGCAGGCAATCGCGAGGCTACGATGACGTCCGGACTTTTCGCAACCCCGCTATATGCGAGCCCCGAAGTGCTGCGTGGCGAGATAGCGGGCGTGGGTTGCGATGTGTACTCGCTGGGAGTGTTGTTGTATGAGCTCCTCAGCGGCAGCCGGCCCTTCAGTGGCGCGAACCTGCCGGCAGCCAAGGTCATCGAGCACGTGCTGTCCTCCGACGCCCCGCCGGTGAGCGGGGCTGTGCTGGACGATCCCGAGGCCGTTCAGGCGCGCGGCGTCGATCGAGCGCCGGCCATCCGGCGCCAACTGCGTGGGGACCTGGACGCCGTGACCGCCAGAGCCCTCGCAAAGTCGCCCGCCGAGCGCTATGCTTCCGTGGAACAAATGGCTGAAGATGTGCGCCGTTATCTCTCCGGATACCCGGTGCAAGCGGCGTCGGTGGGCGCGCTGCAGAGAGCCCGCAGGTTCGTCGCGCGCAACAGCGGCCCGGTCGCCGCCGTGGCTTTGATCGCCCTTGCGCTCATCGCAGGATTGGTCGGAACCACCTGGCAGGCGCGCGTGGCCCGGCAGCAGCGCGCCGCAGCGGACCGCCGATTCAACGAAGCCCGCGAACTGGCGCGCTACCTGCTGTTCGAACTCCAAACTTCGGTGGGGAACTTGCCTGGATCCACGCCTCTTCGCGCGGAGATGGTGGGCCGCTCGCTCGCGTATCTGGACCGCCTCGCCGCCGAGAGAAGCAACGACGAAAACCTGCGCGTGGAACTGGCGCGCGGCTATTTGCAGTTGGCCGACGTGCTCGGAAACCCCTTCCGTCCCAATATCGGCGAACCGGCAAGGGCCAAGGAAAGCTATCGCAAGGCGATCGCGATTCTGGCGCCGATCGCCGCGAAGTCGCCCGATAATCGGGAGGCGCGATTGTTCTTGGCGCGTGGTCAACTCAATTTGGGCCGCAGCATCGGGTTCACCGCGGTATCGGCTGAGGGGCGGGAATTCGTCCGCAGCGCGACAGAGGAGTTCGGGCGCTTGGCCGCGCGTTGGCCTTCCGATTTCGACGTCCGCTCACAGGCCGCGATCGCGTATGCGTCGTTCGCGCAAAGCCTGCTGCCTTTCGGCTATGTGTCCACTAGCGATGCCGGACCGGCGCTGGCCGCCGCGCGCGAATCCACCGAACAGGCGCAGGCGGCGCTGCGTCTGAAACCCGGCGATATGGAAACCGTGCGTCAGTTGAGCGCCAGCTACAAAACCATGGGCGACTTAACGGAATTGCACAACCGGCCAGCCGCCACCCAGTTCTTTCGCCAGTCACTCGCTGCCCTCGATCAACTCAACGCGCGCGATCGGCAGTCTCTGGCAGCCCTTGGGACGCGCAGCTCCGCGCTTCTCGGGCTCGGTTGGAACCTCGGCAACCTCGGCGACTTTCCCCCGTCGCTCGCGGCTCTGGAAGAGGCGCGCCAGATTCGCGATCGCACCTCGGAGCAAGACCCCAAGAATATCCAGGCGCTGTATTTCCGGACCATACCTTTGCGCGATCTCGCGATCGTCCATCAAATGGCGGGCCAGACTGCGGCAAGTCTCGATGCTTTCCTCTCGGTTATCGCGATTATTGACCGGCTGATCGCCCAAAGCCCGGGCAATCTTGGATTCCGCTTCGCACGGGCGGAACTGCAATCGAGTGCCGCGAATCTGGCGATGAAATTGGGCCGAGCCCCCCAAGCTGAACGGTTGGCCAGCGCCAGTCTGCCCGTTTTGAAGCAGGCCGCCGAGCGCCCGGACGCGAGTGCCGTGGAATTGGCGATTGCGGCGCGGAGCTTGCTCGAAGCCGAGGTTCGTCCCTGGCGCGATCCAAACAGTGCTCTCGCGTTCGCCAGAAAATCAAGCCAACTGAACGGGAAAGACGCGGAAATCCAGGAAATCCTCGCCGAGGCCTACTGGTTCAACGGCGATCGCGCGCATGCCGTTCAGTCCATCCAACAGTCGCTCGCGCTCATCGAGCAGACGCCGACGCCAACTCGCCACGCTCTCGAGAAAACCCTCCGCCAGTATCAGAGGGCGAAACTTCCGTAGTACTTTTCCGCCATTTCCCTGACGCCACATGCCCAACAATTGCGCCGTATCAGGTGAAAGAGGAAACCATGGCTCTTCGTACAATGTTTGTGCTCGCGGCGGTCGCTGCGCTGGCGGGAACAGCCCAGGCCGGCTCCTACATCGCGGATACATTCTCCTGGGTGGGCATCTACTATGGATCGGCCGAACTGCTTTCGACGGACGGTACGCTACTCTCAACCACGCTTGCGATGACGGCGGAGACGCAACTCCTTAACTTCGGCCCGCAAGCGGACCAAAACGCGTTCGGAGCCGCAATGGCACAAGCGATGGTCCAAGGATTTTCCAATCCGTCGCAAGCTGAAACTCCGCCGCTGCCGCCGGTCTTCAGTCAGGAATTCTTAAGTCAAATTCCGGCCTTGGAAGACAATAACGGGCTCGGAAATGACGACCCTTTTTTGGGTACGCAGACGGCTTTTGATCCCAACAACGCGCCGACGTCAGCGTCCAACGCGCTGTACGCCGACCTCACCGCCCAGCCCGTCAATTTCGCCGTTACAGCGGACACCGGATTTGTTGCGTATGGCGGCCCGACAGACTACGTTTACGTTTGGAACATTGATCTGCCCGTCCCGGTGGAAGTTCCCCAGAACGGTCAACTAGCGTGCTGCGCCACGAGCATCGAGGGCGGAATCGTAGTGCAATTCTTCGAGCGCGATCTCCAGTTGACGGAAGTCGTCGCCACGCCGGAACCGCGCGAAACCTGGTTGGCGCTGGTGGTGGTTCTATCGGCCTGGATTGCGGTCCGAAGGTTCCGCCTGCCGGGCGGCGCTTCAAACCCGTAGTACTTCTTGCGCTGTTCCGTTGACGCTGCTTCCCGATCGGGAGGCCAGCCCGGCTCGTGCGTTCACTGCGCTCAGTTACTTTCTCTTTCCTTCATCCGCCAGCGCTTATCGGCGATTCTCGATCCAGCGCCCGTCCCATGCCGCTATTCTGAACCTGAATGTTTCGTTTGCCCGGCACGCCAGCTTGACGGGAAGTTCGCCAAAATTTCAGAAACAATCGCCACCCACGCCCGCCCGAATCGACAAACCGTCCCGACCTGTATACAATCAGGTGAGTCACGCTCTAATGCCCGCTCGGCCTGATCGCCGGGCTTCAAAAATAGGAAGGTTTATGGAGAGAATCTATCGAATGGCCACGTCTGTCTGGCTGTTCCCTGTGTTGCTGACCCTGGCCCACCCCGCCTTCGGCCAGGTGAATCTCGGCGGCGTATGGAACAATCTCCAGATTCTGCACGAAGACGAGCCGGAACGCTTGCCGGGCCCGGAGTTGGGCGATTATCTGGGCGTCCCCATCAATGATGCCGCGCGCTATCGCGCCGACGCTTGGGACGCCTCCCTCATCACGCTGCCCGAATACCAGTGCCGCGTCCACCCGTCCGATTACGTGCCCAGCTTCGCCGGCATGCGCATCTGGGAAGAATTCGACAAGGATTCGCAGACGCTGATCGCCATCCACACGCATCATTTCGCGTGGGGCACGGAGCGCACCATCTGGATGGACGGCCGTCCGCATCCGCCCGAGTACGCGCTGCACACCTCGCAGGGATTCTCCACCGGCAAATGGGAAGGCGACGTTCTGGCCATCACCACCACGCACCTGAAAGAGGGCTGGATCCGCCGCAACGGGCTGCCCCGCAGCGATCGCGCGGTGGTGACCGAGCACTTCATCCGGCACGGCGACAACTTGACGATCATGACGGTGATTCGCGACCCTCCCTATCTCACTGAGCCGTTTATCCGCACGCGCGACTACCTTTATGAAATCGGCGGCCAGATCGCGCCCTATCCGTGTGAAAGCGTGGAAGAGGTCATCCGGGCGAAGGGTATAATCCCGCATCATCTGCCAGGCACCAATAAGTTCCTGGACGAATTCCCGGCCGCTCATGGCATCCCGCCGCAGGCCGCGCGCGGCGGAGCCGACACCATGTACCCCGAATATCAAAACAAGATTCGCGGCGCTGCTCCGGCTGCAAAGGCGGACGCGAAATGAAAACTCTTTTTGCATTGCTGATCGCGACCGCCGGCCTGGTGTGCGCGCAAAATCAGAACGCTGAAGTCCACGTGTGGCCGGTGCAGGGCAACATCTACATGATCGTCGGCGCGGGCGGCAACATTACGGTCCAGGTGGGCAAAGACGGTGTGCTGGTGGTGGATACGGGTTTGGCGGCAAACGCCGACAAGGTTCTGGCCGCCATCAAAACCATCTCGAATGGGCCGATTCGCTACATCATCAACACGCATTACCATCCCGATCACACCGGCGGCAATGTTAAGATTCGCCTGGCCGGCAGCACCATCGTCGGCGCCAACGTCACCGGTGATATTAAGGATGCGGGCGTGGGCGCGGCGGTCATTTCGCACATCGACGTCCTCAATCGCATGAGCGCGCCAACCGGGACGCAAGCCCCGTCGCCCGAAGCCGGATGGCCCACCGACACATTCCTGGGCGATCAGAAGAAGCTGTACTTCAACGGCGAAGGCGTCGACATATTGCATCAGCCCGCGGCTCATACCGATGGCGATAGCATTGTGTTCTTCCGACGCGACGATGTCATCAGCACGGGCGACATCTTCACCACCACCAACTACCCCATCATCGATCTCGCCGCCGGCGGCAGCATCCAGGGCACCATCGACGCGCTGCAGAAGATCGTCGACATGATCATCCCGATATACGGCCAGGAAGGCGGAACGATGGTGATCCCCGGCCACGGCCGCTTGTGCGACTTCGGCGACGTGCTCAACTTCCGCGAGATGACCATCATCATTCGCGATCGCATCCAGAGCTTGATCAAAAAGGGCATGACGCTGGAACAAGTGAAGGCCGCGCGTCCCACGCAGGACTACGACCCCTTATACGGTTCCACCACCGGCTTCTGGACCACCGACAAGTTCGTGGAGGCCGTGTACAAAAGTTTGAAGGGCGAGAAATGAAAAAGTTACTGATCTACGTATTCGCCGTTTTGGCCGGTGCCCCCGCGCTCTTCGCGCAATTTCCGTTTGGGCCGCCTCCTGGCCCGCCGAGGCCCGCCAAGCAGGTGGCGCCCATCGACCTTACGGGCTACTGGGTTTCCATCGTTACCGAGGACTGGCGTTTCCGCATGATCGCCGCGCCGAAGGGCGATTTCGCCGGCGTGCCGTTGAACCTAGAAGGTCAGAAGATCGCCAAAGCCTGGGATCCGGCCAAGGACGAAGCCGCGGGCACCCAGTGCAAGGCCTATGGGGCGGCTGGTCTAATGCGCATTCCCACGCGCCTGCATATCACTTGGCAAGACGACAACACGTTAAAGATCGAGGCCGACGCCGGCACCCAAACTCGCATCCTCCACTTCGGCCCGCCGCAAGCTCCCAGCGGTCCGCCAACGCTACAAGGCTATTCGTCGGCGCAGTGGCTGGGACCGGCCGGAGGCATCGGATATTTCGGAGCGGCGTTTGATCCAACCAGAGGTGGGTCGTTGGAAGTGAATACCAGCCATCTGGCGGCCGGCTATCTGCGCCGCAATGGAGTTCCCTACAGCGATAAGACCACCGTCCAGGAATTCTTCGATGTGATCAAGGAATCCGAAGCCGATTGGATCGTGGTGAAGACCATCGTCACCGATCCGCAATACCTTTTCCGCAGCATGATCACCAGCACACACTTCCGGAAACAGACGGATGCCGTGGGCTGGAATCCGTCGGCGTGCTTCGCGCGCTAACGTTACGGAATGGTCCATCTCTCGCCGGGTTCCAGGACTTTGAACCCCACCGAGGGACGGAACCCGAGCATGTGATCCACAAAACGGCTCGCATCCACGCTCTGGCCGGCGAAGGTTCCGTAGTGCATCGGAATCAGCCAGCGCGCGCGAATATCCTCGGCGAGTTGCGCGGCCTGCGCGATGTCGAAGTTCCCGGGGCCTTCGATTGGCAGTAATGCCGCAGTGACGTTGTAGGGCCGCAGCCGCCCGACAATGCCTTCATACGACACACAGTCGCCCGCGTGATAGATGGTGCATGCGCCAAAGCGTATGAGATATCCGAGCTGCGGATAACCGCCCAGCGGCGTCCAGTTCAAATCGGGATGCGCGGATGGAACCGAATAGACCCGTCCATATGGCCCGTTCTTGAAATACTCCACGCGCAGGTCGGAATCGGTGGTGGTCATGCGGTCGAAAGGAACTCCGATCGAACGGGCGTGCTCGGCCGCGCTCTTCGGCAAGACGACTTTCACGCGGGGCGAGGCTTTCAGCATATCTGGAAGCGTGTTGGGGTCCATGTGGGCGGCATGCGTGTGAGTGCACAACAGCAAGTCTGCGTTGGTCGCTTCAGTGGCCGTCATGGGAGGCGCGGCGATGCGTGTGCGGCCTTCCGGAGTGGACAAACACGGATCGACATAGAACACGATCCCCTCATACTTGATGGCGAAACCGGCATGTCCCAGCCACCACAGCGTGGGCGTGGCAGCGTCCGTTTGGTTGATGTCGCGAACCAGATCGCTCATTGGGCTGCCGCCCTCTCCAGGCGATCGCGAATGGCAGCCCATTCTTCGGTGCGCGGCGGATGTTCGATGGCGATCCAGTCCCAGCCTTGGGCATCGGCTTCATGCAGCCTTTCATATAGCACTGCGGCGTAGGCCCGTGGATCGGCAGGCATCTGAAGACAAACTCCGCGGCCGGTAGAGGGAAGTTTTCCCGGCTCGACCAATATCAACGGCGTCTTGGGACTGTAATGCCGGCGATGCAGACCGGGAGACGGGTGAGCTTCGTCAGGCTTCGCTGCGAATACATGGAGGGGTCCAATCACCGCTTCGATTTCTTGCTGCGTCACCATGCCCGGTCTCAACAATACTGCATCCGGGCCAGCGAGCGAAAGAACGGTGGATTCGATTCCGACGGTGGTGCGGCCGCCATCCAGCACCATTGCGACGCGATCGCCCAAGCCGTCTCGAACGTGTTGGGCTGTCGTTGGAGAAAGTTCACCGAACCGGTTCGCGCTGGGCGCGGCGATGGGAACACCGGCTTCGCGAATTAGCGCCATCGCGATCGGATTGGCGGGCATTCGAATCCCCACCGTGTCCAGGCCCGCGGTCAGGCGGTCTGGAACGTGCGGCTTCTTGGGAAGCACCAGCGTCAGCGGCCCGGGCCAGAAGATCCGAGCCAGTTTTTCGGCGCGTTCGGGCCACTCGCGCACCAGCTCGCGCGCCATTTCGATGGAACTGACGTGAACAATCAGCGGACTCGATGACGGCCGGCCTTTCGCGGCGTAGATTTTTTCGATGGCCGCGGGGTCCAATGCATTGGCTCCAAGTCCGTAGACTGTCTCCGTCGGAAACGCAACCAACTCGCCGGCTCGGATCAGTTCGGCCGCGTTACTCAGGCAGATCGTCTTTTCCATCGCCTGCAATCTTGCCGGTGTGCTTGAAAACCAGGAAGGCGTGCATCAATCGATCCAGGTCGCCGTCCAAAACTCGATCCACATCGCCGATGGAAAGCTTGGTGCGATGATCCTTCACCATTCGATACGGCGCAAGCACGTAGCTGCGGATCTGGCTGCCGAAGTTGATCTCTAGCTTGGAGTCCTCCACCTTCTTGTCGGCGACCCGTTTCTTGTCTAGCTCGTATTCGTAGAGGCGCGCGCGCATTTGCTTCATCGCGCTGGCGCGGTTTTTGTGCTGCGAGCGCTCGTTCTGGCACTGCACCACCAGGCCGGTGGGGATGTGAGTCATGCGCACGGCCGATTCGGTCCGGTTTACGTGCTGGCCACCGGCGCCCGAGGCGCGGAAAACGTCCACGCGCAGATCTTCGGGCTTTATGTCAATGTTGATTTCGTCATCGATCATCGGGTACACGAACACCGATGCAAACGACGTATGCCGGCGCGCGTTGGCGTCGAACGGGGAAATCCGCACCAGCCGGTGCACGCCGATCTCCGATTGCAGCAGCCCGTACGCGTTCTCGCCATTCATCTCGAGCGTGGCGGATTTGATGCCCGCGCCCTCGCCCTCCAGACGATCCGTGACGACGGCCTGCACGCCGTGGCGTTCCGCCCAACGCAGATACATGCGCAGCAGCATCTCGGCCCAATCCTGGCTCTCGGTTCCGCCGGCGCCCGGATGGATCGCCATGATGGCGCTTTTGGGGTCGTTGGGGCCGTTGAGCAGCATCCCGGTTTCGAGAACATCCAAGCGTTCCGAAAAAACGCGAATCTCGCGGTCCAGATCGGCAGCGACGTTTTCGCCTTCGCGCCCCAGTTCGAAGAGCGTGTCGAGATCGGAGGTCAGGCGCGCGACCTCGGCCTCTTCCGCAATGGCCTCCTCCAGGCGCTTGCGCTCCTGCATGATCTTCTGGGCCTTTTCGGGCTGCTGATTCCAGAACTCGGAATCGGAGACCTGCTGTTCGATCTTGGCTAGCTGCAGTTTTTTATTGGACGAGTCAAAGATAGCTCCGCACAGCGTCAGCCTGCTGGCGGAGCGAAGCGTACTCTCTCTCGTGTTCTTCGAAAGTCATGGAGTATTTATTTTAACAGGGGCGGCAGCTCGAGCAACTGGCCGCGTTTTCCGACGTTCCAGCCTTGTGTTCGACCCATCAGAGCATGTTGCCCGGCGGCTTCGTGGATGTGGCCGCAATAGAAATAGCGCGGCTGCTCGCGTTCGATGAATTCGCGGACGGCATCGCTGCCGAAATGCTTGCCCTCTCCGGCGCGATCGAGCGGAGAGCCCTTGGGAGGCGTATGGCAGATCAGCACCAGGGGATCGAGTCCCGAGAATTTATCGAGGCGCTCCTTCAATTCCTGCTCGCTGTATTCGCCGGGCGTATTGAAGGGGGTCGGGTTCGAATAGCCGAGCCCGGCGACATGATAGCCTGCGATTTGCATGGTCCGGCCATGAAAATGGTGAAAGCCGAACTCGTGGCAGAAGCTGGCGATGTCAGCTTCCGATTCGTGGTTGCCGGGAAGCACGTACATGCGTTCGGCGTGCTTCCGCATGATGGGCCCCATAGCGTCCAAGCCGCGTCCCCAATTCGCGAGATCCCCGGCGGCGAAATAGTAATCCGCTTCGATGCCCATCAACTTCTCGAGCGCGGCTTTGTCACCGTGGATGTCGGAAAAGATGAGCAGCTTCACATTTTCAGTTTAGAACCTCAGGTGCATCGAAAGCTGCAGGAATCGGGAGCTTCCGATGGTGTGCTGAATGATCCCCAGACTGCCCTGGGGCGGAATCGACGGCGGCCCTGAATAGTTGGGGAAGAAGTTTACGTCGTTGTTCGGAGCGTCGAAATTCGGGTGGTTGAACATATTGAACGCATCGAAGTTGAAGCGCAGTTTGAAACGCTCGTTGAGCACGAACTCTTTACCCAGCGACATATCGAAGCGGACCTGAAACGGAGCACGGAATATGTTCCGGCCCGAGTTGCCGTAGAGCGATTCGTAGAGATCGCAGCCGGTCGCATCGCAGGGAGGTACGCCGGACTGTCCTGGCGCTACAAATTGCGGCAGAAAATCGTTCACGTTCAAAACGGGTTTGCCGGCATTGACGCCCGTGGTGCCTTGGAGTTGTGCCTGTGGCACGGTCACGCCGGGGGCCATGGGGACGATCGGGTTGCCGATGTAGTTTGAGGTACCGAAGTACAAACTCCCGACCGAACCGGAATAGTCGTAGATGCTGTAGGGCTGGCCGCTTTGCGCCACAGTTTGTCCGCCGATGGTCCAGCCGTTGATTGCGTAGCCCAGAGCCTTGTTTGAAGTGGCTTTCGGAATGGTGTAGCTGTAGTTGATCAGGAACACGTGGGTTTGATCGAAATCCGCCGATGCGTAACTTTGCTTCGGCGTGAGAGGATTGTTGCCAGTGAAGAAGAGTCCCAAGCCGCTTTGTTCGTCGAGCGCATGCGACCAGGTGTAGGACGCGGTGAATTGCAGGCCATTGGAAAGGCGCTTGCGAGCCTGCAACTGTAGAGCGTTGTAGTTGGAGATGCCCTCGGCCTTGAAGAGCACCGAATTCATGTCGTAGCCGATGTAGGGCACGCGGATGGGAGCGTTCCCGGCGTACTCGCTGGTCGAAACCGGTTCCAGGTCGAGGCTGTAATTCGGGCTCACGCCGCCGTAGGAATAGATCTGACCGTTGATCGGATTTTGCGGCGTCGCTATACCCGGCTGGTTGAACGCGATGGGCAGGACTTCATGCACGCCATGGTTGCCGACGTAGCCAGCGCTGAACAGCCAGCTGTTGGAAGCTTGGTATTGAAGATCGAAGGTCCAGTTCTCGGTGTAGGGCAGTTTGTTGTTGATATCGTAGCCGCCGAACAAGAAAGGACCGTACAGATTTCCCGCGGGGAAGTTGCCGGACTCGGTTTGCGCGATGTTGGGCAGCAAACCCTGGAAGGACGATAAACTGCCGCTGGGCGGCGCGGGAGGCGTGGTTCCAAAAGGCGCCGAGAATGTCGCACCCGTTTGCGCGACAATCGGCTGAACGAAGGGTGGCTCGAGCGTGACGCCGAAGGGTCCGTTGTACCCGCCGCCCGCGCTGGGCGAGAGATAGCTGAAGAACTCCCCACGGTCGTAGTAGATACCGAAACCGGTACGCACTGTCAATTTTGGAAACGGATTCCAGGCGATACCGATGCGGGGCGCAAAGCCCCACTGATGATTCCTCATCAGCGTGTTGCCGGAATTACCCGCAATCTCCAATCCGGAATTAGTGATGGTGTCGGTAGCGGCATCGTACGCATACTGATTCCCGTTAAACGCCGTCAGCCTGCCATACTTCTCCGACAGCGGGCCATCGAAGTCCCAGCGCAGGCCGAGAGTCACGGTCAGATTGCTCCGCAGTTTGTAATTGTCGTTGACGAATGCACCGGCTGTATCGGAGCGGTAGTAACGATTGGCGGAACCAGTGAAGGAAGTGCTGTTGATGCCGGTCCGAACGTTGCCCTCCACGAAGTCCTGGAAGGTCTTGAACCCTATGACATCGGTGCTGGTATTGTTATTGATGATGTTGAGCTGCGTGTGATCCCAAAGCATGCCGAACGCCAGCGTATGGCGCCCCTTCACCCAATGCAAGGTGGTGCCATATTCCCACTGGTTCTGGTACATTCCCGCATTGCCAAAGCTGGTGCCCGGACCAAACTGCAGCCCGCTGGCCAAGGTGGGGTCGGCTAAGGCGATCTCTAGTTGAGGGAAGGTCTTCGAGCCGAGCAGATTCATTCCAAAGTCGGATGGGCCGAAGGACTGGTTGGTAGTGGCATAAGCGCGCAGGCGGGTGAACCCGACGCGCTGCTCCCACGTAAGGTTGGGAGTGAGAATTACCGTATTGTTGATGGAACCAACCTGGCTGCCGGCGGCGAGTTGCTGCGGAAATCCAGACAGCGTTCCGACCGATCCAAAAGGATTCGTGGTGGGATCGTTTTGGACGTAGTACTTCGCGCTTAAGCGATCTTTGTCGCTCAACACATAGTCGACGGCGGCGATGCCCTGATCGACGTTGGAGGTCGCGTTGGGACCTTGCACCACGGCATCGTAGCCGAGGGAAAGGGCGCTGCTCTGATTGAGTTGGGCACTGGGGATCAAAAATTGTCCGTTTTTCAATTTGGCGGAGAGCAGGGCAGCCGTCACCGGGCTGATCTGGCTCGCCGAGATGGTGGTCCCGTAGGCGGCCTGGATAGTGTTAATGATCCCTTGGGCGCTGCGGTCATCGGTGAGAGACAGCGGCACCGTGCTGGTCTTGATGGAATCCGAGGCGTCAGCGATGCGGATGCCTTGATACGAGAGGAAGTAGAACAGCTTGTCCTTCTTAATGGGCCCGCCCAGCGTTGCGCCGAATTGATTACGATTCAGGTACGGATCTTTGTCGGTAATAGCGGGCGAGGCGTTGTAAAAGAAGGGCGCGGCATTCATAACGCTGTTTTGGAACTTCTCGTAGACTTCTCCATGCAATTCGTTGGAACCTGACTTGGTCAACACGCTGATGTGCGCGCCGCTGTTGGCGCCCTGGGTGGCGTCGAACATCGCTGAGTTGACGGCAATTTCCTGGATAGCTTCGGACGGTGGCGTGGGAAGGGCCTGACCGATCGCAGCGTACACCGACGTGCTGGTCTGAATGGAGCCGCCCGCGCCGAAGTTCTCACCGGTGTTCAACACGAAGCGATTTTCGCCCACCTGGCTGGTGGAGTTTCCATTGAAGAGATTGTTGGTGCTGATGCCGTTTAACGAAAAGCTGTTGCTGGTGTCCCGCTGGCCGTTGGCGAAAATGGCTTGATTGCCGAGTCCGGAGTTACTGCCCGCGCCGCCCAGGAAATCCGCGTGAACACCGGGGCTCAGGATGGCCAATTGCGTGAAACTGCCGGTGCCTAGCGGAGTAGACTCGATGGTCGCTGTATCGACGACATATCCCGTCGTTACGTCCGTTTGGTTCATCAGGGGAGTGCCGACGACGTCGACTTTGGTGGCCACAGAACCGACCTTGAGGTCGCCATCGACGGTGGTGGTGCGATCGGCATTGACCAGCACCTCGGTGTGGCGTTCAGCGTCGAAGCCCTCCTTGGTGAACGTGAGCTCATAAATACCAGCCGGCAAATTCGAAACTGAATAGGAGCCCGTGGATTGCGAGCGCGCAGTAACGGTCAAGTTAGTCGCGACGTTGCGCGCCGTGACGGTGACGTCCTGCACCGCGGCTCCGGAGGCGTCCCGCACTGTCCCTGTGATGGTGCCAAGGATTTGCTGGGCCTGCGATGGCACGTGAGCGGCGAGGGTTAACGCTAAAATAGCCAAGGCCATCCAGGCTGGACGCTGAAAGCTAGGCTTCGGGCTGCTGTGTCTTGTCATAACAAATTCTTCCTCCTCGTAGAATCGGACCCGCGCGGACGGCTGCGCGGCAGTTTAGCTATTGCAAACGAAAACTGACTGCCAGGGCGTCGTGTCCCCGAACATTCAAACGTTTTCTGGCCGCCTGCACGCAGACGAAGCGTTGGCATTGGGAGACACCCTTCGGTTCAATCGAGTATGCTCCTTGATAGCACGCAAGTATTGCAGATTGATGAACCTCAATCTGAATAGAATAGCTCATTTGCCAAGGGCTGGTGTGGTATGAGAAAGAGGAGGTGAGAGCATTGCACCGAGCGCTCCGCGGATTTCTTGGCGTTGTCATCCTGGTGACGCTGGCAGTCACCGGCCAGGCGCAATTCGGCCCCCAAGGGCGGTACCGGCCCGAGGCCATATCCGCGCTTACTGAACGCGTGCATGCGGATCTCAATCGCGGTTACGCTGTTTGGCATCTGCGCGGTGGCGACCGCGGGCGGCTGAACCGTGCCGAACGTCAGCTACGCGACTTCGCCGAGCATTGGCGGCATGGCAGGTTCGACAAATTCAACTTGAACGGCGCCATCAGAGCCGTGCAGCGCGTGATCGACGACAATCATTTATCGGGCCGCGAGCGCGACGCACTCTGGAACGATGTCGAGGAGTTGCGGCGGATGCGGGAAGCGTACGATCGCCACGAGATCGGGACTCGCTAAGCCGCCGATGAGACGAATTCTGTCCGCACTCATCCTTCTTGCCGTGTTCGCTTGGCCAGCGCTGCGCGCGGCCGACCCTCCGAAGCCGAAAGTGCGTGCCATCACCGGCTTTATCACCATCGACGCGAAGTCGTATGTGTCGCAAATTGAAGCCACCGTGAAGTTTCTCGGCAAGGTGCGCGAGGCCATCCAAACCGCCGGGTACGACGTGGCAGGAATCCGCATCTCGACGCAGCCGTTTCCCGAGTACACCAGCGGGCTGAGCCGCGCCGAGGCGTTGCGGTTGCTGCGGGGCATCGACGATCTGGCGGGCAAGCTAGGCTTCGCTCCCAACATCGGGCCCGCCATGTCGAAGGATAGCGACAGCATCGGGCCGGTCGATTTGCTGACCGAGGTTTTGTCGACGCCCGGCAATCGCCTGAACGCGAACATCGTGACGGCCAGCGAGGACGGCATTCATTGGAACGCGGTGCGGCAGGCGGCGCGCATCATCAGGACGGTGGGCGCACGCAGCCCGCATGGCCAGGGCAACTTCAATTTCGCCGCCATAGCGATGCTGAAACCTTATGGGCCGTTTTATCCCGGAGCCTGGCACCCTGGCGGCGGACCTCGAAGCTTTGCGATTGGCCTGGAAGCGGCCAACGTCGTGATGGACGTTTTCGCGCGAGAGCACGACCCGCGAACGGCCGGAAAAGCGCTCACCGACGCGCTCGCTCTTCACGCACGCGCCGTCGAAGCGGCGGCCATGAAGGCAGCGAATGACAGTGGATGGACATACGCAGGCATCGATCCAACACCCGCGCCGGGCGGCCAGGTTTCCATCGGCGCAGCGATTGAATCATTCACGGGCGC
>Ga0209415_10005082_pt1 | contig 23811 bp, 26 predicted proteins | sample PeaSoiSIISIP2007_FD_187696 | JGI IMG/M metagenome (GOLD analysis project Ga0209415, IMG submission 187696) | Peat soil microbial communities from Weissenstadt, Germany - SII-SIP-2007 (SPAdes) (version 2) | ecosystem: Environmental > Terrestrial > Soil > Wetlands > Peat | place: Germany... | reverse complement strand
CAGCGGTTGCTCGCCGTGAAAGCGGCGCACGGCCTTCACCAGCCGGTCCCGCGCCTCCAGCGAGAGCTCGGGCCAGTCGATGATGGACGGTTTGTACGGATTGAATGTCTCGCGGAACATCCGGCAGACGAGGCGCTTGTGCTCCGCGCTGCCGATCAAGATCGGCCCGGGCCGGTCGGCAACCCAGTGGCGCGACGCGCGGTCGGCCGCCGCGACGACCTGCGAATCGGCGGCTCGCGCCGCCAACTCGAGCCCGTTAGGCGGCGCGGTCAGTTCGTCTCCGGTCATGGCGCCGGATCGTCGAGCAAGGTCAAGATCATGCCTTGGCCGGGTCTCGACCGATCCTGGCACGCCCGAAGGCGTTGTCGGTGCCGAACGGTCACGGCTTGTCCATGCCCGGCATGTGCATGTCATGCCCGGACCCACCCATCGGCATCGGGGCGCCAGCGCCGGGAGCCTGAACCGTGACCTTGGTCTCGATCGTTCCGGCATTCTGGAACCGCAAGGACAGCGGGAAACTGTCACCGCGCTTGAGCGGCTGCCTCAGGTGCATCAGCATGATGTGATAGCCCCCGGGCGCCAGCTTGACCGACGCATTGGCCGGTATGTCGAGCCCGTCGACGGGCTGCATCTTCATGACGTCGCCGTCCTGGATCGTCTCGTGCAGGACCGCCTCGGCGGCGACCGGCGTCGAAACCCCGATAAGCCGATCCGAGGCGCCATGTCCGATGATCGTGACGTAGGCCGCCCCGGCCTGGGCCGACGCCGACGTGGCTCGGGCCCAGGCGTTTTCCACCGAGATCGGTGCGGGCGTTTGCGCCTCGGCCCCGACGGCCGTCATCGCGAGCAGGGTTGCCGCCAACGGAAGAAAATTCCGTCCATGCGCTACGAATGCCGCAGCCGATTGCCGGATGGATGGTAGCGAGGGGGACAGGAGCGCGAACGCCGTGGCGGTCGCGGAAAGTAGATGTCGCATCGTACAGGTATCCCGGATTGATGAACGCGCAACGGCAGCGCCCAGCGCGCCGCCGCATGGAGGAGCGTCAGATCACCCCGACGATGGGCGGTGCGCGCGGCCGCGCTGTGCAGATCGGCCGAGCAGGCGGCGCGGTGGACGGCGGCCAGGCGACCGCGCTCACGATGGTGCTGGCCGGCGGCGCCGGCAAGGTGGGCGACGCAACCGGCAGCGGCGCGGGCGCCGCGTGCGACAGGCAGAGCGGGCAAAGATCGCAATGGTGATGGGGGCGCGCGGGCGCCTTGGCTGGCGCAACATCATCGGCCCGCGCGCGACAGATGCCATCATCATAGCCGGTCAGCGCCACGGCGGCCGGGGCGCTTGTCGACCAGGAAGCGAGCTGCCCGAGCAGAGTCATCAGGGCGACAAGACGCGCAATGACCGCCGGGACGGTCCGGCGCCTCGTCGCAGGCGGTCCTGGTCTGCCGCGGATCGGGTTCACGCAATAACCTTAGCCCTTGCGCCTCTTGGGCGCGAGCCCCTTCCGTCCAACGGAGGCAAATCGCTCATCGCGAGAGGCTGCGCGCCCAGGCGAGGCCCTCGACGATCCAGGTGGGTTCGAACATGTGGCCCTCGGGATGCGTGCAGAGCTGCAACACGCAACCGCTCGCGCAATGCGTCCAGGTCTCGCAGTCGAACCCGGCCGTCGCGTCGTGCTCGGGCGCTGCGGCGCAGCCGTCCTCGGCCCGCCAGACGGTCATGCCGCGCATGATGTCGCCTTGGCGGAAGCGGCCGAGGATCATGCGTCCGGTCATCGGCACCACGTCGTCGGCGCGGCCGTGGATATGACGCAGGTTCACCGGCCCGCTGCGGCAGGCGCTCGGCAGCGGCTCCCAGAACCCGCCAGAGAGCGGCAGGAAGGCGGTGAAGGCGTCGGCGGCGTAGCAGGCGAGATCCCACACCATCGAGCCGCCCTGCGAGAACCCGCTCGCGACCACCATCGCGGGATCGACCGGCCAGCGTGCCCGCGCATCGGCCAGCACCGCGCGCAGGAACGCCACGTCGTCGCGCGCCTGCGAGGGCGAGCCGACATGCGACCAGGTGCGGTCCCTGCCATCTGGGGCGATCAGCAGCGCGCCGGCGCCGTTCACCGCGGCAACGAGATCGGCGTTGGTCATGATATCCGCCCCGCTGCCCTGCCAGCCGTGCAGGAACATCAGCAACGGGAGCTTCGCCCGGCCGTCCCAGCCTTGCGGCGCCGCCGCGTAATAGCGGCCGTCGGCGACCTCGCAAGGGCTGTCGCCGCTGCATGGGGTCGCGCCCATGGCCGCGCCGGCCGGCGCCAGCAGCGCCAGCATCAGCGGCAGCGAACGCCCGACATCGCGCAGCGTTTGCATCATCGGCGAGCCGTATTATCAACGCCCGCCGCCTGGCAATGGCGTCGCGGCGGCGCCGGCGGCATTCTCGGGAGAAGCACGATGGCTTCGTTGCGGCGATGACGCGGATGCTCGCGAGCGTGACCGGCGTCGACGAGGCAGAGATCGCGCTTGCCGCCGGGGCCGACATCATCGACCTCAAGGACCCCGCGCGCGGCGCCCTCGGCGCCGTCGACCCCGCGATCGTGCGGGCGACGGTCGCCGCCGTGGCGGGGCGGCGGCCGGTCAGCGCCGTGACCGGGGATTTGCCGATGGAGCCCGCTCGGATCCTCGATGCGGCTGGCGCGATGGCTGCGGCGGGCGCCGATTTCGTCAAGATCGGCATATTCCCGGGCGGCGATCCGCGCGGCACGGTCGCGGCACTGGCCGGGCTCGCGCGCAAGGTGCGCCTGATCGCGGTGATGATGGCCGATCGGGCGCCCGATTTCGCCCTACTGCCGGCGCTCGCCAGCGCGGGCTTCGCCGGGGCGATGCTGGATACCGCCGACAAATCGGGCGGCCGGCTGCTCGAGATCATGCCGCTCTCGCGGCTCAAGAATTTCGTCGAGGCGGCGCGGGCACAACGGCTGCTGGTCGGATTGGCCGGCTCGCTGGAGGCGCCCGACGTGCCCCGCCTGCTGGTGCTCGCCCCCGACGCGCTCGGCTTTCGCGGCGCGCTGTGCGGCCGACATGGTCGAGCCGGCGCGATCGACCATGATGCCACCGCAGCGATCCGGGCGCTGATACCGCCGGAGGCGGAGCCGGGCGATGCGCGCAAGGTGGATTACACGCTGCTCGCCGGCCGCGGCTACGCGCCGCCCGACCCGAGCGGCGACCCGGCGCTGCACGACAAGGTGTTCGTTCGCGATCTGGTGCTTCCGGTGCGCATCGGGGTTTACGCCCGCGAGCACGACACGCCGCAGAACGTATGCTTCGCCGTCGAGGCGACCGTCGCCCGCCCCGCCCGCCCGACACAGGATCTGCGCGACATTTTTTCGTACGACATCATCACCGACGGCATTCGGCTCCTGATCGACGCCGGGCATGTCGGGCTGGTGGAGACGCTGGCCGAACGGATCGCGGCGATGCTGCTCGGCCACCCCCGCGTGGTGCGGGTCGCGGTGCGGCTGGAGAAGCTCGACACCGGCAGCGGCGTCGTCGGCGTGGCGATCGAACGCACCCGAGCATCGGTGTCGGGCGCGGCGCCTCTGCCCGCGCCCGATCCCGCGCCAACGGCAGCCTCCGCCGTAGCGCGCGGCTGAAACCGCGGTGCTGGTGCTCAAGCTCGGCGGCAGCCACGCGGCATCGCCGCTGCTGCACGACTGGCTCGCGGCGATCGCGCGCGGGCGCGGGCCGATCGTGGTAGTGCCCGGCGGCGGACCGTTCGCCGATGCGGTGCGCGCGGCGCAGCCGGCGATGGGGTTCGACGACAGCGCGGCCCACCGCATGGCGCTGATGGCGATGGCCCAGTTCGCGACCGCGCTCGCCTCTGTGTCGCCGCGCTTCGCCCTGACCGACGAGCTCGGCGCCATTCCCGCCATGCTGGCGGCCGGCCGGGTGCCGCTGATCTCGGCCTGGCCGCTGCTCCGCGATGCCGCGGACGTGCCCGAAAGCTGGGACGTGACGTCGGACAGCCTGTCGCTCTGGATCGCGAACGCGGCAGGCGCGAGCAACGTGACGCTGGTCAAGCCGCGTCCGGCCGCGCCGGGCGCGACGATCGCCTCGCTCGCGGCGGACGGTCTGGTGGATGCGGCGTTTCCGGACTTTGCCGCGCGCTTCGACGGCACGATCTCGATCGCGGGACCGGCCGACGTTCCGGCCGCGCTGGACGCCTCGGCGCCGCCGGGGCAGCGTGTAGCGCGTTAGGACGCAGCAGGCATGGCAAACGTATTCACGCCCCGCTGGGGGTGGGCGCTGACCGGATCGGGGCATTTCTTCACTGAATGCCTGGCGCTGATCCGCACCCTTGAGCATGTCGATCTGTTCGTCAGCCGGGCGGCGGCGGAAGTGGTTAAGCAGTATAAGCACAAGCTCGTTTTGCCACCGGGCGCGCGCCTGTATCTTGACACCGCGGCCAGTTCGCCGCCGGTGGGAAATTTCTATCACGGCGTCTACCACACCCTGGTCATGGCGCCGGTGACGTCCAATACGGTGGCGAAATGCGTCGTCGGCATTTCCGACAACCTCGCCACCAACGTCTTCGCCCAGGCCGGCAAGTGCCGCGTGCCGGCGATCGTGTTCGCTTGCGACACGGCGCCGGAGATGGACACCGAGGCGCCCGAGGGCATGGTGAAGGTCTATCCACGCGGTATTGACCTCGAAAACACCGCCCGCCTCGCGACGTTCGAGGCGACGCTTGTCGTCGAGACGCTGGCCGGTCTGGAAGCGGCGATCGCCGAGCGCCGGCGGGCGCTGGCCGTGGATGCGTGAGCGTCTGCTGTTCCTCACCGGCCATCTCGCCGAGCCTCGGTTGCGCAACGTGCTCGCCGGCCTCGGCGCTACCGAGTTCGACTGGGAAATCGCCAATATCGGCGTCAAGGTCGCGGCGCTGATGACCGAGGCGATCATCCGCCGTCGCCTGCCCCGTCCGGTGAATGCGACGAAGATCATTTTCCCCGGCCGCGCCGGCATCGACGCCGATCATCTCACCTCCGAATTCGGCGTGCCCTTCGCGCGCGGGCCGGAGGAGATCGTCGATCTGCCGGGCTATCTCGGCAAGGTGGGACGAGACGCCGATCTTTCCGGATACGATATCAGGATCTTCGCCGAGATCGTCGAGGCCGCCACCATGCCGCTCGACGCGCTGCGCGTCCGGGCGCGGACCATGCGCGCCGAGGGTGCCGACGTGATCGATATCGGCTGCAAGCCCGGAACGGCTTTTCCGGCGCTGGAAGAAACCATCGCGGCACTGAAGACGGAGGGGTTTCGTGTCAGCGTCGATTCCGGCGATGTCGAGGAATTACGGCGCGCCGCGCGGGCCGGCGCCGATTTCGTGCTGAGTCTGACCGAGAAAACGCTCGCTGCCGTCCAAGGCACGGCCTGCGTTCCGGTGCTGATCCCTGCCGCGCATGGCGATCTCGACAGCCTCGTGCGCGCCGCCGGGCTGGCCGCTGAGCGGGGCCTGCCCTGCCTGCTCGACCCGATCCTCGACCCGATCCATTTCGGCTTCACCGCCTCGCTCGGCCGCTATGCCGCGCTGCGCGAACGGCTGCCGGAGGCGGAGATCCTGATGGGCACAGGCAACCTCACCGAACTGACGGATGCCGACAGTTCCGGCGTCACCGCCGTGCTGCTCGGCATCTGCTCGGAACTGGCGATCCGCAACGTGCTGATCGTGCAGGTGAGCCCGCACACGCGCCGCACCGTCGCGGAGCACGACCTCGCCCGGCGGATCATGTTCGCCGCGCGCGCCAACGGCGACCTGCCACGCAACTATGCCGCGGGGCTGTTGCAGGCGCATGATCGCGCGCCCTTCGCGCAAACGCCCGACGAGATCGCGGCCGAGGCGGCGGCGCTGCGCGACGCCAACTACCGCATCGCGGCGGCCGAGGATGGCGTGCACGTCTACAACGGACGCATGCACAAGGTCGCGCGGGACGCGATGTCGTTGTTTCCCCATCTCGGGGTCGAAACCGACGGGGCGCATGCGTTCTATCTCGGGACCGAGCTGATGAAGGCGGAGACCGCGTTCGCGCTGGGCAAACGGTACGCGCAGGATTCGCCGCTCGACTGGGGCGTCGCCGCGCCGCGCGCCGAGGCCGACCGCACACGGCTGGCCGAGGCCGGGCATACGCTGCGTGCCAGGCGTGGACGGACCGACGATGCCGATGATTCGTGAAACGATCGTCACCACCGTTTCGGCCGAGGACCGCCCGCACATCGCCCCGCTGGGGCTGATCGAGGCGCCGCTCGCCGACGGCGCGACCGGGTGGATCATCGCCCCCTTCGCACCCTCGACCACGCTCGACAATCTGCGGGCGGTGCCGTTCGCGGTCGCCAACTACACCGATGACGTGCGGATCTTCGCCGGCTGCCTGACCGGCCGCCGCGACTGGCCGCTGGTTCCGGCAACGCGCGTTCCGCCGCCGCGCCTCACCGGCGCGTTGGCACACGCGGAGCTTGCTGTCGAAACGGTGACTGAGGACACTCAGCGGCCGCGCTTCCTCTGCCGCGTCATCCATCGCGAAACGCACGCGCCCTTCGCCGGCTTCAACCGCGCCCAGGCGGCGGTGGTCGAGGCGGCAATCCTGGTCAGCCGGCTGCGTATGCTGCCGCGCGAGAAGATCGATAAGGAAATGGCCTATCTCAACATTGCGATCGACAAGACCGCCGGACCGGCGGAGCGCGAGGCGTGGGCGTGGCTTACCGAGGCAATCGCACGGCACGATTGGGCAGCGCCGTTACGGTAGGTGCTGCCGCCGGTTCGCGCAGCACCAGGAAGGCGCCCAAGATCATGAACACCATGCCGACCGCATCGTTAAGGCGGAACGGTTCGCCGAAGACGACAACGCCCAACGCGACGGCGAAGCCGGGCGAAACGAAGGCGTAGGAGCCGGCGCGCGACGGACCCCAGTCAAGCAGCAGGCGCATGTAGATCGTATATGCCGCGAGCGAACCGAAGACGACGAGAAACACCCACCCAGCCCAGGCCGCCGCGCCCCACCGGAAGTCGAGCGCCGCGACCGCCCCCCGCTCGGCGAGGAGCGACAGCGCGAGCAGGGCACTTCCCCCGCCCAGCGTCGTGACGCCGGCGAGGAAGGGCGGCGGATAGGTGCGCAGCAGCGGGCGGGCCAGCACCGAGCCCAGGCTGTAGACGATTGCCGCAATGATGATCGCGCCGCCGCCGAGCAGTTCCATCGCGGCATCCCGTCCGTCACCGGCGAGCGCCTTCGGTCCGAACAGCGCCACGATGCCGAGGACACCGCAGAGAATGCCGAGGGAGCGGATCAGGTTGAACGCCTCCTCGCCAAGCAACAGGCCGATCGCAAACAGGCTGATCGGGATGAACGCCAGATCGAGAACGGCGGCGAGGCCGGAACTGACGAACACCGCGCCCCAGAACAGAAATCCGTATGTCCCCGTAACCATCAGCAATGTCACGACAGCCAGTCGGGGAACATCGCGCCGGGCTTTGCGCCGCCATGGCGCCTGCCAGCGCAGCGCCGCCAGCATCAGGGCGCCGGCGACGATGAAGCGGGTGCCGCCGAACAGCCATGGAGGCACCACCGAAATCCCGGCTTTCATCGCAATCCAGGTGGTGCCCCAGATGACGCTCATGACGAGGAACAGCACGAGCGGGCGCATCGGCTTCATGGGTCGTTTTCCGTTAGTCGGCTGACGCGCGACCGAGACGCCGGGCGGCGCCGGACGTTCCCTAGCGCGGAGGCAACGTTAGCGCAACGGCCGCCGCTCTGGCGGCATGTTGTCACCGCGGAGGGCGCCAGCGACCAAGCGATCGCCGCGCCGGGAATCACGGTCTGAGATCGCTTCGCCTGCGGTTCGCGATGACCGTGGGGTGGCGCCTATCCCGCCAGCAGCGCGATCGCCACGGCTGGCGCGCACTGGTCCAGCCGGCTGGCGTCGACCGCCCCAACGTCGAGCAATGTCGCCAGCGGGCGGGATGACCGGCCCAGGCGCGCGGCGAGGCGGACGACGACGTTGCCGCCGATTCCGGCGCTGACGATCGGCGCTGATGGTTGCAACCGCGCGCGCGACAGCACCAACGCCGCGCCGTCGGCGATCTGGCGAAGCTGGCACTCGGCGAACCATGCGGCGAGGGCACGCCAAGCGTCTGCGTCCGCTTCGGTGGCGTCGCGCCCGATCATGCGGGCGAGGCGGGCGATGGAGGCGCCGACGGTCTTCTCGCGACCGTCAGCGGTCGCCATCTGATCCACGTCTTCGTCAAGCTCGCCGAGAATCCGATACAAATCGCCGCTGGTGGCGAAATATTCGTTGGCGAGCGGCGTCCAGCCGCCAGCGAATGGCGCGCGCGCGGCAAGCGCCGTAACGAAGCTGCGAGTCAGGCCCGTGTAGACAAGCTCGCCGGACGCTAGCCTCGCGGCGTCGGTATAGCCGGCGGCGGCGACTTTTCCCGAGATGAGCGGAATGATGTCGGTCGTCGTCGAGCCCATGTCGACGAGCAGCCCATCGCCGACATGGCGCGCGGCGAGCGATGCGGTCGCGTGCCAGTTGGCCGAGGCGATATCGGCGACATGGGCCGCAACCGCGTCCGTCGCAACGAAGCCGGCGCGGCCAGCGTAAACGGCGAGCGGCGCGGGCGCGACCGCTTCGGCCAGCCTTGCCGTGATGATTGCCACCCCTTCGGCGCGGTTGGCAAAGACGTCGGCGAGTTCGCCCGTCATCGTGGCGGCGTGGCGATCCACCGGCCCAAGCGCGCGCTGCGCCTCGGCGATCGCCGAATCCAGCCGATCGAGCCCCTGCCAGAGCGGCGAGGGCACCTGCATCACGGCGGTGATCCGCCCCGCCTCGGCGCGCGCCGCCTTGAGGTGGGCGCCGCCGATGTCCCAGCCGATGACCGTGCTCACGTCGCCGACCCGCCCTTGACGCACCCGCCACTCGGGCCACGATCGCGCGCATGGATGTTGTTCCGGTCATCGACCTCAAAGGCGGCCTCGTCGTGCATGCGCGGCGTGGCGAGCGCGATCGCTACCGCCCGATCGAGACCCCGCTGAGCCCCACGGCGCAGCCGCTCGATGTCGTCGCCGGGCTGCTGCGGCTGGCGCCGTTTCGCCGCCTCTATGTCGCTGATCTCGACGCGATCGCCGGAAGCGGCGGCCATGACGCCACGCTCGCCGTGTTCGCGAGCGCTCATCCGGACCTGGAGCTTTGGGTCGACAACGGCATTGCAACGGAATTGCCGGCGCGGCACTGGCTCGCGCGCGGGCTGGGCGCGCTGGTGCTGGGCAGCGAGTCCCAGGCGAGCACCGATCTCGCCCGCGCCCTCGCCGGCCATCCCCGAACGATCCTGTCGCTCGATTTCCGCGGCGAGGCGTTTCAGGGGCCGCAATCTCTGCTCGCCGACCCGGGACACTGGCCGACGCGGCTGATCGTGATGACCCTGGCCCGCGTCGGCGCCGAGGCCGGGCCGGATCTCGAACGGGTCCGCGACATCGTCGCGCGGGCCGACGGTCGAGCGGTCTATGCAGCCGGGGGCGTGCGACACCGTGCTGACCTCGATGCGCTGGCAGCCTGCGGCGCCACGGGGGTACTCGCCGCCACCGCGCTGCATGCAGGCGCGCTCACCGCGCAGGATCTGGCGTGACAAAGCCCCGAAACGACGATGCCCGGGCGTCAACCCGGGCATCGCGATGAGGCACGCGTGCGACGCGGGGTCGCGGCGCGAAAGCTCAGTTGGCGGCGAACGGGTGCTTTGCCGTGTTGCGCTGGGCGACGACGTCGGCCGGCTTCGGCTCGCCGCGCACGGCACGGGCCAAGGCCTCCTTGACGGCGCGGTAATTGAAATCCTGGATCTTCTTGTTGTCCTCGGCCTCCCAGTGGATGAACACGCCGACGCAGATGAACAGGTCGTCGGCCTCATGCTCGGGGATCACGCCCTCGGCGACGCTGTCAACCACGGCCTTGGCCACCGCATACTGCGCCGGGCCGAACATCTGCACCGCCTGCTTGGCGCCCTTGATCGTGACCTTGTTGAACATCACGGTCGCCGGCTTGGCGAGAAGGTTCGGGGTCAGGACGGCGAGCAGCGAGGTGAAGCCGTCCTTGTTGTTGACCAGCGCGTTGCAGAACGCGTTCTCCGCCGCGCTGCCGCGGGGGCCGATGATCAGATCGATGTGCGCGACCTCGTTGCCGTCGCCGACCAGCGATTCGCCCACGCAGACTTTGGTGATGTGCGCCATTCTCTCGTCTCCCCCGACTAATTGCCCTTGGGCCGATGCTGGAGCCAAGAAGCGTCCCAGCATCGTGCCGGCGGAGACCTTCCCCGGCCGGTCGGCGGCAATCAACCATCAACCGCATTCGTTCGCAAGCGCGCCAAGAGCGCGGCGGCGAAGATCGTCGCCACCGTCAGGTCGGCGCTGGTCCCCGGATTGATTTGTCTCGATTTCAGCGACGCGTCCCAGGCCAGCAGGTCGGGCAGCAATGTCGCCGGATCACTGGCCCGCGCGAGTGCCTCCGGCCAGGGCTCCGCCTCCCGCCGCAGCGCCTCGGCGACATCGGCGCCGTGTTTTCGCGCCACGTGGCTGTCGGGGAATTGGGAAAGAAAATCGAGGTAGACGGTCAGCGCCGCCCAGCTTCGATCTGGCCGGCAATCGACGGAAGCCGCGTAGCGCGCGATGGCGCTGAACACCTCGGCAAACCCGTTGCTCCATTGCCGAGCGATCAGGTCGCGGCCGGCCGCCGCCGCCATCGCCATCGGAAGCATGACAAGCGGCGGGTCGCGGACGTCATGTTCGGGCGCTTCGCCAAGGCCGCCGGGGTTGGCGATGGCGATGGCACGGAACGCCGCGGCGGAATCTGCGAGATCGGACCGCGCGATAACGCGGACGACAGAGGCCGCCAGGTCGCCCCCGCGCTCGGCCGCCATCGCAAGCGGCGCGCAGAGCAGAAGGATGCCGAGATTGGTGTTCTGGCCGACCGCCGCCCGCGTCGCCTCGACAGCGGCCAGGATGCGGGCGCCGAGCGGCGTGCCGGCCGCGGCGATGCGCGGGGCACTGGCGCGCGCGCTGGTCAGGAAATCCCCGGCCGTCATCCGATGCCCGTCGGCGAAGCGATGCACGTTGCCGGGCTTGGGCGCGTCGAGTTCGTCGGCACACGCGGCGAGGAAATCGGCCGCGATCGCGTCCGCCGCGATGCCCGTCGCCCGGATCACCCGAGCCGGTCGAGCAGCAGGGCGACGAGGCGCGCGGGGATCGCATCCTCCGTCACCTGCTGTAAACCCTTCCAGGCGGGCATCGAGTTGACCTCCAGCACCAGCGCCCGGCCGGCGGCGTCGCGGATAAGATCGACGCCGGCATAGTCGGCGCCGACGCAGGCGGCGGCAGCGCGGGCATGGGCGACAAGGTCCGGATCCGGATCGAGTGGCTCGGGCCGGCCGCCGCGGCGGACATTGGTGATCCAGCGCTCGGAGCGACGGGTCATGGCGGCGATCACCCGGTCGGCGCAGACGAACAGCCGGTGGTCGAGGAAGGCGCCGGTTGCCGGCGGAATGAAGCGTTGCAGGTAATAGACGCCGCCGACGGCATCCGGCTCCGGCAGGTCCTCGGCCCGCGCGATCAGCCGCAATCCGCGGCCCTGGGAGCCGAACAGGGGTTTCAGCACCAGCGGCCCCCCGGGCGCCTCGCGCTCGACCAACTCGCGCGCCGCCCCCGTCCCTTCCACGGCCCAGGCGGGCGGCGTCGGTACGCCGGCGCGGGCCAGCAGGAAGCTGGTCATCGATTTGTCCACGCAGCGTTCGATCGCGCGAGCGTCGTTCCACACGGCGATGCCAAGCTCGCGCAGTGCATGCAGCACGCCGAGCCGGCGCGTCACCTCCTCGAAGCTACCGCCGGCGATCTCGCGCACGATCACCGCCTCCGGCAGCGCATCCGCGTAGCCCGGAAGGTCGAGACCGCTCGGCCGGCTGCCATCGAAGCGGCACTCCGCGAGCCGGATCGCGCGCGCCTCCGCGCCGTGCGCGGCGAGCGCCGCCAGCAGAGCGCGAGCGTGTGCATCGGTGGTGTCGGCCGCCACCGCGATACGCCTTGCCACCACCCGCGCGCGTCCGCGGGCGTTATTCACGCGAACGATGCATCGAGCAGGTCGGCGGCGAGCCGGCCGGCGCGAAAACTCTCGCCCGTCTCGAGCGCCGTCACCGCGACCACCGCCGGGCTGAACAGCATCGGATCGATGGCGTAGAAATCGCCCTTAAACGCACGAAAGATTTCGGCGAAGGGGCGCCCATAGTCCCGCGCGCCCGACGCCGGCAGCCGCTCCGCCAGCGACCGCGCTTCGGCGGCTGAGCCGGTGACGAAAAGCTGCACCCGGCCGCCGAAGATGATGGCATCGTTGGTGCGGCCCATGGCGATGACGAAGTCCGGATGCGGTGGCGGCAGCGGCGCCGCGCCCATACCGTCGACGATACGATCGAGCGGGAAATGCAGCGCGTGCGCCTTGTGCAACGCGACCTCGAGCACGCGCGCGACAACCTGCACGCCGCCGGCGAGGCTCTGCGTTGGCGCGTAGAGCACCGCGAGGCGATCCGGCGACACCGCGCAGTCGGCGGCGACGCGATCGATCACCTCCGACGGCGGCGGCTTGGCGCTTTCGAGCACCAGCACCGCACGATCGGACCGATCGGCGTAACCCAGGTCCGCGAACAACTCCTCCTTGCGCGCCAGCGCCCGGGCCGGGCCGGATCCGAGGGCGAAGAACGCCCCCTCGCCCTCCCCATGCGCCAGGCTCCATCCGGCGTACTGACTGGCAAGGCAGGCGATTACCGGCTGGGACGACGCGACGGTGACCGTCCACGGCCAGCGCGACAGGGTCGCGTCGGCGATCAGCCGCACCTCGCCGAGGCCGCCCATGCAGATCTCCGCCAGCCGCAAACCGGCCGCGACGCCGCCGCGATGGGCGGCACCGGCGTCGATGCGGCGCTCCCCACGGGGACCGGCATCGACCCCGACGCCGAACGCGGCGGCGTCTGCGACGAACGCATCGACGAGCCGGCCCGCGCGCCCGTTGACGCTGATCGTCTCGGCCTCAGCGGTCATCATGTCGCTCCTGTCGTGGCATCGCCCGTCGTGGCATGGCCCGTCGTGGCATCGCCCGTCATCGCCCAGATCGTGTTGGCCCGCAGCCCGACGAGCACGCGCGCGGCATGGGCGTCCGCGGCCTCGGCGAGAACCGTGCACAGTGGCGCACCCGCCGCCACGGCCCGTCCGGCGGGCTGCCGATCGGCGGTCCATTCCGGCCAGACGAAGCCGCGCGGCACGGTGACCGGCCGATCCGCATAGACCACGGCCGCCGCCTCGGCGCCCGGAAAACACGGGATCTCGGCCGGGAGTTCGCCGCGACACGCCGCGATGTGCAGATCGAACACACTGCCGGCCGGATCGTGGAACACATCGAGCGTGGCGCCCGGCCGGGGGTTGATCTCGAGCAGGTCGAAGCCGTCGTCGCGCACCAGCAGATCGGCGCTGTTGAGGCCGCGCAGTCCGGTAGCGGCGACAAGGTTTTCGATCGCGACGGAAACCGCGCCGGCGATCGCGTCGGCGAGTCGGGCGGGCCGCGCCGCGCCGCCGTAGCGATATGGCGATCCGGCGCTCGGTGCAGTCCATTGCGCGCTCGATCCGAGTAGCCGGGTCCTGCGCCCATCGGCGAGAAACAGGACCGAGACTGCCGTTCCGGCCATGCGGCGCTGCGCGTACCAGCGTCCCCCCGTGGCTCGGTCCCCCGCGGCGACCTGGACATGACCACCGCCAGACGCGCCCGACCGCTTGCGCAGCCAGTCGCCCAAGTCCGGAACAGCCCCGGTGGCGATCTCCGGGTGCGGTATCGCGAGTTCGCGGCAGAGACCGGCAAACGCGACCGGGTCCTTCACGCGTGCGACGACCGCCGCCGGGTTGCCGATCAGGCCGAAGCGCGCATCCAGCGCAGCGAGCATTCCGGGTCTGTCCTCAAAGCCGCTGCCGTAAACCAGACCCAGCGGCTGGCGGCCCTCCGCCAGACGTCCGAGGGCGAACAGCAGGGGGCGCAAGGCGAACCCGCGCGCGACGCCGCCCATGACGGCGACATTGGCGCGTGCAGCCGCGGCGGTATCGTCATCGCCGAACAAATCGGCCACGAGCGGCGCATACCCGGAACGGCGCGCCGCCTGGGCGAGTGCGCGTCCGGATATGGCAGCGATCAAGACCGCGCCACGGCTGGCGTCGACAGGTGTCGCGGTCACCGGACGGGCGTCAGCCGGCCACGAGGTCGCGGGCAAGGGCGAAGGCGTCGCGGAAGTCGAGGCTGACCGGCGTGGTCGTCTCGATCATCCGTCTGAACAGCCCGAACTCGGTGCGATACTTGATCTGACCGATAGCGATGGCGCCGACGCCGAGCGTCTTCGATGCGCCGATCGGCGTGCCGTTGGCCATGATGTCGAGCCCCTCGACCCCTGGCGGCGGCACCGCGTTGACGTCCGCCGCGACGAGCAGCCTGGAGGCGGCGATCTGGTGCGCGCTCAGGATCCGTACCCCCGCGCGTCCAGCACACAATGCGACATCGGCGTCGGCCAGAATGCCGGATTTGCGCTGATCGTCGCTGCCATCGGCAGGGTCGGCGGAAGCGCCGAATCGCCTGGCGATCTCGGTCGCCGAGCGGGCGACGCGGCTGATGCCGTCATGGCCGACCATCGTGACCTGCGCGCCCTCGCCCGCGGCGATCACGGCGGATGCGAAGCCGACGACGCCGGTCGCGCCGAAGATGGCCACCCTGAGGCCGCGCAGCCCGTTCCGACCGCAGGATTTGCGCAGCACACGCTCGACGCAGGCGACCATGGCGGCGGCCGTGGTGAAGGAGCCGGCCGGGTCGGCGAACACCGACATCACGAAGGGCGGGAACATCGCCGTCTTGGCGGTCTCGATCATGTCGAGCGCGGCCAGCGCATCCTTGCCGGCGAAGAACACGCCGGTGCGCACGGCATCGCCCGGGGAACGGGAGAACATCGCGTCCTGCACGAGTGTCGTGACTTCGCCCTGTGTCACGTCACCATAGGTCAGAACGGCGTCGAACCCCGCATCGACCGCCATGTTGGCGTCGAACGGGCTGACGTGTTTCAACGGGCTGAGCATGTGCAGAATGTGCTTCGCCGCCATGTCGTCGAGGCTCCCAGATCAATCGCGATCCGCCGGTTCGACGGTCACCTCTGCGCCCCGATTGAGCGCGCGCCGTATGATGATGTCCAGTCCCGCGGCCGCCGCGCGATCGACGATCGCCGCCTGCATGCGCAGCGCCGCCGCCTCGTCGGCGGCGAAGGCGAAACCGGTCGGACCCCACGACGACTGGCCGACGCCGTGCGCGCCTGCCGCGGCCAGCGCCGTCAGCGCCCCGGCGACGCGCCCGCTGGTGAAACGTCCGCCCTGCGCGGGGGCGAAATGGTCGCCGACGATTGTCTGCACCTCGGCGATGGCGGCGCCGAACGCGGCGATGTCGGTTTCGGCCAATGCCGGCAGGGCCGACATCAGGACCAGCCGGCAAACGCGCCCGGCCGCCTCATCGGTCATCGGCGGCAAATTGGCGAAGGCGTCGCGCTCACGCTGCCCGGACAGGCCGTGCGCCGCCCGATCGAGAACGAGCAGGATGCGCCACGCCGCAGGGACGGCGAGGCGCGCGAGGATCGGCGGCGGTCCCGCCGGGGCGCCCCGGCCACCGTCGACGACTAGGCCGCCGTGCTGGAACAGCCCGATGCCGATACCCGACCGCGCGCCGCGATCGAGCAGCATCGCGTCCCCCTCCAGGTCGGACGCCAGACCGTGCAGGCGCCGCAGCGCGGCGGCGATGGCGAGCGCGAGCTGGGTGCCGGAGCCGAGGCCGCTATGCGGCGGGATCGCCTCCGCGACGGCCAGCGCATGCGGTCCGACGCCGTGGGTGGCCTCCAGCGTCGCAAGGTGGCGCGCCGCGCGTTCGGTTTCCATGCCGCTGACCGCCGGGCGCGCGGCGCGGCTGATCGACACCGAGGTGGCCGGCTGATCGAGCGCCAGACCGATGCTGCCGAACCGTCGGCCGAGCGAACCGTTCAGGTCGAGGAAGCCGAGATGCAGGCGCGCCGTGCAGCGGACGCGTACGCGATCGGTCATCGGCGGGCGGGCGCCGCGGTATGGGACGTTGCCATCGGCATGGCGCATGATCCACGGTGCGCCCCAACCGGGCAACAGGCCCTCCGCCTGAACGGGCGAGGAGACGAAGATGAGCGAACGCACAAAGGAACGCACCTACAGCGACGCCGAGGTCGAGGCGTGGCTCAAGGCCAACCTGCCGCATTGGCGCCTGGAGGATGGCTGGATCCGCCGGACCTATCGCACGCACTCGTGGAAGGGCACGCTGATGGTGATCAACACCATCGGCCATCTCGCCGAGGCGGCCTGGCACCATCCCGACATCACCGCCTCCTATGCCTGGGTCGAGGTGCGGCTGCAGAATCACGCGGCCAAGGGCATCACCGACAAGGATTTCGAGCTGGCGAAGAAGATCGAGGAGGTCGTGCAGTGGCAGCCGGCGCGCGAGGGCGGCGCGCTCGAGGGGACGCCGCCAACGGACCAGCGCTTCGCCTACATCAAGTACGACGCGTAGCGACGTCCGCCGTCGAGCCCGGTGCCGATGATCCAGTCCATCGCCAGCCGCTCGGGTGAACTCCGGGCGGCGGTCGCCGAGGCGGCGTCCCTGCTGCGACGGAGCCGGACGCCCGTGATCGGCGGCATGATGACCGATATCGCCGGCGCCGAGGCCGCGATCGCGCTGGCCGGCGCGATCGGCGGGGTGCTCGATCACGCCCATGCCGGACCGATGCTGCGCGACCTCGACGCGATGCGGGAGGCCGGCGTGATCACGGTGACACCGACCGAGGCGCGGGCCCGGGCCGACATGGTGCTGATCGTCGGCGCGGCCAGACCGTCGGCCATGTTGGCGCTGGACGTGCCGCCGACACTCGCCCCGGAACGACCGCGCATCGTCTGGCACCTGTGTCCTGGCGAGGCCGCCGCAACCCCGGCCGGCGAGCGGGTGGTGGGCGGAACGCCGGCAGAGATCCCGGCGCGTCTCGCGCTGCTGCGCGCGCTGGTCGCCGGTCGCACGATGTTCGCGCATCTGCCCGCCGCGCCCGATCTCGCCGCCTGCGCCGAGGCCCTGCAGAGCGCGGGCTATGGCGTGGCGCTCTGGTCGGCAGAGAATCTGGACGCGATGGCCGTCGAGATGCTGTGCGGCCTGATCGATGACCTCAACGCCAGGACGCGCTTCGCCGGCCTGCCGCTCGCGTCGCCCGGCAATGTCGCCGGGATTGCCCAGGCGACCGCGTGGCGCACCGGCTACCCGCTGCGCGTCGGCCTCGCGCGGAACCGCGCCGAGCACGATCCATGGCGATTCGACGCGGGCAGGCTGCTCGCCGCCGGCGAGGCGGATGCGGCGGTCTGGATCAACGCGATCGACACCACGCCCCCGCCCTGGCGCAGTGCGGCGCCGCTGGTCGCGATGGTCGCGCCGGGCACGCCGAAACGCCGGCCATCGGCCGCCGTCACCATCACAGTCGGCCGGCCGGCGGTCGACCACGACGCGGTGCTGCACGACCCGACCCTCGGCGCGCTCGCCGCCAAGGCTGCCTCCGCGCCTTCGGACCTGCCGAGCGTGGCCGAAGTACTGAACGCCATCCGCGCGGCCATCGGCGCCGCGGAGGTGGGCGCATGCTGACGCTGCTCGCGGGCGGCCGCGTGATCGACCCGGCGCATGGGCGCGACGACCTCGGCGACGTGTGGATCGAGGACGATCGCGTGATCGCCCCGCCCGATCCGCCGCGCCCGCCCGATGCCCGCCATGACGTCTCCGGAATGGTCGTGCTGGCCGGCGGCATCGACATCCACTCCCATATCGCCGGCGCCAATGTGAACACCGCGCGGCTGCTGCTGCCCGAATTGCACGACGCGCCCGACGGCCACGCCGCCGTACCGGTCAGCGAGGTGATCGGGCGGCTTTACGCCGCGATGGGATTCACCACCGTCGTCGAGCCCGCGATCTCGCCGCATGTCGCGGTGCAGGCCCAATGCGAACTCGACGCCATCCCGTTCATCGACACCGCGACGCTGACGGTGCTGGGCAATGGCGACTTCCTGCTCGATCTGTTGCGCGACGGCGAAAGCGGCGATGCCGTCGCCGATTACTGCGCCCGGACGCTGGCGGCGAGCCGCGGCCTCGGCATCAAGGTCATCAACCCCGGCGGCGCCGCCGCGCTGAAGGCCAATGCGCGCGCGTTCGGCCTCGACGACGTGGTCCCCGGCTACGGCGTCTCGTCGCGTGCGATCCTGGCGGCGGTGCAGGACGCGGTCATCAGCCTCCGCATTCCGCATCCGGTGCATCTGCACTGCAGCAATCTCGGTCTGCCCGGCAACGTCGAGACCGCGCTGGCGACGATCGCCGCCGCCGGCGACCGGCCGCTGCATCTCGCGCATCTGCAGTTCTACGCTTACGGCACCGAGGGGCCGCAGGGCTTTTCCTCGGCCGCGCCGCGCCTGGCCGAGGCGCTGGCCGCCAATCCGCAGGTGACCGCCGATGTCGGGCAGGTGATGTTCGGCCAGACGGTGACGGTCTCGTCGGACACGCTGCGCCAGTTTGGCGCGCGGGCGCAGGCGCATCCGCGCAAATGGGCGATCTGGGAGGGCGAGGGCAACGGCGGCGGTATCGTGCCGTATCGCTACCGCCGCAGCAGCTTCGCCAACGCGGTGCAGTTCGCGGCCGGACTGGAATTGTTCCTGCTATCGCCGGACCCCTGGCGCGTCTTTTTCACCACCGACCATCCCAACGGCGCGCCCTTCACCGCCTATCCCGACCTGCTCGCCCTGCTGATGAGCCGCGAGTTGCGGGCGCAATGGATCGCCACCTTGCCGAAGGCGGCGATGGACGTGACGACGCTACCCGCCATCCACCGCGAATATAGCTGGGCCGAGATCGCGACCATGACCCGCGCCGCGCCATCGCGCCTGCTCGGCCTCGCCGACCGCGGCCATCTCGGGCCCGCCGCGCGCGCCGATGTTGCGGTCTACCGGCCGCAGGCGGATCACGCGGCGATGTTCCGCAATGCCGCAATGGTGTTCAAGGACGGACGGCTGATCTGTCGCGATGGCGAGGTGGTGGAAACGCTGCATGGCGGCGCCCTGTCCGTGTCGCCCGGCTTCGACGCCGCGATCGATGCGCGCCTCGCCCGCTATTACGACCACGTCTACGGCGTGAAGCACACCGCGTTCGATGTGGCAACGGCGGCGTCGGGACGGCGGTTCGAGACGGTGCCATGCCGGACGTGACCCGCAACGGCGTCGTCGTGCGCGACACCTTCGCCGAGGCGTTCGACATGGTCGGAACGGCGCTGATCATCACCGCGCCAAGCCGGCGCTGGGCGATGCAGGCGGCGGTGACGATGACCGGTTTCGCCACCTCGATCATCGCCTGCGGCGTCGAGGCGGGAATCGACCGCGAACTGACGGGCGCCGAAACGCCTGACGGAAGGCCCGGCGTGCGCGTGCTGCTCTGCGCGGGCTCGGTGGAGGAATTGCAGAAGCAGGTGGCCAATCGCGTCGGGCAGTGCGTGCTGACGAGCCCCGGTTCGGCCTGCTATGCCGGGCTCGACGGCAAGGAGCGGGTCAAGGTCGGCGATGCGCTGCGCTACTTCGCCGATGGCTGGCAGATCTCCAAGCGGATCGGCGGACGGCGTTACTGGCGGCTGCCGGTGATGGACGGCGAATTCGTCTGCGAGGGCTCGACCGGCCTGACGCGCGCCGCCGTGGGCGGCGGCAACCTGATCCTGATGGGGCGCAAGGCCCAAGCCGTGCTGCTCGCCGCCGAAACGGCGGTGGCGGCGATGGGCAAGGTGGCGGACGCGATCACGCCCTTCCCCGGCGGCATCGTACGGTCCGGCTCCAAGGTCGGATCGCGCTACAAGGGGCTGTTCGCGTCCAGTAACGACGCCTACTGCCCTACCCTCCGCGGCGTTACGAAATCCGAGCTGGAACAAGATGCGACCTCGGTACTGGAGATCGTTATCGATGGGCTGACCAGCGGGGCGGTCGCCGACGCGATGCGGGCCGGTTTGGCCGCCGCGACGGAACTGGGACCGGAGCGCGGCGCCGCATGGATCGGCGCCGGCAACTATGGCGGCAATCTTGGCAAGCACCATTACAGGCTGATGGAGCTGCTGGCATGAGCGGCTGGCGCTTCACCCTGACATCGGAGCCGCCGGAACGGCTCGACCTGTCGCCGCTGATCCCGGAACGGCTCGCCGGCCTGTCCGCCGGCGAGATCGAGCACGTGGTTCTCTGCACCACGCGCATCGGAACGCGGGTCGCGGACGTTTTCACCGTTGCGGCGATTGAGGCGGGTGATCGTGTCGAATTTGGCGGCGGTTCGACGCGGTTCGACGATCTCGGTCACGGCATGACGCGCGGCACGATCGTCGTCGAGGGCGCCTGCGGGCAGCGCCTCGGGCGGCTGATGAGCGGCGGTGCGATCACCGTGCGCGGCAACGCCGGCGGGTGGGCCGGATCGGGGATACGCGGCGGCACCATCGAGATCGGCGGCGACGCCGGCGAGCGCCTCGGCGGGCCGCTGGCGGGCGAGCGCACCGGGATGAACGGCGGCACAATGCTGGTGCGCGGCCGCGCCGGGGACCGCGCCGGCGACCGGATGCGGCGCGGGCTGATCGTGGTCGAGGGCGCCGCCGGCACCTATGCCGGCAGCCGGATGATCGCCGGCACGCTGGTGGTCTGCGGTGCCGCCGGATCGCTGCCCGGCTATTTGATGCGGCGAGGCACAATGCTGCTGGCGCGCACGCGCGACGGATTGCCGCCGACTTTCGCGCGCGTCGGCGATGCCGACCTCGTTTTCATGCGGCTGCTCGCGCGCGCATTGGCGACGCTGAGCCCGCCCGCAGCGCGGCTTGCCGCACGCAAGCTCGAGCGCTACGCGGGCGACATGGCGACGCTCGGCAAAGGCGAATTGTTCCTGGCAGGCTGAGTTCTGCCGTCCAGACGCGCGCTAGCGCCAACGGCGGGTGTCGGCCGCACCGGCCATGAGGAAACCGACCTTGGAGGAATCACCGCACATGTCCGAACCTTGTGTCATCGCCGTCGCCATCACCGGTTCCGTTCCGCGCAAGCGCGACAACCCGGCGGTGCCGATAACGACCTCGGAACAGATCGAGAGCACGCAGGAAGCCTACGAAGCCGGCGCCTCGCTGGTGCATGTCCATGTGCGCAACGACGACGAGACGCCGAGCAGCGATCCGGCCTGCTTCGCCGCCTTCCAGGAGGGCGTGCGGCGGCACTGCCCGGACATGATCGTGCAGTTCAGCACCGGCGGGCGCGGGCGCGACCCCGCGCAACGCGGCAGCGCGCTGTATCTGCGCCCGGACATGGCATCGCTGTCGACCGGCTCGGTCAACTTCCCCACCATCGTCTACGAGAACTCGGCCGCGCTGGTCGACGAACTCGCGCTGGGGATGCAGACGCATGGGGTGCGGCCGGAGATCGAGATCTTCGACCTCTCCCACCTGCACGGCGCGCGGCGGCTGCTCGAGCGCGGCCTGATCGACGAGCGCCCGCATGTGCAGGTGGTGATGGGGGTGAAGAACGCGCTGCCGGCCGAGGAGCATCTGCTCGACCTGATGCTCGGCGAGCTGAAGCGGGTTCTGCCCCGCGCCACGTGGACCGCCGCCGGCATCGGGCGCCACCAGGCCGACGTGATGGATTGGGTGCTGGCGCGCGGCGCCGATGGCGTCCGCACCGGGCTCGAGGACAATATCCGCATGGGCCGCGACCGCCTCGCCGCCAGCAATGCCGAACTGGTGCGCGCCGCCGCGGAATTATGCGCCCGCCACAACCGCCGCCCCGCGTCCCCGGCCGAGGCGCGGGCGGCGCTCGGGCTGAGCGGCCACCCGGCAGCAATCGCCTGACGGCGTCGTTCGTTCTGCCGGCAACGGCTACATCGGCGCATCGTCCGCGATGGCCAATCCCGGGGGGCAACATGGTAAGATCGGCGTCAGACGTCGAGAAAGACGGTCTCGGCCTCGCCTTGCAGCCGGATGTCGATGTGCCAGGTCCCGCCAGCGTCGGCGCGCGCGATCATTGTGGCGCGGCGCGCGGGATCGTCGAGCGAGGCGAGCAGCGGATCGCTGTCGTTGGTGGTCTCGCCGTCGAAATAGACCCGCGTGACGAGCCGGCGCAGAAGTCCGCGGGCAAAGATGCCGAGCGCCAGATGCGGCGCCTGCGCCATGTTGCCGCGACCCGGCAGCCTGCCCGGCCTGATCGTTTTGAAGTGGAACCGGCCATCGGCATCCGTGGCGGATCGTCCGAAGCCCGGGAATGTCTCGGATGCCGGGGGATCGGCCTGCCAGAGCTCCACACAGCCATCGGCGACGGGCGCGGCGGCGCCGTCCAGCAAGCGGCCGGCGAGGCTGATGCGCTCTCCATCGGCACCGAAACGTGTCAGATCGGACCATGCCGGGTCGGCGAGCAGGTGCCAGAACGGCCCGATCGTCTGGCTCGGCGTCACGCCCGGCACGCTACGCCTCCCACGGCGTCGCAGCGCGGCCGCGCAGCACGATGTCGAAGCGATAGCCGAGCGCCCATTCCGGCTGCGTGATATCGAGGTCGAAGCGCGACACCAGCCGCGCCCGCGCCTGCTCGTCGGGGATGGCGAGAAAGATCGGGTCGATCGTCAGCAGGGGATCGCCGGGGAAATACATTTGCGTAATGAGGCGGGTGGCGAAGCCGGGTCCGAACAGCGAAAAATGGATGTGGTGGGGCCGCCAGGCGTTGTGGTGATTGCGCCACGGATAGGCGCCCGGCTTGATGGTCGTGAACCGGTAGCGCCCATCCGCATCGGTGAACACGCGGCCGGCGCCACGGAAATTCGGATCGAGCGGGGCGTCGTGGCGGTCGTTGTCGTGGGCATAGCGCCCGGCGGCGTTCGCCTGCCAGACCTCGACCATCGTCGCCGGCAGCGGCCTTCCGTCCTCGTCGGTGACGGTGCCGGCGACGACGATGCGCTCACCGACCGCCTCCCGCCCATCGACCTTCGCCAGATCGACGAGCGGCGGAAACCGCTCGGGCGCGAAGCTCGGGCCGGCGATCTCGGTGATGGTCTGCTTCATCGCAACGAGCGGCCGCGCCGGATGGCGCAGCGCGGTGCTGCGATAGGCCGGGGCATCGTTAGGCGGGTCGGTGCCGGCAGCGGGCGGACGGAAAGGTCGGAGATCGATCATGGCGCACCTAGGGAGCGGGCCACGCGCCCGGCCGCAGCGACGCTCGCGCCGCGGCGGGCGGGCGTCAAGGACGTGCCTGTCCGCGGGCGCCGCCGGCGGTCCCGGCGGCTCAGCCCTCAGCCCGCGGGATGAGCGTCCAGGAACCGCGCCAGCGCCGCGCTCACTGCCTCGGGCTGCTGAACCGTGGGAATGTGCGCGGCGTCGGCGATGACCACGAGTTCGGACCCTGGCATGGCGCGGTAGATCGCCTCGCTGGCGGCGGGCGGCGTGGCCGCGTCGTGATCGCCGACAAGCACCAGGGCCGGCAGGCGGAGCGCCTTCGTCGCCGCCGTGCGATCGTCGGCGGCGATGGCGAGTGCCGCGCGGGCATACCCCTCGGGGTCGGTGCGCAACAGCATGGCGCGCAGGCCGGCGGCCTCGGCGGTGCCCAGGAAGTCGGGCGTCACCCAGCGCGCCAGCGTTTCGTCGGCGATCGGCGCCATGCC
>Ga0209415_10005080_pt1 | contig 23817 bp, 20 predicted proteins | sample PeaSoiSIISIP2007_FD_187696 | JGI IMG/M metagenome (GOLD analysis project Ga0209415, IMG submission 187696) | Peat soil microbial communities from Weissenstadt, Germany - SII-SIP-2007 (SPAdes) (version 2) | ecosystem: Environmental > Terrestrial > Soil > Wetlands > Peat | place: Germany... | reverse complement strand
GGGGCCCCCCCCCCCCCCAAGAAATTCAGCGCGGCCGACGGGAATGTATGTGGCGAACCGCTGGATACCACGACACGGCAACGACGCTGCCAGATGAGTTAGAATCAGCCGCTTCTCTACGAGGTTCGCATGAATCGCACATGGCGCCGGCTTGGCGCCGCATTCTTCTCGGTCAGTTCGCTCGCACTCTGCACCGCGTTTTCGAGCGGCGCACAGAACGGCGGCGACATCGCTGGATTTGCGCCCGCGCGCGTCGCCGCGGAACGCCAGCTCGAGGAAAAGCTCCGCAGCATTCCCGACGCCGCTCATGCCGAGAGCAATCTCCGGCACCTCACCAGCGAGCCGCATATGGCCGGAACGGACGCGAGTCGCCGCGTGGCCGAGTGGCTGCGCGACCAATACCGCGGTTTCGGATTCGACACCCAAATCGTTACGTACAGCGTGTGGCTGCCGCAGTTGCGCGAAACAAAGCTCGAGCTGACAAAACCGTCGAGCAAGCCCCTGGCGTCGCCCGAGCAGCCGATCGAAGGCGACAAGGACTCGTACGACAAGCGCGCGGTTCCCGGATTTAATTCCTACTCGCCTTCGGGAGAAGTGACTGCGCCCGTTGTGTACGTGAACTACGGCATGTCCGAGGATTACAAAGATCTGGCATCGCTCGGCGCGAGCGTGGAAGGGAAAATCGTCATCGCGCGTTACGGCAAGGGCTATCGCGGCATCAAAGCGAAACTTGCCGAGGAACACAAAGCCGTCGCGCTAATCGTCTATTCCGATCCGGGCGACGATGGCTACTCCGTGGGCGATCCTTATCCGCGCGGTCCATGGAGGCCCATGAGCGGCATTCAGCGCGGTTCGATTATCTACACCCAGATCTATCCCGGCGATCCGCTCACGCCCGGCACAGCCGCAGTGCCGTCGGCCCGCCGCCTCGCGCCGGGCGACGCGGCAAGCCTGCCGCGGATTCCGACGATGCCCATCAACGCGCAGGATGCCGCGATCATTCTTGCGAATCTGGGAGGCCGCCACGCGCCGCGCGGCTGGCAGGGCGGGCTGCCGTTCAGCTATCACGTCGGGCCCGGCGAAGCCGAAGTGCACATGAAGCTCGTGATGGATTACCAGGAACGGCCCGTTTACAACGTGATCGCGACGCTCCACGGGGAGGAAGACGACGAATGGGTGCTGCTCGGCAATCACCACGATGCCTGGGTTTTCGGCGCCGCCGATCCGGGTAGCGGCACCGCGTCCATGCTCGAAACGGGGCGCGCGCTAGGAGAGCTCGTGCACTCGGGCTGGAAGCCGCGCCGCAGGATCGTGATCTGCGCGTGGGATGGCGAGGAGGAGGGGCTCCTCGGATCGACCGAGTGGGTTGAGGCAAATCGCGCCGAGCTACAGGCCAAAGCCGTCGCCTACATAAACACCGATGTCGGCGTGACCGGCCCCAACTTCAGCGCTTCGGCTCCGCCGTCACTCAAGGAGTTTGTTCGCGATGCAACCAAGGATGTGGACGATCCCGCCTCCGGCGGCAGCGTGTACGACGCCTGGCGCGAACGCGCCCCAAGTGTTGGCGCCGAGATCCCCGGCACAGCAAGGCAAACTCCAGGTGCGGACGCTTCCGGCGATCCCCCGGTTAGCGCGGTGGGCTCGGGGTCGGATTATTCCCCGTTCTTTGACCACGCCGGGATTCCCTCGATCGATTTGGCGTTCGGCGGCGATTACGGCGTGTACCACTCCATTTATGACGATTTCTACTGGATGAAGCATTTCGGCGATCCGACGTTCGCCTACCACGTCACGCTCGCGCGCGTGATGGGCACGATGGCGCTGCGGCTCGATGAAGCCGATATCCTGCCGTTCGACTATCCCGCCTACGCGTCGGAAATCGAGCACAGAGCGACCGATCGCATCACGCACGCCGCGCGCCAGTCGGATCAAGACATTCTGGAGCCGGTGCTCGACGCCGCGGCCAAGCTCTCAACCTCCGCCGCGCGCGCTTCGCAGGCGCTCAGCGCCATTTCGAGCGCGCCGATCGATCCAGCCAAGGCCGCGCAGATCAACCGCGCGCTGGCCTCCGTTGAACAGGCGCTCCTTGCGCCCGAAGGCCTCTCCGGGCGGCCGTGGTTCAAGCACGTGATATACGCACCCGGAAGCTACGCGGGCTATGCGGCCGAAGTGCTGCCCGGGATCAGCGAATCGCTCGACAGGAACGATCCGGCCGCGCTGCGCCGCGAAGAGGCCTCATTCGAGGCGGCGCTGCTGCGCGCGTCGGCGCGCCTCGATGATGTCGCTCGCCTCGCCCAGGAAGCAGCGGCCGCCCGGACATCTCCTCGCTGACCTGCAATGACCGGCGTGCGGCTTCTCGTTCGCGCCGCTGCGCGCTAGAATGGCGTTCATGCGCGTGCGAGTTCTCTTTTTCGGCCAGCTCAAGGAAATCACAGGAGTCGCTCAGGAAGACGCTGAACTCTCCGACGGCGCGCGCGTCGAGGACCTTTTCGAGCGCTACGGGCGCCGCTTCCCGAAGCTCGCTGCGTTCCGCCCTTCCATCGCCGCCTCCGTGAATCAGGAATATTCCGGCTGGCGCGCGCCGCTCACAAGCGGAGACGAAGTCGCATTCCTTCCGCCCGTCAGCGGTGGCCAGCAAGCCGCCGTCGAGGAAGACATCTTTCAGCTCGTGCGCGAGCCGATCCGCCCGCGCGAAATCATCGAAGGCTTGAAGGCACCGGAAGACGGAGCGGTCGTCGTCTTCGACGGCTTCGTGCGCAACAACTTCAAGGGCCGGCAAACGCTGTACCTCGAATACGAGGCCTACGAGCCCATGGCGTACGCCAAGATGCGCGAGATCGGCGCCGAAATTCGCGCCAAGTTTCCCATCCATCGCCTCGCCATCGTTCACAGGCTGGGGCGGCTCGAGATCGGCGAGACGAGCGTCTGGATCGCCGTGAGCTCCCCGCATCGCGGCGCCGCATTCGACGCCTGCCGCTACGCCATCGACACTCTCAAGCGCTCCGTGCCCATCTGGAAAAAAGAATTCTTCGTCGGAGGCGCGGTCTGGGCCGATGGCGAATTGCCCTCTCAGGAAGCCATTTCCGGCCCGGATGAATCTAGCTCCTAGATGAGGAAATCTCTGGCAGCGCTGGGCACAATCCTCGCGGGCGTGGTTGTTGTCGGGGCGTCATTCGCGATTCCTCTGGGCGCGCGCCAGCAACGGCGCGCGGGCGAAATCCGCGTGCAAACGGATCTCGTCACCATCCTCGCGAGCGTGAGCGATGCGAATGGCCGGCCCATCCCCGATCTCACGCAGGATGCTTTTCAGCTTTCTGAAGAGGGCGCGCCGCAAACGATCGAGCACTTCGAGCCGGAGACGAATCGCCCGCTCGACCTCGCCCTGATGGTCGATTCAAGCTTGAGCACGTTTAAGGATCTTAAGTTCGAGACGGAGTCGGCAGCGCACTTCATCCGGCAAGTTGTGCGCCCGGGCGACACTCTCGGCGTGTTTGAATTCTCGGAGACTGTGGCGAGGCTCGCGGACTTCTCCGACGACGTGCCGAAACTGCAAGCGGCTGTAAGGCGCATCGCGCCGGGGGCCGGCACGTCGATTTACGACGCAGTCGTGCTGGGCGCGAACGCTCTGAAGCGGCGGCCGACGGAGCGCCGCCGCGCAATCGTGCTGGTCACCGACGCCGGAGAGACCACGAGCGTTTCAAAATTCGATGATGCGCGGCGCGCCGCCATCGCCTCCGGAGCGCTGCTCTATTCCATCGTCATTCGCCCGATCAAGAGCGAAAGCGGACGCAACACGGCCGGCGAGCACGCCCTGCTCACGATTACGGACAGCACCGGCGGCGCGATGTTCATTCTCGATAGCATGGATCAGCTCGACGAGATGTTCGACCGGATCGATCGCGAACTCCGCACGCAATACATGCTGGGCTACTATCCGCGCCCGGCGCCGCCGCCTGGCACCACTCGCCACGTGCAAGTCGAAGTGAAGGGCAGCTACATCGTGCGCTATCGTAAAGAGTATTTCGCGTCGGCTGCTCCGGAGTGAATCGCCGCAGGGAGCGCTGCTAGGACCCAATGAACGAATTCCTCAAAGTCGCCGTCGAAACCGCCCGCGAGACCGGAGCCATCCTCCGCCGGGAATTCGACCGCCCGAAGGAAATCTCCTACAAGGGCGAAGTCGACCTCGTCACGGAATCGGATCGCCGCTCCGAGGCGCTGATCGTGGCTCGGCTGCGCGAGCATTTCCCCGGTCACGCGATTATTGCGGAAGAGGGCACCGGCGCCGAAGCCGCGGGCGCGAAATACTGCTGGCACGTGGATCCGCTCGACGGCACGACAAACTTCGCTCACGGATATCCCTGTTTTGCGGTTTCGATCGGCCTCGCCGAAGATGGCGAGCCGATTGCCGGCGTCGTATTCAACCCGGTCAGCGACGAGCTCTTCACTGCGGCGCGCGGCGAGGGCGCGTATCTCAATAGCGAGCGCATTCGCGTTTCACCCGTGGAGAAACTGGCCAACAGCCTCGTGGCCACCGGCTTTCCCACGCATCAGCGAAAAAACAGCGCGAACATGAACTACTACTGGGAATTCACGCTGCGCACGCACGGCGTCCGTCGCGACGGATCAGCGGCACTCGATCTCTGCTCCGTTGCTTGCGGCCGCTTCGACGCGTTCTGGGAGTTCGGCCTGAATTCGTGGGACACGGCCGCCGGAATGCTGCTCGTGCAGGAGGCTGGCGGAGTCGTCACCGATCTCGCAGGCCGGCCGTATCATCCGGGCGGCCCGCAGATGTTCGCCTCGAATGGCCGCATCCACGGGGAGGTGCGGGAAGTCGCCGCTCGCGTCGCCGAGCGCGCCGCCAGGGATGCCGGCGGGTAGCGGCGGATGAACGTAAGCGAGTTCGATTACGATCTCCCGCCCGATCGGATTGCGCAGCGCCCGCTCGCGGAGCGGGACGCTTCGCGGATGCTGCTGCTCGACCGCGCCACCGGCGCCTGGGAAGACCGTCAGTTTCGCGAGCTTCCGGACCTGCTCCGCGGCAACGAGTTGATCGTCATCAACAACACACGAGTCCTCCCGGCGCGCCTTTTCGGACGGCGCGAGGGAATCCACGCTCAAAAGCTCGGGCGCAAGAATCCTGCCCGCCATGAATTCTTGCACACGCCCATCGAAGTGCTCCTCGTCCGGCAAATCGCGCCGGATACGTGGGAGACGCTCGTAAGACCGGGACGAAAGATTCCGACGGGTGAGCGCATCGTTTTCGGCGAGGGCGAGCTCGAAGCCACGGTGGAAGGGCGCGGCGAATACGGTCTCCGCGTGATGCGATTCACGTCGAAAAGCGGCTTCCAGGAAGCGCTCGGCCGCCTCGGCCACATCCCGCTTCCGCCTTACATCAAGCGCGAAGACGAGCCGATCGACCGCGAGCGCTATCAGACCGTATTTGCCCGGCAGGGAAACGCAATCGCTGCGCCTACCGCCGGCCTGCATTTCACGAGTAAGATTTTGGAAAGAATCCACCAGCGCGGAATCGAAATCGCGGAAATCACGCTCGAGGTGGGACTCGGAACGTTCGAGCCGGTTCGTACCGAGCGGCTCGAGGATCACAAGATACACACGGAAGTTTACGAGATTCCGGAAGCCACGGCAGGCTCGCTCGAGCGGGCGCGCAGGGAGAAACGTCCGGTCCTGGCTGTCGGGACAACGGTCGTAAGGGCGCTCGAAGACGCGGCCGAGAAGAACGCCGCGCACCCCGAACCAGTCGCACCCGGAAAGGCCGAAGCGGAGATATTCCTTTTTCCCGGCAAGCCGTTTCGCATCGTCAATCAGCTGCTCACGAATTTCCACCTGCCGCGCTCGAGTCTCCTCGCGATGGTGGCAGCCTTCGCCGGCCGTGAGAATGTCCTGCGGGCGTATCGGCACGCAGTGGAATCGGGCTATCGATTCTACAGCTATGGCGACGCGATGCTGATTCGCTGAAACCGGCGAAAGCGGGTCGCTGCGGCGTACACGCGTGGTCGCCGTGCAAGCGGCCGCGTGTTCGTCTATCATGTTGCATCCTGCGGGGGAGTGGGGACATGCGTTATCTGATCCTGAGCGACATCCACGCCAATCTCACGGCGCTCAACGCGGTTCTCAACGCGGCGCGAGGCCGATGGGAAAAAGCCGTGTGCCTGGGCGATTTGGTCGGCTATGGCCCCGATCCAAACGAAGTGATTGACCGCGTGCGCGCGCTCCCGGCCGTCACGATCCGCGGCAATCATGACAAGGCGATCAGCGGCCTCGCCAACCCCGAAGAATTCAATCCCGTTGCCCGCGACGCGGTTCTTTGGACGCGCGCGCAGCTTCGGCCTGAAAATCTCGATTACCTGCAAAAGCTTCCGGGAGGCCCGGTCCGCGTCGACGCCTTCTCCATCGTTCACGGCTCCGTGTACGACGAGGACGAATACGTTTTTTCGCCGGCGCTGGCAATCGATGGATTGCTGAGTGCCCCCACGCCGGTCGTGTTCTTCGGTCATACACACATCCAGGGCGGCTTCACGCTTCGCGGCGAGGACGTGCAGGTCGTGGCCTTCAAGCCCGAGGGCGGCAGCCGGTTCGCGGCTCTCACTGTGAAAGAGGACACGCAGTACCTTTTGAACCCGGGTTCAATCGGCCAGCCACGCGATGGCGATACGCGCGCCGGATTCGCGATCGCCGATCTCGATAATCAGTCCGTTGAGTTCTGGCGCGTCCCGTATGATATTGAAGACGTGCAACGGCGCATGGCGCGAGCCGGGCTTCCGGAGCCGCTGATCCTGCGCCTCACCATCGGCCACTGAGGATCGACGGATCAACCATGGAACCAGGGGAAACTCCGGAACGCGAAGAGCGCAGCCGATTCCTGACGCTATTTGTCGCCGGCGCCGTCATCGTGCTTCTTCTGGGGGCCGGCCTTCTTCTTCTGACGCGCGCGACGCGGCCGCATGGGGCCGCCGCAGTCGAAAAGCTGCCCTTCGGACCCAACGAGCAGGCCTATGCTCAGCGAATCCATTTCAGCGGCCTGCAATTATCGGAATCTTCAAACCTGCTGAACCAGCCGTTCACCTACGTGACCGGAACGATGTCGAATGACGGCGACCGCACCGTGGCTGCGCTCGAAGTGGCCGTGGAATTTCACGATCCATTCAATCAGGTGATCTTGCGCGATACCCAGCGCGTGATCGGAGCCACGGCGCAACCGCTGGAAGGCGGGCAGGGCCGCGACTTCCAGGTCACACTCCTTGAAAAGGTTCCCTCGGAGTGGAATCAGCAGTATCCTTCTATCCGCGTCACCGGCCTGATTCTGAAATAGACCTGTATCTAAACGATTGGCGGTTTGTATATGAACGACTGGGCCGAGCTCGACCGCGCCTTGGATGCCATGGTGGCATCCGGCCGCACCGAAGTCCGCGAGGATGGGGAATGGCTCGCGGAACTTGCCTCGCTTCACTGCGAACTCCACCGCCGTGGGAAAGCTCCTCTTGTCCATCTCTGGTCCGCCGAGCGGAACCTGACGCGGCGAATCCTGCGCGTCCGCGAAGCATCGCAAGAACGCATCGTTCTCGAAGTGCACCGCTTCGGCCGCGCGAAGCCGGGACGGCTTGAGTTTCTCCGCGCAGACTCACCGCGTCCGGCCGGGCGCATCACGCGCGAGCAATTTCGCGCCCGCCTGCAACGTTTCCTCGCCGAGCGTTTCCCCGACGCGACGATCGAATCCCTCACCACCTCGCCGGACCTCGAGCACTCCTTCTCCGGCGTTTACGTGCGCGGGCGCATGCACGAGGGACCACGCGCGTGGGCCGTGCTGGCGGCTTCGCCGGACGAAGGCACCGCGGCCATCGAAGGAATTCTGGCTTTCGGGATCCTGTGGCTCGATTGGACGCGCGACCATGCGGAGCGCCGAGCGGTAGAGGGTCTGCGCCTGTTCATCCCCAAAGGCACGAGCCGGTATCTGCGCGAGCGCGCTTCCGCGCTGTCTTCCGCGGCGCGCGTGGAGATTTTCGAATTCCACGAGGCGGATCGCTGGATGCAAAGGATCGATCCCGCCGACGCCGGGAACCTCGAAAGCTGGCTGGTTCCACGGCGCGAAATCGAGTCGGCCTGCGCCGCGGCGCGGGAGGCCATCGCGCGCGTGCATGCGTTGGCTCTGCACGTCCCGCCGGCCGGTGACGACATTGGAACTCGTCTGGTGCCGGGAACGAACGAAGTGGCTCTTTGTTTTCGGGGCCTGGAATTCGGACGATGGTCGAGGGACGGGATTTCGTTTGGCCTGGGCGACACGCGCGAAAGACTTACCGAGGCAACCGAGCCCGCGCTGGACCGGCTGATGCGCCGGCTCGATCTTCATCGCAGCGCGCTCGCAAGCGACACAAATCATCCGTTGTACCGCTCCGGGCCCGAGCGATGGATCGAGACGCTGGTTCTTCACGATCCGAGCAAACTCGACGCCCAGCTCGATCCCGGCCACCTGTACTCGCAAGTACCGACGGTGGCGGCGGGCGATCGCGGCGTGCTCGATCTGCTCGGCATCACGCGGAGGGGGCGGCTCGTCGTGATCGAATTGAAAGCCTCGGAAGACATTCAGATGCCGATTCAAGCGGTGGACTACTGGCTGCGCGTCCGGCGGCATCAGCGCGAAGGCGATTTCGAACGCTACGGTTACTTCTCAGGGAAGGAATTGGATCCGAAGCCGCCACTCGTGTGGCTCGCCGCGCCCGGATTGCGGTTCCATTCCGCCACGGACACGCTTCTGAAATACTTCTCGCCCGAAATTCACGTCACCCGGATCGGCTTAAACGAGAATTGGCGCCGCGGGCTGAAGGTTATCTTTCGCCAGTAGCACGGAAGCCCTGAATGGAGCAGAAAAGGAAGGGAGGTGGACCGGTTAAAGCCGGTCACGCCTCCCGGGGTGTGTCCTAGAAGTATTTGATTACTTAGACGCGCGAAACGCGCAAAGGTTGCATCCGACCGCGATCAATAGAAGAGGTACTTCCGCCACTTCTCGTCGCGATGCCCGATCAGGCGCATCAACTGACGGGACGTGTGCAGCGTGAACGGTCGCGGCCGCCGCTGGAGCTTCAGCCCTGCTTCTTCGGGAGTCCGATCGCCCTTGCGGTTGTTGCACTGGTAGCACGAGGCCACCAGGTTTTCCCAGGACGACCGGCCGCCCCGCGAACGCGGAAGTACGTGGTCGAGCGTGAGTTCGGACGCCGCAAACGCAAAGCCGCAGAACTGGCAAGTGTTCCGGTCGCGCAGCAGGATGTTTTTCCGGGAAAGCGCCCGGCTCTGCTGCGGAATGTGCCGGTAGGTGAGCAGCCGAATCACGGACGGCACCTGAATCGCCTTCGATGTCGAGTGCACTTCGGAGTGGTTTGTTTCCTCCGCCTGCGCCACTCCCTTCAACATCAGAATCAGGGCGCGCCGCACCGCGGTCACGTTGATGGGCTCAAAGGTCGCATTCAGGACGAGCACCGGCGCCTGCATCACGGAGGGCCGGCTTGCCGGGGCATTCAGAGGCTGGGTGGAAGCAGGATCGGCCGAGGTTCCGCTCAGCCCGATCGCGGGCCGGGGGCGCAAACCCGCCTTGTGCCGGTGGCTATCCATCGCGTCGCCTCTGTGCCGCTCTACAACTCCTCTTATATCTTATTGTAAGGATGCTTTTGGCGCCCGTCCAGTCTCTCTTGGCTTCGGGATTTCCGTGTGTCGATTACGCCCTGCGGGACAGCTGAGCCGGAGCGCACCCGAGCCACCGTCAGCCCGAGCACCGAGGCAGCGCCCGCTTTCTTCAGGGCGCGGGCACAGGCATCGAGCGTCGCTCCAGTCGTCATTACATCATCTACCAGCAAGACTCGCAAGTTGTCAACTTTGGCCCCCTCGCGCGTCGCGTAGGCGCCACGTACGGATGCCCATCGTTCCGTACGCGAGAGCAGAAGTTGGGGCGGGCGCGGCTTCGTACGCATCAGGAAATGCGGCTGAAACTTCAGATTCAGGCGCTTGGCGAGCGGCCGCGCAATCAGTTCCGCCTGGTTGTATCCGCGCTCGCGCCGGCGTTGTGGGTGCAGCGGAACGGGCACCAGGACGTCGGCGCGCCAATCGCCCGGGGAGCGGAATACGATTTCGGCGAGCCGCGCCGCGAACCAGTCGCCGAGCCGCGCCACCTCTTCGTATTTCAGTAGGACAATAGCCTCGGACAGCGCATCGTCATGGATCGCGAAGCTCCGCGCCCGGTCGAACGCGTAGAAATTCACGCGGCAGAGCCGGCAAAGCGGCTGCGCGGCCTCGGCGGCCACCGCGGAGGCGAACGGCCGCCCGCAGCAACCGCACATCGGCTCGGCTATCCGTTCGAAGCCGGCAAGGCACGCCTCGCAAATCGGTATGCGGCTCGCGTTCGTAAGGGTCTGGCCGCAGATGCGGCATGGGCCGGGGAAGACGACCGAAGCGAGTGCGTCGAGCGCGCCTTTGAAGATCACGGATACGCTGTTAACCGAGAGGGTACGGCGAGACGCTACTCCAAATCTGTCGGCGGGGGAATCGGCACAAATACGGAGGGGTGCTGCAAGGGCCTAGAGCAGGCCCTTTTCTTTCTTTTCCTGGCAGATGATGCAGTAGCGGGTCCACGGCACGGCCTCGAGGCGCTTCTGTTGCAGTTCCTCGTGGCATGAAATGCATTCGCCGAACGAGCCATCCTTGATGCGCGCCAGCGCGTCGTCCACCAGTTGCAGCAGCGAGCGGTCGTTGTGCGTCTGGCCGAAGAGGAATTCCTTCGTGTAGGAATTGGCGGCCTTGTCCGCGAGATCCACCGTGGGATCTTCGTCCGCCTCGCGGCCTTCCTGCTGCGTGCGGGCAATGCCCCGTACCAGCTCTTCACGCCGCGCCACCAGCTTCTTCTTGTAGTATTCGAGTCGCTTCTTGTCCATTGGTCCAGTGCCCACAGTGGGGCCAAACTCCTCACCCAAATCGCGCGATTTTAACGGTAACGCCGGTGCTTGTCAAACCAGCAACGCCAGGTGCATGTGTCGCAGTCACAATTCGATGCGGCATGTCCCCAAAAGGATTCCAGCGGGACCGGCGCTCAGGGAGTTTCTCGCTTCGCGGGAAACAAATAGTGAATGACCATGGCGGCGAGCGCCAGCACGAAAAATACGAACAGGCTGCCTTCCGGCCCCACCGATCCGCCCGTGAGCCAGTTCGGTCCGTGAAAGGACGAATTCAGCAGGTGCCCCTTGGCCAGGATGCCGCTGTCGGGAACGGAATAAAAGTATGTCTCTCCCCAGTCCCACGCGGCGTGCATTCCGATCGCGAACCAGATACTCCCCGTCCGCAGGAGCGAGAAAGCAGCCAGCAGCCCGAACGCGCCTGCCATCAACGCTCCAAACTTGGCTTCACCCGGATTTCCGAGGTGAAGCGATCCAAACCCGATGGCCAAGAAGACCGCGGCCGGCCAGAATCCGATTCCGGATGCCAGAGTCGCTTGCAGATAGCCTCGGAAGGAAAACTCTTCGAAGATCGCAACCAGCAAGAATCCGAGCATGTAGAGGAAACCGTACCGCACGGCTTCACCGCGGCCGAGCGCCGGCCCGCCAAGCGAAAACCCGTGCAATGCCGCAATCAACGCCATCAGCAGCGTCAGCATCGCGAATCCGTAAGGCAGGCCCTGCCAGAAGCGTTTTCCGAAAGCCGCGTTCCATGGCAGGCCGTAGTCCGCGAACGACCGCTTCTCGATCGCCGTCATCACGAGTGCGGTCAAAATCGCCGTAAATGCAACGATCCCCTCACCGAGCAAAACTGCGCCTGGCGTCATGACGCTTTTGTCCCGGTTATGCGCCCACGCGCGCACGGCGGGGATGCGTACCAACGCGAACGACATCGCAACCTGAAGCATCATGAAGAGCGCGATTGCGATCAGAACTCGCCAGCCGGCGCGGATCCCGTTGGGCCCGAGGAAGATCTTTCCCGCTATCCCTTGCGACGGGGGAAATCCGCCATCGCCTTCGGGAAGCACGCGCGATTCGGTGGGGGATGAGTCAGAGGTCACGGCAATCTCCGATTCCGGGCACCATTCCCGTCTGTCTTGCCGCGCAGTCTATCAAGAATGCGCCGAACAGGTCTGCACCGAATTCCGATTGTCAGCTTCCGTTGCGGGATAGACGCGCGCGAGCCCTATTCGCGGGCATATTGAAAGGATCTATGGATTGCCTTGAACGCGACCCGGCCCCCTCAGGTTGCGGGGGCGGACTGCGGCTGCTAGAATTCTGAGTCTACGATGCGCGCCCGGAAGAGGCGCCGTCACAACCACCCTTCCATGCAGGCACCGGCTGGGCGAGCATGAGAACCACCAGGGAGAATTGGCTTGGCCAAATATGATCTCGTGATCATCGGAAGTGGCCCGGGCGGGTACGTCGCCGCAATTCGCGCCGGCCAGTGGGGACTGAAGACCGCCGTCATCGAGAAGGACCCTTTTCTCGGCGGCACATGCCTGCACGTCGGCTGCATTCCCACCAAGGTTTTTCTGCACCACGCCGACCTCTACGACAATTTCAAGCGAGCCGAGGAATTCGGCTTCGAAGTGAAGGACGTGAAGGTCAACTGGCCCGCGATGCTCGCGCGCAAGGACAAAATCGTCAAGAAGCACGCGGGCGGAATCGCGGCGCTCTTCAAAAAGAACAAAGTCGAATCGATCACAGGCTGGGGGCGGATCGCCGGCCCGGGGCGCGTGTCGGTGGAAAAAGACGGCAAAACGACCGAACTCGAAACGACCTACACGATGATCGCGACAGGATCGGAAGCGCGGTCGCTGCCGGGAGTCGAGATCGACGGCAAGACCATCCTGACAAACCGCGAGATTCTCGAGTTGCAGGCGATTCCGAAGTCCCTCGTCGTGGTCGGTGCGGGCGCCGTGGGCGTGGAATTTGCCTCGATCTTCCGCACGTTCGGCACGGAAGTGACGATTCTCGAGGCGCTTCCCCGGATCGTGCCGCTCGAGGATGAAGAGATATCCCCCGAGCTCGAGAAAGCGTTCAAGAAGAAGGGAATTCGCATCGAGACGCAGGCCAAGGTCGAGTCGGTAAAAAAGGACGCCGGAGGCGCGACGGTCGCGTTCAGGGACAAGGACGGCAAGCCGCAATCCATCGCCGCCGAAAAAGTGCTCATCGCCGTCGGCCGCCGCCCGCTCACCGAAAACATCGGCATCGAAAAGACCAAGGCGAAGGTCGAGCGCGGCTACGTGCACGCCAACGCGTACCTGGAAACCGCCGAGCCGCGTCTATACGCTATCGGCGATATCGTCGCCGGACTTCCTCAGCTCGCGCACGCCGCTTCGATGGAAGGCATCATCGCGGTGGGCCGCATGGCGGGGAAGGACGTGCAGCCGTTTGACCGCAAGCGCTGCCCCAACGCCACGTACTGCGAGCCGCAGATCGGCTCCATCGGTCTGACGGAAAAGCAGGCGCACGAAGCCGGCTTCGATGTGAAGACCGGCAAGTTTCCGTTCCTCGGCAACAGCAAGGCGACGATTCTCGGCCACCATGAAGGCTTCATCAAGGTTGTGGCGGAAGCGAAGTACGGCGAAATACTCGGCGTCCACGCGATAGGGCCGCTCGCGACGGAAATCATCGCCGAGCCCGTTGCCGCGATCGGGCTCGAAGCCACGCTCGACGACATGGCGGCCACGATCCACGCCCACCCAACCGTGTGGGAAGCCATGGGCGACGCATTCAATGCCGTGCGCGGCCTTGCGATCAATTACTAGCCACGCGGCGCGCGACGCCTGCGTTTCGAGAAACGCTTGAAACAGCCTGAAAAAATCTGCTGGGTGCACGACCGTGGGTTGATCGCCTACGGCGCGGCGTGTGATTTGCAGCGCCGGCTCGTCCAGGCTCGCAAGGCCGGCGCGATTCCCGACGTGCTGCTCCTCTGCGAACATCCGCATGTGATCACGCTCGGCCGCAATGGAAACCGCGAACATCTCCGCGCCGGGGACAGCTTGCTCGCGCAGATGAACGTGGAATTTCATCCTACGGACCGCGGCGGCGACATCACCTATCACGGCCCGGGGCAGATCGTCGGCTATCCGATCCTGGACTTGACGGAGCACCGCCGGGACGTCGGCTGGTACGTCGAGCAGCTCGAGGAAGTGATGCTTCGCGCGAGTTCCGATTTTGGCCTCGCCGCGAAGCGCGTCGAAGGCCAGCACGGCGCGTGGATCGACACTCCCACGAGCGAAGAGAAGCTTGGCGCGCTCGGCGTGCATCTGAGCCGCTGGGTGACGTCCCATGGATTCGCCTACAATGTCTCCACCGACTTGCGCTATTTCGATTTGATCGTTCCTTGCGGCATCGCCGGAAAGCGCGTGACGTCTCTCGAACGCGCGCTCGGCCGCAGCGTTTCGACCATGGAAGTGCGCGGACGCTTGGTCGCACATTTTGCGAACATTTTTCAGCGCCGCGTGCAGCACGTCACGCGTGGAGAGATGGACTCGCTGCGAGATAGCGTCACGAGCGAGCTAGCTACAACGGTTTGACGGTACGGGCGGGTCTCAGACCCGCCCCTACAGCACCGGCGGCTTTGCATCCGGCAGGCGATTCAGGAAATCGGCAGCGAAAGGACGCATGAGCACGAAGCTGACCCGCGAACAGCACCTTGAGCTGTACTACTTCATGCAGCTCAACCGCCAGCTTGAAGAGCGCCTCGTAAAGCTCTTCCGGCAGAACAAAATCGTCGGCGGGGTCTATTCGAGCCTCGGGCAAGAGGCGGTTTCGATCGGCACGTCCTACGCTCTCGAGAAGCGCGACTGGCTCGCACCGATGATCCGCAATATCGGCACGCTGCTCGTCAAGGGATTCAAGCCCCGCGACATCTTCACGCAGCACATGGCGAAGTACACCTCGCCCACGCACGGCAAGGACGGCACGAGCCATTTCGGCGATTTGAAAACCCTCCACGTCGTTTCTCCCATCTCGATGCTTGGCGATCTCATTCCGGTGATGACGGGCGTGGCCATGGCCGGCCGCTACCTCGGTCAGAATATCGTCGCGATGACGTGGATCGGCGACGGCGGAACCTCCACCGGGGCCTTCCACGAAGGCCTGAACCTCGCGGCCACGCAGAAGGCTCCGTTTGTTCTGGTGATCGAGAACAACCAGTGGGCTTATTCGACACCGGTCTCCCTCCAGGTGCCGATCCGAAATCTTGCCGACCGCGCCGCGGCCTACGGAATCGCCAGCAGAATCGTGGACGGCAACGACGTGGTCGCCGTGTATGAGACCTCGAAAGCCGCCGTTGACGAGTGCCGCGCGGGGCGCGGACCCGTCCTGATCGAAGTGAAGACGATGCGCATGAAGGGCCACGCGCAGCACGACCCGGCCGAATACGTGCCGAAGGAAATGTTCGAATACTGGAAGACGCAGGACCCGATCGCGCGCTACGAATCGTATCTCGCGAAACACACGCTGTGGGACGCGAAAAAGAAATCCGAGATCGACGCGCGCATCGAGCGCGAATTGGACGAAGACCAGAAGTTCGCCGAAGAATCTCCGATGCCCGCGCCCGAAACCGCCGAGCAAGGAGTCTATTGCGACGGCTGCCACACAATTGCGGCCGATTGGCGCCGCCCGAAAAGCGAAGTGATGCCGCCGGCCTCGAGCGTGGAAGCGGTCTGGAAAGTTACGGACTTCGGAGCGTTCGACCGCCCGGCTGCGCGTGCAGCGTCCGCCGGGACTGGGGGCAATGGCGCGCCGCCGGCTCGGAATGAACCCGCCGACGTGGAGGTGGAAAAACAGCCCCCGCTCCGCGTTCCGTTCGGACGCGGGCCGAAGGACCGGTCGGTCGAACTAGAGCGGCGGAACAAGCTTGCCGAGAAACCCGCGCGGCCCAAGCCGCACAAGCGGCGGAGGCGCTGACGATGCCCGAGATCACCATGCTCGAAGCCATCCGCGAAGCGCTCTTCGAGGAAATGGAGCGCGACCCGACCGTCGTAACCCTCGGCGAAGACATCGGAGTTTACGGCGGCGCGTTCAAGGCCACCGAGGGGCTGCTCGCGAAATTCGGCCGTGAGCGCGTGATCGATACGCCCGTCAGCGAGACGGCAATCGTCGGCGCAGCCTGCGGCATGAGCTATCTGGGATTGCGCCCGGTGGCCGAAATGCAGTTCATCGATTTCATCGCCTGCTGTTTCAACCAGGTGACGAATTACGTCGCGAAATCCCACTACCGCTGGGGCGCGCCCGTGCCGATGGTTCTGCGCGGGCCTTCCGGCGGCGGCGTCCACGGCGGGCCGTTCCATTCGGGGAATCCGGAAATGTATTTCGTGCATACACCGGGACTGAAGGTCGTCTACCCCTCGACGGCATACGACGCAAAAGGCCTGCTGAAGTCGGCAATTCGCGACAATAATCCGGTCCTTTTCTTCGAGCACAAGTTTCTCTATCGGCGGGTCAAGGAAGAGATCCCCGCGAGCGATTACACGGTGCCGATCGGCAAGGCCATTGTCCGTCGCGAGGGGCGCCACCTGACGATCCTCAGCTACGCGGCGATGGCGCACGTGGCGCTGGAAGCGGCCGCGCTGCTCGCGAAAGAAGGCATCCAGGCCGAGGTGATCGACCTGCGGACGCTGCTGCCGCTCGACCGCGAAACGATCCTCGGCTCGGTGAAGAAGACGAACAAGCTGCTCATCGTCCACGAGGACACCCGCACGGGCGGCATCGCCGGGGAGATCGCCGCGATCGTGTGCGAGAGCGCGTTCGAGCATCTGGACGGGCCGATTGCTCGCGTCACGGCGCTTGACACTCCGGTCCCATACGCTCCGCCGCTTGAGGAACATTTTTTGCCAAACGCAGAAAAAGTTGTTGCCGCCGCACGCAAGTTGGCAAAATACTAGTCTGGAAGAAAGCAAACTGAGGGCTCATGGGAAAAACGAAAGGCCTCAACAACGCCGAATTTGAAGTCGGCACCGAAGTTCGCGTCGCGGACCGCGCCTTCCTCGAACGTTTTCTCGAAGACGGGCAGTACCACAACGAGCTCGAACCCGAGCAGCTTGGGTACGCGGACCGCGTCGCCAAAGTAAAAGCAGTTGATTTCTTTCACGGCGGAGATGAGATCTATACGCTCGAAGGGATTCCGGGCGTGTGGCACGAAGAGTGTCTGCGCCCTGCTTGAACCCGAAGTCCCCAAGCTTTCGCGCTTGCATTTCGGGTTTCGTATTCTAAGATCGAGATGATGGAAGTTAACGTCAAAGTCGGGGAGCTGTCGAGCGGCGCCCCCCAACCTTGCCCGGCCAACCAGCACGCGCACGGGCTATTTCTGATCGACACACCGTGCCGAACAAAACCCAACCTAAGTCATTCAAAACAAAGCACCGGTATACGCTCAGATCGACACAAAACCGAGCGTGGTCTCTCTAGCGCCTGCGGGAGGAAATAGCAATGGCTGTCGACGTCATCATGCCCCAGATGGGCGAAAGCATTTTTGAGGGCACGATCACCAAATGGCTGAAGAAGCCGGGTGACAAGATCGAGCGTGATGAGCCGCTCTTCGAGATCTCGACCGACAAGGTGGACGCGGAGATACCGTCTCCTGCTGCGGGCGTGCTGAAAGAGATCAAAGTCCACGAGGGCCAGACCGTGCCGATTCAGACGGTCGTCGCCACGATCGATGCGGTTGGCGCGGCCGCAGCTGTCCCGGTCCGCGCACCAGCGCCTGCACCCGCGAAAGCAGAGGCACCGAAACCAGCGACGGCCCCGGCCAAGGTTGCCCCGGCGCCGCCGGCAAAGCCCGCTCCTGCTCCCGCCGCGGTGGCTCCGCCTGCGCAGAGACCCACCGGCAACGGCGACAAGATTCGCAGCTCTCCGCTGGTCCGGCGAATTGCCCGCGAGCACAACGTTGACCTCGCGCAAGTGCCCGGCACGGCAGCCGGTGGGCGCGTAAGCAAGCGCGACATCCTCGCGGCTGTCGAAACAGGCGGCACGCGGCCGGCTGCGGTCGCGGCACCGGGCGCAGCGCCATCACCGGCACCCGCCGCTCCGCCAGCCGCAGGAGGCGCTCTCGCTTCGGGCGCTCTCGAAACGGCCGTTCCGCGCGAGAAGATGTACTTCGGCCACTACGAAGTCCAACCGATGTCCAACATGCGGCAGAGGATCGCCGAGCACATGGTCCTCTCGAAGCGCGTCTCGCCCCACGTTTATTCAGTCGAGGAAGCCAACGTCAGCGGAATCGCCGCGCTGCGCGCCAAAATGAAAGACAGGTTCGAACAGGAATCCGGAACGAAACTCACGTTCATGCCGTTTTTCGTTCGCGCCGCGGTCGAGGCGCTGCGCGCTTTCCCGACGGTGAACGCTTCGGTGGACGGCACGAACGTCGTCCTGCACAAGGAGTGCAATATCGGCATCGCCGTCGCGCTCGATTGGGGGCTGATCGTGCCGGTAATCAAAAGCGCCGAGGAGAAGAATTTCTTCGGACTCGCGCGGGCGGTGACGGATCTCGCCGAGCGCGCCCGGTCGAAGAAGCTCAAGCCCGAGGAAGTGATGGAGAGCACTTTTTCCATCACGAACCCCGGCGTCTATGGCGGGCTCTTCGGGCTGGCAGTGATCAACCAGCCGAACGTCGCGATTCTCGGTCTGGGCACAATCGAGAAGCGCCCGGTGGTCGTTGACGATGCCATCGCCATCCGCTCGATGGTCTATCTCACGCTGTCTTACGATCACCGAGTGGTGGACGGCGCTGTGGCTCACCAGTTCATGGGGCATGTGAAGCACACGCTCGAGAACTGGACGGAGCCGATTCTGTAGGACTGCCGAGGTCTGCCACGCCGCACGAACCATGGGGCATCCCGCCCTGGCGGATTGATTTTCAGCCGCCGAAGCAGCCTCTTCCTTCCGCGGTGGATTTCGCCATCATCGGCGGCGGCTTCACCGGACTTGCCGCTGCTGCATGGCTCCGCTCCCTCGCCCCCGAGAAATCCGTCGCCGTGCTCGAAGCCGCGCGCATCGGCGCAGGCGCAAGCGGGCGCACGGGAGGCATGGTCCTGGCCGAATCGGCCGCGGGCGACCTTCCCGGTCTCGGCGACGTCCTTCACTCGTTCGCTGAAATTCTCAGAAAACTCGGCGTTGATTGCGATCTCTCGCTTCCGGGCGCGTGGGAGATCGGCCGCCGCGGCAAATCGGAAAATTCTCCGATCGAATGGAAGGATTCCGGTACGCTGCGCGTGGTGAATGAAGTTCCCGGCGGCACGCTCGATCCGGGGAAACTCGTCGCCGGGCTCGCTCGCGCCGCGCATCAACGCGGCGCCGCAGTCATCGAAAATGCGCTAGTCGAACGTGTGGAGTGGAGCAAGGGCGCGGAGCTGTACGTCCCGAATGGCTTCGTGCGCGCGGACAAAATCCTGTTTGCGACCAACGGCCTCTCGCTCAGCCTATCGAGCCTCGAAGGCCGCGCGGAACCTCGACTGACACTCGCGGCCGCGACGGAACCGCTACGTGATGAGCAGCTCCAGGCGATCGGCCTTTCACAGGGAAAACCTTTTTATACGGTGGATTTTCCGTACCTCTGGGGCCGAACCTGCTTCGGCAAGTCCATCGTCTGGGGCGCGGGGCTTGTTGCGGCGCCGGATTCGCAGCACCTTGAACAAATCGACGTTGCCACGAATGAGCCGGCCCGCATGTTTGCATCGCTCGAGCAGCGGGTTCGCAATCTCCATCCGGCTCTCGCGGAGATTCGCTTCATACATCGCTGGGGCGGGCCGATTCTATTCAGGGAAAATTGGCAGCCTGTCTTCAGTCGACATCCGGCGAGCGCGCACGCGATTGTGCTGGGCGCGTACGCCGGCCATGGCGTCGCGTTGTCGGTCCATTTGGGTGTGTGGGCCGCGGAAGCGCTGCTCGGCCGCAGGGAATTGCCGGACTGGGGCGGGATCGAAATCGTTTGAGAAGAGGACGCAACCTGACCGATACCGCCGCACGGTATCGGTCAGGCTGCCGCAGATCAGAAGAGCAGCTTCAGTGCAAACTGAATCTGCCGCGACGTCGTGGCCGTCGAAGTGACCACGCCCGCCGTGCCGCTGGGATATACCGAAGTGGTAAAGAAGGGGGGTGTGGTACCCGATGTGCCTGCGAAGACGGCACCCACCGGCTGCCCCAAATTCGTGTGGTTGATGATGTTGAAGAACTCCGCGCGGAACTCGGTGTTCAATTTTTCCGTGAGCTTGGTCTGCTTGATTATGGAAAAGTCGAGGTCCAACAAGCCGGGACCGACTAATGAATCCCTCGGGGCGTTGCCCAGCGTGTAGGCGGGCTGGATCGCGAAGCAGCTTGGATTGAACCACGGTACGAGCTTCGCCTTCAAGAGCAGGGCCCTCTGCGCGCTAGATATTTGGTATGGATTGCAGCCCGCCACAACGTCGGGACGATCTCCTGTTATCCCGCCCGTATTCGCCTGCTGGGGAGTCAGCCCGTCCAGCACGTTGACCGGAAAGCCTGTGGCAGCGCTCAAGATTTCGCTCACCTGCCATCCGGAAACCAACCGGTTGCCGTGGAACGGCAGGGTATACACGCTGTTGATCCGCAACGATTGATCCACGTTGAAGGAGGCCGGCCCGCGATCGTAGGCCTGGTTGAAAACATCGTTGATCTCGAATGCGGATTGTTCCAAGCCGGAACTGGCAGAACCGTTGTCGATAGCTCTCGACCACGTGTAGGAGACTTGCCCCTGCAAATTCCGCGTGATTTGACGCGTGAGACTCGCCACCAGCCCATTGTAAGTCGAGTGGCTGCTCGGGGCAGTGAAGTCCAAGCCCAGAGCCGTCCCGGTAGCGCAGGTAACGCTGACAGGAAAGCAGAAAGCCGGATTTACCGGGAGGCCCTTGAAGAAACACGGCGAACCGGGCGAACTGGTGCACGGATTTCCGCCGGCATCGATAGGGGCTCGAGTGTTGTAGTTTCGCTGGCTGTACAAGTGGACGCCTTGCGCGCCCACATAGCCGATCGAGGCAACCATGCCGTGCCCTAGATCCCGCTGAACGGTCAGGTTGTATTGCATCGCGTACGGAGAAACACTCGCACGATAGTCGAGTCCATACACGGCGCCGTAAACGGGCGTGCATGCCGGGGCACAGAAGGCAGGATTCGGGAAGAGCGCAACAGCGCCCGGTCCAGTGAGTACGACGGTGTTGGTCGGAGGGTCTTCCGAATATGCATTCAAATACGTGCGGGCGGACAACTGTTCATGAAAGATGCCGAAGCCAGCGCGGATCGAGGTCTTGTGGTCGCTGAATGGATCCCAGGCGACGCCGATCCGTGGGTCAAAATTGCGGACGTTCGGATTCGACTGAAGAACATGATGAACGGCCGTGAACGTCGGCGAGGACAGAGGATTGAGCAGGTTCGTGCACGCGAAGCCTGCGCCAAAGCAGATCGGGTTGGTCTCAAAGTCATACCGCAAGCCGATATTGAGAGTGAGATTGGACCTGACCTTCCAATCGTCCTGGATATAGGGGAAGTACTCGACTGCGCGCGAGTAGCGCGTCCGGTTGAAACCCGGGAAGGGGTTGGCCTCTCCCTGGAATTGGACTGGCGCGGCATTCAGGAAACCCGGGAGGTTGCCGAAAACGAAAATTCCGCCTTCCCGGCCCACGGCGATGTTGTCTTGAATCCTGGTTACCCATAGACCCATGCTGAGGGTATGGGCTCCCTTGGTCCACGAAAGGTCATCCCCGCCGGTAAATTTGTTCTCGATTAGATGGAAGCGGGCTGTCGCGCCGGGACCGATTGGTGAAGTGCCGCCGGCGATGATGAGATTGCCGTCCTCGCGCTGTCCGGGAGTGTAGCTCGGCGCCGTAAAATTGTGTTGAAGATAGAACTGCAACGGATCGCTGGCTGGATCGGTCAGAAAGTCCTGGTCCGCGCGCTCGTTGGTTCGCGAGAAGCTGAAGCGAATCTCATTGATCTCCGTGGGCGAAATAATGTGCTTTTCTTCGAGGTTGAAGAATTGGTCGCCCCCATGGTCCACGACCGGCCATTTGGGCAGATTCGAGAAGGGCACCGGGAGGGACAGATAGGCCGTGTCGGAAATGTACCGCCCGAACAAGGAATCCTTCGAGCCGAGCGTGTAGTCCATGCGCCCGAGAACGTAGTTCTCGTTCTCCGGCTGCTTCGCAATCGTCGTGACAAGCGCGTTGCCGGTTGGATAGTTGACAAACGGCCCCGCAGTCACGAGCTGGCAGGGCCCGGGGTAAACAGTCGAAGGAGGCGTAAGCACACAGCTCACGCCCGAGTCCGGATACGCGGCCAAATATGGCGCAATGAGTGCACTGACGGGCACGGCCTTTCGTTGCCCGTTAGCGCAGGTGCCTGTGGTCTGCCCGGTAACGGTGTTGCACGGGACACTCCCGGTACGAGACAAAGCATCCGGAACAAATTGATTTCCCGTGATGCCCAAGGCCGATGAGAGGCCCTCATAGTTCACAAAGAAGAAGAGCTTGTCTTTCTTTATGGGACCGCCCAGGCTGCCCCCGAATTGGTTTCTGCGGAACGGCGGAATCTTCGTCCCATCAAAGAAATCGCGCGCGTCGAGCGCGCTATTGCGCAAGTACTCGTACGCGACGCCGTGAAGGGCGTTGGTCCCCGCGGTGCTCGCGGCATTGACCGCCGCGCCGGTTCCTCCGAACTGTGCGCTGTAGGTATTGGTCAGCACCTGGAACTCTTGAATCGCGTCGACGCCGAGCGAATTGCCGGTGACATTCGAGCCCGTTCCCTTGTTCCAGTAGCCTTGCAGATCCTGGTTGTCGAGCAGGAATACTTGTCCAACGGGCCTGGAGCCTGCAACCGAATAGGTGGACCCCGGCCCGTAGAAACCAGAAGAAAGCCCTCCTCCGCCGCCTCCGGTGATGTAGGTCTGAGTTACAGCCTGAACGCCGGGCGCGAGCGAGAGAAGCTGCTCGAAGTTGCGGCCGTTCAGGGGCAACTGGCTCATCTGCTGAGGCGTCACCAGTGACGATACGGCGGCCGTCTGCGTCTCGACCCGCGAGACTTCGCCTTCCACGCTCACCGTCTGCGATACTTGTCCGACGGGCAGCGAGAAATCGACGACGAGATTGGCACCCACCGTGAGCGTGATGCCCTTGTGCACGACCGTCTGAAAGCCCGACATGGAAGCGTGCACTTCGTAGCCGCCGATGGGCAGATCGGCGATTCTGTAACGGCCCGCGGCGTCGGATACGGTGGACTGCGTGGCATTCGTGCCCACGTTCTTAGCCTCGATGGATGCGCCGACCAGCGCCGCGCCTGAACTGTCTGTTGCCGTACCCGAGATGGTCGCGGTCACGACCTGAGCGGCGAGACGATCCACTCCCGTTACACCAAACAGCAAGCCGATCAACGCACACGCGGAGAAAAACCTCAATAGCTTCGCAGTCTTTGCCATGATTGGAACCCCTCCTCCCGACCCTTGATACCCCTCACCCACCTATGTACTTGGGCAAATACTACAGGTTTATCGACGTGTCAAGTGTGAGGCAGGTGGGCATAGGTCCTCTCAAATCCAACGAGGCCGCGAGCTGCCGTAAGTTCATATGGGTCAATGCACGGCGTCCATGGGCACGGTGAGGCGTGGAACATAGGCGGTGAATGCAGCGAGCGATCTCTCCAACTGGCGTTGATTCCGAGGATGGTGTTTGCGAAGCCGCTGACGCGAGCAGAACTCTCTTTCAGTTGGAAGTGGGGCTGTTCAAAAGCGAAGGATTGGTAGCGCTAACGGGAATCGAACCCGTATTTCAGCCTTGAAAGGGCCGCGTGCTAACCGTTGCACCATAGCGCC